>Ga0302349_1000693_pt1 | contig 35429 bp, 28 predicted proteins | sample PhyAR1_FD_202176 | JGI IMG/M metagenome (GOLD analysis project Ga0302349, IMG submission 202176) | Leaf surface microbial communities from alfalfa plants in UC Gill Tract Community Farm, Albany, California, United States - DLSL A.R1... | ecosystem: Host-associated > Plants > Phyllosphere >...
TCTGCGCGGTCAACAGGGCAACCTGAACTTCAGTTGAACCGCTGTCGTTAGCACCACGGCCATATTTAGCAACGATCTCTGCTTTAGCTTCTACGCTTAGAGACATAATAAACTCCAGTAAAAAATGAATGTATGGGTGCCGATCTCTAATTCAGCATCCCGCTTTAAAGCCGCGCTATTCTACTCTTCGGCTGATAGCAACGCAAATGCGCTATCAGCGAAAAAGCGACACGCCGCTTAATCCTGATATTCAACCACTAAACGCCGCGGTGCCACGCGGCCATCGTCGGCGATTTCCGCCATACCGATAAATTTACGCGCTTCACCTTCAGTGACACGCACCAGCCCCTGTGCCGGCACATTGCTGGCCTGCACCGGCTGACCCTGTTTGAAGTATGCCGCAACCGCAGACAACAAATTCACTTCAGGGAAATCTGCGGCAGGACTGTCCATCGGCAACAGCAGCGGGTCCAGCTGGGTTTCCAGCGCAATCCCGGCTTCGGTCGCCTCAGCCAGTAAGCTATGGAGCTGTTCCAGCGTCACCATCCGCTCATAGGGATAACGTGCAACCTGCACCCGACGCAGCATGATAACGTGCGCACCACAGCCGAGTTTCTCGCCCAGATCATCAATGATAGTGCGGATATAGGTCCCTTTGGAGCAGTGGATTTCCAGCTCCAGCTCATCACCTTCCCAGCGAATAAATTGCAATTCGTAGACGGTGATGGGACGCGGCTCGCGCGCAATCTCAATGCCCTGGCGCGCATATTCATACAGCGGTCGGCCCTGATGCTTTAACGCGGAAAACATCGACGGCACCTGCAGCGTTTCGCCGCGGAAGCCTTCCAGCGCCGTATCCAGTTCTGCCTGGGTAAAGTTCACCGGACGCGTCTGCACCACGTTGCCATCGGCATCAGAGGTATCGGTACGCTCACCAAGGCGAGCGATGACCCGATAACGCTTGTCGGAGTCCAGCAGATACTGCGAAAACTTAGTCGCTTCACCCAGGCAAATCGGCAGCATGCCGGTGGCAAGCGGATCAAGCGCGCCGGTATGTCCTGCGCGGTTGGCGTTAAAAATACGCTTCACTTTCTGCAGCACATCATTCGACGAGACGCCTTGTGGCTTATCCAGCAACAACACGCCATGGACGTCGCGACCGCGACGACGCGGACGACTCATTACGCCTCCTCGTCATCACCGGTGGCGTCAGGGCCACGGCGCTCGGCATCGTTTTTCACGACGCTGCTGACGAGGTTAGACATGCGCATCCCTTCGATCAACGAGTTGTCGTAGAAGAAGGTCAGCTCAGGCACGATACGCAGGCGCATCGCTTTGCCGAGCAGAATGCGGATATAACCTGACGCTTCTTTCAGCGCTTTCAGGCCATTTTTAACCGCTTCTTCATCTTTATCATTCAGGAAGGTCACGAACACTTTGGCGTAGGCCAGGTCACGTGAGACTTCAACCCCGGAGACGGTAACCATCATGCCAAGACGCGGATCTTTAATCTCGCGTTGCAGGATCATCGCAATCTCTTTTTGCAGCTCTTGTGAAACGCGCTGCGGGCGACCAAATTCTTTCGCCATCATTATTTCTCCCAAATAATTCGGGAGGCCAGTGGCCTCCCAAATTGCATCACATCAGCAGTGACTTACGCGATGGTGCGTTTAACTTCAATCACTTCAAAGACTTCGATCATGTCGCCAACGCGGACATCGTTGTAGTTCTTCACGCCGATACCGCACTCCATGCCGTTACGCACTTCGTTGACGTCATCTTTAAAGCGACGGAGTGACTCCAGCTCGCCTTCGTAAATCACCACGTTGTCACGCAGGACGCGGATTGGATTGTGACGCTTGATGTTACCTTCGGTCACCATACAACCTGCCACGGCACCGAATTTCGGTGACTTGAACACGTCGCGGACTTCAGCCAGACCAATGATCTGCTGTTTGTATTCCGGCGCCAGCATACCGCTCATCGCCGCTTTCACTTCGTCAATCAGGTTATAGATGACGGAGTAGTAGCGCAGATCCAGGCTTTCGGCATCGATGACGCGACGCGCAGAGGCATCGGCACGGACGTTAAAGCCCAGAAGGATGGCGTTGGAGGCCGCAGCCAGCGTCGCATCGGTTTCGGTAATCCCGCCCACGCCTGAACCGACAATCTTCACCTTCACTTCGTCGGTGGAGAGTTTTAGCAGGGAGTCGGAGATCGCTTCCACAGAACCCTGAACGTCAGCTTTCAGCACGATGTTCAGTTCAGACACTTCGCCTTCGGTCATGTTAGCAAACATGTTCTCCAGCTTAGATTTCTGCTGGCGAGCCAGTTTAACTTCGCGGAATTTGCCCTGACGATAAAGTGCCACTTCACGCGCTTTCTTCTCGTCACGGACCACGGTCGCTTCATCACCGGCAGCCGGTACGCCGGACAGACCCAGGATCTCAACCGGGATAGATGGACCCGCTTCCATGACTTCGCGACCCAGTTCGTCACGCATAGCACGAACGCGGCCATACTCGAAGCCACACAGCACGATGTCGCCTTTGTTCAGCGTACCTTCACGCACCAACACGGTTGCCACCGGACCACGACCTTTGTCGAGGAACGATTCGATCACCACGCCGCTCGCCATACCTTCACGGATAGCGGTCAGTTCCAATACTTCCGCCTGCAGCAGGATAGCGTTAAGCAGATCGTCAATGCCGGTACCCGCTTTCGCAGAGACGTTAACGAACATGTTTTCGCCGCCCCACTCTTCCGGAATGATACCGTACTGAGTCAGTTCGTTTTTAACGCGATCCGGATCGGCTTCAGGCTTATCACACTTGTTCACCGCAACCACAACCGGCACTTTGGCCGCTTTGGCGTGCTGAATAGCTTCGACAGTCTGTGGCATCACGCCATCGTCTGCTGCCACCACCAGGATAACGATGTCCGTTGCCTGCGCACCACGTGCACGCATCGCGGTAAACGCGGCGTGGCCTGGGGTGTCGAGGAAGGTGACCATGCCGTTATCGGTTTCAACGTGGTAAGCACCGATGTGCTGGGTAATGCCGCCCGCTTCGCCAGAGGCGATTTTGGTTGAGCGGATGTAATCCAGCAGGGAGGTTTTACCGTGGTCGACGTGGCCCATGATGGTCACAACCGGCGCGCGGGATTCCTGCGCTGCATCGGTATCACGATCGTCCATTACCGCTTCTTCCAGCTCGTTTTCACGACGCAGGGTCACTTTGTGGCCCATCTCTTCGGCAACGAGTTGTGCAGTTTCCTGATCGATAACCTGGTTGATGGTCGCCATAGCGCCCATCTTCATCATCGCTTTGATGACCAGAGAACCTTTCACCGCCATTTTGTTCGCCAGTTCGGCTACGGTGATAGTTTCGCCAATCACGACATCGCGGTTAACCGCTTGTGCCGGCTTGTTAAAGCCCTGCTGCAAGGCGCTTGGTTTGCGATGCTTACCGCCTTTACCACCACGAATCTGCGCACGCGCTTCTTCACGGTCAGTTTTGGCTTCAGAATGTTTGTTGCCTTTTTTCGCCGGACGCGCCGCTTTAGCGGTGGTGCGCGCACGCGCACGACCCGCTTCAACCTGACGGTCGTTTTCATCTTCAGCCTGACGGGCATGGGTGGAAGTGGTGACGTGATAGTCGCCTTTATCTTCTTCTTCCGGTTTTTCCCATTCCGCTGATTTCTCTTCGGCCAGACGGCGGGCTTCTTCTGCTACGAGGCGGGCAGCCTCTTCAAGCTTACGGCGGGCTTCTTCTTCAGCTTTACGCTTCAGTTCGGCAGCTTCAGCTTCGCGACGGGCTTTATCGGACTGCGCAGCCTTGGTCACTTCGTCGGTAGGTTGATTTGTCACTTTCTCATTTTCCGCTGCTGCACGTTTGGCCTTGTCAGCGGCTTCGCGCTTGGCTTTCTCTTCGGCTTCACGTTGCGCTTTCTGTTCAGCTTCGCGACGGGCTTTTTCTTCAGCCTCGCGTTGCGCCTGCTCTTCCGCTTCACGCTGCGCCTCGGCTTCTGCTTCGGCCTGAGCTTGCTCAGACTCTGCATCACCTTTCACGTATGTGCGCTTTTTGCGGACTTCGATTTGCACCGACTTACTTTTACCCCCGGTGCCTGGAATATTCAAGGTGCTGCGCGTTTTACGCTGCAGCGTCAGCTTAGCTGAACCGACCTGACCGTGCTCACGATTCAGGTGAGACAATAAGGTTTCTTTCTCGTGCTGGGTCACTGCGTCATTTTCAGACTTAGGGATCCCCGCATCAGCAAATTGCTGTACCAGGCGATCGACCGGAGTCTGAATTTCTGCGGCCAGCGATTTTACGGTTACATCTGTCATGCTGTTCCTTCCTGTTATTACGCGTCATCGCCGAACCAGCAGATATTACGGGCGGCCATAATCAGCGCGCCGGCTTGCTCATCAGACATGCCTTCAATATCCGTCAGATCGTCAACACCTTGCTCAGCGAGATCTTCCAGCGTGCAAACGCCTTTCGACGCCAGGCGGAAAGCCAGAGCACGATCCAGACCTTCAAGATTCAGAAGATCCTCAGCGGGCTGCTGGTTACCAAGGCTCTCTTCTTTCGCCAGTGCCAGGGTGGTTAACGCATTTTTTGCTCGTTCACGCAGGGCTTCAATGGTCTCTTCGTCGAGGCCGTCAATTTCCAACAGCTCGTTGATTGGCACGTAGGCCAGTTCTTCCAGCGAAGAGAAGCCCTCTTCCACCAGTACGGTGGCGAACTCTTCGTCGATGTCGAGATGTTTGGTGAACATATCGATTGCTGCATGGGCTTCAGCCTGATGTTTGGCCTGCAGATCATCGACGGTCATTACGTTCAGCTCCCAGCCACTCAGCTGTGAAGCGAGACGCACGTTTTGGCCGTTACGGCCGATCGCCTGAGCCAGATTGCCAGCTTCTACGGCGATATCCATGGTGTGGTTATCTTCATCAACCACGATTGACGCCACATCAGCCGGCGCCATAGCGTTGATAACAAACTGCGCCGGGTTGTCGTCCCACAGCACGATATCGATACGCTCGCCACCCAGTTCACTGGAAACCGCCTGGACACGCGCGCCGCGCATACCCACACAGGCACCGACCGGATCGATACGTTTGTCGTTGGTCTTGACTGCAATTTTAGCGCGCGAGCCCGGATCACGAGCAGCGGCTTTAATTTCAATCACTTCTTCGCCAATTTCTGGCACTTCAATGCGGAACAGTTCAATCAGCATTTCCGGTTTGGAACGCGTCACGAACAGTTGCGCGCCACGCGCTTCCGGGCGAACAGAATAGAGCACGCCACGAATACGGTCGCCTGGGCGGAAGTTTTCACGCGGCAGCATATCTTCGCGCAGAATCACGGCTTCGGCATTGCTGCCTAAGTCGAGGGAAATATTGTCGCGGTTAACTTTCTTCACCACGCCAGTAATAATTTCGCCTTCCTGCTCACGGAACTGATCAACCACCATAGCGCGCTCAGCTTCACGCACTTTTTGCACGATAACCTGTTTAGCGGTCTGGGTGGTGATACGGTCAAAAGTGACCGATTCAATCTGATCTTCGACATATTCGCCCAGATTGAATGCTTCATCTTCGAAGCGGGCCGCATCCAGCGTGATCTCGCGCGTCGGCTGCGTCACCTCTTCTACGATTTCCCAACGGCGGAACGTATCGAAATCGCCACTTCTGCGATCAATGCTGACGCGTACGTCAATTTCTTGCTCGTACTTTTTCTTGGTCGCAGTCGCCAGCGCGCTCTCCAGCGCTTCGAAGATTTTCTCACGCGGCAGGGCTTTTTCGTTAGAAACGGCTTCTACAACAGCTAAGATCTCTTTGTTCATCCTGGTTAGCCTCAATCCGGACTTTTAAAAGTGGGGGACCAGGTTCGCTTTCTGAATATTACTCAGCGCGAACACTTCATCGTTACCCTCAACGTTCACCGTGATCATCTCGCCATCAACGGACTTGATGATTCCCTGCCATTTACGGCGGTTCTGAACGGCCATACGCAGCACCAGACTCACTTCATCGCCCATAAAACGGACATAGTGTTCTGCAGTGAACAGAGGACGATCGAGTCCCGGTGAGGAGACTTCAAGGTTGTAAGGCACGGTAATGGGATCTTCCACATCCATTACGGCACTTACCTGGTGGCTGACATCGGCGCAATCATCGACATTGATGCCATCTTCACTATCAATATAGATGCGCAGGGTTGATGTGCGACCACGAACGAATTCAATTCCAACCAGTTCGTAGCCCAGCGCTTCTACCGGAGCCGATACCAACTCTGTCAATTTTTGCTCTAATGTGGACAAGCCCACCCCCAAGACATAAAAAAAGGGCCTATAGCCCAGTATTACGATTCGCTAATAACAAAAAACCCCGAATATTCGGGGCTTTTAATCACTGGACCCTGTACGCCGCGATGCGGCCCGGACTCCATCCAAAGAATTTTCTTTCAAAAATGAGCCGTGAATGCGTCCGTCGATGCACACAGTATATTTGAAAAAGAACTCAAAGGGAAAGTGGTTGCGGGGGCCGGATTTGAACCGACGACCTTCGGGTTATGAGCCCGACGAGCTACCAGGCTGCTCCACCCCGCGTCCGAAAACGTGGCGAATAATACGCCAAACCTGCATAAAATGCAAGTAATACTAAGATTTGGTACCGAGGACGGGACTTGAACCCGTAAGCCCAATCGGGCACTACCACCTCAAGGTAGCGTGTCTACCAATTCCACCACCACGGCACTGCTTCTGACACTTCACTGACCACAACGATTCGTTGTGCTGACGATCTTACTTAGGAATATCGCTGCCCGGCGTAACCGGTTGAGCTGGCTTTTCAGTCTGTTGAGAAGACTGCGCCGGCGCAGAAAGATTTTCCCACTCGCTTCCTTTCGACGCTTTATTACTGTTCAGGTTACCGAGAACCAGGCTGATGATGAAGAACAATGCCGCTAAGATGCCGGTAGTACGCGTCATGAAATTGCCTGAACCCGTAGAACCAAACAGCGTACCGGATGCGCCTGCACCGAATGAGGCTCCCATATCAGCGCCTTTGCCTTGCTGCAGCATGATCATACCCACGAGGGCGATAGCTACAATAAGGAAAACAACTAAAAGAGCTTCGTACATATTCAACCTGTTCCTTGCACGATAATCGTACAGTTAAAGCTTCAACCAGTATTGATGGGGAGTCTCGTCATCACCCATCAGAAGCGGGTGTGAATACTAACCAAAGGCGGATACCTCTGCAAGCGCAATTTTCATCACCCCAACCGATTGCAGAAAAAAACGCCATCCCGGTGATTTTACAGGCGGTTCGGTAACCTGCGAACCGCCTGTCAGCGCATTAAAATGCCTTTACCTGGTCGGCAATCCGGTTGGCCAGCTCGGTAACCTGGGCTTCGTTTTCGCCTTCCACCATCACCCGAATCAACGGTTCAGTGCCTGACTTGCGCAGTAACACCCGACCACGACCCGCCAGCGCTTTTTCCACTTCTACCGTTGCGGTCTTCACCGCTTCGCTCTGCAGCGGATCGCCTTCGCCGGTAAAACGCACGTTGACCAGCACCTGAGGCAGCATTTTCATGCCGCTGCACAGGTCATGCAGGCTCATGTGGTTGCGTACCATCGCAGTAAGTACTTGCAAACTTGCCACGATACCGTCGCCGGTGGTGGTTTTATCCAGCAGAATCACATGACCGGAGTTCTCCGCGCCCAGCCGCCAGCCTTTCTCCTGCATCTTCTCCAGCACATAGCGGTCACCCACTTTTGCCCTGGCAAACGGAATACCGAGCTGCTTCAGTGCTAACTCCAGGCCCATATTGCTCATCAGCGTGCCGACGACGCCGCCGCGCAGCTGGCCCTGACGTAGCCCTTCACGCGCGATGATGTAGAGAATCTGGTCGCCATCGACCTTTTCGCCCAGGTGGTCAATCATCATGATGCGATCGCCGTCACCATCATAGGCCAGCCCGATATCCGCTTTTTCCGCCAGCACCCGCTGTTGCAGCATTTTCAGATCGGTCGCGCCGCACTCTTTGTTGATGTTCATCCCATCTGGCTGAGTGGCAATAGCGATGACCGTGGCACCAAGCTCACGCAGCACATTGGGTGCAATGTGGTAGGTCGCGCCGTTGGCACAGTCGACCACGATTTTCAGGCCGTTGAGGTTAAGCTCGCTGGGAAAAGTGCCCTTACAAAATTCAATGTAGCGTCCGGCGGCATCAACGATACGGCTGGCACGGCCCAGCAAGGCGGATTCGACACAGGTAATCGGTTTTTCCATCTCCAGTTCGATCGCCTCTTCAACATCGTCCGGCAACTTAGTGCCTTCAGAGGAGAAGAATTTAATGCCGTTATCGTCGAACGGATTATGCGAGGCCGAAATCACGATCCCCGCTTCTGCGCGGAAGGTCCGGGTCAGATAGGCGATAGCTGGCGTCGGCATCGGCCCGGTAAAGGCCGCGGTCAGGCCAGCGGCAGCCAGACCGGCTTCTAAGGCTGACTCCAGCATGTAGCCGGAGATGCGCGTGTCCTTACCGATAATGATCTTTTTCGAACCGTGACGCGCCAGCACTTTCCCTGCGGCCCAGCCCAGCTTCAGGACGAAATCAGGGGTGATTGGCGCTTCACCGACTTTGCCACGAATGCCATCTGTACCGAAATATTTACGATTACTCATGATGCTCCTTTTGCTCTTCGGGTCGCTTCGACCACGCGCATCGCTTCGGCCGTCTCTTTAACATCATGAGCACGGATAATCTGTGCTCCCTGCATGGCAGCGATGACCGCGCAGCTCAGGCTGCCGGTTAAACGCTGTGACGGACCGACATTCAACAACTGACCTATCATCGATTTGCGCGACATGCCTACCAGCAGAGGCAGGCCGAAATGGTGAAAATCGCTGAGGTGAGCCAGCAGTTCATAGTTGTGGCTAAGATTTTTACCGAAACCGAAGCCCGGGTCGAGTATCAGCCGCTCTTTTTTGATTCCTGCCGCTTCGCAACGCGCAATCTGCTGTGCGAAGTAAGTGTCCACTTCGCTCAGGATGTTTTCATAGTGCGGCGCCTGCTGCATGGTGCGGGGTTCGCCCTGCATATGCATTAAACAGACCGGCAGACCGGTCGCAGCGGCAGCTTCCAGCGCACCTGGCTCGGAGAGCGAGCGAACGTCATTAATGATGTGAGCGCCCACTCGCGCTGATTCACGAATCACCTCAGCTTTGGAGGTGTCAACCGAGATCCAGACCTCGAAACGCTGGGCAATCGCTTCGACCACCGGAATGACGCGCTCCAGCTCCTGCTCGACGCTGACCTCATCTGCCCCCGGACGGGTCGATTCACCGCCGACATCGATGATGGTCGCGCCAGCATTGACCATCTCATTGGTGTGCGTCAGCGCATCGACCAGCGCGTTATGTTTACCGCCATCGGAAAAGGAGTCGGGCGTGACATTTAAAATACCCATCACATGGGGAAAGGATAAATCGAGATGGGAATCACCGGCGAACAACTTCATGGCGAATCACTCCTTGCTGATCAATATCTGGATGTAAAAAACCCCGGACCAGCCGGGGTTTTGTCTGACGAGGTGACGTCTTATTTATCGAACTGCTCTGACATGGTGTTGCCTGGGTTTGGCGTACGCGGTTCATCGACCGGACGCGGCGCCTTTGGCGTGCCGTTGCTGTCAGAGTTGCTGCTGCCTGGGTCTTCCCAGCCCGCTGGCGGACGCACTTCGCGGCGCGCCATCAGGTCGTCGATCTGTGGTGCATCAATGGTTTCATACTTCATCAGCGCGTCTTTCATCGCGTGAAGGATGTCCATGTTCTCACCCAGAATGCGGCGAGCACGCTGGTAGTTGCTGTCGATCAGGTGTTTAACTTCCTGGTCGATAATGCGGGCAGTTTCATCGGACATATGTTTCGCTTTCGCGACGGAACGTCCAAGGAACACTTCACCCTCTTCTTCAGCATACAGCAGTGGACCCAGTTTCTCTGAGAAGCCCCACTGCGTCACCATGTTACGCGCCAGGTTAGTCGCGACTTTGATGTCGTTCGACGCACCGGTAGAAACACGTTCCGCACCGTAGATGATCTCTTCGGCCAGACGACCGCCGTACAGCGTTGAAATCTGGCTTTCCAGTTTCTGACGGCTGGCGCTGATCGCGTCGCCTTCAGGCAGGAAGAAGGTCACACCCAGCGCACGACCGCGCGGAATGATGGTCACTTTGTGCACCGGATCGTGCTCTGGCACCAGGCGTCCGATAATGGCATGGCCTGCTTCGTGATACGCGGTTGACTCTTTCTGCGCTTCCGTCATCACCATGGAGCGACGTTCCGCACCCATCATGATTTTGTCTTTCGCTTTCTCAAACTCAACCATCGACACCACACGCTTGTTCGAACGGGCAGCAAACAGCGCCGCTTCGTTGACAAGGTTAGCCAGGTCAGCACCGGAGAAGCCCGGCGTACCACGCGCAATGATTGCTGCATCGATATCGGTCGCCAGCGGCACACGGCGCATATGCACTTTCAGAATCTGCTCACGGCCACGTACGTCTGGCAAGCCCACCACAACCTGACGGTCGAAGCGGCCTGGACGCAGCAGCGCCGGGTCAAGCACGTCAGGACGGTTAGTTGCGGCGATAACGATAATGCCTTCGTTACCTTCGAAACCATCCATCTCAACCAGCATCTGGTTCAGCGTCTGCTCACGTTCATCATGACCACCGCCTAAACCTGCGCCACGCTGACGGCCTACCGCATCGATCTCATCGATAAAGATGATGCACGGCGCGGCTTTTTTGGCCTGTTCGAACATGTCACGCACACGGGATGCGCCGACACCGACAAACATTTCAACGAAGTCAGAACCGGAGATGGTAAAGAAAGGCACCTTCGCTTCACCGGCAATTGCTTTCGCCAGCAGGGTTTTACCGGTACCCGGAGGACCGACCATCAGCACGCCTTTCGGAATCTTACCGCCCAGCTTCTGGAAGCGGCTCGGTTCACGCAGATATTCCACCAGCTCGGCGACTTCCTCTTTCGCTTCGTCACACCCGGCAACGTCGGCGAAAGTGGTTTTAATCTGGTCTTCCGTCAGCATGCGGGCTTTGCTCTTGCCGAAGGACATCGCGCCCTTGCCGCCGCCGCCCTGCATTTGACGCATAAAGAAGATCCACACACCGATCAGCAGCAGCATCGGGAACCACGAAATGAAGATCGAGGCCAGCAGGCTTGGCTCTTCCGGTGGTTCGCCAACCACTTTGACGTTTTTGGTCAAGAGGTTATCGAGCAACTTGGGATCATTGACAGGAATGTAGGTGGTATATTTATTGCTGTCTTTTTTAATAACGTTAATTTCACGCCCGTTAATACGTGCCTCGCGGACCTGATCCTGGTTCACTTCCGACAGGAAGGTTGAATAATCAACCCTACGGCCATTCGACTCGCTGGGCCCAAAGCTCTGGAATACTGACATCAGCACGACCGCGATGACTAACCAGAGAATCAGGTTTTTCGCCATGTCACTCAAGGGATTAACCTCATATTACAACGGTGTTAACAGATAGCGTAGGGTACTATAGATCCTTCATACATGGAATCGCAGCAAAACTGCGGACTTCTCCAGCAATTTGGTTATAGTTTGCGCCCAGTCGCCACAATGTACACTTCACGTGAACGTGACCGTGAAGCGTCCGGCTTACGAATTTTCACTTTCGTAAACAGGGAGCGAATTTCCCGCAGGTATTCATCGAAGCCATCTCCCTGAAACACTTTCACTACAAAGCTGCCGCCAGGTGCCAGGATATCACGACACATTTCCAGCGCCAGCTCGACTAAATACATCGACCGGGGAATATCTACGGCAGGTGTACCACTCATGTTCGGTGCCATATCGGACATGACAACCTGAACTTTCTGATCGCCGACGCGCTCAAGCAGCGCATTAATCACCGATTCTTCACGAAAATCGCCCTGAAGGAAATCGACACCGACAATCGGATCCATAGGCAGGATATCACAGGCAATAACGCGCCCTTTGTTCCCAATTTGCTGTACCACATATTGTGACCAGCCACCGGGTGCAGCACCCAGATCTACCACGGTCATGCCGGGTTTGAAAAGCTTGTCACCCTGTTGTATTTCATCAAGTTTAAACCAGGCGCGCGAACGCAACCCTTTTTTCTGCGCCTGAAGCACATATTTATCGCTAAAGTGTTCCTGGAGCCAGCGGCTGGAGCTGGCCGAACGCTTTTTACCCGTCATAATATTTCCAACTAAATCGTCATCGTAGCGATAAACCTGCACGCAATGGGTTGCGTCGATTTGGTGATATACCCGAGATGGCGGTAGAATGAACCGTTTTCAATCCCTGAGTAAGTAAAAAACTACGATGAATCTAAGTACCAAACAAAAACAGCACCTCAAGGGCCTCGCCCATCCGCTCAAGCCAGTGGTTATGCTGGGTGGTAATGGCCTGACCGAAGGCGTGCTGGCCGAAATCGAGCAGGCTCTGGCCCATCACGAACTGATCAAGGTGAAAATTGCCTCAGAAGATCGTGAAACAAAGCAGCTGATCGTTGAGGCTATCGTGCGTGAAACCGGCGCCAGCAACGTACAGGTGATCGGCAAAACGCTGGTGCTGTATCGCCCTTCTAAAGAGAGCAAAATTTCTCTGCCACGTTAAGTGGGCAAAGAAAGTGCCATGCTCTTACCTCAGATAAAAGGCCGCAGTGCGGCCTTTTTCCTTTCTTTACATTGTGCTTTAACGCTTTTCAAAGCGTAGCAACATCTTAAAGGTATTCCACCTTCAGGATTTCATATTCAACATCGCCGCCAGGGGTTTTGATAATGGCCACATCATCAGCCTCTTTACCCACCAGGCCACGTGCCATCGGTGAATTGACCGAAATCAGATTTTGCTTAAAATCCGCTTCGTCATCACCCACGATACGATAGGTCGACTCTTCATCGGTCTCGATATTCAGCACGGTAACCGTCGCGCCGAAAATCACGCGGCCGGTTTTTGGCATCTGGGTCACGTCAATGACCTGCGCATTGGAGAGTTTGGCTTCAATCTCCTGAATGCGGCCTTCACAGAAACCCTGTTCTTCACGTGCGGCATGGTATTCCGCATTCTCTTTCAGGTCGCCATGCTCGCGCGCGTCAGCGATAGAGGCAATAATGCGCGGACGCTTCACGGTTTTCAGCTCGTTCAGCTCTTCGCGCAATCTTTCAGCGCCTCTTAACGTCATCGGAATCTGATTCATTTAAGCTCCTCGTCATCTATCCTGTTTAACGGTGTCATCCTGACCGGTGACTGCAGAAAAAAGCGTTCTGCGACGCATTAGCCCGTTTTGCAAACAAAAGAATCCTGACCCAGAAAGCATTCCGGGCCAGAAAAGGGTTTTGCAATTTGATACGTATTTTACCCCAGAGTTCACTGCGGGTCATCGTTTACTTTCCACCGTCCAGCGACGTAGTATTGACGGCTTCACCTGCCAGTTACCGCGAGATTATGCGATTTTCACGACTTGTTACCGGATTAACCTGTGCATTTATGCTGCAGGCACAAGCAGCGCCAGTTGATGAATACATGCAGTATCTGCCAGACGGCGCCAATCTGGCGCTGATGGTGCAGAAAGTGGGTGCATCAACGCCGATTATTGATTACCACGGAAAACAGATGGCGTTACCCGCCAGTACCATGAAGGTGGTGACAGCGCTGGCGGCCTTACTGGAACTGGGCGGAGATTACCGTTTTCAGACCACCTTTGAGACCAAAGGCGCGCTGGTCGATGGCACGCTGAACGGTGATTTAGTGGCGCGTTTTGCCGGCGATCCCACATTAAGTCGCCAGGATCTGCGCAACATGGTGGCAGCGTTAAAGAAACAGGGCATCACCCATATTAAAGGCAATCTGGTGATTGATACCTCGGTTTTTGCCAGCCATGACATGGCGCCAGGCTGGCCGTGGAACGACCTGACCCAGTGCTTTAGCGCGCCGCCAGGTGCCGCTATCGTGGATAAAAACTGTTTTTCTGTCTCGCTCTACAGCGCGAATACGCCGGGCGAGAATGCGTTTGTTCGTATCGCCTCCTATTATCCGGCGCACATGTACAGCCAGGTACGCACCATCGGCCGCAACAGCGGCGAAGGACAATATTGCGAACTGGACGTGGTGCCGGGCGAACTCAATCGCTACACCCTGACCGGCTGTATGCGTCAACGCGCCGAACCGTTGCCGCTGGCCTTTGCCGTACAGGATGGCGCGGCCTGGGCGGGCGAAATCCTGAAAGCGGAACTGCGGGCGGCGGAGATCGATTACAGCGGGCATCTGGTACGTCAGTCGCAGGCCACCGAGCCAGGCACGGTGCTGGCCTCGACCCAGTCGGCGCCGCTGCATACTCTGTTGCACACCATGCTGAAGAAGTCGGACAACATGATTGCGGATACGGTGTTCCGTACCATTGGTCATCACTACTTCAACGTGCCGGGGACGTTCCGTGCCGGACAGGACGCGATTCGTCGTATCCTGAAAGCCAAAGCCAATATCGACATGGGTAATAGCATTCAGGTTGATGGTTCGGGCCTGTCGCGTCACGACCTGATTTCGCCGCAAACCATGATGCAGGTGTTGCAATACATTGCAAAGAATGACAGCACGCTGGATTACATCTCGATGCTGCCGCTGGCCGGTTATGACGGCACGCTGCAGTACCGTGGCGGTCTGCATGAGGCGGGACTGGATGGCAAAGTGTCGGCGAAAACCGGTTCACTGCAGGGGGTTTATAACCTGGCGGGCTTTATCACCACCTCCAGCGGCGCGCGGGTGGCATTCGTTCAGTTCCTTTCCGGTTATGCGGTCCCGCCGGAAGATCAGCGTACCCGCCGTATTCCGCTGGTGCGATTTGAGAGCCGGCTCTACCGCGATATTAATCAGAACAACTGATAAAGCAGAGATAAAAAATGCAGCAGGCGATCGACCTGCTGCATTTTTTTGATAAAGTCCGGTCACGTCAGCGATAAGACCGAGCCTGCACGGGAAACAGCGGCAGTTCGGAAAGACGTTTAAGCCAATTCCTGGCCGCTCAGCCCGTGCCGTCCGTGGCGCGGGACGCTTCCCTTCCCTGCCCCTGTTCCCTGCGCGTGGAGCATATTAACTGCGGCAGAGTCATCCGGCTAACTCCATCAGAAGCGGGTGTTGACACTCATATAGTAAGTGCGGCCCGATTCGTTAAAGGTATTGGCACCGGCACCGTAGAGATAAGCGCCCGTCGTGGCGTTACCGGTGGTCTGCGCATTGCCTTCGCGGAAGTGGCGTTTATCGAACAGGTTGTCGATCCCGACGGTGACGCTGGCATATTTATTAACGTCATAGGTGCCGCTCATGCCCACTACCGAGTAAGGGCTGACTTCATCGGTGGCGCTGCCGGTGACCGGATTGCCTTTGTAGTCATACTTTTTCGGCGTCTGTTTGCCATACCAGGTCAGCGTGGTTTGCAGCGACAGATCCTGCGTTGCCTGCCAGCTCAGCGTCGAGTTAAGCGTATATTCCGGGATCACCGACAGCCGATCGCCGGTCTCTTTGTTCTTGCTTTGCAGCATGTAGGTGAAGTTATTGTTCCAGCTTACGCTCTCAGAGAATGGCACGTTGACCGTTCCTTCCAGCCCTTCCACCACCGCTTTCGGCACGTTTTCCCATTTATAGATGTCGGTTTTACCGTTCGAAGCGGTACCGGTTGGCAGCGTGCCCGCCTCAATCTTATTGCGGTAGTCGTTGCGGAACCAGGTCAGACCGGCCTGATAACCCTCATGCTTCCACTCCAGCCCAATCTCTTTATTGATGCTGTTTTCCGCTTTTAAATCGTCGTTGCCCATCAGATAACAGGCACCGGTGCTGGCGGCGCAGCCCTGGCCGTTGCTGTAAAGCAGGTAGTTAGGGTTGGTCTGATACAGACTCGGTGCTTTGTAGGCGCGGGCTATCCCCATTTTCAGCGTGAAGTCATCGCCTAATCCTTGTGACAGGTTAAGTGACGGGCTCCAGTTATTGCCCACGATGGAGTGATGATCGAAACGCAGCGCTGGCGTCAGCATGGTGCTGTCGGTCAGTTCAATGTTGTCTTCAGCAAACAGCGAGAAGATTTCCGCCTGCGAATAGGGGCTGCGTCCGGTGGTAGCGACGCCGGGGATTGAACCGTAATTGGCCGCCTGGGTCGTCGAGGAGGGGTCCTTCATCCGCTGCTGGTTCCATTCGGTGCCAAGAGTCGCGGTCTGGTTGACCAGCCATTCGAACGGAATACTGATTTCGCTGTGCAGCAGCACATCATCCAGCTGGATGGTATTAAAGTTGCTGTTGGAGAAGATCCCTTCGGTGCCGCCCGCCAGCCCTTCATTCAGGCGCGAGTTACGGGTGTTCTCGTACTGCGCATAGGTATCGGTGCTGATGCCGTTATCCCACGCGCCGGTCCACTTCAGCGAGAAGTTCTGACGATAGAGGCGGTTGGTCTCTTCACCATATTTACTTTTCACCAGCGCATTGGTGTTGGTGTTCTGGGTATCACCGGCGTACAGGTTGCCCTGACGGCTATAGCCAGCGCCAAACTCCAGCGCCTGCATCGGCGCAAAGGCCCAGCGCAGTAAGGCGTGAACATCTTTATTCACCGAACCTTCACGGCCTGACGGGTAAGAACCGGCATAGTTGCCGGTACGCTCAGCGGCATGACCTTCATTAATGTCGTAAGCATCAGCCTGGGTTTTTGCCAGCCCGCCATACAGCCGGAAGCTAAAGTCGTCGCCTAACGGCCCTTCGAGGCTAAAGTTTGTACGCCTGGTTGCGCCCTCATCCTTATGCTGCGGCACGTTGTAATAGCCGCTCCAGGAGCCGTGCCATTGATTATCCATCTGTTTTTTGGTGATGATGTTCACTACCCCGCCTGCGGCACCGTTACCGTAACGGGCGGCGGCCGGACCGCGAATGACATCAATCCGCTCAATAAGCTCTGGCGGAACCCAGTTCGTGTCGCCGCGCGTATCACGCTCGCCCCGCCAGCCAAGACGCACCGAGTTGCGGCTGGTGACCGGCAGGCCATCGATTAAAATCAGGGTATTTTCCGGGCCCATGCCGCGAATATCGATCTGGCGATTGTTACCGCGCTGGCCACTGGTGGAGTTCCCGGTCAGGTTAACGCCGGGCATGGTACGAATGATTTCAGAGACGTCGCGCGCAGGCGGATGTTTTTTAATTTCGTCCGCGGTGATGGTGGAGACACCGGGCGCCTGAAGCGTCTGCTGAGCGGCCGTCACCGTCATGGTGGTTTCGCTGGCGGTATCGGAGGCGTTGCTGGTGATGCCTGGCTCAGCGGCTGCTGCACCGGTAGAAATGAGAGAGGTGGTGAAACCCAGTTCAATCATAATGGCTAAAGAAAGCCGGGATAACGTTTTCATTTTTTTATTCCTGGATTGCCAGCGAAAGGCTACTGCCGGCGCGCCGGTGAAAAGGTAAGTACCTTGCCTGCAACGCATTCCAGTTCTCTGCGGACCCTTATCAGGCGACCTTACACCTGGTCCAAAGCCCGATACGGCAGAGAGGATGCGCGCGCTCCCTGTAGAGCGGAAACACCCTATTGCAAATGAAAATAATTATCAATACTATTATTCCTAACATGCATGACCCTAATCAAGTGCAGTGATCAACTGATGGCGCGTATGACGTGGTTAAACGAAGTGACCGGCAGTGACGCCTGGTGGCAACAGCAGCAGCAACAGGGCATTCCCCTGATTGAACCCGGTGAAGAAGGCACCTGCCAGGTCACCTTCTTCTGGCGTGATCCGCAGGGCGATGAGTCACACTCAGCCACGCGCCGCGTCTGGATCAATATCACCGGCGTGACCGATCATCATCAATCCGCTGCGCCCTCCTCCTTAATACGCGTTCCCCATACCGATGTCTGGTGGTGGCAAACCACTCTGCCCGCTGACTGGCGCGGCAGCTACTGCCTGATGCCCGATAGCCAGGCGCAGACCTTCGACGGTCAGACCGATATGCAGGCGCTGCGGCAATGGTGGCGCGAAAAATTCCCAGCGGCACAGGCTGATCCGCTTAATCCACTGCGCGGCTGGGCAGGCGGCCGTGGGATGGCGGTTTCACCGCTGCATCTGCCGCAGGCGCCCGATCAATCGCTGTGGCGCGATGTTGATCGCGGCCATCCGGCGGATATTCCGCTGCAATCACTGTTGTGGCGCAGCGAACGGCTGGGCAATCAGCGTAACGTATGGATTTACTGTAGCGGTGAGGCGCATCCCGCTGAACGTCCACTGGCGTTACTGCTGGATGGTCAGTTCTGGGCGCAAACCATGCCGGTTGCCGGTCCGCTCCGGCAGCTCACCGCCGCCGGCGAACTGCCACCAGCGGTCTATGTGATGATCGATATCATCGATCGCGAACACCGCAGTCGTGAACTGCCCTGCAATCCCGATTTCTGGCTGGCGGTTCAGCTCGAGCTGCTGCCGCTGATTCAGCAAACCCTCCCCTGTCGGGTGGCAGACGGCAGCACGCTGGTGGCGGGACAGAGTTTTGGCGGGCTCTCCGCAGCCTACGCCACCTTAAACTGGCCGGAGACCTTTGGTGCCGCCATCAGCCTTTCCGGCTCCTTCTGGTGGCCGGAACGCGGTAACCCCAACGGCTGGCTACCGCAACAACTACAACAAGGTTTGCTGCAGGCAGCGCCGCGCCGCTTTTACCTCGAAGCAGGACGGCGTGAGCGGCTGATTCTGTCAGCGAATCAACAATTTGAGCGTGATTTAATCGCGGCCGGACATCAGGTCAGCTATCGCCCGGTTGAAGGGGGACACGATGCGCTGTGCTGGCGCGGCGGCCTGCTGGCCGGACTTAAAGCAATGTGGCAATACCCCTGATTCGCTTATCTCGCCCGCACTGCATGGGCAGGAGACCGATATGCAACAACTCAACCCCTTTGACGATCCGCAGCAGGAATGTCGCGTACTGATCAATAATCAGCAGCAGTACAGCCTGTGGCCCGCCTTCCGGGCCGTTCCGGCAGGCTGGCAGCCGGTGTTTGGACCGCAGCCCCAGGCGCTTTGCCTGAGCTGGCTGAATGAAAACTGGCACGATATTCGCCCGAAGCGCGGGAGCGACGATGTCTGAGATCACCATGACCCCAAATCTGACTGAACAGAAAACGTTACCGCTGGTGGCCGCTCAGCCTGGCATCTGGATAGCAGACCAGCTCTCTCCGCACGCCAATGCCTACGCGGTGGCGCACTTTGTCGAGCTGCGCGGGGCGATCAACAGCGCGCTGCTGGCCAAAGCCATCGTTGCCGGTATGCAGGAAGCGGACACGCTGAATATGGCGTTCGGCGAGCAGGAGGGCGAACCCCTGCAGTGGCCTGCGCCGCAGCGCTTTGCTGAGCCGCAGGTGATTGACCTGCGCAGTTCAGCCGATCCAGTAGCTGCGGCACGGGCGCTGATGCAGCAGGATATGTCCGGTGACCTGCGGGTGCTGAGCGGCGCGCCGCTTTATCATCACAGCCTGCTGCGGTTAAGTGACGATCACTGGTACTGGTATCAGCGTTATCACCATCTGGTGGTCGATGGCTTCAGTTTTACCGCCCTGACCCGCCGTATCGCCAATCTCTACAGCGCCTGGCAGCGCGATGAAGCGCCGGAGCCGACGCCCTTTACCCCGTTCAGTGAGGTGGTTGACGAGTACCTGCGCTATCAGCAATCCACCGGCTGGCAGCGTGATGCGCAGTTCTGGCGTGAAAAAGGCGCACAGCTCCCCGCGCCCGCCTCGCTGTCCGATCTGCCGCTGGCCGGTCAGAGCGCCAGTACCGATCTGCTGCGACATACCTTTGCGCTGGATCGCAGCGCATTTCAGACGTTGCTGACGCATACCCGACAGCAGCAGCTCAGCGCGGCGGACACCGCCATTGCGCTGGTCTCGCTGTGGCTGGCGCGTCTCAGCGGGCAAAACGACTTTGCGGCAGGTTTCATCTTTATGCGCCGCATCGGTTCCGCGGCACTGTGCGCCACCGGTCCGGTGATCAATGTGCTGCCGATGGCGGTACACAGCGACCCGGCCCAGCCGCTGAGCGTACTGGCAGCGCAGCTGGCGGGCGAAATAAAGAAAATGCGTCGTCATCAGCGCTACGATGCCGAGCAGGTGCAGCGTGATCTTGGCCGCTCCGGCGACAGCGATCCGCTCTACGGGCCGGTCATCAACCTCAAGATGTTCGATTACCAGCTCGATTTTGCCGGTATTGAAGGCGTAACCCACCAGCTCGCCTCCGGCCCGGTGCGCGATCTGGAAATTGCTATCTACCTCAGCGAGCAGGGCGATGTGACGCTGGAGCTGCTGGCAAACGCCGAGCGCTACCGCGAAACGACCCTGAAGCAGCACGCCAGCCGCTTTGCGCTGATGCTGTCACAGCTGGCCGCCAGTCCCGACGCTCCGTGCGGCGAACTGGATATGCTGACGCCCGCTGAACATCAGCAGTTAGCGGCTCTCAATAACACCACGATGCCATTGCCGGCGGAGACGCTGAGCAGCCTGCTGTTCAGCCAGGCACAGCGTACTCCGCTGGCACCGGCGCTGGCGGATGAGGCGCATCAGCTCAGTTATCAGCAGATGCAGCAGCAGGTCGCGGCGCTGGCGCAGCAGTTGGTTGCGCAGGGCGTGGCGCCGGGCGATATCGTCGCCGTCGCACTGCCGCGCTCGATCTTCCTGTCGCTGGCGCTGCAGGCCATCGTCAGCGCGGGCGCCACTTATCTGCCGCTCGACACCGGCTATCCCGACGACCGCCTGCAGATGATGCTGGAAGATGCCGCGCCGAAAACCCTGATCACCTGCCGTGAACTGGCTGACCGGCTGGCGGCCCTTTCACCGGTCACGCCGCTGTTTTACGACGCGCTGCTCACGCCGGTCCGGACGGCAATCGGACAGCAGCCGCATCCACAGGATGGCGCTTACCTGATCTATACCTCCGGCTCCACCGGTCGGCCAAAAGGAGTGCTGGTCAGCCATCAGGCGATCGTCAACCGCCTGCTGTGGATGCAGGATCACTATCCACTCAGCAACGATGATGTGGTATTGCAGAAAACCCCGAGCAGCTTCGACGTGTCGGTCTGGGAATTTTTCTGGCCGCTGATAGCTGGCGCACAACTGGTGATGGCCCCGCCAGACGCGCATCGCGATCCGGAGGCGCTGCAACAGCTGTTCGCCCGCCACCGCGTTACGACGACCCATTTTGTTCCGTCGATGCTGGCTGCCTTTGTCGCCACGCTGCAGGATGATGATGCCGTGGCGCGCTGCGCGACGCTGCGCCAGGTATTCTGCAGCGGCGAAGCGTTACCGGCCGATCTGTCACGTCAGTGGCAAACGCTGACCCAGGTCGCCCTGCACAATCTCTACGGTCCGACCGAAGCAGCGGTGGATGTCAGCTACTACCCGGCATCGGGTGAGGAACTGGCGGCGGTCGAAGGTGCCAGCGTGCCGATTGGCTTCCCGGTGTGGAATACCGGCTTACGGATTCTGGATGCCGGTCTGCAACCGGTGCCGCCTGGCGTGGCCGGCGATCTCTATCTGACCGGCGTACAGCTGGCACACGGTTATCTGGATCGTCCCGACCTGACCGCCAGCCGTTTTGTTGCTGACCCATATGGCGACGGCAGCCGGATGTATCGCACCGGTGATGTTGCTCGCTGGCTGAATAACGGTGCCGTTGAATACCTTGGCCGCAGCGATGATCAGCTCAAAATTCGCGGCCAGCGCATTGAACTGAATGAGATCGATCACGCCCTGGCTGCCCTGCCCGGCGTGGCGCAGGCGGTAACGCACGCACGGGTGCTGGGCGGCGGAAACGATCAGCAGGGTGATGCCCGTCAGCTGGTGGGCTATGTGGTGGCAGATCAGCCGATTGATGCCGCAGCGATGCGGCAGGCACTGGCGACGCAGTTACCGGCACATATGGTGCCGGTCGCCATCGTCCAGCTGGCCGCGTTACCGCTCAGCAGCAACGGCAAGCTGGATCGTAAAGCGCTGCCGCTGCCAGCAACGCAAACCGCAGACGCCGGGCGCGCCCCGCATCCGGGGCTGGAAACCACGCTGGCGCAGGCGTTTACCACCCTGCTGGAGCGGGAGTCGGTCAGCGCCCAGGATGATTTCTTCGCTCTCGGCGGCCATTCGTTACTGGCGATGCGGCTGGCGGCACAGTTGCGTCGTCGCCTCAATCAGCCGGTTTCGGTCGGCCAGATTATGGTTGCCGCCACGGTGGAAAAACTGGCGGCCTTGCTGAGCAGTGAAGCGGCGGAGGCCAGCCGTGCCGGTTTTGAAGCGGTGCTGCCGCTGCGGCGCGGCAACGGGCCGACGCTGTTCTGCTTCCATCCGGCCTCCGGCTTTGCCTGGCAGTTCAGCGTGCTGCAACGCTATCTCGATGCGCGCTGGTCGCTGCTGGGTATTCAGTCGCCAGACCTCGCCAGTCCGCTCAACCAGGCACCGCATCTCGATGCGGTGTGTGAAGCGCACCTGGCAACGATTCGTCAGCAGCAGCCGCAAGGTCCTTACTATTTCCTCGGCTATTCGCTGGGCGGAACGCTGGCGCAGGGTATCGCGGCGCGGCTGGAAGCAGCAGGTGAAACCGTCGCCTTCCTCGGCCTGCTGGACACCTGGCCACCGGAGACGCAGAACTGGGATGAGAAACGCGGGGAAAACGTGCTGGACCCGGCGGTACTGGAAGAGGTGAACCGGGAGCGCGAACAGTTTATCGCCGCGCAGCGCCAGCAGGCGGGCGAAGGGATGGAGGCGCTGTTTACCACCATCGAAGCCAACTACGCCAGCTCGGTGCGACTGCTGGCCACCGCCCGCAGCGCGCACTTTACCGGTCGTGCCACCCTGTTCCTGGCGCAGCAGACGCAGCAGCCCGGTCAGGATGCCCGTCGCGCCTGGTCGCCCTACGTCGCCGAACTGGAGATCTGGCCGCTGGATTGCACCCACGTCGAGATCATTTCGCCGCGGATGTTTGAGCAGATTGGGCCACGTCTGCAGCAGTTGCTGTCAGCGTTTTAATCTGTCGGCGCGCGGCTGAGTGCTGCGCGCCTTCCCAACGGCTGAAGGCCGGATCAGCGGGCTGCGCGTCCCAGCGGCACAATCATTGGGGTATGCGCCACCGGATCGTCAACAATCATGCAGCGCAGGCCGTAAATGGCCTCAATCAGTGCCGGCGTCACGATATCAGCCGGTTTGCCTTCCGCGATAATCTCTCCATCACGCATGGCGATCAAATGGCTGGCGTAGCGACACGCCTGATTAAGGTCGTGCAGCACCACCACCAGCGTACGACCATGCTGCTGATTAAGATCCTGCATGAGTTCCAGCAGCTCAATCTGATGGGCGATATCCAGCCAGGTGGTCGGTTCATCCAGTAACAGCAGCGGCGTTTGCTGCGCCAGCACCATCGCAATCCAGACCCGCTGCCGCTGCCCGCCGGACAGCGTATCGACCTGCTGCTGTGCCAGATCGGCCACGCCGGTCGCCAGCATCGCCTGCTGCACCGCCGCTTCATCTTCCTGACGCCAGCGGCCAAACAGCGGCTGATGCGGATAACGCCCGCGCGCCACCAGTTCACTGACGCTGATGCCGGCAGGCGCATTCGAGCTTTGCGGCAGCAACCCGAGACGGCGCGCTACCTCTTTGGTGGAGTAACGGGCGATTGCATTGCCATCCAGCAGTACCTCACCCCGTAACGGCGCGGCCAGCCGGCTCAGAGTGCGCAACAGCGTCGATTTCCCGCAGGCGTTGGGGCCAATAATTACCGTCAGTTCCCCGTCAGGGATGGTGACCGACAGGTTCTCCGCCACGATCTTTTTGTCGTAACCGAGCGTCAGCGCGTCGCCCTGCAAACGTGTTGTCACTGTCATTGGCGTCGCGCCTCCCGCACCAGTAGAGCAATCAGATAAAGTCCGCCCAGGCTGACCGTGATGACGCCAACCGGCAGCTGATAGGGCAGGAAAAAGTGCTGCGCGGCGTAGTCAGCAGCGGTGAGCAGCAGCGCGCCGCACAGCGCCGCCAGCGGCAAGGCACCTTTGATGCCGCCGCACAACCGGCGGGCGATCTGCGGTGCCAGCAGGGCGATAAACGAAATCGGCCCGACCAGCGCGGTTGACGCCGCCGTCAGGATCACCCCGACCAGCATCAGCAAAATACGACTGCGCTCAACCGGAACGCCCAGCGCGCAGGCGGTATCATCGCCCATCTCCAGCAGCCGCATGCGCCGCGCCAGCAGCGCCGTCGCCAGCAGCGCCAGCAGCAGCACGCTGATCACCGGCGTGGTTTTCGCCCAGCTGATGCCGTTCAGCGAGCCAGCACTCCACAACCCGGCGCTCAGTGCCGCTTCCAGTGAAGCGCTGATAATCAGCCAGCTATTCAGCGCCATCAGCAATGCCCGCACGCTGATACCCACAATAATCAGGCGAAAAGTCTCAACACCGTTGCGCCAGCTAAACAGCCAGACCACACCCGCGGTCAGCAAGCCGCCGGTCAATGCCGCCAGCGTCATACCTTCCATATTCTGCTGAAACAGCACCAGCGCCACCAGCACACCGCTGTAAGCCCCGGTGTTAAAACCCAGAATGTCCGGACTGCCGAGCGGGTTGCGCAGCAGCGACTGAAAAATAGCGCCGCTGACGCCCAGCGCACCACCAATCAGCAGTGCCATCATCACCCGCGGCAGACGCCATTCCAGCACGATCAGCTGAATATTGCGTGCCGCCTCACCGTTGATCACCTGCCAAAGCTGAGCCGCCGGGATCGGCAAGGTGCCGCGCGTCACGCCGAGAAAGGCCAGCGCCAGACAGGCCAGCAGCAGCCAGGTGCCATTGAGTACGACGCGTTTCATACCGCACCTCTGCCAGCCTTGCGGCGCACCAGCACAATCAGCATCGGGGCACCGAGAATCGCCGTCACAATCGACACGCGCAGCTCGCCCGGCACCAGCACCCGGCCGAGAATATCGGCGGCCAGCAGCAGACAGGGCGTGATAAGAAGGGTACCCGGCAGCATCCAGCGATGATCGTTGCCGAGCAACCAGCGTGCCAGATGCGGCGTCATTAATCCGACAAAGGCAATCGGGCCTACCGCGGCCGTCGCGGCCCCGCTCAGCAAGGCAATCGCCAGCAGTCCGATCAGTTGGGTGCGGACAACGCGGGTCCCGAGCGCCGTCGCCATATCACCGCCCATGCTGAGGCTGTTGAGCGACCGGGCCAGCAGCAGCGCCAGCAGAGAGCCGACCACCACCGCGGGAAACGTCGTGCGCAGAATGGCAAAATTGCGGATATCCAGCGACCCGCTGTGCCAGAAACGCAGGTGGTCGTAGATGTCAGGATTAAGCAGCGACAAGCCGGAGGTTAAGCCTTCCAGCACCGCGCCCAGCGCGACCCCGGCCAGCGTCAGCCGTACCGGATTGACCCGCCCGCCACCGACCGCCCCGGTCAGCGCCACCAGCAACGACGCCAGCAGCGCGCCGCCAAAGGCAAAACCGAGCCAGTCAATCGGGGAATCCGCACCATAGAGCGCAATGCCGATCACTACCGCAAAACCTGCACCGGCATTAATACCCAGGATTCCGGGATCGGCCAGCGGGTTGCGTGTCAGGCTCTGCATCAGCGCGCCCGCCACGCCCAGACCTGCGCCCGCCAGCAGCCCGGCCAGGGTACGCGGCAGCCGGGCATCACGCACAATGATGCAGTCTGCGCTGGAGCAGTTGGTCAGCAGTGCCTGGGTGACATCATGGAAGGCTATGGATTTGGCCCCCAGCATCAGGCTGAGCGCGAGGAGCAGCAACAGCAGCATCCCTGAGCCTGCTATTACATGGAATTGACGCATCACAGTTAAACCTTTACGGATTCAATGGCATCGGGATGGAAACCATTATGATAATGATACTTGTTATCGTTATTACGCATTTTTTGTATGTTACCATGACTCGCAAACTCAATGATGAGGAAAATGGGTGCAAAAAGGCGACGTTATGAACAAACCCTCCCACTTTATCGATCTCAGCCTGCTGAAAACCCATCCCGCTTTTCGCGCCGTGTTTATTGCTCGCTTCATCTCGATTGTCGCGCTCGGTATGCTGGCGGTCGCCGTCCCGGTGCAGATTCAGCAGTTAACGCAATCGCCGTTGCTGGTGGGTCTGGCGGTCACGCTGGCCGGTGCCGGTATGTTTATTGGCCTGCTCACCGGTGGCGTACTGGCCGATCGCTATGAGCGCCGCCGCCTGATCCTGTTTGCCCGTTCAACCTGCGGCCTCGGTTTTGTCGCCCTGTGTGTGAATGCGCTGCTGCCTGCTCCGTCGGTGATCGCGGTGTTTGTGCTGGGCCTGTGGGATGGCTTTTTTGGGGCGATCGGCGTGACCGCGCTGCTGGCCGCCACACCAGCGCTGGTCGGCCGCGAAAACATTATGAAAGCGGGCGCGATCACCATGCTGACGGTGCGCTTTGGCGCCATTCTGTCACCGGCGATTGCCGGGCTGGTGATCGCCCACGGCGGCGTGGCCTGGAACTACGGACTGGCGGCGCTCGGCACCTTGCTGACGGTACTCACTCTGCTGCGCCTGCCGACGCTGGCCCCACCGCCACAGCCGCGTGAACATCCGCTGACCGCCTTATCCGCCGGGATGGGTTTCCTGTTTGCCAGCCCGATAGTCGGTATGGCGGCGCTGGTTGGCGCGCTGGTGACCTTAGCCAGTGCGGTACGCGTACTCTATCCGGCACTGGCGCCACACTGGCAGGTCGGGCTGGAGCAGCTGGGGCTGATGTATGCCGCCGTGCCGCTCGGGGCCGCGGTCGGAGCCTTAACCAGCGGCCGGCTGGCGCAGTCAGCGCAGCCGGGCCGCCTGATTCTGGCCAGCGCCATTGCCGCCTTTATTGCCCTTACCCTGTTCAGCCTGATGCCGTGGTTCAGCCTGAGCCTGGTCTGCCTCGCCGCGTTTGGCTATTTCAGCGCCATCAACAGCCTGGTGCAATATGCTCTGATCCAGACGCTGACCCCGGATGCGCTGCTTGGCCGGATCAACAGCCTGTGGACAGCGCAGAACGTCACCGGTGACGCGATTGGCGCGGCGATGATTGGTGCGATGGGTTCACTGCTGCTGCCGCAACAGGCGGCAGGCCTGTTGGGACTGGCCGCCATCGTGCTGGGGATGGTGATGTGGCTACTGATGGCGCGTTTGCGCCGCTATCAGCCGCCTGCTGCTGAGCAGGCGGAATCCACCGGTTAGAAGCCGCCTGCCCTGCGCAGACGGCGGATATCAGGATTTAACGAACAGCGTTTCCAGCCGCGTCAGCAAATTACTGGCGCTGTAGAAATCAAGCCGGAAGGTATCCAGCCCCAGCGCATAAACCGCGCTGGCACGCACCGCTGGGGTCTGCGCCAGGAAAGGGTTCTTCATCACCTGCTCTGCGGTCTGCGGCTCAGCGGCAAACAGCAGATAGGTGTGACCATTCAGTCCCGCCGCCAGATTTTCCCCTGACAGCTGAATAATGTCTTTACGCTGCCCCATGCTGTGACCGTGCTGCATGTCGGCTGGCGGCGTGGCCAGGGTGAACCCCAGTTGCTGCAGCAATTTTCCCTGCGCCGATGCCTCGGTCCAGAGATTAACGGCGCGACCGTCACCGTTCCAGACCATGGCGGAAACCGGCTGCGGCGGCAGCGTTAAGGCGGATTTAAGCGCTTTTTCCTGCGCATCAAACGCGCTGATGCGAGCGGCGGCGTCAGATTCATGACCGGTTGCCTCACCCAGTAGCGTCACCAGCTGCTGCCAGCTCTTATCGTCATAGTTGATCACCAGAACCGGTGCGATAGCGGTCAGCTGATCGACCAGTTTGATCGCCGAATCATTGCCGGTGGCGCTGACCACAATCAGGTCCGGTGCTTCCGCCGCAATCGCTTCAGCATTGGGCTCGCCAATATAGAGACGTTTTACGCCGCGCTGTTTTGCCACCTCGCCCCACTGACGGAAGAACCCCTGCCCATCGGCCAGCCGGCTGTTGGGTGCCGTTGCGCCACTGGCGATCACCGGAGCATTAATCGCCAGCAGCGATCCGGTCAGGGTGACGCTGGTCGAGACAATGCGGGTTGGCGCCTGGGATAAGGTCACACTGTCTTTTGCGCCGGCTATCGTGCGCGGCCAGCCGTTCTGAGCCGCCGCCGCGAAACTGATACAGAAGAAAAACAGCGCGATTGCCGCCTTTACACCACGTTTAGTCATAAATTTCAGTCCACTTTTCTGCTGGCAATTTGCCCTGCTGTTTGTGCTGATTTAACAGGAAAACGCAGCCGAAACACCGCGTATTTATTGACACTCCCGGCTAATCAACGTAGGTTACTGGGCCACAATACAAATGATAATCATTATTAATTATCTTATCATTTATAGGTGAAAATTATGGTGGAATCGTTGACGTTTGAACATCCCTTGTTGCAGGATTTCTCCGCGTTGTGCCGCGGTTTCCTGTTTACCTCTCCCTGGCAAAGCCTGACCACGCAAGGCTGTTTCACCACGCTGACCACCCCGGTCAACGATGGCGATGCGCTGACAGGGGATTTTCAGCAACAATTGCAGCACCATTTCGCCTCGGCCAGAAAACAGGGCATTACCCATCCGATTCTGGTAGGTGCGATTCCGTTTGACGTCAATCAGCCCTCGGCGCTGTTTATCCCTGAGTCCTGGCAAACCTTTAACCGCGCCGATCTGCACGCGGCAACCGCAATCCGTGAAAACGATCTGCCGCAGGTGCGCCGCCGCACGGCGGTACCGGATCATGACATTTTCACCGATATGGTGGCGCAGGCGGTCTCTGCTACGCAGCGTGGCGAGCTGGATAAAGTAGTGCTGTCGCGGCTGATGGATATCACCGCTGAACAGCCGGTGGATACCGCGGCCCTGATGCAACGCATCGTGGCGCAGAACCCGAACAGCTACCACTTTCATCTGCCGCTGCCGGAAGGCGGTGCGCTGGTCGGAGCCAGCCCGGAACTGATGATCCGCAAACAGGGCCACAGTTTCAGCTCCTGTCCGCTGGCCGGTTCGGCCCGCCGTGATGCCGACCCACAGCTGGACCAGGCGGCAGGCGATAGCCTGATGCGCTCAGACAAAGATCGCCATGAGCATAAGCTGGTGACCGATGCGATGCGCAATACGCTGCAAGCGCGCAGCCGGGTGCTGTCGGTGCCAGAGGTGCCGTCGCTGATCACCACCGCAACCCTATGGCATCTCGCCACCCTGATTGAGGGCGAGGTGCTCGACCCTCGTGAAAATGCGCTGTCGCTGGCCTGTCTGCTTCATCCGACCCCCGCCCTGAGCGGCTTCCCGCATCAGCGCGCCCAACAGCTGATTCAGCAACTCGAACCGTTCGAACGTCAGCTGTTTGGCGGCATTGTCGGCTGGTGCGACGATCAGGGCAATGGCGAATGGGTCGTGACCATTCGCTGCGGCACGGTGCATGGCCCGCGCGTGCGACTGTTTGCTGGCGCTGGCATCGTAGCTGACTCACAACCCGAATCAGAATGGCGCGAAACCGGCGTCAAACTCGACACCATGCTTCGCGCTTTTGGACTGCAATAAAGGAACCTGTATGACCCTTTCCTACAGCCGCTGGCCTGACGATCTGGCCGCGCGTTACCGCGAAAAAGGTTACTGGCTGGATCTGCCGATGACCGACATCCTCGAACGCCACCAGCAGCGCGACAGCGTGGCGGTTATTGATGGCGATCGACAGCTCACTTACCGCCAGCTGGCCCGTTTAAGTGACAACCTGGCGGCGGCGTTGCAGCGTCGTGGCCTGAAACCGGGTGATACCGCGCTGGTGCAACTCGGCAACGTGGCGGAGTTTTACCTGACGCTGTTTGCGCTGTTTAAAATTGGTGTTGCGCCGGTTAACGCGCTGTTCAGTCATCAGCGTACTGAGCTGACGGCGTACGCCAGCCAGATTGCGCCCCGCCTGCTGATTGCCGATCGCAGCCACGCGCTGTTCGCCGATGAGGCGTTTATTGACCAGCTGTGCTGCGATCATAACGGGCTACAGCAGGTGATCCTGCGCGGCAACGGCCAGGCTGAAAACAGCCTTGAAGCGCTGCTGGCCGAACCGGCGGGTGATTTTGTCGCTACGCCGACTGCGGGCGATGAAGTGGCCTTTTTCCAGCTGTCAGGCGGCAGCACCGGCACGCCAAAACTGATCCCGCGCACCCATAACGATTACTATTACAGCATCCGCGAAAGTGATGTGATCTGTGGCGTGACCGCTGACACCCGTTATCTGATCGCCCTGCCCGCAGCGCATAATTTTCCAATGAGCTCTCCGGGCGCGCTGGGGGTGTTTTACGCAGGCGGACAGGTGATTCTGGCCGCCGATCCCAGCGCCACGCTCTGCTTCCCGCTGATTGAAAAGCATCAGGTGACCGATACCGGTCTGGTTCCGCCCGCCGTGAGTCTGTGGCTGCAGGCGATTCAGGAATGGGGCAGCAATGCCGCACTGGCATCGCTGCAACGCATTCAGGTTGGCGGCGCGAAGCTGGGCGAGACGCTGGCGGCGCGTATTCAGACCGAGATCGGCTGCAAGCTGCAGCAGGTGTTCGGCATGGCGGAAGGCCTGGTGAACTACACCCGCCTTGATGATGATGAAACCACCATTCTGACCACCCAGGGTCGCCCGATCTCGCCGGATGATGAAGTGTGGGTCGCCGATGAACAGGGTAATCCGCTGCCGACCGGTGCCATTGGTCGACTGATGACGCGCGGGCCTTATACCTTCCGCGGCTACTACAACAGCCCGGAACATAACGCCGCCAGCTTTGATCAACAGGGTTTTTACTGCTCCGGCGATCTGATTGAGATCACCCCGCAAGGTAACATCATCGTCCAGGGCCGGGAGAAAGATCAGATCAACCGCGGCGGCGAGAAGATCGCGGCAGAAGAGATCGAGAATCTGCTGCAACGTCATCCGGATGTGATCCACGCGGCGCTGGTGTCGATGAACGATGAGCTGATGGGTGAGAAAAGCTGCGCCTTTATTGTGGCCCGTCAGCCGGTTAAACCGGTGGCGCTGCGTCGTCACCTGCGTGAATTAGGGGTAGCAGAATTCAAACTGCCCGACCGTATAACCTGCGTAGAAGCCCTGCCGCTGACCCACGTCGGCAAGGTGGATAAAAAACGTCTGCGCCAACAACTTGCCGATCAACAAGCGCAAGCCTGATCTGTCCGGAGATTTTTCTATGGCTATTCCAAAACTGACCTCTTATCCGCTGCCAGCCGCCACTGAGTTGCCGACCAACAAGGTAAAATGGGCGCTGGAGTCCGGTCGCGCCGCGCTGCTGATCCACGATATGCAGCGTTATTTCCTGAATTTCTGGGGCGAAAACAGCCCGCTGGTGGAGCAGGTGGTCGACAATATTGCCCGCCTGCGTCGTTACTGCAAAGCACAAGGGATTCCGGTGTTCTACACCGCCCAGCCCAATGCGCAGAGCGATGAAGATCGTGCGCTGCTCAACGATATGTGGGGACCAGGACTGAATAAGCATCCCGATCAGCAGAAGATCGTGGACGCGCTGGCACCGGATGCCGACGATCAGGTGCTGACCAAATGGCGCTACAGCGCCTTCCATCGCTCGCCGCTGGAGTCGATCCTGCAGGAGATGGGCCGCGATCAGCTGATTATCACCGGCGTTTATGCCCACATCGGCTGCCTGACCACCGCCACCGATGCGTTTATGCGCAACATTCAGCCGTTTATGGTGGCCGATGCGCTGGCGGATTTCAGCCGCGAAGAGCACATGATGGCGCTGACCTACACCGCAGGCCGCAGTGGCAAAGTGGTGATGACCGCCGACCTGATGCCGCTGCCGCTGAGCAAAGACGATTTGCGGGCGCTGATTCTGCCGCTGCTGGAAGATGATGACGTGCCGGAAGATGATGAAAACCTGATCGATTACGGTCTGGATTCGGTGCGGGTCATGGCGCTGGCGGCTCGCTGGCGTCAGGTGCACGGCGATATCGACTTTGTCAGCCTGGCCAAAAACCCAAGTATTGATGGCTGGTGGGCGCTGCTGTCACGGGAGCCTGCACAATGAGCCACGCATTCGACTTCAGCGGAAAAATTGTCTGGATAACCGGTGCCGGCCAGGGAATTGGTTATCATACCGCGCTGGCGTTTCATCAGGCGGGCGCGCAGGTTGAAGCCTTCGATCAACGTTTTCACGGCCACGACTACCCGTTTCCCTGTCATACGCTGGACGTCTCCGAGCCGGAGCAGGTGAAAACCCTTTGCCAGCGTTTGCTGGCGGTTCAGCCGCGCATTGATGTGCTGGTTAACGCCGCCGGTATTCTGCGGATTGGTGCCACCGATGAGCTGTCGTTTACCGACTGGCAGGCCTGTCTTAACGTCAATGCCGGTGGCGCGTTTAACCTGTTCCAGCAGACCCTGCCAGTGTTCCGGCAGCAGCGGGCGGGCGCGATTGTCACCGTCGCCTCAAACTCAGCGCACGCGCCGCGGATTGGCATGTCCGCCTACGGCGCATCAAAAGCGGCGCTGCGCAGCCTCTGCCTGACCGTGGGTCTGGAGATGGCGCCGTATGGCGTGCGCTGCAACATCGTCTCACCCGGCTCCACCGACACAGAGATGCAGCGCAGCCTGTGGCATACGCCGACCGGTGAGCAGGAGATGATCGCGGGCTTCCCGGATCAGTTTAAGCTCGGCATCCCGCTCGGAAAGATTGCGCAGCCGCAGGAAATTGCCGCCAGCGTGCTGTTTCTTGCCTCCGATCTCGCCAGCCATGTGACCTTACAGGATATCGTGGTGGATGGCGGCGCAACGCTGGGAGCCTGAAGATGTCAGCGATCTGGAAACGATCTATCGATCTTGCGGAGCTGAATGCGCTGGGTGAGAACTCGCTGGTGGCGCATCTGGGGATCATTTTTACCCTGATCGGTGATGATTATCTGGAAGCGACCATGCCGGTCGATGCCCGAACGCATCAGCCTTTTGGCCTGCTGCACGGCGGCGCGTCGGTGGTACTGGCGGAATCGATGGGTTCAATTGCGGGCTATCTGGCAACAGAGGAAGGCAGCAGCGTGGTGGGCGTGGAAGTGAATGCCAGCCATCATCGTGCGGTATCAAGCGGTGTGGTGCGCGGGATTTGTCGTCCGTTACATCTGGGTAAGCGCAGCCAGAGCTGGCAGATAGAGATTCGTAATAGTCGGGATCAGTTGTGTTGCAGTGCCCGTCTGGGCGTGGCGGTGATGCGCTAACGCCGGTGTGATGCTCCCTTTTCAGCCCGAAAAGGGAGCATCACGCATCAGCTATTGTCTGCTGATGCGCACAGAGGGTTAGCGCTGATAAATGATTTCGACGCCTTCGTCGTCTTCATCATCCCACTCCTCATCCCACTCTTCATCTTCCACTTCAACCGCGTTTTCAATGGCTTCTTTGTGGTAATCGTCCCACATGAACTCCACTTTCTCCGGCTGTTTCTCTTCGAGCTCGGCTTCTTTAGGATTCGCGTTGATGAAGCTCATCACGTCCCAGCAGAGTTCGTTGACGCCGGTACGGCTGGCGGCAGAGATCAGGTAATACTTCCCTTCCCAGCCCAGCGCATCAGCAACGGCTTTAGCACGCGACTGCGCCTCTTCTTCACTGATCAGATCAATTTTGTTGAACACCAGCCAGCGTGGCTTGTTGAACAGCTTCTCGCTGTACTTTTCCAGCTCGCCGAGAATGATGCGGGCATTTTCAACCGGATCGCTTTCATCAATCGGGTCGATGTCGATCAGGTGCAGTAATACGCGGCAGCGCTCAAGGTGCTTCAGGAAGCGAATACCGAGGCCTGCGCCATCAGCTGCGCCTTCGATCAGGCCAGGGATATCGGCCACCACGAAGCTCTGCTCACTGTCCATACGCACCACGCCCAGGCTTGGTACCAGGGTGGTAAACGGATAGTCTGCCACTTTCGGTTTGGCTGCCGAGACGGCGCGGATAAAGGTCGATTTACCGGCGTTTGGCAAGCCCAGCATACCGACGTCAGCCAGCAGCATCAGCTCCAGTTGCAGGTCGCGTTTTTCACCGGGCGTACCCATGGTTTTCTGACGCGGACTACGGTTAACCGACGATTTGAAACGGGTGTTGCCCAGGCCATGCCAGCCGCCCTTGCCGACCATCAGTTTCTGGCCGTGACGCGTCATGTCGCCTAAGGTCTCACCGGTACCCTGGTCGATAACCCGGGTGCCAACCGGCACTTTCACCACAATGTCTTTACCGCGTTTGCCGGTACAGTCACGGCTCTGGCCGTTCTGTCCACGCTCGGCGCGGAAGGATTTCTCGAAACGATAATCGATCAGGGTGTTTAGGTTTTCGTCAGCGATCAGATAAACGTCACCACCGTCACCGCCATCACCGCCGTCCGGGCCGCCCTTCGGGATATATTTTTCGCGGCGGAAGCTAACGCAACCATTACCGCCATCACCGGCGACGACCAATATTGTCGCTTCATCAACAAACTTCATTTTCTATCTCCGTCACACAATCGTCTGCAGCACTCTGCAAACGGGTCCGCCAGGGTCTTCTGCGCTGACCAGCGGCGGATAAATCAGGATTGGCTTTCGCCAGTGCGTACATAAAGTGTACAGCAAACTTTTGTGATGCGTCGCCTTTACGGCAACCGAGCGCAGAATGTAAAAAGCCCCGCAGCAGTTGCGGGGCCTTTAATTCGTGCGTTCAGACGTTAAACGTCTGCGTCACGACAACCTTACTCAGCAACGATGCTGATGTATTTACGGTTGTTCGGACCTTTAATTTCGAATTTTACTTTGCCGTCTGCGGTAGCAAACAGGGTGTGGTCACGACCACAACCTACGTTGTTACCGGCGTGGAATTTGGTGCCACGCTGACGAACGATGATGCTACCTGCCAGAACAGATTCGCCACCGAAACGTTTTACACCCAGACGTTTTGCGTTGGAGTCACGACCATTTCGAGTCGAACCACCAGCCTTTTTATGTGCCATTTGTCAGATCTCCTCTTAGGCAGTGATGCCAGTGATTTTCACATCAGTGAACCACTGACGGTGGCCCTGCTGCTTACGGTAGTGTTTACGACGACGAAACTTAACGATCTTAATTTTCTCGCCACGACCATGAGCAACAACTTCCGCCTTGATCATACCGCCTGAAACCAGTGGCGCGCCGATTTTCACGTCTTCGCCATTGGCAATCATCAGAACCTGGTCAAACTCAATGGTTTCACCGGTTGCGATGTCCAGCTTTTCCAGGCGAACGGTCTGACCTTCGCTTACTCGGTGTTGTTTACCACCACTTTGGAAAACCGCGTACATATAAA
>Ga0302349_1000701_pt1 | contig 34944 bp, 30 predicted proteins | sample PhyAR1_FD_202176 | JGI IMG/M metagenome (GOLD analysis project Ga0302349, IMG submission 202176) | Leaf surface microbial communities from alfalfa plants in UC Gill Tract Community Farm, Albany, California, United States - DLSL A.R1... | ecosystem: Host-associated > Plants > Phyllosphere >...
ATATGGATGGGGCGAATCCTTTGCAAGTCTTTTTCCGTATCAAATTACCCATGTTGATGCCAGCTTTCACCGTCACTTTGTTCTTGACGTTGTCCAACGCATTTAAAATCTATGATCAAAACTTAGCACTGACACAAGGTGGTCCGTTCAATTCCACGCAAATGGTGGCGATGAATATCTACAATGAAGCATTTGGGATGCGAAAGATGGGGTATGCACAGGCGAAAGCGGTGATTTTTCTTGTCATTATTGTGATCATCTCAGTGGTTCAAATCTCACTGACACGGAAAAAGGAGGTCAGCGCATGAAGCAATCAAAAGTGAAACATCCACGACAGGTTAAGAAGTCTCTACTGATTTTTAGTGGATTGGTGCTTGCAAGTCTGTGGTTTTATCCGTTTTTCTTAGTGGTGATCAATTCATTCAAAACCAAAGCAGAGATATTCCAGAACACACTCACTTTACCAACTGGGCTAACACTTGATAACTATATCGAGTCGTTCGAGCGATTGGATTTTTTCAAAAGTGCAGCTAATTCGTTACTGATAACGATCGGATCTTTAGTATTGATTGTGTTTGTTTCTTCCATGGCGGCCTATGCGTTATCGAGAAATACGAGTCGCTTAAGTTCATTTCTTTATTTTATTGTCGCAATTGGCTTATTGATTCCTTTTCAGGGAATCATGATTCCCTTGATTTCACTTTTTGGGCAAGTCAGTATGCTGAATCAGCCAGGTTTGATGGTGATGTATCTAGGATTAGCGACAAGTATGTCGACCTTTTTATATTACGGTGCTTTACGAGGGATTCCGAAATCATTAGATGAAGCGGCATTGATCGATGGGGCAAATACCTTCCAAATCTATTGGCAAGTCATTTTTCCTTTGCTGAAGCCTACGACAGTGACAGTCATCGTGTTGAATGCCTTATGGTTTTGGAATGATTATCTGTTGCCTTCATTAAGCATCAACAAAGCAGGGATGTATACAATTCCTTTACAGATGTTTTATTTCTTCGGCGAATTCAATAAGCAGTGGCACTTGGCACTGGCTGCGCTAGTGATCGTCGTCTTACCGATTATTATTTTATTTGTTGTCTTGCAAAAACATGTCGTAAAAGGCATTTCAGATGGCGCAGTGAAGTAGGAGGAAAATAAATGAAGTTTACAAACGGCTATTGGTTGGCAAAAGAAGGGTTTCATCTTGAACACCCGAACCATGTCTATGAAGCTCAAGTGAAGGAGGATAAGTTAACTCTTTTCTTGCCTTATAAACCGATCCAGACAAGAGGGGATACCTTGAACCTAGGGATGACGACCTTGTCTTTTGAATCACCAAGAGAAGATATTATCAAAGTACAACTGGTGCATCATGACAAAGCACAAATCGGCCCTCATTTTCAACTAAACAGACAGTCATCTTCTGTCATGATCGATACAGAAAATGTAGAATTTTATACGTTTCAATCAGGACAATTAGTCGCACGAGTGCCGAAAAACGCCGCATTCCAAATTGATTTTCTCGCGGAAGGGAAATGTTTGACTTCTTCTTTGCCAAAAGCACAAGCCACTATTCAAAGTAGTGACGGTATCCATTACATGCGAGAACAGTTATCATTAGATCCGTATGAATATGTCTATGGCTTAGGTGAACGATTCACCCCGTTCATCAAAAATGGGCAAATCATTGATTGTTGGAATCAAGATGGCGGTACTGGTAGTGAACAAGCGTATAAAAATATCCCATTTTATTTAACGAACCAAGGGTATGGTGTCTTTGTCAATCATCCTGAAAATGTCTCATTTGAAGTTGGTTCGGAGAATGTTTCACGCACACAATTCAGTGTAGTAGGTGAACGATTGGAATACTATGTCATCTATGGACCCGATATGAAAACGATCTTAAGAAAATACACTGATTTAACTGGCAAACCCGCATTGCCACCTGCATGGTCATTTGGTTTGTGGTTATCAACTTCCTTTACGACGGACTATCGTGAAGAAACAGTCATGGGATTTATTGAAGAAATGCAGACACGAGAGATTCCGTTTGATGTCTTTCATTTTGATTGTTTTTGGATGAAAGAATTCGAGTGGTGCGGTTTTGAATGGAATCGCGAGCTGTTTCCAGATCCGCAACAACTGATTGAAAAAATCCATCAGAAGGGCTTGAAGGTCTGCGTATGGATCAACCCGTATATCGGACAAAAAGCGGCGGCCTTTCAAGAGTGTAAAGAGAAAGGCTATTTCATCAAAGATAAACATGGCGAAGTTTGGCAGTGGGATCTTTGGCAAGCGGGTCAAGGAATCATTGACTTTACAAATCCAGAAGCGCGTCATTGGTACAAAGAAAGGCTGAAAGAACTCATAGAAATTGGCGTCGATTCCTTCAAGACGGATTTTGGTGAACGTATACCTACGGATGTGAATTACCACGATGGTTCTGACCCGCAAAAAATGCACAACTATTATGCGTATCTTTATAACGAAGTCGTCTTTGAATTATTAGCAGAATTACGCCCAGATGAAGCGGTCGTATTTGCTCGTTCTGCTTCGGTTGGTTCACAAAAATTCCCAGTTCATTGGGGTGGGGACAACTTATCGGAATACCCGTCCATGGCGGAATCACTGCGGGGTGGACTCTCATTTGTGTTATCCGGCTTTGGCTTCTGGAGCCATGACATTGGTGGATTTGAAGAGAATGCGACAGCGGATATTTATAAACGTTGGACACAATTCGGATTATTATCTACTCATAGTCGCTACCATGGTAATATTGAATACCGAGTACCGTGGAACTTTGGGGAAGAAGCGGTATTGGTCAGCCAACGATTTTCAAAATTAAAAAATCGCTTGATGCCTTATATCTATGAGCAAGTGGTAGAAACAGCGCAAACAGGTATCCCGATGATGCGTCCAGTGATGCTGGAATTTCCAGAAGACTATACGACGCATACGATCGATAAACAGTATATGTTCGGTGAACGGCTGTTGATTGCACCGATTTTCAATGGGCAGGGAAAGGTCACTTTTTATTTACCAGAGGGACGTTGGACGAATTATTTAGATAATCATGTATATGAAGGACAACAATGGTACACACAGACCTATGATTACTTCCACTTACCCCTCATGGTCCGTCCTAATTCATTGATAATCGAAGGTTCCGTGGATACGACCGCTGCATACGACTACACGAAAGACTTGACTGTGCACGTTTTTGAACTGACTGAAAAAGTGACGCAACAAGTGGTAGATCAACAGGGGCTTGCAGTTGGTACGATCACTGTCATACCCGAAGATGAGAGCTATCAAATCAAGACAGAAGGGTTATCAAACGTCCAAGTGGTGTTTAGAAATCGAAAAGTTCAAGGAGCAAACGATCATCCGCTGGGGTGTTCCATTCTCGTTGACCACTAGAAGAACCATTTGATTTCAGACAACAAAAAAGACGAAACGACACCTTCACATCAACCAATGGGAGTAGGTAGGATGTGCGTGCTGTTTCGTCTGTTTTGTTTAGCCATCAATGGTGGTTCCGAATGAATGGGAAATCGAAAGCGAGAAGTTACTCTCCCATCACCATGACGTGACAGGTTCGGTTTCGTACACGGTTTTGGTCAAAGTCTACGAAGTAAATATAGCCAACAGAGCCAATCTCTAATTTTCCTTCGCTCAAAATAAAACTTTCGCTTGCACCGAAAAAGGAAGAGCGGATGTGAGCATCGCCATTTAAAATCGTTGCAGGATCGGTTGGATAGTTAGGATCATCCAGACCCATCAGGAATTCTAAATGCTTCGGTCCTGGATAACGATAATTCGTGTTCTCAGATAGCTCTCTCGGAATGATTTTATCTAAAATACGATTTAGGTCTACTTGTAGAAATTCATCGCCATTAAAATCGGTATCGTGCATATACTCTTCAAAAATCACTGAGCAAGTCGTATGAGGAGATTGAACGAGACAAATACCATTCGTGATCTGACTTTTCTCAACGATTGCTTTTACTTGTTCAGTAATATTGTGATAAGAGACACGATTACCATTTGAAGTCAAAGTTAATTGGTCTTTTGCAAATTTCATCTATTTAAGCTCCTTTTTCAATTCCACTACTTTATGGATCATATCCGTCAATGTTTGAGCAGGATCGTCAGCTGCTACGATGCCACTTGTCCCACCCGTACCATCTGCACCGGATAATAACGCTTTTTCTACATCTTCAACAGTAGAAATCCCCGCTGCTTGTAAGAGCTGGATGTCTGGATTGATTGCGCGAACCGCATCATTGGTTGCTTTCATGTAAGAAATATCACTGGATTGACCAGTGCCAATCAACTCCGTCGGTTCACAGACCATCACATCAGGATGAAGTGTTGCCACTGCTTGTGCTTCTTCAATGGAATCTGCACAAACGATCGTAAGGATGCCTAATTCATCTGCACGTTTTACTGCTTTTGTAAGTTCATTGACAGTCATTGGATGTTCCGCATGATTTAAAAACGTAGCAGTAACCCCAGCTTCAGCAACTGCTTCAGGAAGGAGATAGCCCATGCCACGACCGACTTGGAGACCATCCAAATGTTGGACAGTAATAAATAAATTAGAAGTTTCGTTTTTGATTCGGACAGCATCGACATGCTGGACAGTGAATAAAATGTCAATATCGTGTGTAGCAGATAGTTCATCTGCTACCTTGGCTAAGGCAAGTGCCTGGTCGCCATATAAATAAGCTTTCGGATTAACAACAAAGAATGGGGCACGTAAGGTTCTTTTTTGCATAATTACACTCCTTTATTCATGAGAAGCTGTGTGGAAGACATTAAAATAATGCTCTAGAGTTTTAGCGATTGCTTCGTTTGCATCATGGATCAAGTCAAAGTAATTTTCTGGTTGCTTTTCACGGATCTTATCCATTGATGCTGTGATAAAGTCGGTAAAGATATTGATTTTACGAATCCCGTTCAGCGCACATTTCTCAAGATTTTCATCCCCAGAAGAAGAACCACCGTGTAACACTAAAGGAATAGCTAATGCCTCATACAGCTGTTGTAGAACATCGAAATTGATTTTAGGTGTACCTGTATAGTGACCATGGGCGGTACCGATAGATACTGCCAATGAGTCTATGCCAGTTGCTTCTGCAAATTTCACAGCTTCACTAAATTCTGTATAGATGGAGTCACTTTCCTCTGATTCCAAGCTATCTCCAGCGCCGACGTGACCGATTTCTGCCTCAACAACCACACCGAAAGGATGAGCATAATCAGCGATCGCTTTTGATCGGCGAACGTTCTCTTCGAATGAATCTTCTGATGCGTCGATCATGACCGAAGTAAATCCTAGAGCGATTGCTTGCTTGATGATTGCTTCGTCTTGACCATGATCTAAATGTAAGGCGACAGGTGAAGTACTTTTTTCTGCTAAGAATTTACCAATCAAAGCGGCTTCTTCTAACGACATCATATTCATATGAGACTGGGCAAACGCCAAGATCAATGGTTTCTTTAATCGTTCAGCTGTTTTTACGTACGTTCTTGCGCTATCTAAATCGAAGAAATTGGCAGCAGGGATCGCGTAATTGTTTTTATCTGCCTGTTCAAATAATTCTTTTGTGGTAACCAGCATGTGGATTCTCCTTTATTCGTTGATTTTCTTCTCGATTTCAGCATACATCGCTTCGGTACCGATACCTGTCAACAAAGGCAGACCCATAATGACACGATCTTTGATTGAATCTGGCACGACTGTCGTACTGACAACAATGTCATATTCATCGATTTTATTCATTTCGTCGGCTACTTTTGATTGATACAACTTTACTTGCTCCGTTAGCCCTTTTTCTTTTAACCATTCTTTTACTTTGTTCGTTACAACGGTAGAAGTTGCAACACCTGTACCACACATAATCAATAATTTTTTCATTCTAGTTTCCTCCTATTCAGCTGTTTTAGCTGCTTGTTTTTTTGGTAAAATTTTGTTGACGTAGATCAATCCGAAAAGAACAACTGCACCGATGATCGCTAAACCACCCCAGCTTAAAACTTTTGTTAGTCCGACATACATCCAAGTGGTCCAAAGACCACCTTCTGCCATCGCAGTAATCGTTGAGTTTCCTTGTAAATCAAAGTTTGCCGAACGAGCAGCTGTTGTGACTAGTGGGGCAACCCAAGATGTGATGTAAAGAATACTTACCATATAGAGTGTTCCAGCGATTACTGTTCGAATAATGTTTCCTGCAAAGACTGCAGCCATCAAACAGATCAAGAATGGAATCGTTGCTAAGTCACCAAAAGGCAAAGTTGTATTGCCGGGTAGGATAACCGCTAATAAGATCGTAATCGGCACGAGTAATAAGGAAGAAGAAAGAACAGCTGGATGACCTACAGATAACGCAGCATCCATTCCGATATAAAGTTCTCTTCCTGGGAAACGTTTTTTGACAAATTCATTGGCAGCTTCTGATATTGGAGTAAGCCCTTCCATTAATAAAGCAACCATTTTAGGCATGATCACCATAACTGCTCCTGTTTGAACCGCCAATTGACCAGTACCTGCAACATCATAGCCAGCTAAAATCCCCATCACCAAACCAATCAGAAAGCCCATTACAGTTGAATCACCAAAAACACCGAATTTCTTTTGAATCGTTTCTGGGTCAGCTTTCCAATCTTTCAATCCTGGGATACGGTCAAAAATCCAGTTCATTGGTAATGCAAAGACAAATCCTGGAGCTGCTGTTCCATGAGGGAACGTAATATTCGGGAATCCATAAAATTTGTTGATAATCGGACCTAAAATATCGCCCATCAAAAGGATCATCATCAAATAAATCACCGTTGCAGCGATTCCCATAGCGAAATCACCGGTCAAAGCAAAAATAAGTGAAGAAATAAATGCAGCATGCCAGATATTCCAGATATCAACATTCAATACTTTCGTCAAGCCGAGTAAAATCAGTACGATATTCAATACCACACCGATTGGAATAGCGAGACTCCCCAAAATCGTTCCATAAGAAATCGCTGCGGCTGCTGGCCAACCGACATCGATCGTGGTCAAGTTCAACCCTAAACGCTCAACCATGTGCTGTGCCGCTGGTCCCAAGCTGTTTCCTAGTAAGTCAATTACTAGATTCAATCCGACAAAACCAACACCAACTGTCAACGCTGAAGTAAATGCTTTTCCTGGTTTTGTTCCTAAAATGATCCCGAAAATAAAGATAAGGATAGGAAGGACAACAATCGAACCTAAATCAACAAACCACTGTAATGCGTCTAACATAAATGTTCCTCCTTAATGTAAGCCATATTTTTTGATAATCGCTAGATATTCTGTTTCTGTAGTGAGTGTTAAGAGTTCCTCTAAAACGCCAGGTTTCTGGAACATCTCAATCAATTGTTGTAACATTTCCAACTGTTCATGAGGTTCTTTCAACGCAAGCATAAACAACAATGAAACATCTATCTCTTTATCATTGGTGCCCATTTCAATAAATGGTAATGGTTTTTTGAGTGACATGAACGCCACTTGTGATTCATTGACATACTGGCTATCTGTATGTGGAATCGCAACGCCTATACCGTTGATGGCTAAGCCTGTCGGAAATACTTCCTCACGTCGAATAATATTTTGATAGAAATCATCCGTGACACATTGTTTCTTTCGTAGTTCTTCTGATAGCTTTTGCAACGCTTCTTCTTTCGTTGCGAATGATTGATTCAATAACGCAAGTTGATGATCAAAAAACAAGCTCATTCCCTCCTCTTATAAGTCTGTGATAAAGTTCATCTGGTGTTTGACTCGCTACAATCCACTGGATTTCTTCTGACGAATTGAACAAGTCATAAATTGAAGCGATCAATTCTTTTGCTTCGGTCATATTTTCTTCAGCGATTGCTAATAAAACAATCAATTGGATCTTTGTGTCTCCCCAAGCAATTGGTGAAGCAAGTGTGACAAATGCCAATTTTGTTTCTTTCACTGTATGTGGATCAGCATGAGGGATGGCCACCCCGGTTTTTAGTCCTGTACTACCTAATTCTTCTCGATCAAATAAAGAGCGTTTAAAACCGTGGCTAACTAAGTCTTTTTCCAAGTAATCATCGGCTAAAAAAGACAAGATCGCTTCTTTTGTTGAAAAGGGCTTTTGTATATAAATGAAATCTGGGTCAAGATATTTTTTTAGTAAAGTGGGCGATTGATATTTTTTTGAATGGAATTTTTTTTCATTTTCATTCAAATTAGAAATTCTTGCTGAAATGTTTGTGATTTCCTCGGTAGTTGGTAAAGCAGACACGTACATAACAGGCGGTTCTACTTCTTCTAAAGGGATTGTTGAAATGATTAGATCAACCATTTCCAAAGAAGTATGAGAGAGTTTGTTTGATTGAATGATTTCTAAAACCGTATTCGCCGAAATGGTCTGCTTGATCCGATTGAAAATCAATTCTGAAGTGGCAAGGCCAGAGCGACAAACGATGAGGATATGATTTGTCATCTTTCGCTTTTCAAAAGCCAGTTGGAAATGAATCGTGAGAAAAGAGACTTCATCCTCTGTTAAAGAACAGCGGAATTCTTTCTCTAACTCGCTAATCGCATACTTGGTCAATGTGAACATCGTCGAATATTGTGTTTTGATACTTTTAAGCAAAGGGTTCTTGATCAACATACCAGTTTTCAGACGATGGATCATGGGTACGATATGTGAGAGCAAGGCTTGTAACAACAGTTCATCTTGTGTCAGATCAATTTTCAATAAAGTCGACATTTTATCAATGATTTGTTTTGTGGAAACTGTGATTACTGAATCAGGCTTATCCGTACTTTGGACATAAGGTTCGATCCCATGAGCAAGTAAAAGCGAACAGATATATTGGATATCTGACTCCTGTAATGAAATAGACAAGGATTCATTGACCATTTCGGCAAATGAACGGGCAATCATATACAGTTTCATTCGTTTCAATTCATCAAAGACTAGCTGTTCTTGCTTTTCGATGTGATGATCTAAAAGAAGCCTAGATAAAAAAATCTGTAAGGATAAAGATAATGATTCTACAAAATAGTTATTAATTTGCCGTCCAATTTGCTGGATCATCCCATAAATAAACTGTTCTGTCAGGTCAATAATTCGCTCATCAAACAGCGAAGGAATAGAAGTATGTTGACTTCCTTCAGTTTCCATATATGGTTCTAAGAATGATTTGAAAACATTTTGTTGAACAGACTCATCTGCGATCAATTGCAATCCATGTGACGTTACTTTTCCTGTGATCTGTTTCGATTGGCAAAATCTTACGATGTCATCTACATCATTTTTGATCGATTGCTGGCTCACAAAAAAGTATTCAGCAAACTCATGATAACGCATGGCTTTTTCTGAAAAAAAATAGTTCCCGAATATAAACAAGCGTCGGTATTCTGGGGAGTATTCATCAAGAATGAGTTGCTCATATACCAACAAAGAACGTGCATTTTGTTTCGCTGATTCAGTACCTTCTAAGCGAATACCCTTGCGAGGTAGCTTAGTGATCACGGTACCAGTTTCTTTTATTTTTTCTTCCAAACTTGTTAAGTCGTTGTAAACTGTCTTAGGAGAGACATACAACTGTTTTTGGAAAAATGCTGCTGGTTGATACTTTTCTTGGTCTAAAAGTAGACGTAGCAACAACTTTTCCCTTTTGCTTAAACTCATCGAACCCACCTCCGGAAGCGCTTCCTTAATTCTATCTTAATGAAATTTTGTTATGTAGTAAATGATAATTAATTACCACATTAATGTGGTAGTCCTTGGTATAACAATGTTTTTTCGATTTCAACGGACAGTTTATGAGTGGGACAAGGTAATGATAAAAAGGAATTAATCAAAGTTTAATGCTTAGCAGAATGTTTAAAGGGGACGAGTGAGTAAAAGAGAAGTTGTTGTTTCAATACTGATTTTTAGTTGTTATTGTTTGGCTTAAATAAATGCCAATAGAATCCAAGTGCATGAAAAACGAAGGCTTTAGAATGAATAAGAGAATAGGCAAAGTGAGCAAATCAGTGTTAATTTTTATCAAGAGAATTTGAACAAATCGATGTATTTATTAAAGTGGATTTTACTCTGAGCGTTCTGATTTCATATGTACAGCTGTGCGAGCGGAGCTAGAAAAAACATAAAGAGCATATAGCTATTATTTTAGAAAGTGACTATCCGTACAGAAGTAATGTTTTTTTTATTATTGATAAAGAAATCAGCGGGGAGTTGCTAAAAGAGACAGTTATCAGTGTCAAAGTTTGGGAAGAATCAATGTAATAGTTGGAATCAAAGAGATATTTAATAGAATTGGTACTTAAAGTAGCATAAAAAATAGTCTAGATGACCTATTTAGAATTGAAGTGAGCATTCAAAATAAGCCATCAAAGCTAAAAAAAATTTTTGGCTTTGATGGCTTGTTATTGGAAAAATTACTTTTGGTAAATTTCATGAGGTAAAAAATTGCTAGAAGGTTTAACTGTTCCTATTTTCGATTAGGTGAAAAAGGGATGATATTTGAATGATAATAGTCTGTTCGAACCGTATCATTGAATTTTGTTAAAAAGTCTTCATCAACACTGAGTAGGTTAGCTAGAAAAGAAAGCTCAATATTGTATTTATCCAAAAAATCACTTAATAAAAGAAGTTGATTATCAAAAACAAAATGAAGAAGTGCGCGAATCTTGCCAGGTTGGACTATTGGAATATCTTCATCTAGAGGTTCTTTTTGGCGCATATTGTATTTATTGAGTGAAGCATAAAAATATCTGTTTTCCTCGAAACTAAGTAAGTCCAATTTATACGCACGGTACTCTAAAGCAATGATTGAAACCATATATTTCATTTTCAATTCCACATAAGAGTATGGGTTCGATTTCTTTTTGATTTGCTTAAAATCGTTGATAAATTCTTGTTCCGGAAGTAAGAAATAAGAGGCGAAGTCATTTGCTTCTTTTTCAATGACCTTATGTTCGTCTTTAGAAAGGCTATCCATATCAATCAATCGATGCATTAAAAGGTGTCCTAGTTCATGTGCTAAATCAAAATTTCTTCTGACAGAGGATTTTTTTCGATTTCCTAAAATGATAAAGGGACGGTTTTCTTTCGTCCAAACACTATAGGCATCAATCTCTGCGCCCATATTTTTTTCAAGAATCGAAATTCCAGACATCTCAAATTTATACAATAATTCTTTATTATTCTTTATATTTAATTCAATTCTAGCTTTTTCTGCTAGATGTTGAATGATCATTTTTTTATCAGTAGTTTTAGAAGCGCCATAATAATAGACTTCAGATGCTTGTCTTAATTGGTAGATTATTTTTGGTGGCTCCTCTACATTCGCTTCAAATGCTAAGATAAAATGGCTAATGAAATTTAAATACGTTGTTTCCATCTTTGCTTTTTTTCTAGCTTCGCGATCTTCTGCTCTATAGGCGATCCGTTCAATAGTCGCGATGTTTTTGATGAAAGATTCGGTATAAAAGAATTGGGGTTTTACAAAAAAAATTTGCTTGAATTCATTTATAATCTCAAATTTGGGCACCGTATATCCATTTTCATATTGCCATATCGCTTGCTCGCTGACATTGACTAAATCAGCGAGTTCTTTTCTGGAGAGACCTTTTAACTCTCGAACAGCTTGCAATTTCTCTCCGAAAAACATAGTTAACACATCCTAACTTTTTAATTTCATCAATTTTCTTTTTCCTCTATCTCTACAGCGACAGAAAGTCCAAAAGCATTTGGTTCTCCGGAAAAGATCGTTTGATCGGTCGTTTTTTCTTCTTTGATGATCGCTACGTCATCATATGTAATCTCATAGGTGCTAGTAGCCATATAAGTGGATAAATCTTTTATCAAAACTAAACTCATTGTCTCACTATTTGGCATCATTAAGTGGATAGAATCAATTATTTTAGTGGCATCATTGATTTCGTATGTAACTATGTAAAAACGAGAACAAGCATGTTCAACCGCTAACGAGCGACCTTCTTGGATCGCTTTTATTTCTTCGGGATAATTTAATTCTAATTCGATTTGCTCGGTTTGTTCTAAAAGCGTCAATCCTGTTTCTGTGAATGCGGGAAGATTAAGATCGGCTAAGTCTGTTAGGTAGTTTTTTTCTTTTTTTATCACGCCATCAAACGTTTGTCGGATTCTTCGAGAGTTCTTGACGATCAACATAAAAGTATCGGCTTCTTCATTTAGAGTGAACTGTAAATATTCCCAAGTATAGCCAGCTTTTTCAACTGTAAAATCAATGCCAACACTTTGTCCGATTTTTGCTACTTGATCATCAATGTGATTCCCTTTCGTCCAAGCGTATGCACCACTAACCAACATTTCCTTCTTCTTTGCTTTACGTTCATCAAGATAGTGTAATTATCCTTTCAAAGTGCCATCGACGATTGCTTGATAAATGCCTTCATTTAACTGGAATACGTTCATAAAACCTCCCATTTTTCAATTGATATGAGTATTATACAATAATTCAAAAAGTAAAAACATTGATTTTTCATTTTTTTTAAAGTGAATGGGGAATATGACGAACAATTCTTTTTTTAGGTTATTTCTCGAAGTTAAGAACTTTTGTCACAACCTCATGTACAATTATGACTTCAAAAAGGTATTTTTTGACTAATATCGAAAACCATCGACAGAAAATGGTATAAGTGATGTATATCCACTTGTAAGAAAGTTAAATAGTTAGCCTATGCAAAACATCTATTTTGGAGTTGATGCGAACATGAAAATCATATTAAGTAATATATTAAGAAACGTGTTACTTGCTTCATATTTAAGTACGATAGTAATTGGGCTAATAAAAATATTTTTAAAACAAGAATTTGTTATATTCAGCCTACCCGATATTTTATTGATTTTAGGATTAGCGATACTAAATGAAGAAAAGATCTATCTAAAAATTGGTAAACTGAAAGCATTTTTGCTCACTTTTCTTCTGCTGTATACATTTGAATCAACAGTGGAATACAGGAGTAATTATAAAATCGTTCTTCCCCTTAATAAGTACCTATGGATAATAGCAGTAGTTTCTTTAGGAATGTGTTTCTATTATCTGAGGAATTACTTTATAAAAAAAGACATTAAAGTAGAGTAAAAGAGTATTTCTAGTTAAGATATTTCTCCCCTATTAGTTCAGTAGATTGCTGTGAAATTTTGGAAAGTACATTTTTTGTAATATATATTTTACAAAATAAAATTTTTTAAAGCTATGTGTTACTAAAAGCGAATGAAGGAGTATTTCAGTATGGCAAATAACTTTTATACAAAAAATCCACAATTTGATTATTTAGATTATATGAGTGAATTACAAAAACTAAAAAAAAAGAAATTTGTTGAAAAGCTATTTACAGGAGCACTAGAAGATCCAAATCTTTTTTTATGTAAAATTAGAGCTCTTGGTTTAGAAATTAATGAGTATTCATGTTTGAAACAAACAAATCCATATCTAGATAAATACAATTTGTTTCTTAGTCAATGTACTGATAAAAAAATAAAAGAAAAGATAGAAAGACATTTAAAACATGTTAATCAGTTACAAAATTTATTTATAGAGTCTAATAACTCTATAAATAAAGAACTTAGTGAAACGATTATAAATAATAAGCATATTTTGGTTATTTTTATTATTTTTTTAGAAAGTCAATTGAGTTTATTAAGAGAGCAAAATGATTTGGATATTAGTCTTGAAAAAAGAGTGAATTCTTATGATAGTTACATATTTAGTTCCGGAAATATTTTAAGATACTTACTCCACCATATTTTATTAGAAGAACAATGCGGAATTAATCGAATTTTTTCTGAAAAAGATTTATTGTGGAATGTAAAAATATATTCTAAATATCAAGATAGGGATAATTTAATGGATGCATTTGAGTATTGGAAATATTCAGATATAAAAATAGAAAGAAAACCTGATAAAATAAGTATTGATTTTTTAGATGAAGATTTTAATAGGGCTGTTTTGGTCTCTAATTTTAGATATAAAAGATTTATGACTAGTATTGAATTAGATATTTTAAATTATAAATTAGAAAAAGACCAACGAAGTATTGATGGAGCTATTGATGAAGAATTATCAACTTTTTTGTCAGAAGAACTTTGTCGAAGATATATTGTACAGGAAAATTTAGATAAAAAAATTTATGACATTGAAATCAGAAAATGGATAGATGGTATTTATTTTTTACAACATGAGTCTATTTTATATTTTAATAAAAAGAAGAATAGAGCTATTTATTCTGTACAGAATTTATGTGTTGTAAAATCAGAGTTTGATTGGATCAAAAGATTATCTCATTTTTCTTCCAATATAACGAATAAAGAAGCAAAAGTTATAATAGAGAAATTTACTTTCAGCAAGAAATCAAAGGATTTAATTGACGCACCATTAATAAAAGTTCAAGATAAATTAATACTATTACCTACATTGGCCAAAGAAACTCGCCCATTATCAGCAATTTTATCAATGTTTTCTAAAGATGAGGAAGGAGATAGAAAAAATAGAGAAGACACTGCCTTAGGATTTAAAGGACTTATGCTTGAACAACGTACTAAGCATTTATTAAAAGTTTGTAGCCAGATTGATGCTAAACGTTTACATGTTAAAATGACAAAAGAAATAGGCTTGGAAAGGGAGATAGATTTAGCCTTTGTTTTAGATGGAATTCTGTTTTTAATTGAATGTAAATCTTTCAATCAGCCATATACAGTGAGGGAGCATGCTAAAACGAATAAGAAAATAAAAGAGGCGATTAAACAATTAAATAAGAATGCTGATTATTTCGAAGAGAATATGTCTATAACAATAAGACAATTGGGATTAAGTGAAAAAAAATCAATAAAAAAAGTTCAACGTGTATTACTTACCTCTACTATTCTTGGCGAAGCTGGAGCACAAGAAAATGTATTAATAGTTGATGAATCTTCATTAAATGCATTTTTGTTAAGAAATCCTCCAACCGTTTCCCATGCTGATGATACTATCAAAGAAAGAATATATTTAGATAAAGAAAATATATATTCAGGAAAAGTTACAGCAGAAAAGTTATTAAATTTTTTGAAAAAACAACTTTCAATCAAGCTTATGCAAAGTCTTATAGTAAAAGAACATAATTTAGATGGAGAAATAGGTTACAAATGTTGTAGAAAAGATATTGAAGATTTTTATTTGGAAAATGATGAAGAAAAAAACATAGCTTTAGATAGAATCTTTTCTGCTTATGAGAAAACTTTATCAAAATAGTTTTTTATTTCAAAATTATATTAAATGAAAATTGTTATAAAACGATTATCACAGATAATAGCAAGAAAGTGGGATAATAGTCCTTTCTAAAAAATAGAGAAGAGTCCAATTTTAACAAAATCCATCAAAATTGGACTTTTTTTATTCGTATTCGTATGTTTCTCTCCATGTATTTCCCTAACTTTCTCAAATTAGTGCGATAAGTGGCAATCCGATATCAATTGTCGCTGCTTGTCTCCCACGTAAGTGAAAACGTTGGAACGCAATTGAGCCTTCATATTCGTACAATGTGAAATCTTGGACAAATCCACCTGTATCTTTTTCCGACTATTGCCTTTGAACGGGACAGATCGGTTTGTTAGGCAAATATACTCGTCTTGTTCTTTCAAATAGTACTAATTTTGATTCTATTTGCTCTTCTCTTTGCTTTCTTTTTAATCACAATTGAGTAAGCGCTTAATATTAGCGGAATTGATTTTTCTGACTCTTTTGTTTGTCTAGATAGGTTTCTTGGATCAGGAAGAGTAATTCTTTCCATCTTGTTTCATTATCTAATGACTCTAAATAAAAAATCTTCTTATTTGCTGTGGACCGTTCTAATGTATCTGTGATGACGATATCTGATAAAGAATAATTATCTGTGATCATAATTTGCTTTTCATTGAATAGATGTCTAAGCTGATTCTCAATAAAAAAACTTGCAGTAAAATCTTTGGACAGATATAAATAGATGTTCACTTCTGACTTCATTTCAGAAGTGAGAAGAGTATAAAGTTGATTTGATAAGTAATTTTTATGCTTTTCATTAAGAGTAAGGGATGACAGATTCATTTCAATGATCGACATATATTCATTTTTTACATGTGACTGAAAAGACCAAGAAGGAATAAATAAATCAGTAAAGCAATCTAATACATCACCAACTAAAAAATAAAAAGTATTGAACAATGTTAAATAGTAGTTAAATAAATATCGTTCTTCTTCTGAAGTACTATCGTCTATCAAAATAGCATTCAAGCTAAGAATATCTCTAGACAATGTACAGTAAGGATGGTTTTCTTTAACAAAAGTTTTTCCTAAATCGATTTTATCCTGTGTTTGAATGATATCTGAAATAAAAATACGTGCAAGGAAATTAAAATATTGAATTTCCGTTTTTTCCACGTTTCTTTCGAGAGGACCAAATATATTCTGTTGAAAAATCGAAGCTATACCAAGAATTTCATGAACAATCGTGAAGAGCGTTTGGATCAATCGCTCTTTTGGTGGAGTCACATAATTCTGATTTTTGACTCTGATTTGCAAAATAGCATAGAGAATACAAAGGGATCTATTTTTTATATTTGATCGTTTGTGTGAGTTGGTCAATATTTCTTCTGGAATATTCTTTAGAATGCTTTCAAGGGATATATCACAAAAAGGCCATTCTATATCTTGAAATGAATCCTGCAAGAATACATAAGAAAACAACCGTATATTCATTTCATTTCCTTTTAAAGAATAAATTCCTTTTGTAATAGTAATTGTGAAGTCGAAAGCTGAGAATAATTCATTTAGATTCTGGGTAATCTTATTCAGATAACTAGTTGAGATAAAAAGCTCATTTATGATTGTATTTTTATCAAGTGAAGTTCTAGTGAGTAATAAAACAGTATAATTAAACATCGTATTTCTTTTAAGTAATTGAAGCTTTAGATTGTATGCCACATCGATTGCTTTTGATTTAAATGTGGGATGGATTTGAATAATACCAGATTTTTTTATCACTATAAAGTCTTTGAGATCTTGATGTTCTTCTAAATGTTTTTTTATAGTTGAAATGGCTTCTCTAACGGTTCTTTTAGATAACTTCAAATCTCGTGAAATATCAGCAGTCGTTGTTTGATCTTTATTTACAATAAAAAATAGAACTGCTAATTCTTTTCTTAAATAGTCTGGTATCATCCTCATTTACTCCATTTCTTGAATACAATTTTTGTCGTTTATTCTACAGAAATTGTGGATAGTAGTCGTTTTTTCGTCATGTTATTATATCACTGTTGGTATAGATATGTAAAACGATAAAATGTTATTTTTTAAAATTTTAAATCCTGTATTTAAATGTTTTTCATTTTTTCAACGTTATTTTTTAGATGGTTGGAAAATACATTTATCAAGTTTACACATCTGAATGGGAAAATAGGTTGAAAATGAAATGGAGAGAAGCAATGAAAAAGAAATTTGTAGCTATTTTTAGTGTCATGCTATTAGTAAGCCCTTCCTTAGTAGGAACAGGACAAGTAGTGGCGGAGACTATTGAAACAGAGCAGTCACAGGAACTAGAGGCGCAAGAGGTCGACAAAGGAGATATGACTGGTAGCACTGAAAGCATGCTTGAAAATAGCACAACTAGTGAATCGATTGAGAGCATTATAGAAGATTCTACCAATCAATCCAATAACACTGAGGTAGAAAATGAGAAAGCATCTTTCAGTGAAGATTCAATGCCCATTGTAGAAGTGGAAGATAGTTCTTTAGCTAACACAGTTGGAGAGGATTTAGTGTCGCAAGAAGAAACTACAAATGGAGAAGTCAGTTTAATAGTCAATGAAGTTGCATCTGGTCACTTGGGTACAGTTGATTGGGTAATTGAGGCTGATGGCACTTTGCATATAGGGGCAGGTCAATTATCGCCAACGGTTATGACGAATGGGCGTTCACCATTTTTTTCATATGCTGATCAAATTACTTCAATAATTTTTGAAGGAAAGGTAATAGCAGGTGAATCTTTAGAAATGCTATTTTGTGATTTGAACAAAGTTAGAAACATAGAAAAGCTAAGCTATCTTGATACGAGCCAAACTACTAATATGCATTATATGTTTTCGGGTATGTCTGGATTAACTTCAATTGATGTATCAGGATTTGACACAAGTAAAGTGACGGATATGAGACAGATGTTTGCTGGAGCAAGCAGTTTGACCTCTCTTGATATATCAAATTTTGATACGAGTTCTGTCACGTATATGGGAGAAATGTTTTATGCAATGACAAATTTAACTTTACTTGATTTATCCAATTTTGAAACACCTAATCTTACGAATATGATGGGTATGTTTTCTTATGCGGGTATAAAATCACTGGATATATCAAATTTTAATACCTTGCAAGCAAAAATGGGTCCAGATACTTTTTGGCAAACGCCGATTGAACATATCAAGCTAGGAGAAAATTTTGTATTTAAAGATTCTCTATTAGGTTCACCACCAATTGATAATACCTACATTGGAAAATGGCAGAAAGACCAGTCAGGTCCTCTTTATACTTCTTTAGAGTTAGCAACTAATTATATGGGTGCAACCATGAAGGGAGATTGGTATTGGGCTACTTCACAAGAAAGTATTGAAGTGATTGATTCTTCTATCTATGAAGGGGATAAATGGGAAGCAAAAGATAATTTTGTTTCTGCGAAAGATAAAGACGGGAATCCAGTGGCTTTTGAAGATCTGACAGTTGAAGGCACAGTGGATACTACGAAGGCTGGTACGTATGAAGTGAAATACAGCTATGACGGAGCAACAAGCATTGCTAAAATCACCGTGAAAGAAATCCAAACGGCTGTAAATGTCCATGACTCCACTGTTTATATCGGTTCAACATGGAAAGAAGAAGATAATTTTGATAGTGCAGTTGATAAAGATGGCAATCCAGTAGGTATCGAGGCAGTGGCAGTTGAAGGCACAGTAGATACAACGAAAGTCGGCACCTATGAAGTAAAATACAGCTATGACGGCGTGACAAGTATCGCTACAATTACGGTGAAGGCAAACCAAACAGTAGTGAATGTCCATGACTCCACGCTCTATATCGGTACGAATTGGAAAGCAGAAGATAACTTTGACAGTGCGGTTGACGGAGAGGGCAATCCAATAGGCATGGAAGCTGTGACAGTCGAAGGCACGGTAGATACCACGAAAGCTGGCACATATGAAGTAAAGTACAGCTATGACGGCGTGACAAGTATCGCTACAATCACAGTGAAAGCAATCCAAACAGCTGTAAATGTCCATGACTCCACTGTTTATATTGGTTCAACATGGAAAGCAGAAGATAACTTTGACAGTGCGGTTGATGAAGATGGCAATCCAGTAGATTTCAAAGCTATAACGGTGGAAGGTGCGGTGGATACAACGAAAGCTAGCACGTATGAAGTGAAGTACAGTTATGCCGGCGTGACAAATGTCGCCACGATCACGGTGAAAGAAATCGGAGCGCCGACCATAAATGTCCATGACTCCACGCTTTATGTTGGCGCAACATGGAAAGCAGAAGACAACTTTGACAGTGCAGTTGATGAAGATGGCAATCCAGTAAGTTTCGAAGCTGTAACGGTGGAAGGTAGTGTAGATACCACGAAAGCTGGTACCTATGAAGTAACCTATAGCTATAAAGGTGTAACGAGCACCGCCGCGATCACTGTTAGAGCTAAAGACAAAAATGGAACTACAAGCAATGATAATAAAGGTACACATTCTCAAAATACAAACAATAAAACAAGCAATAAAACAAGCAACAAAACTAGTAATAGAACGAATAATAAAATCAGCAATAAAAATCTACCCCACACTGGAGAGCAAACAAACCATATATGGCAACTAGTTGGACTAGTAACATTTCTTGTTTCATTAATCTATTTAACAAGAAGAAAGAAAATCCAATAAGATGATTCAAGTAGATAGAATGTTCAATCATTTGCTAATAGACTAAAGTTGATTTCTTATTTTTTGATCAAACAATACCAGCATGAGAACGAATTTTGTTTGAAAAAATCAAAATTTGTTGAGCTGATATTAGGTGGTTCTGATATGTATAGATTCACCTTTTATGTAAAAATTAGGTAGTTGAAGTGATTGAGATGCTTAGTGAGAAAATTTAAATATGATTGAAGACTGAGAGCTTAGATACCTCTCAGTCTTTTCGTTATTCGATCCACCTTTTATACAGCTGATTTGACAAGGTATCCATTGTTTAAGAAAAATTTTTTGAAAGGGAACTTTTTGCATGTTTTTTTGCTCTAATAGAGTAGATAAAGGTGGTGAATTTCTATTGTTAAGTGAAAAATGGCTAGTTAAAAGAGCTCAAAAAGGGGATGGGGAAGCCTTTGTAAAGTTAATAGAGCAGTATGAAAATGTTCTTTATGGGATAGCCAAAAGATATTTAGGTATAGAAGATGCAGCCGATGTTTTACAAGATACTATTTTAATTGCTTTTGAAGAAATTGGGAATTTGAAACAGCCTCAATATTTTCATACGTGGATAACAAAAATATTAATTAATCAGAGTTATAACCTGATTAAGAAAAACAATAAATTTTCCTATAACTATTCTGACAATCATCAAAAATTATTAGTAGAAGATTGTGAAGAAGGATTGGAACTTGAAAACCTTATTTCAAAGCTAGATCCGGTGTATAGAGTACCGATTTTACTTTATTATTACAGCGGTTTTTCATACAAAGAGATTAGTATTATTCTTGGAGAACCATTAGGGACTGTTAAATCAAGAATTTTTAGAGGTAAAGCCTGGTTGAAAAAAGAATACACGAAAGGTGATTAAAAATATGAATGAAGATTTTGAAAAAGAATTAACTAATCTAAAATATAATGAAGAAAAAATACCTAGGGAAGTAAAAGAAAAAATAGATGTCGCATACCAAAAAATCAAAACAAGTAAAAATAGGAGAATAAATTATAGAATAATACTAATAGCTAGTATAGCTGCGTTGGTTTTGATAGTTGTTTGCATCTCTCCAATAACACAAGCTGTTGGAAATTATTTGAAATTTGGACAATTTACATCCAAAAAGTTAGTGGAAGGAGAATTTGTTCATCAACTAAATAGTGTTGTTAAAGACAACGAAATTGAAATCAAATTAGAAAAAGCTTACATAGACCAGAAACAATTAGGACTATATTTCATTATCAATCTTCCTGAAAAATCCAAGCTTGTGTCCTCAAAAATAGATTACTATAACCTAGGATTTTCGATAAAAGAAGACGGCGAAGTACTATTTACAAACAACTCTACAGAAGATTCTCAAGTTGACTCGTATACATTTAATCAATATTTCGATGATTCCACAAATACTTTAGAAATTTCTTATCTAATAAATAGTTTCGAAAATGATTTTGATACTATGGAGGAACTGTCAGTTGAAATTAACAAAATAAGTGGAGTAAATCAAGGTGGAAAAGGAGCTGGGAAAGGATTTTCTAAGGTTGAAATATTAACTACGGAAGGTAATTGGCCTTTACCTGTAAATGTACAAGAAATGAAAAATTTTCAACCAATTGGTTTTACAGGTAATGTAATAGAAACTGGTAATAAAGCCTTTGGTAAAGCTTATCCTACAATGTTTGTTGTAGAAGCTGATCAGTTGAATGTTGCAAAAAATAGTACCGACATAAAACTCACCTATGAAAGTGAAGGTAAACTGAAAGAATCTAACTTATTGGAAAGTCGTTTATCTAGTGATGGTAAAGTACTTTGGTATTTTGATTTTATTGGATACGATGAGCAAGGTGTATTAAATGTCCAAATTGATGGTAAAGATGTCATTGTATTAAAAAAATAGTGTTTTAAAAAGTTAGATTATTGGTCTCATTTTTCAATGGATTTCAATTTGTGTGTTGAGTAGAACCTTTCCCATAAAATAAAGCAAGACAAAAGCTATAAAGACATATCTTTATGGTATAAACTTCTTGTTCAGAAATTTAGCTATGACACAACTATAAATAGTACATCAAAGAAACAAAGTTATTCAATGGACTTCTTTTTGTATTCCTATAGATACAAAACAAAAAAACCGTGAATCCCTTCATTAACAAAGGATTCACGGTTATTTTGATTATTCTATTCCCACTCCACAGTTGCTGGTGGTTTAGAGGTAATATCGTACACGATACGGTTCACGTGTGCGACTTCATTGACGATACGTACAGAGATTTTTTGTAGCACATCCCATGGGATACGTGCAAAGTCAGCTGTCATACCATCGATCGATGTGACCGCACGGATACCGACTGTGTAGTCATACGTACGACCGTCGCCCATGACACCAACAGAACGGATACCAGGTAAAACAGTGAAGTATTGCCAGATGTCACGGTCAAGACCGGCAGCGGCGATTTCTTCGCGTAAGATCATATCTGATTCACGGACGATCTCCAATTTTTCTTCAGTGATTTCACCTAAGACACGGATACCAAGACCTGGTCCAGGGAATGGTTGGCGCCAAACGATTGAGTCAGGCATACCAAGCTGTGTCCCTAGTTCGCGGACTTCGTCTTTGAATAATGTGTTCAATGGTTCGATCAATTCAAATTGCATGTCCTCAGGCAAGCCACCTACGTTGTGGTGTGATTTGATCGTTTGGGCAGTTTCTGTTCCACTTTCGATTACGTCGGTGTAAAGTGTTCCTTGTGCTAAGAAAGACACACCTTCTTCGCCGGCAAGCTTTGTTGCTTCGTCGTCAAACAAGTAGACGAACTCGTTACCGATGATTTTACGTTTTTGTTCAGGATCAGAGACACCTGCAAGTTTATTTAAGAAACGTTCTCTTGCATCTACTTTGATGATGTTCAAGCCGAATTTTCCGCCTAAGCTTTCCATGACTTGATCCGCTTCGCCTTTACGCAATAGACCATGGTCAACGAAAATCGATGTTAATTGATCACCGATCGCTTTTTGTAAAAGGACACCAACGACGCTTGAATCCACTCCGCCAGATAAACCAAGTAAGACTTTTTTATCGCCAACTTGTTCACGGATTTTTTCGATCTGCATGTCGATGAAATTGTTCATTGTCCAATTGCCTTCACAGTGACAGATGTCAAAAGCAAAATGACGTAATAATTCGATTCCGTATTCTGAATGACGGACTTCTGCGTGGAATTGGATACCGTAGAAGTTACGTTCTTTGTCTTGGATCGATGCAATTGGGCAATCGCTACTTGTAGCAACAGTTTCAAAACCTTCTGGTACTTTGGTTACTAGATCCCCATGGCTCATCCAAACGGTTTGTTGTTTTGGTGTTTGGCTGAATAGTGCCGCATCATCGGCTGTTACTTCAAGCAATGCTTTGCCGTATTCACGGTTTTTCGCAGGCTCAACAGAACCGCCAAGTTTGTACGTGATCAATTGCATACCATAACAAATACCCAACACTGGAATTCCTAAATTGAAGATTTCAGGATCAATGCCAAAAGCATTCTCATCATAGACACTGTTTGGTCCTCCAGAAAGGATGATCCCTTTCGGATTCATGGCTTTCACTTCTTCAGCTGTAATACGGTGGCTCAATAATTCAGAAAAAACACCTAAATCACGGATGCGTCGTGTAATCAATTGATTATATTGACTACCGTAATCTAGTACGATGATTTTTTCAACGTTTGTCATATCGGCAACGTTCGTCACATTTATTACCCCTATCCCTTTAAAATTTATCTCAAAATAGTTGAACTATTTTAAAATGCTAATATTTTCGCATGAAAATCGAATCGATAATATGATTTTCAGTTTTATGGAGAATTATATCGGCTCTTCCACGAGTAGGCAAGATATATTCGTTTAAATTCTTCAAATTCACATTTTTCCATACATCTCTTGCCATTTTAAACGCATCTTCACGATTACCAATGGCAAATTGGTAGTAATAGTTTTGTGGATGTTGAAAAGCTGTATCAAGTAACGCGCCAAAGCGATCCAAATACCATTTTTCAATCAATTCAGAATCTGCATCAACGTAGACAGAGAAATCAAAAAAGTCACTGACGTAAATTTGTTGATTAGCTGGTAGTTGAAGCGTGTTGATTCCTTCGACGATCAAAATGTCCGGTTGTTGGATCAGTTCATATTCATCGGGAATAATATCATAGACATCGTGAGAGTAGACTGGAACTTTGGTTGTTTCTTGACCGGATTTCACTTGATTAAGAAAATCGATCAACCTTTCCATGTCGTAGCTTTCCGGAAATCCTTTCCGGTCCATGATACCACGTTCTTTTAAGACTTTATTCGGATATAAAAAACCATCTGTGGTGATCAACTGGACATTTCTTCGTTTGAATGTCCGAGACAAAATCATTTGTAATAAGCGCGCGGTGGTGCTTTTACCAACTGCGACACTTCCGGCGATCCCGATAATAAACGGTGGGACTTGAGTATATTTATGAAGGAATAACCCTTTGCTCAGAGAGAGGGATTCAAACTCTTTCATATGCAGAAAAATCAAGTGCGCAAGTGGTACATAAATGTCGCGAACATCTTGCATGGAAATACGGTCATTCAAACTTTTTATACTATCTAGTTCATCTTGTGTCAATGGAGCTTGACCATTTCGGTAAAATTCGCGCCACTCTTCTCTTGCCACACGGTAATAATTCATTGGATCATTCATACATAGCCTCCTGGATTCTCCCATCAATGGACCTATTTTAACATAAATGCGTGTCAAACCCTACCACTTAGGCGAGAAACTAAATGGTTTTTTCTCATATCAAAGGATGGAAGAATAGGCGTTCTTTCTTTTTTGATAACTGAAAAGAGGCGAAGAGAATAGAGGATTGTATAAGAAAAAAGTAACAGTTTAACTCAAAGTTAGCTGAAATAGTAGGAATAGAAGTAACATTCTGGGAAATAAAACGACACCCACCAAAAATTGAAGAACAAATTCAGTGGATGCCGCCTTACTTTTCGAAGATAAATCTCTCTATGATCTCTTATCAATGTTCATTTACGACATTGAAATACTTGTTTTATTTTGATTTCAGTATTTATCGTTTTGGTAAGTAATAGGTGCCAGTATCAGCAGCGCCCATCATTTGTGTAGTGTGACATGTTTGATTGAAAATCGCTTGGATTTCTTTTTCAACCTCTGGATAGAAGTAAAAGTTTTCTGATTCACTGTTTTTATAAAGATAAAAATGAATGGTTGGAAATGTTGGCAGAGAGACAAAACAAACAGGTTCAATAGCTAAAAGTTCTTGCGCAAAGGTATTGGCTAATAGCATTCCTTTTCCTTCTGTAATCATTTTCGTTGCTCCTAAACTATCTGGACAGACGACATATTTTGGTTCATTGGTCAGCTGTTTGACTACTTTTTTCGTAATCACTTGATGTTCGACATGGTCGAGTAAAAAGATAAAAGGTAACTCTTCTAGTACTTCCGCGGATAATATCCCATCTGGTTTTACAAAATAGCTACTGATTGCAACTTTAAGTTCCAAAGTGGCTAACCTTGTTTGAATGAATTTGGGGTGATCTAAGGTAGCAGAAGTAATGGCAAAGTCGATTTCTTTCTGACTTAGTTTATTTAGCAGATCCAATGAAGGAATATAACGGTAGTCGATCGTAAAGTTTTGATGCCGGCTTGGATATTTGTTTGCTTCAAAGATAAACGAAGCATCGCTTGTGCCGACACGCAAAGAAGGATAGTCTACTGATTCATTTAATGAGATATTCAATTTCTTCGCTTCCGCCAAAATCAATTCTACGGAAGGAAGGATCGCCTTTCCATGGGTACTCAATATGATCTTTTTCCCGTGACGCTCAAACAGATCTGTCCCGATTTCTTGTTCTAAACTTTTTAACGAACTACTTAACGAAGAAATACTAACATGGAGCTCTTTTGAAGCTTGTGAGAGACTATTGAAACGGGCAATCATATAGAAATATTCTAATTTTTCGATCGACATACAGCTATGCCTCCTTTATCATTCTATTCTCCTCATAACTGTCTCATGGGCCTCTTAAGAAAACAACAGTTATCTTGAAGTGCACGTAGAGATTAAACAATCCTTAATATTTTGTGAAATAAATCACTATATAATTGAATAACAAATGAATCCTTACAATTGATCGGTTGCTGATGGAATTGGATATAAGTTGGTAATTCATAAATTTTTGATGGAAAGGCAGTCATTGATTTGTTGCACGGGATGAAGCAAATCTCAACTAGGCAAGGAAATCGAAATCGCCGAAAACAGAAAGGGAATGTCGAGTCTGACATTTTTACCTAAAGCGGTTTGTCATCGTTATTTTGGTGGTGCGATTTTTGCTGACAACATAAAAAAGCCTCCTTAATACATAAAGGGCGGCGTACTCAAATAACCATTGGAAAGTGTAATTTGCAATTGTAGTGCGCAATTGTAATCACGTTAATTGAGCTTTGGCTTTCTGAGACGTAAGAAACAAGTTCTAGTTATCTTGGTAAAGCCTTAATTCGACAATCCCTGCTTTACTCGTTACTGTCTCTCGACATTTCCGAGCGATAACCTATGTTCTTCAGAGTAACCTCACCTAATATGATTATTTTTTCAATCACATCATAAAGGTCAGCGGAAGTAAGAGTCAATAATACTCCTTCTTTTAATCGGGTGATCATCTCGCTATTTATCATCATAAAGACGGTTATATCAAGGGTCATGCTCGTCCGATGTACCCTGTTCCTACTTTCACGAAACAGATTACGCAAATACCGAAAAAGGGTAAATAGAGAAATTCTAAGGAATGCGATTTTTCCTTCTATATTGCATTAAATAGCTTCATTCGGTAAAAGAAAACCGAAGACATACAGTTTCACTTGCACCTTCTCATAGAACACGTTAGACTATGAACAACTAACAGATAAGAAGGATGGAAACTATGACGAATCATTATTATTCCGAACACCCAGAGACTGCTCATGAGTTTGACGAATGGTCATTTGAGCTAAGAGGGAAAACCTTTCAGTTCGTGACGGACTCCGGCGTGTTTTCACGTGAAACAGTCGATTATGGCTCACGTGTATTGATCGATGCCTTTGAATGGGCACAGTTACCAGAAGGCAAAATTTTGGATGTTGGCTGTGGCTATGGTCCGATTGGGCTTTCTCTTGCCTATGCGAGTGAGCGTTTTGTTGAAATGGTAGACATCAACGCCAGAGCGGTTGATTTAGCCCAAGGAAATGCGAAGCGAAATCAAATCAAAAATGTAGCGATTCACCAGTCAAACATTTATGAAGAGGTGCCAGAAACAGACTACGCTGCGATCGTCAGCAATCCGCCAATCCGTGCAGGCAAAAAAGTCGTACATGAAATCTTGACGGGTGCGTATCCTCGTTTACGTACGGGCGGTACTTTAACGATCGTCATTCAGAAAAAACAAGGTGCACCTAGCGCACAAAAGAAAATGCAAGAAACATTTGGGAATGCAGAAATCGTGATCAAAGATAAAGGCTATTATATTATCCGAAGTGTAAAAGAAGATTGAACATAATCGAATGAAAATAACGAAGCAGTCGAAGAAATAAGTAAGATTTCTTTGACTGTTTTTGTTTGTTCACATATGAAGAGGGGAACTGGATAGGTAGGATAAACGGCAGAATAAATAAAGTGAAAATTGCAAAAGACAAGAAACGAAAAATAAAAAAATTGGAAATAAAATAACTTGTTTCTGATTTTTTGTTGTTTTAAAATAAAATTGATTTAATAGATATACAAGCAATTTTTATTTTGTTTTAAATAACGTTGGATAGTTCTGTTGGAAGCAGGTGTATGGTTATCGATATAGCATAAACAGATAGGAGAACTAGACAGGAAATAAAATATTTTATGTTAACCATTTGTTGAGAGTTACAGCGAGAAGTTATTTAAGAAGTAGCGGAGGAGGAAAGAGGATGGAGTTTTTTAACAAAGAAGAAATGGAGAAACTTATATATAAATGGAGCAATAGAATGGGGAAGTACAAAATACTATATTTGGATCATGCTTTTTTTCGTACAACAGACTATCAAGAGGAACAGAGCCATAAACAAGCAATTTTGCAATTTTTAAATAATAAGGATCATCATTTCAACAAAAAAGACAGCAGCTCAATAGAGAATATCATTTTTAGCGAACTTTTATCGTTTGATCACCTAGAGCAGTACCCGATTTTAGTCAATCCTGCGTTGATGCGAGGATCTAATCTTAGCTATAGCGATTTTTTTGCTGATTATGGACATTATACCCATGCTTTTCTTTATGGTAGGGAAGATCATTCTAGTGCAGAGAAGGATTTTTATCGTTTAAATAAAGAATTATTTCCAGAGCAAGAGCGTTTAGTTATTAAAGAATGGAATGATGATTGGTCGACATTTTTTCGTATGGGTAGAAGGCATAAAGGAAACCGCTTATTCACAGTATACGATCCACAACAAAAACGTATAACTGTTATTTACATACCACTAGTAGAGGAGGAACCATATGAAATTATTGGATAAGGAGACGAATCGATTTGTATTGACCATGGTTGAAAAAAACATTTGGATGAAAGATTTAGCAATCAACTATGTATTTTTCCAAGAAAAGAATGATCAAGGATACGAAAGCCATAGAAAAGCAGCCCTAGCATTTGTTACGTTCATCAATCAGAGACGAGGGCATGATCGAATTGAGTATACAGATAAACTTGATTTCCCAGTCAATATAACAGCATCCTATTCCATAAACCCAAGTGTAATGGAAGCAGAACGAATTTCATTCGACGCTTTTTTTTCTACATATAGTGACTTGAAAGGGCAGTATCTTTCAGATTATGCCTACGCTTTTTTTAAAATCCCTTTTTTCTATAAAGGAAGTAAAAAAGATTTTATTGAACTAAATGATTACTTGTTTCCTAGGAAAGAAACGTTAGTCATTTATCAATGGAACAACACGTGGTCCGATTATTTTGCTTATGGAAAACATTCCGGAAAAGGAGCATATCTGTGGACGATTTATGATCCAACAAGAAAAAGATTTACGGTATGCGGGGCATCTACATTGAATTGAATGAGGAGGACAGAATGAAATTCTTAAAAGAAGAGACGTTTCAGTTTGAAAAGAAGCTTTGTTCAAAAAAATTTCCAAGAGCTAGGCTTGGACTCGATTATGTATTTTTTGAAGAAACAGATTATCGTGGATGGCCCAGTCATCGTAAAGCTGCCCTCGAATTCATCAAAGTGAAGAATGATGAAAGAGGTGTTCCAGGAATTCTCTATACAGATGTACGTTACTTTGATGATTTACCTATCATATGTAGTCCGATTAAATTGATATATGCAGTGAATCCGGAGTTAATGTATGGGAAACAGATAGAGGTAGATGCTTTCTTTTCAGTTGAAAAAGCAGATAAAAACAACTATGTTTCTGGTTACGCCCAAACATTTCTTTGTTCTATGTATTCTAATATTGGAGATGAAGCAGATTTTATTTTTTGGAATGATGTATTATTTCCTGATAAAACTGCGTTAACGATATACAAGTGGAATGATAATTGGTCGAATTATTTTTCTGCGGGTAGGGAATGGATGGGTACTTTCTTTTGGACAATTTCTGATACTGCATCAAATAAACTGATAGTTATCGGTTGTTCTTTGACTGATTGAGGAGAAGTGGATGTCAAAACACCAATTAGCTCAGAAATGTTGAGTTCAATTGGTGTTTTATTGTATAGATCATTTAGTTAAAAGGAGGTGTGTTCCGCACCTATATAGCCAGTGGAGGTGGGTAAATAAAGTTGGACTGGGGAAAGTGAGAGCGAACTTCGAAAAATAAATCGTTGTTTATAAAATTTAGCTGGCAAATATTTATCTGAGACGCATTTACTTTTGACCAAGCCTTTTTTCCCTCTATCCATTTCGAAAACCATTTGGTACACTGTTAGGGAATTTACATATATAAAGGGGGAACAAAAGTGAAACTGACAATTCGAGATATTGCTGAGATGGCGGGTGTTTCAGTGACGACTGTGTCACAGATTTTAAATAATAAAGGCAGCCGTTTTAGTGAAAAGACACGAAAAAAAGTGTTGTCGATCGTAAATGAACATCATTACAAGCCAGATTATTTTGCTTCTAATGTGATCAATCGTCACTCAAAAACGATTGGTATGATCGTGCCAGATGTGACGGATTTCTTCTTTTCAAAAGTGATCGAAGGGGTTGAAAGTTATTTAAATCCCTTAGGATATGTCATCATTCTTTGTAACTCCAGACATAGTCAAGACAATGAACTGAAGTATTTAAGGGAACTTTCTCATCGATCCGTGGATGGTTTATTGTTAGCAACGCCGAATGTATTGCCTCAAGAGTATGCCCTTGATAGTGGTTTTTATAACAACATGCCGATCATCCTGATCGATCGTGGGTTGAATCGTCGGGATAACGGTCGCTTGATCGTGAAGGAATATGAAGGCGCTTATCAAGCTGTCTCGTTATTGATCAAAAATGGTCATACTAAAATTGGTATGCTAAAAGAGACAACTGGCTATTATCAGTTAGAAGAGCGATTCAATGGTTATCGTCATGCATTAAAAGATCATGGATTAGCGTTCAACGGTAAGTTTGTAGAAGAAGGAGATCTGACTGTCCAAGGAGGGTACGAAGCAAGTAAACGCTTGTTACGGCACAAAGATGTGACGGCGGTGTTTTGTGGCAATGATGCCATGGCGATTGGTTGTTACCAAGCAATCGATGAAATGGGCAAGCGTATTCCAGAGGATATTTCGGTCATCGGCTTTGATGGATTAAAATTGTCTGAGTATATGATCCCTAAGTTGACAACGGTCAAACAACCGAGTTTCGATATTGGTTTTTATGCAGCTCGCTTTTTGATTGACACGATTGAATTTCCACAAAGAAAAGTTCCGAACAAAGTCTTTGAAACAAAATTAATTATTCGTGAGAGCGTAAAAACATTGACAAAGGTCTAGTAGGGCGTTATATTGCTTATGTAAGTGTTTACAAAGTTGGTAAGATACATTGCGGGAAAATAGTAAACCGGTTTACTAAAGTGGTTTACCTTTTTCGAAATTCCTGTATAATACCGAATGAAGAACGAGGAGGATTACGGCATGCGGATGGTCGATTTGATCGAAAAAAAGAGAGATGGACACCAATTATCAAAGGAAGAGATTGCGTACATTGTCACGAACTACACAAATGATAACATTCCTGATTACCAAATCAGCGCATTATTGATGGCTATCTTCTATCAGGATATGACCGATGAAGAAATCACTGATCTAACGTTGGCAATCGCTCATTCTGGCGATGTGATCGATTTGAGTTCCTTAGATGGGATCAAAGTCGACAAGCATTCTACCGGAGGGGTAGGGGATACAACCACCTTGATTTTAGCACCTTTAGTAGCAAGTGTAGGCGCAACTGTGGCAAAAATGTCAGGGCGTGGTCTTGGTTACACAGGTGGTACATTAGATAAGTTAGAGGCTATTCCTGGATTTCGGATCGAACTATCAGATGAAGAATTCATCCGCACCGTGAACGAAAGTAAAGTAGCGGTGATCGGCCAATCGGGCAATCTCGCTCCAGCAGATAAAAAATTGTATGCCTTGCGTGATGTGACGGCAACGGTCAACTCGATCCCATTGATTGCTAGTTCGATCATGAGTAAGAAAATCGCCGCAGGAGCGGATGCGATCGTGCTAGATGTGACGACGGGTGACGGTGCCTTCATGAAAAATATCGATGACGCGAGACGCTTGGCGAAGACCATGACACGGATCGGCAAATTAGCCGGTCGCCAAACAGTAGCAGTGATCTCTGATATGTCTGAACCGTTGGGTGAAGCAATCGGCAACAGCTTAGAAGTCGTTGAAGCCATTGAAACACTTCAAGGGAACGGACCGGAAGATTTAGTTGAAATGTGCTATGCTTTAGGTAGTCAAATGGTCGTTTTAGCCGAAAAAGCGGCATCGATCGAAGAAGCGCGCGAAATGCTAAAAGAAGCCCTTGAATCTGGGAAAGCTTTAGCTAAATTCAAAGAAATGATCCAGAACCAAGGGGGCGACCCAACAGTTGTCGATGAACCTGCGCGGTTGTTAACTGCTCGTTATATTTATGAACTGCCAGCGAAGACAACAGGTGTCGTGACAAAAATCGTTGCGAACGAATTAGGGATCGCAGCAATGATGCTTGGTGCAGGACGTAAAACGAAAGAAGATTCGATCGATCATGCTGTTGGTTTACGATTGAATAAGAAAATCGGTGATAAAGTAGAAGCTGGCGAATCGCTATTGACGATCTATAGTAATGAAGAAGACATTTCGCCAGTGATCGACTTGTTATATAAAAATATTGAAATCGGTGATACGGCGGAGAAGCCTATCCTGATTCATGACATCATTACAGAGTAGAAGGAGAAGAGACATGGAATTAAATCGAATGATCGACCACACAATTCTAAAAGCAGATGCAACAAAAGCAGATGTGATGCGCATTATTGAGGAAGCAAAAAAACATCATTTCTATTCAGTATGTATCAATCCAACATGGGTTGCCTTGGCGAAAGAGGAATTACAAGGTGAGCCAGTCGCTGTTTGTACCGTTATTGGTTTCCCATTAGGAGCAAATACAGCCGCAACAAAGGCATTTGAAACAACGAATGCGATCGAAAATGGCGCAGATGAAGTGGATATGGTCATCAATATCGGTGCCTTGAAATCTGAACAAGACGATGTCGTGAAAAAAGATATCGAAGCCGTAGTCGAAGCTGCAAAAGATCGTGCGTTAGTTAAAGTAATTATTGAAACAGCCTTGTTAGAACAGGCGGAAATCATCAAAGCTTGCGAATTAGCGAAAGCTGCAGGAGCTGATTTTGTGAAAACATCTACTGGGTTCTCAACAGGTGGCGCGAAAGTGGAAGATATCCGCTTGATGCGTGAAACGGTTGGTCCAGAAATGGGCGTCAAAGCTTCAGGAGGTATCCACAATGAAGCAGAAGCCATTGCGATGATCGAAGCCGGTGCAACACGAATCGGTACAAGTGCTGGTGTGTCAATCATGTCCGGTTCAACTGGCGAAGGCTATTAATATTCTAAGGAGAAAAAGATGTCAGAAATCAAACAAGAATGGATCGATATCGCTATCGACGCTTTGGATAAAGCGTATGTGCCTTATTCCAAATTTCCAGTAGGTGCTTGTTTAGTGACAGCATCTGGGAAAACCTATCAAGGATTGAATATCGAAAATGCGTCATTTGGCTTAACGAATTGCGCAGAACGTACTGCGTTTTTTAAAGCAGTATCTGAAAAAGAAATGGACTTTACACATCTAGTCGTTGCAGGTCATACACCTGAGCCGATTTCTCCATGTGGTGCTTGTCGCCAAGTAATGGCAGAATTTTGTGACCCAGAGATGCCAGTCACGTTGGTTGGCGACAATGGTGTGGCGAAAACGATGACGGTAAGAGAGTTATTACCTTACGCATTTTCAGAAAAAGATTTATAAATTATGTTCAATTCAGTCAGCTGACTGTTGAAAAAACAACTACTTTTAGGGGGCTTTACAGAAATGAAAAAAGCAAAATTATTTGGTTTAGGTGCTATCGCACTATCAGCAGGCTTACTTTTAAGCGCATGCGGTAACGGCGGTTCAGATTCTACTGATTCAACCGGTGGAAACAGTGCATCAGGAACAGCAACTGCAGCATTGATTACAGATACAGGTGGCGTCGACGACCGTTCATTCAACCAGTCAGCTTGGGAAGGGTTAGAAGATTGGGGTAAAGAGCAAGGCTTGTCACGTGGAAACGATGGCTTCCAATATTTCCAATCTGCCAATGAATCAGACTATATCCCAAATATCGATCAAGCGTTAAACGCTGGCTTCAAAACAATTTTTGGGATTGGGTTTAAATTGAAACCTGCAATCGAAGAACAAGCAACAAGTAACCCTGAAACAAACTTTGCAATCATTGATGATGTGATCGAAGGAAAAGACAACGTCGTTTCAGCAACATTCAAAGATAACGAAGCTTCTTATCTTGCTGGAGTTGCAGCAGCTTACACAACTGAAACAAATGTGGTTGGATTTATCGGTGGTGTTAAAGGTGAAGTAATCGACCGTTTTGAAGCTGGTTTTAATGCCGGAGTTAAAGCAGGTGCTGAAGCGTTGAACAAAGAAATCGAAGTATTGAACCAATATGCAGGTGATTTCTCAGCTCCAGATAAAGGACGTTCAATCGCACAAGGTATGTACGCACAAAATGCTGACATCATTTTCCATGCTTCAGGTGGTACAGGTAACGGTGTCTTCCAAGAAGCAAAATCATTAAATGAATCAGGCGACAAAACAGTTTGGGTAATCGGTGTTGACCGTGACCAATCTGACGAAGGAAACTACACATTGAATGGTGAAGACAAAAACTTCACATTGACATCAACACTTAAAGGTGTAGGAACAGTTGTAAAAGATTTAGCTCAACAATCAGCAGACGGTAACTTCCCTGGTGGCGAACACACTGTTTATGGTTTGAAAGAAGATGGTGTCGGTATCACTGAAGGCCAACTTTCTGATGAAGCGAAAAAAGCAGTAGATGAAGCAAAAGAAAAAATCATTTCAGGTGATATCGAAGTTCCTGAAACTCCTGAAAGCTAATAAATACCATTTCTATAGCCTTGTTGGACAATTGTTTAACAGGGCTATCGTTTAGTTATCTACTTAATGTTGTTTTTTTATGCAAGTTGCTAGGTACCCCGATTTGGATAAGGGAACAACTTGTAACAAGTAGCTTAGCTCCTTGGATTTTGGTTACTCGATGAGCGACGTTTTGTGAACGATCGTCATCGTCCCTTTTATTTTTTAAACAATGTCGTCTGGAT
>Ga0302349_1000710_pt1 | contig 34543 bp, 35 predicted proteins | sample PhyAR1_FD_202176 | JGI IMG/M metagenome (GOLD analysis project Ga0302349, IMG submission 202176) | Leaf surface microbial communities from alfalfa plants in UC Gill Tract Community Farm, Albany, California, United States - DLSL A.R1... | ecosystem: Host-associated > Plants > Phyllosphere >...
AAGCGCTGGCTAAATTTCTGGATGAGTTATTGATATGTCATTGAAATTAGATTTTGCGTGCATGCAAGTTTTGCAAATGCCATCTACGCTTAATTTTAAGAAGCTGAATACCGAATCACCCCGCGGTTTTAGCGCCCGACCTGGCACACGGGTTGCTGCTCTTGCAGTGAGGTGCAACGGATCCCGCTTCCGGGAGCCTCTACTATTCATATGAACGGCTCTTTTCCTGTGCTAAAAAACGAAAGGACGCATAAAATCATCAATGGGCACATTAAAAAAACTTCATTTACTATTTATTTGGTTGTTTTTCAACCATCCTATATCCCCCATTCCTACTCATAACAACCACTACTGGATGATGCAGTTATAGATTTGTACCGTCGTAATCTACACAAACGCTTTCGCATATGACCTTAGTACCGTTCCATTCGTCCTTGTAGATACTGGTATCAATACCTACCCCAGGATGTAAGTTTAAGCCTGTATCATTCACAAACTTCTGGTACTTCCCTGATTTTCTCTGCTCGTAGCAATGTACCCCACTGTAAACAAAACCAGCTGAACCTTGCGGTACTATCCATGCACCATATGATGCATACTCGCGAGCACGATCAATAACCTTGTATTCAAATTCAGACCCCTTGTAAGAGCCTGTATAAGCCTCTGACGTGTTGATCTTCCCGAAAGGTGGATTGCCATATGCAACATCATAGAAACGGTCTGGAGAGTACTGGAGAGCGTCACCAGTTATCCACTCTGCTTGTGGTAGTAACCTTTTCCCAATCATCACGTATTCGGGATTGAATTCTACACATGTAAGGTGCGTTGGGTTGTTCCTTAAGTACTGGTAGTAACTGAGGCGACCAATACCCGCACATAGCTCGATACAGTCACCAGTACAACCAGCATCAAGTATGAAATCCCATGCGAGCATTTCAGGCGTGAAGAAAGCACCAGTAGCACCGATACCATCGCCTTTGTAGTTATTGAAAATAAAGTCTTTATCGTCTTTTGTGAGTTGCTTATCTGAATGAATAAGATCCATTACCCTATTATGATTTGTGGATACTCTTTTTGTAACTCTTGCCATAAAATACCCTTTTTTAAATTCTTGGGGTATTTATGGATAACATTTGGGGTTGGACTGTAGTTGTGCTTAAGGCATTAGCTTATGTAGCAGTACTATGCGTTATTTTCTTTGGCATATTAGTATATACTTCATTACCAGTTGCATTAGGTGTTGTATCACTATCAATGACTGTTCTACCAGGTACTGATTTTGTAAAAGAAAAAATCCAATATATAAACTCTCCAAATGGTAAAGCTGATATCTGGAGTGCAGCATCTATTGCTATAAGTTTCATTGCTGTAATATATGGTGTAATGACTGATCAAATAAAAGGTAATGATACTACTGCCTACTTGTCAGCACTCGCTATTTTGATAGTGATAATGTTAGTTTCTGCATTTACAAAAAAAGCCCCGTAAAGGGGCTTGTTTTAACTACCACCAACCATGATCAAAAGTACCTGTAGCAGTTGCCCTAATGGTACTTGTATTACTACAATGCCGAAAGCATCCAGTACTGGTACGATAATCCAGTTATAAAGAATAATTAAAGTTAGTACGAATCCCAAAGCATTACGCCAGTGAAATTTTAGTTTCTCAATTTCTTCTTTGTTAGTCTCTATCTGCCCTTGGGCATTTGTTTTTTCTGCATCAGCTTGAAGAGTCTTTCTTTTAATAAAGAAGTCTACTCCTTTGAATAATAATTCAATTAATCCTTTCATGTTAAATCCTCCAGTAGTTCTCTAACCTTCTGCATATGTTCTTTGTTCATTCGACCCGTAAACTTGAACTTAGCCATTAATGCTTTGTTCAGACTTCCCCACTGAGAACACAGCATACATATCAATGTACTCTCACAGTGAAGTGCTTCGGCGTATGATGGGTAACATGCCAGAATACGTTTACGGTACGGTTCACCCGCTTCAATTTTTTCTTTCACTGTCTTGCTACTACTACAGTACTCAATCCAGTTGCTTTGTTTACTGTCAGTCTTAATTTCTAAGATATTCTTAATACCTTTCCATACTCTTTTTTGACCTATATAAAACTCATCCGATTCGGTGAATTGAATTATATAGACGAAACATGCCGTTTCTTCGGGTATAAATTCTTCATCCCTGTACCACATTTGCCAGCCATCTTCATTATTAGTCATTTTCTTGTCTTCCTTGATAAATACGTTATCAATTATTTATTAAGGATCATTAAAAATGAACGAGAAACAGCAACGTCAGGATGTAGTACTTAAGATGTTAAAGAGTTTTGAAGGTACAAAACAATATCAAGAAAAATTAGGTTATTTTAGAAATAGCAAATTCAGGATCTATAAAGATTCAGAAGGATATGAAACTATTGGGTACGGTCATTTAATACTGCCAGTTGAGCGACAACATTTTATTGATGGCATTACGGAATTACAGGCAGACCAGCTATTACTGCTGGATTATCAAAAAGCCGTTAATGGTGTTGATTCATTGAAATTAGGATTGCGTCAAGATTCACGCTGGTACTCAATGTGTGTAGTACTGGTATTCCAGTTAGGTCTAACCGGATTCAGTAATTTCAGACGCTGTATCGCTGCCCTGAGAAACCAGAATTATGCAACGGCATTAGCAGAATTACGTGATAGTAAATTATACAGACAAACCCCTAACCGTATTGATTATCTGATTAACTGGGTAACTAAGAAGTAAGAACGACAAAAGCCAGCATTATGCTGGCTTTAGTGTTTCTCGTGTTTGACTTCAAGCAAGGTAAGAATACGCGATAACTTTACGTCAATGTCAAGTAATCGGGTTTGTACCTTTTTTAATTCTTCTTCGAAAAGTACCTGATCCTTACTCAATGAATCAATCTGCTGTTTAAGTAACCGTTGCTCTGCCTCAAGATCTGCAATCCGCTTGTATAGTACTGTAGAATCCATTTTATATTCCCGGTATCGGGTAAATGCAAAACCAGCTAATGCTACCGATACACTAATAGCTCCGATTACAGTTGTTGAAATAACCATTTTCTAACTCTATCCTAAAATAATTGCCAGTACTATCACTACCCATAAAGGTAAACCTGCAAAACAATGTAATGCGGCAAGTGATACTACTGCTGCTGCCCATATGCCATATTCAATTTTAGACTTTTTCATATAATGCTCCGTATGATTAATTTGTACGGAGTATTTATTGTTATTCTTCTAAAAATGCCTCTTTTAACTGAACGAGAAACAAATGTACTTTGATACCTTTAACAAATAACTTATAGGTATCGATAATTTGTACTTTATAATTCTCTTCATAATAACGCCATTCTGCCGTGTCACCTTTCTTAAGTACGGGTACTTTGTCATCCGTGAATGCAATATTCATACAGTCATAGCCCATTACATCAAGACCATATCCCTTAAAGTACTTTGCATCTAATAGTGATTGATTGAATGGAATATTACACATTAGTACTTCATGATCATTCAGTTTGATATTACTTGTTGTTTCTTCATCATACGGTTGTTGCACTTTATCCTCTCCATAGATTAAATTGTCCACGCATAGTATTTAGTACCAGCCGTGCTTTATGTTCAGTCTCATTAAAGAAATCGTAAATCATCTTGCGTTTCTTCTTCTCGTACTTACCAACGACACGTTTATTGCGTTTCTTTTTCTTTTGGCTGGTATCAATCAAGTACCGCTTTCCGTTCTGTTCCACTACCTTGTACTTCTTACCCATCTGGGTATGCAGTCCTGCAATATTGCCCTGTGCGGTCATACGAGCGTTAGCCGTTGGGATAATCTTGTTAAACTTTACCGGATCATCTGTGAGTACTGAACGCAGATATGCAGCCTGTTGACCTCGTACTATGATCTGGTTCGTTCTGGTTCCATTACCATGCTGTACGAAGTTGAAGAATATCGCCCTTTTAGTAAAGGCTACCGAACCACCATCAACAGTGTTATTAATATCATACTGTACCTGTTTAGATAATGCCCGGCAACGTTTGGTTAGTTCTGATTGAAATGAAGTAATGTATGCTTGCCCTTGCTGATTGAGTACTCTTATTGCATTAGCCGGAGTTGCCCCCGGCTGAAATGTTGTTGTTATCATTTTTATGTCCTTATGCTCTACCTACAATAACTGTTAAATCAGGCCCGTTGTAAGTAATTAAACTTCCATTTGAACGTAACTGAATCGTTAGTGTTACCGCTACGCCTGCTGGGATTGTCATTGATACGGAACCAACACTGATATCACTTTCCAGCCCTCTGGCAGATATATTTGCACCGCCTAATACATTTCCATTCGCATATATACTAACAGCACGTGTATTAGTTGTTTCTCGTGGAGGGGTAAATGTACCATCATATCCGCCTTTTACAGTTACAGGGATACAAGGAATCGTAAGAACACGGGCAAACTGTGGTTCTGCTGGGATTGTTATACCACCTGCCCCTAACAGAAACATACGCATGATATCACCCTGAATGCTGTTTGCTTTCAGATTATCAATTGTACAGTTAACGAAAGTACCATTAGTGAATGAACCACCTGATGCATATACAGTACCTTTAAAATATCCATTCTCCGCGTATACGTCGCCTTTGAAATATCCATTTTCAGCAAAAATACTCCCACGGAAATAACCATTATTGAAGTAGCTTGTACCATCCTTACGGATACACCAACCCTGCCCACCATCAGAAGGCCAGGCGTCATTCCAGTTGTTTGAACTAATCTGAGTACCAATTTTTGCGTTATTGATCGAACCGTCCTGAACCTGTAAAGTGCCGACGGCCCCGGCGGTTAGGTGGAGTTGTCCGATGGAGGCATTAGCTATGACCGCCGTATTTAAATATACCTTATCTTTTTGTACCGCAAATGGTATAAATGGACTACTAACATTTCCAGAAGTCTTTGCCGTAATAATTTTAAAATCATCTGCTACAAAATATACCGCTGATGCTTTTGTATTTGCATCAGCATAGATTCCCATACCTGCAATAGTACCGTTAGCGTTTACCTTCAATTCGTAATGGCTATTAACGGTATTTTTTAGTGCATCTATATTGGTAGTCATTGCAGTACTGACAGAACTAATATTACCGTTTAACTCAGATTTAGCCTGAGTCAATGCCGTGCTTTGAGCTGTGTCTTTAGTGGTAATGGTATTGTTGAGTGTAGCAACCTGGCTTGTAATATTATTGTTAATGCTACTTACCTGTGCATTCAATGCTGTGGTTTGTGCAGTATCTTTAGTTGTGATTGTCTGGTTTAAAGTAGTGACTGCTGCACTGATATCACTTGCTGTCTTACTGGTTAGGTTTGTGATTGCAGTGGCGTTGGCATTATCACCATCTGTAATCAACTTTGTCGTTTTAGTTTCAGATGCACCAATTTTAGTAGTGATGTTCGCGTTTGCCTGCGTAACTGCATCACTGATAGCAGTACTGATCTTTCCGTCCAAATGTAGAAAATCATTTAGTGACTGTTCATCCTGTGCAGACCAGTTTACTTTTGATTGCAGATCAACATATACACCTGCCGTATAGATTATTGAGTCCATACCGAACTGATCATATGCACCCGCCCGTACATAGTACTTGTTATCAGGTACTGGGAAACTATGCATAAACGGATTGTTAGTACCGAACGATTTCATATTCTGTGTGAAGGTACTGTTAGTAGCAACCTGCACCTGTACGCCTGCAAAATCACTTACGCCTGCTTCCGGGTTATCGTATTGAACGAATATCGACTGATAACCAGCATTAGCTGTAAAGCCAGTTAAAGCCGGGCATTGTGGGTTAGTCACTGTGATACGTGCTTCTGCACTATAGATACTGCTGTTATGACCCCACGCAACAACACCGAAAGTACGGGTACGGCTTAGAGTATCCAGCTTGTTCATTGTATACGTATATGTGAACTGGTTAGCCTGGATGAAGTAAGAACGTTTCTTCACCATGCCAGTGTCATACACGATGATTTCGTACTTGTTGAAGTACTCGCTGAACTTCTTACCGTTCACATTCACATTAGACTGATCATCCCACCCAATAATGAAATCCAGTGCATCGGTAGTCGTTGCAGTACTGCCACGGTTGATAAGCTGCAAGCCTGTAATAGCAGGCAGGGTAAATGCAAAATCTGGTACTACACCGTTCTGTGTAACCTTCTCAGACACGATCCCTAAGTTGTTATAGGCTGCTACTGCGAAATCATACTGTACCCCTGATGTGAGGCCGTATAGCTCGTAGGACATTACGTACTGGTTTGTACTCCCGCCATACGTCCATGTCTGAGTACCTGTCTGACGGTAATAAACGTAATAGCCACGCAGATACTGATCGATACTGGCTGACCAGGTAAGTACAACGGTCTGCCCCTGATTGGTTGCACCCTTCTTAACAACGGATAGGTTGGACGGTGGCTGTACTGCTACTGGTGAAGGTAAAGTACCTTCCCACCCGTACATAGGAACATCTACGCCTTCATAGATCCCCTGGAAGTACTCAACACATTGCAACTGAACCATGCCGATACTGTCAGTGTTAGTACTGATCGATTTACCTATAATGCGGAACAGCTTGTTACTGTAACCATGCTCAGGGAAGTTAACGGTAATTACATCCCATACTTTTAAATCCCATCCTGAATCTGTAGCAAAACTGATTGTATTATGACTATATTTGCCCTTGAGCAATTCAATATTAATGAGGTGTTCTACCTGGGACTTATCATACACCCATGAGTAATCAAGAGCCTTTGTAATAATCAATCCATCACTGGTTAGCACATCACTTGCTGCAATATCAGAAGGAATACGTAAAATATCATCTGAATAATTATTAGTTGTATTCTTCCATGTTGCGTCGATTGTATTGAAGTAATCACTGATACCCGTTGTAGTACTGGTAAACTCACCAAAAATTGTTGATTCGTCAAATGTCTGTACTGACAATGCTGGAATATCTACAGTCAAATATAACTTACCACAATGAATACTTGTGATACCGCCAAATGTCATTAACATCTTTTCGATATTTGATTTATAAGTATCCTGATAATTGATTGCTCCATTACTGAACATTTTATAGAGATTACAGTACTGTGCTGCTGTCTGGAATGATGCTAAATCAATGTTACCCGGACTCACTGCAAGGCCGTATTCAGTATTGGTTATGTAATCATATAATTGGTTAACTGGATTATTACTGACAATTGTAGTACTGGTTGTGAGATCGTATATTTTCTTACCAGAACATTCAGCAGTTAGTACATAATTATCATTGACCAGTAAGTTATCTTCTAATGACTTCTGTGTTTTCTTGATAACAGTATAAACCTGTACGATCCCATTACCTTTGAAAGTAGTGTTATTCCATTGAGAGCCACCATAAGTACCCGCTAATACTTTACCCGCCGTGTAATTAGGCTTGCCGAAATAAATCTCTAATTGTAGAAGATCGCGGTATTTTGCATTGATATTGCCAGAATTTACTACACCTTCTGTTGTGATGGGATTTGTCAGTACTGGTTCGTCATCGATCCAGATTTGACTGACCTTATTGATTTCACCCATTGCAAGAGCATGACTGGTAAACAAGTACTGGCTGCTATTGTTCTGTACGTTGTACCAGTTAACTATTGAACCGCATTTAACTTTTTCACCGTACAGTATAGGTATGCCGCTTTGCGGGCTGAGACTTCGGCTTAACGTTGTTGCACTATCTGAGTGTGCAGTAATACCAGGCATCTGTGACAACATCGATGTTGCCACTAACGAGGCCGCACCAGCTCCTGCTCCCCATGCTGCGGCGGCTGTAAGACTTGCTCCGCCCGTCCACGCTGCCGCCGCCACTGCAACGGCTGTGATTAATGCACCGACTATCCCAGCACCTGAAATTTTACCGCCCATTATTCACCCCCTTCCGCTGGAGTGATCCGGTAAAATTTCCAGTTATGTAGCCACGGCAACAAGGCAATACTGAACCCAGTACTGTCATCGTTCAGTGCAAGATACTTACCATCCAGTACTACAGAACCATGCATACCGTTAATCATGATGTCACCGAACACAGGCGTATCTACCTCATGCCCATGACGTTTACAGATCTCTTCCAGTGAACCTAAGTCATGCTTAGTGAATAATTTCTGGCCTGCTTTAATGGTTTTGTATTTACCGATAGCAAGATCGGTATAATTAGTACCGCATACCTGATCAATAACTTTAAGTACCAGAATATTGCAATCATTTTGACCTAACGCGAAATCCGTACTAATACATTCCTGGGCGATGTTGTGAATTTTAATTATATTTTGTCTCATTTCTTATACTTCCATGTTTGCTGACTATTAATTTTCCCTAATAGGCTAAAATACTCATCATTTTTATGTGTACTCTGATGTACTGAGTTAGCGGCTAAAGTACGTTGTTGTACGTCCAGTTTCTTCCAGATACTGTTAACGTAAACTGTAAGTTCATTCTTTATATCGTCGTTATTTGAAACTGATTCAAAGTAGTCAATATAACCACTGAACATTAATGAATTATCAAGTACCGTACCGTTTGCTGGGTTAAGTATTGTTAACCATAGATTAACTTGTGCATTCTTAAGATTCCCGGATAATGCCAGTGCCTGAAATGACTGTGATACGTTACTGACTTTGAAAGCCAGTGAATCATTACTGATGTCCTTCTGTTCACTGAATGAACCGAAACTATCATTAATGAAGTCTGGAAAACTGGTATATAAATTGCCATTAATATTAAGGTCAATGTAACCATCATTAAGATGAAGTGCCTGTACGCCAGCTCCCTGTACTGGATAGATATCAACACATTTAACCGTTACACCTAATTGCATTACTTCTGATACTGATAGCTGGTTTTTGTTACCGCCTCTCGTAAGGTTCCAGTATTTTAAAAGTTCTGGATTAGTGAATATTGCAGAGTTCATTATAATGCCTCCGTTGCTTTCACTTGCAGCGACATTATATTGGTAGATTGCAAATCAAGATTACAATCAACATCAATAATGAATGTACCTGAAATGCCCTGATAACGGATTATCTCACCTGCCTGTACACTGTTTCGCAATGCCGGAAACACGGTAATAGATGTACCAGAATTGGCTATAATACGATGAATTTTAGTGCTATTCTGGAATGTAACTAATGTACCTACCTCCAGTACATTGCTGTTGCATGGAATGACAGTACCGCCCTTATTAACGGTTGCAGTACTTGATACTGTACCTATATGCTTTCCTGTATACTGACTGAAATAACCTAAATCAAAAGCAAACGGTTTACCCTGTGAGTACTGAGCAATAAAATTAAGTACTTCTTGTCTGTCTGCCTGGTTGAATTGCAAATTGAAACTGATTTGATAGTACTGAATACCTGTACTGCGTCGGATCTGTGTACCCGTCCAACTCTTATTTGAATAGGCAGGCTCAGTACTTTGTAACTTGAAGTCACTAATTTTTATATTGTTCGTAAATAAAGCCATTTTAAATTCTCCTGGATTTACAGTATTTATCCGAATCCAGGATGTAAAAAAGCCAGCATTTAGCTGGCCTTGTGTTAATAAAAATGATCCAACGGTACTACCATTTATTAAGGATTTATCATCGACCGTTGGATCATTTTTAAGTACTTCTTGTCTGTGCGGCTCTTACTGCCTGCATCACATTTGCAGAATGTTTCTTTAGCATCGTCTGGAATTGTTGATCGGTAATCTGCCCACCGCCATTAACTACTAACGGGGCATTGATAACAGTCTGACCAGTACCGCTATTATCTGACTTATCCTGTTGTTTCAAGAATTGAGTCAAATCACGGTTGGTATTATTGTTAACCACTCGTTCACCTGCTTTCAGTACCCATGTACTTTCATCACGTTCACCCAGCTTAGGTACTGAATCAATACCACTGTGAGCCTGACCCTGAATCTGTGTACCACGTGCAGTACTGATGATACTTGCCCCTAAACTTGCTACCTGTGCATAGTTGGCAAAGTTAGCAGGCCACGGCGTAGCCATAGCGTTAGCGAGGGCTTCCTGTATCTTCATAACGATGTTGGCAATACTAATCGACTTACCAACGATAAACGCTGCCTGAGCCGCCTTGTTACCCTTCCCTGCAACACCTTCGAGCATAGTACCGATACTTGTTGCCGTAGCAGCAAAGGTCTGTATCTGAGCCTGGCTGTTCTGGCGTTCTACCTGTGCCGCTTTGTTATTGTACCTGCTGGTTAGTTCAGCTTTACGCTTTTCAAATTGTTCCTTAGAGATTAACTTGTCGGCATAAAGTTGCTGATCAATCTGAATTTCAAAATCACGTTGTTTGTAGAGTTCATCCTGTTGCCTTTTAATGGCATCCTGATTACCAAACGGATTACTTTCATCAACTAATCCAGAGCGTACATCCTGTGCAGATAGCATTTTCTGGATATGTTCAGGAGTAATATTTTGTACATTACCAATACTCAACGCTTCAAGGTTTTCAGATAATTGTTTAGGATCACTTGCTTCAAGCATTTCTGTGATAATACGTTTACTGCCTTCTAATCGTGCCTGTTCTTGTCTTGCAATGATTTTAGTTTTTTGTTCTTCATTAAAATTTAGAGTACTTAACGATTCATCCAGCTTTTTCCGTAACTCATTTTGAGTGTAATTATATTGTAGAATGCGTGTTTCAGACTCATTACGCCCTAACTGTGACATTACCTGATTCAGATTGATACGTGCCTGCACCTGCTTCTGTGCTAACGCTTTAGCGGCATCGGTTGCTTTCTTCTCACCTTCTGGATCGCGTAGAACATAGGGTTTAGTACTGCCCGGTTTATTCGGTTCTGACTTTGGCATAGCACTGTTTGAGTACTGCCCCTGTCCCCATGAATCAGGCAAAGCGTGATGATTACCCAATGATGCAAAATCATATGCAAAACGTTTTAAGTTCGCACCCATTTGCTCAAATGATGGAAAACTCCATTCACCTGCAAAAATGTTGCGTAACTCGTTCAATGCCTCAATTACTGGCAGTAAAGCATTTACCCTGAACTCCTGGAAGTTACGATCTAATTGTGCAATGTTCTGTTCATATAATGCATATGCTCTTGCAGTTTCGTTAGTAATTCCTGCATGTTGTTGTTCAATTGCATTAATTGCTTCTACTTCTGATTTATACTGTCTAAGTACTGGCAATAACTTGCTTGAATCACTGGCGATACTTTCCATAGCGTTCGTGATCTCAGCGTTCGATTTACCCGCTTTTTGCAGTTCATAGAACGTCTTGATGATCATCTTAATACCGCCATCGGCATCATTCATGTACTTAGTAAAACCTTGAAGATTTACACCCCATGCTTTTAGATCATCCCCGAAGCCGCCTTTACCTTCTCTAAAAAAGTCACCCATATGATCTTTGGAGTCGATATTGTACTGTGCAAAAGTATCATATTCGATATTAAGAGAACCAAAAGCACCTTTCAGCTTCTGTAGCTGCTCTACAGTCATACCTGAACTGTTAGCTGCATCATTAAGTACTTTAACGTAATCACTTGCTGCGTTCACTTGTGATGCAATGACCGCTGTAAGAGCACCAAAACCGCCAGCTAAGGCCAGTACTCCAGTATTCATACCACCGATGTGTCCGGTTAATCCTACAAACTGCCCTGATAATGAAGATAGTGATCCGCCAGCTTGAGTACTGAAACTGTTGAGACTATTACCGGCTGAGGCTAAGGCACGTTGTAATCCAGTAGCATTACCATTGATATTAAAAACTAATTGTTGATTATTCTGTGCCATTATTAGCCCCCGTACCGCCAGTAATGAACTGCATCATTGCAGCGTTTTGTAATTGTTGTTTTGATTGTTCTAAATCACTTTCTTCCTGAATACGTTCATGTACTGTCTTATTTGAAAGCAATCCGTACATATCCCAGTCCTGAATACTGGCCTTTTTCATACCTGCTTCGGTTAAATTACCAGAGGACATTAAGATCAAATGTGCAAGGTTTGAGTACTTGATATGTTCAAATCTCGCTCCAGAAGGTTCAATACTGGAATCGTAAATCATCAGGTATTCAAAAACTTCTGGATCTAATGCGTCCAGTTCAGATGGACTCAACCCACGTTTGTTAATTAGTTTCAGGGTAAACATCAAACGTGGATTGTTTCTTATTTTTTTTCGATCTGATCCTGAATCTGTGGTTCTTCTGATTTAGGCCATAGCTTCATAACTTCACCGTTAATTTCAGAGACAATCAGTGCATCAATGTAATTTACATTAATCTTCCCGTCTTCATCTACATCAGAGAAAATAGGCTGCCCTTCTTCATTACTGACGGTATAAAGCAAAGTACTTTTAGCATCAACGCATTTTTCGAAATTGCTGATAGCAGGACGGTGAACATAGATTTCTGCACCGTTCTTTAAAGTTACTTTATGGAGTTCTGGTTTTAATGCAGCAAAGAGAGTATGAATATCCATTATGGAAGTACTCCCTGGGCTACATATGCCCCATCACATGCAAAATTAAGAGAAAGTGTTACTTGTTTATCGCGATCACCTTCAACTTTTCTTTCTGTGATGAAACCATTGTAAACAACATAAGTACCAGTAGTTTTAGTTGCATCCTGGAAATAGCTAAATTTCAGTTGGATACGTGTTTGATTTTCAAAAGCAGTAATCAGTTGTTGATGAACCGTATTATCTGGAATCCAGTTTACCTGTAATGTTACGTCTGCGTTTGTTTTACTACCTACAAGTTTACGGTTTACGCTTGTATCAAAACTAACAACTTCAATTACTGTTGCAGTACTGCCAGTACCCGGAAACGCTGCAATTTCTGGAATTGGTGTAAAGGTAGTTGCTACAGACGATCCGGCAGTACCGATTCCTACTGTAAGGTTTGAACCGGTAAAAATACCCATTGTGCTTGCCATATGATTTCCTTATCATAGTTAATAGATATTCAGTACCGAATCCTTTCAGTACTGAATTGTATGTTTATTCTTATTTATTTAGTGCTGCTACGATTGCTTTTAGTTCTGCAATTTCAGCCTGCATTGCTTCCATTTTTTCAATTGAATATCGTAATGCAAGAGCGGTATCCATCATAATGACGTTATTATCAAGTGCCAATGTATCATCTTTATCGATACGATTACCTTCATCATCATATTCTGATGCGGCTGGTACTAATTTAACGTACTCACTGTCAATATCACGTAATGCATCTTGTGCAATAATACCTCGCCTTTTCCGATTTAACTCATCAAAGTTATATACGAAAGTACAAGGCTTTAGCATTTTGATATTATCGTAAGATTGTTTACCATCGTTATATTCAATATCATGTTTCAATGTTGCGTCAGATGTTGCTGCTTTCTGGAAAGTATAGTTACCAGCAAAACCCCCATCCCCAGATGTTGAAGTGACAAGATCTCCATTTACTGGAGTGAAGTACCAGTAGCGGACCTTAGAACCGCTGTCCCCAAACTGGGTCATTGCGGTGTTACCCCAGTTCACCGTACCATTTCCGACATTCCCCCACATTGTTCGCAGATTATAGCCCCCGCCATGCTGATACCCCCAGGAAAGGCCAGCTATAGCCCCGTTACCCGGAGTGTCTGTGGCTGTGTCCGTGTAATAGGCGGCATAGTGGGGTTGTGCTGAGTTCCACCACGAGTTAACAGCCGGACTTCCCATAAACATACGTCCCGGAATTTGCACGTTGCCATTGGACAAAAAGTCGAAATATCGTGATTGTGCCGTATCGGTTCCACCACCTGTCTGATTCACAAACAGACGTGCTATAGAGTAATCCCACTCAATACGTTTAACTGATTGCAAATAAGTGGATGTTTTTTCAACACCATTTACTGTGTACTGTGATTTTAATCGACCACCATAAACAGTACTGCCAGTACCCGGTAAGGTTGGATCATTATCTGTAACTGTTAGATGTGATGTAGTAAGGTCGCCAGTACTTGATAATGTCATTGCATCTGTTGTATCAGTAGTACCAGAGGCAATACGATAATTATCACCCTGTACAGTTTCATGGAATATTGTATTACCAGTACCGCCACGGAATTTACGCAGATATGATTTATTACCTGCCGCACCAGAACTTAACGCAGTTTGGCAATATGTAGTTTGTGTAACACCGTCCTGAATTAGACTGTTACTTGTGGTCAGAGTACCTGTAACGGCTAAAGTACTTGATACACCTACTGCACCAGAGAATGTACCACCAGATTTAGGCATACCGCCGAGAGTACTTAACGCTGCACTTGCAGAAGTGCTACCAGTACCCCCCTGTGCAATGCTGAGAGCAGTAGTAAGACCTGTTAAACTTGTAATATCACTATTTGCTCCAGATGACGCACTTCCTGAAACATCGGTATTTGTAAGTACTACATTACCTGTAAGCGGTTTTCCATTAATTGTTAATGATGTTGGTACTGTGCCTGCAATATCTGACTGTGCTAAAACAATATCACTTGAAAGTACTTTGTTATTAACTTTTCTGGTTTGGGGTACTAATGGTGTCGTTAACCCAGCAAGAGACTTAATAGAGCTATTTACACCGTTAATATCGGTGTAAGTGTACATACCCCAGGCACTCCAATTAATAACACCATACCCGTTCGAATATCCGGTGCGAGTATATAAATCATTAGAATTATAGCGGTAATACATTTGCGTACAGCTTTTAACATGCGTTGCTGAGTTTTGTAGTACTACTAATGTACCTGCATACTGAGCAGGATAGTTAAGTACTGCTGTGGCATTTGCATTTAAAGGCTGTTGATAATAACCCTGTACCGTTCCATCTAAATCATTCAGGTCAGTACCTACTGGAATAAGACCACGAGAAGGTAGTGCATTGACATCGTCAGCATTTAATACAATATCAGAAGTTAAAGTATATCCATTTACCTTTCTTGCGGTACTTACTGCCCCTAAATTAGTTAATGCACCAGATGCAGAGGAACTGCCTGTACCGCCACTTGCAACAGGAATTGCAGTATTAAATGATGGAATACCATTAAATTGTAATTTACTACCTGATAGCGTTAGGGTTCCCTGATTTGAGCTTCCAGAAATACCGCCTGTCGCACTTATCCTTGCATCGTAATCATTATTAAAACCAGAACAATGAAAATCAAGAAAGGCAGTACCTGCGGTTGTTAAACTTCCTAATTCAATTCCTACTGATCCTGTACGTGAAGGACCAACACTCAGACCGCCTTCAAGGGTTTGAGATGCAATCCATACATTACTATTACTCAATAGCGGAACATTAGCACCTGATGTACCGATGTCGTAAGTACTTGAATTACCGAAACCAGAAATATCATTATTTGACAGAACTACATTACCAGTTAAAGGTTTGCCATTAATGGTTAGTGTTGTTGGTACTGTTCCTGAGATATCCGCTTGTGCTAATACAATATTACCCGTCAATGCCTTACCATTCACAGTACGGCTTGTGGGTACAGTACCTGCAATGTCTGCCTGTGCTAATACAATATTACCGGTTAAAGCTTTACCGTTCACAGTAGTGGTTTGTGGTACGCCGTTTAGATTCTGTAATGCAGTGATTGCAGTACTTGCAGCAGTACCGCCAGAGCTGATCGGTAATGCAGTACTCAACGTTGCAGATGAAGCGTTAAGACCACCAGTAATCGTTAAGTTGCCAGTACTGGATAATGTCAGTGCATCAGAACTGTCGGTACTCGCCCCGGTAGCAAGGCGGTAGTTACCTGACTGTACGGTTTCATGAAAGATGGTATCCCCATTGCCACCACGCATTTTACGCAAATATGATTTAGTACCTGCTGCGGCTGTGGATAGTGATGTATGGCCGTATGTAGCTGCTGCTACACCGTCCTGGTTAATTGTGTTGTTTACTGTCGCTACGCCAGTAACAGATAAGGTACTGGATAGCGTTAAAGCTGTACCTGTAAGAGCACCTGTTAAAGTACCGCCTGTCTTTGGTAGGCCGTTCAGGTTACTCAACGCTGTAGCGGCTACGGTTGCCCCAGTACCGCCAGAACTGATAGGCAATGTACCCTGAACACCCTGTGTTGCACCTGCGTTAAGTACTGGTTTATTGGCTGTGCTGTATACCTGATCGTATACGGTACTATCGGTATTCTTAATGTACAGGCGTGGTGTACCTGATTCGGTAACGACCATCTGTGCTTTACTCATACCGCCACCATCTACAAGGCCAACGCCCAGTAGATCAACACCGCCAGGATTCATCGTGCTTGTTGCTGGTACTTTAATGAATGAGTTACCACCGTCTGATTCATAATGCGGTACGGTAATACCATCAGCCCCTACCCCAAAATTACCCAGTACTAATGGGATCTGGTCATCAATCGATCCCTGACGGACTATAGAATCAGGCGTAAAAGTCCAGGTACGCCCGTATACTTTATTAATATCAGCGTCATCTTTTTGAGCAGTAATACGACCATTCAGAATAATATAGTTCTGGCGTAGTGATGTCTGACTTTCATAAAGACTGAACTTTAACTGAAATGAACGGTTTGCAGCATATGCATTGCTGAGGAACATATGACCTGTATTAGTTGGCTCATAATTTACTACAATGCTGACATTACTGATTTTAAGACCACCAGTAATGATACTTGTAAATTCTTGATCATATGTTTCTATTGCTTGTGTGGTACTGTTGATTTTGACTTCTGGAAATGCTGCCAGATTATCAATATTAGTATAGATTGATGTTGGATATGTATTATTCAGATCGGTACTGTAAGATAGCAACGTCCTGTTGCCGAGCATTATCCCTGCCATTGTTATTATTCTCCATTAGGTTGACGTGCAATGTAAGTAATCTGGCACGTTGTCATAATGGTATTTATAGCTGTATCGGGATCGGTATCATCGACGACTGAGAGTACTTTAAGTGAACTTACATTTACCCCTTTATCTAACAGGCCAGTAATTAAATCAGTACTGAATAATACTGAATGTACTTTATCCATTATCGTTTGTGCATTAGATTCACTCTGTGACGTTACTAATACGTCCATCGTTAAAATGACTGAATGACGTGTACTGTAATCCATTTGTTCGTACTGTTCGGTTACGTTGCTGATCATCAGAATGTAATCGCCGGATGTCTGTATATTAGTTTTGTTAGCTTTACGTACTTTAAGACCTACAGAAACAAAAAGGTCTGACACATGATTTTTAATTATTGAAATATTCATGTAATCAGACCTCTCTATAGTAAACGTTACATAAACCTGACAGATCATCAATGATGTTATAAATTTCGTACCGAACAATATTCAGTACAAAAGTATCATCATAGGTGATTTGATCAATTCGACATGTAAAATAATTTTCTGTGGTTTGTATAAGTCCTTCGGTTGTTTGAATTGCTATTTCGGACTGTTCGAAAATGACAGTAATGGTACTGCCATTATCGAGTACTAATTGTTGACCAAAACTATCAAGCAGAACATCCATATCATTTGATTTGAATGTTCTCATAACATTAAGCCAGTTTAATTACGCGGAATGCTTCTGGATTGGTAAGTACAAAATCGAGATCTGCCCATACGCGAGCGATAACAGAACCGCGATTACGGTTTGTGGTATCGTCCATATCTAACTCAAGTGCATCACCCCATTGTGCAATCGCTACTTTGGAGAAATCACCGAGAATAATGAAATCCTGGCCTGCAAGTACTTTAGAGTCATAAGCAGGTACACCGCATAGATCGCCATCATCGAAGAGATAAACGGCTGCGGTATTAGTACCGCGTAGGGTTGCACGTAGAGTCGCTTTGGTTTGTGGACTCATAACAGCACTGATAGAGCTGAACGGTACACCTTCATCACCTAATGCACCCTGAGCGGAAACGATAGTTGCATAATCGTATGCATCAACGGTTTGTACTTTACCAGCGGCCTGTGCTGCTGCAACGATACCCTGCATGATTAGGGTTTCAAGACGTTCGGCAGAACCTGCAACGATTGCCTGGGTAACGATTTGTTCAATCTGAGGACAAGACTTAACTACGCTGCGGCTTAGTGGTACAGAACCAGTGAAGGTTTTTGGCTTCATTACTACTGATTCAAAATTAGCATCAACTTCTGGGGATACGCCATTTTCAGAAATAAAACCGAAACCAGCGGTAAAATCACCAGATAGCTTTGGTAGAGCAATTTCAGAAGTTAGCCCGGTATACATTTGTACTGGGAAATTCTTTAGTACTGATTCAGCACGTAGTACATCAATGAATGAACCGTAAAGTACATCAGTGTGAATTACATCTTTTGCAGTGGTAGTAGTTACACCAGCACGAACTGCATTAACAAAATCAGCATCACGTACAATAACACCCTTGTTACCATATTCAATGCCAGTTTTATCACCATCCATAATAGAACGGATTAGAGAATTAAGAGAAAATTCCATTTTTTTATCTTCCTTGATAATAGTTTGTTTGTTCATTACCTGGCGTTTGAAAGCATCAATGCTTATGCCAGTACTGATTGCTGAATTAGTAATTTCAGCGTTAATATTGAAAGTACGAGAAATTGCCTTAATTTCTGCAATTCGTGTTTTTTCGTCAGATTCATCCTCTGCCTGAACTTCCTGTTCTGGTTCAGAATTAGAATCTTTTTGTTCTGTATTATTTATTGAATCTGTTTCGTGTACTTCTTCTGGTTCTTGTGCTCGTTCGGCTTCTTCCCGTTCGGTAACTTGAATTTCTTCGGTAGTAGGTTCAGTACCATCACCAGTAATTTCAGTACTTGTTTGATCGTGTTCTGATTCATCTTTTTCTTCTTCGAGTGAGCGGCCTACACCTACTTGATCATCTGCCGGTACTGAAACCATACTGATTTCGTAAGGTTCCCATTTGGTAACTAACAGGTTGTCGCCTTCAATTCGATAATCAAGAATGGAATAACCTACTGAAACTTTGCTTAAAGTACCTTCACGTACCATTTCATATTTTTCAGCACCAATACCCACTGAGCTAAAACGTACTAATGCCCGCCCAATATGATCAGAATCGATCGATGCAGATTCAATTACACCAATGTGATTATCGAAATCATGGTTGAATAGTAGTGCGGCTTTGTTTTGCAGACGTTCAAGACTAATATTCTCAGGATTATGCAAAAGAATTTCATTATATTCCTGCCCACCAATATTACGTACAACTGGATTTTCCGAACTAAATGCAAGGGATACAGTACGATTGTCTGTATCGGAAAGTACGTCACTCGTTAACGTCATCTCCCGCTTCTGGTTTTTGTTGAATTTCATTATTTGAACTTCCTTGTTCGTTTTTATCTTCTGTTTTATTTATCTCCGCTTCTCGTTTAAGTTCTTCAAATACGTGCTGAGGCTCCATGCCTAAATCACGGATAATTTGAGACTTCGATTTAACGCCCATTTCTAATAGTACTTGCTCGTACTGTGCATCTTTATTTGGATCAAGTGATATCTGCCGTACTGTTATAAAGTTCACACTGGCAATATTTTCAAAATTAGTGAAACTTAGGTTATTAAGTTCAGTCACCATGATCCGTTTAATAAATTCACGGTAGATAGGTTTGATTACTTTACTGATAAGCAAATTAGAACGTGTTTTGAATCCTTCACGTGACATACGATCAGCTAATTTACTTGCTGAATAACTTGCAGAACTTGTATCAGAAATCAGTGATTGTTTCGGAATACCAAGACCAGTACTTATAGTCGTTAGAACAGCATCATAGAACTCTGTAATCTTGTCAGTACCTGCCTGTGGGTTTAGAGTCTGAATCTGTTGCCCTGGGGCAAGTTCTTTGATACTGCCCGGTTCAAAGTACTCAACATACTCACGATCAGGATTCTCACCATCTAATAATTCCTCTTGCGTGTTATCGCTATTGGTGATGAATCCCATAGCTGAACTTGCGATCTTCTTCTGTAGTACAGTCGCTTCGTTGTAGCTATTGAAGTCATCAAGAGTTTTGATTACAGCGATACAATCTGGGAATCCCCTTTCCTGTCCGGGAAATTCTGGGATGAAGTAATGCAGAATCTCACTGGCGGGGATACGTTGAGTACTGTTAGTCTGGATGGTGTAATTCAAGGGATTGATATCTGCCACATGATAGGCCAATACCCGACCTTGTTTATCACGCTCAATACCATTACTGATGTATGCACCGTCTTTTAGAAGTTCGTTCTTAGTACTGGGTATACGTGCTGCATCGATGATAGATACCTGTAGTTCATCACCATCGCTATGTAGTCGAACGAAACATTCACCATCTGTAGCTCTTGAACGCTCTACAAGAGCCTGGAAGGTATCAAAGCTGATAGTACCGTCAGCACTGAATCGGTTAGCATTTGATGCCCACTCATAGAAGCGTTTCTCTAAACGATCTGCCAGTAATGGGTCAGGTTGTCCTCCATCGAGGCCAATTGGTGAAGGTCTTACGGTGATACCGTCTGCACCAGCTACAGTACCTGCCGATAGGTTCACGTACTGACGTGCATACGGATTCTGTAGTACCAGAGAACGGCTTGCATCACGTAACCCGGTTAGTGACTGGCGTAGTACTGCATTGATGTTAACGTTCTGAACACCAGTACCGTAAGATCCTAAAATCTTGTTGGGTAATCCGATAAGTGAACGTGTGTTAGCTTTAAATTCTGTATTAGTGTTTTGATACCTACGTGCCTGACTTTGTTTCTTCGGTAGTTCAGGCTGTTGTTCAATTTGCCGTTTATTAAAAGGCCACATCCTTGTGATCTCCTGTTATTAGCGGCAATGAATAGTACTTTTAAAAAAGCCTGTATTGCCCTTAGTTAGTTTACGTTTCAGGTCATTTACCTGTTTAGTGATATTGTTTTTCAAATTAACCAATGTATTAAGATCTTCTTTCATCAAGGTCTTATTATTGATGGTTAACGTATGGGTATCACCGTTAATACGTGCAGTAATAATTTTATTGATATCGTCTAATTGTGTTTGAAGTTCTGTTAATCTGTCAGTTTGAGCCATTGGATCAATGACGATTACAGTACTAATTGTTAATTCACCATTGTTGTTATATACAACTGAGTAATAGCCTGATTGCCATTCTAAGGTATCAATAGCTACTGATTCAGTTTCATCCTGCGTGCTGTGGGTGAATAACGTATTAGTACTATTCCCGATTTTAATTGTCATATGAGGCTGTAGTACTTCATTGAGCACTTCACCGATATAGATTGTTTCTTTCATTTTTATTTATCCCTATCCGAACCATGATTTACCGATGCTGGCTTTGTTAGCTGGTTTAGTATATTTAGTACTTTTATTTCTGGTTTCGGTAGGTTGTTCGGCAGGCGTAATATCTGGTTTGTTTTCTTGTCGCTTAGTACTTCGGTACTCTCGCAATTTCTTAAAAGGTAATCCCCCTAATTTACTGAGTGCCAGTTTCATCATGCACAATGAATATACAATCGTATCTAACGCCTCGTTTCTTCGTCCTGTAATCTGCTTCCATCTAACACCAGTACCAGTACGTTCTAAATTCTCAGATGTGAGCTGATCAAAGTAGTCATCAGGTAGATCGTGTGCAAAACGTATCGTTAAAGGTGCATCTGTTTGACCTGCTACAGCGTTGCTGAGTAGGCTACGTACCCATGTCTTACCCTCGTGTACGTTCAGCATGTAAAACTGCCTGCCATCAGTAGTACTACGCTTGAACAAGTCACCTGTTGTACTGGATGATCCCTTTATCATTTCAAACTTTTTGTACTGCTGACAGAAACTATGTACCGTTTGCATCGCTCTACCGTTGCCGCCATCAAGCCCCACCTTAAGATTTGGCACTTCTCGCCCGGATACTGTTTTGAAACGTTGATTACAGAATGCAGCAAGGTCTGAATAAGCCTTAGCACCTTTAATCTCACAGTTAGGACTGTAGAAGTACCGATACCCTAAAACGAATAATTCAGTTTCATTGAAACCTAATATCTGTGCTTCGAGTCGGTCTAATTGCTGGTCACAACCTACGACAATTCCCAGTACTGAATCAGGTATATTATGTAAATCAAAGGTATTATCACGTAAGTTCTCTAATGCTAAATCATCGATATCTTCTTGTAGGTCTGAATAATGTAAACCTAAAACAGTATTGTAGAAACTTTGATAATTGTACTCATACCATGCCATTTCAAATTCTTTTGCGATAGCCTGGATAGTACTGTTCGGTGAATACAGACGATTAATAAAGAACCCTGCTGTATCGGTTACTTCTGGATTCTGTGCAATCCAACGTCCACCAGATACCATCTTAATACGTTGAGATTCTGATATCTCTTCCTGACATTCTGGGCAATGTAACTTTGCTGTACTGGAATCTGGAATATTACGTTTGCCGTTCTTCTTCCACTCAAAGCGTACATTCTCCCAGCGTAACGTATGTTCATGCTGGCAGTGATAACATTTTACAAAATACTCTCTTTGGTCGCTATTTTGGAATTCAATATCAATTGCATCGCCTGCAAAGGTTGGCGTTGAACTAATAAGTATTTTTGCTTCCTGTCCAAAATCAGTTGCACGTTGTTCCGAAAGGCGTATCGGATTTCCTTCTGCTGAGTTCTGATCACACCCGCTAATTTCGTCGAGTACTATTCTTTTAAGTGTTTTACCGCGTAATGCTTTCGGTGATCCAAGTGTCATAAAGTACAAGAAACTACCGTCTTTCAATTCAGTCTGCTGCTGGTTATTTGCTTTCGTTTTATCGTTTTTGTCGGTAACTAAATCTGATAATACTGGCACCTGTTCAATTGTTTTATCAATTTTTGCTGACTTCCATTGCTTTAGCTCTGATAATGAACTTTGTGCAATACCTATATTGCTGGAATCAGTAGCCATCCAGTAAAATACAGCACTATTAAGTAATGTTGTTTTAGCGATTTGAGCACTGGTTTTGTAAACAACTTTGCGGTATCGATCATCATCGATAATATCTAACATTTCTTTCTGGAATGAATAGAGTTTTAACTTCTGCCCGGCTGCTGCACCATCAGGTAGTACTAAATGTTTCTCTGCCCATTCTGAGGGCTTATATTTCAGAGGCGGTTTTAATATTTTGATAGTACGTTTAAGTACTTTCATTATCTTGCTTGTTTTCATCTTCGGCATCCTTGCCTGGTTCGTCTGTTACTTCGTAATTCATATCTCCGATTTCAGTTAGTAATTCATCAATCCGTTTCTGTAGCAATCGTTTTACCTTAAGTGCTGAATCCTGTTCAAATACTTCATGGTGTATTTTGTTAGGTAATGTGCGGAAATAATCTCTGAATGTTTTAAAAAATGTGGTTAATTCTTTTTGTACTTCATCGACGGGGATCATTTGCTCAGCACTTAATTGTACTTCGGCTTCTACTAAATCAGCTTCTGCACGCATTTTACGCAAACGCTCTAATTCTATTTGTTCACGTATATCTGTTTGGCGTAATGGAACCAGAATTTGGTCAATGATCCATTGTCTTGTTTCATCTTCATTTGTTAAGGGCATCCCCTTTGCTTTCCATTGTCGTACAGTACTTTCATCGTATCCGTATTGTTTAGCTATCGCTCTTAGACTAATCATATTTTGCAAACTCCATTATTCATTAAAGTATTTATATATTTTGCCGATAATGTATTATTAAAATAGAGGGAGTGAAAATGACTGATAAAGCTGATTCAAATACTGTCAAAACTATTATGGATGAATTTTTAAAAGATGAGGGAGTAAGAGCAAGATTAAGAATGATTCTTTCGAGAAAAAGAAATGATTGGGAGAAATGGTTACAGGTTGAACTTGAGTATTTTATAACTCAACTACCTAATATCTTTGTAGAGCGAGAAATACCGGCGTTTCCAGATAGGCGGGTACTTCGTGACAAATATAAAATGTTCATCGACTTGGCTTTCAGAAAAAAGCGTACACGTGTTAATTCATATATTTTCCTTGAATTAAAATGCTCAAGAAGCCCGCAAACTTTAATTAATGGCTTTAATAAAGACGTGAAAAAAATCAATGCTCTTAGAAAATGTCTATTAGAACAAAGATCGTTTTGGTGTGTAGGTTTTCATCTTAATTGCGAACCTCATAACATGAAGAAAATGAATAAGTTCGTTAATGATTGGTATTACGGCTATAGTAAAGTAGTTAAACTTTGCAACTGTGGTGATGAAATAGAATGTCCATGCATTGATAACAAGATTGGATTTGCCGTAATTTAATTTGCGGTGCGGGTTGATCAAAAAAACGTATATACATACACGAGATCGGCCTGCGAAACGTTCCCGTTAGAAACTATGTACCAAGTACCTTTTAAACGTGCCTGTATCGCTCTGTATGAAGTTATAACGAATTATACGCATCCATGCGTTGTGTTAATTAACGCTGTGCAGAATGCGATACAGGTTGTTCTATAAGGTGTTCTAAATAGTAATCACGAATTGCTACGATTTCATCTTTATAAAATTTATGGTTAACGCCGGAATAAAGCTCCTGTACTGTTTGCCAGTACTGAACATTCATAAACTCTTTTGCGACAGTCAATAACAGGCAACATGCCCTGCCCATTTGTATAGCGGTTGCTTCTTCCGAACCTTGTTCAAAGTTCGAAATGTCATCTAATGCTTTGTGTGTAAGTTTGATACTTTGATCATCAGACAACGATTCAAATGCGAGGGTGTCGTCTGCAATTTTCTGTACAATTCTCATACACTTCCCGGTGTTATTGTTTTAACTCCGGCCAGTCTGGAACTAATCCTTCCTGTCTGCAATACTGTACAAACACACAGTGTCAATAGAGTACGGTCAGTACTGGCTGGGCGTTATCGAAAGGGATTGCTTTGTACTGCTCTATGACGAACCGTTAGAGAGAGTACTTGACGGTCTAACATACCTGAATGCGGTTCGGCGTATGCATGAGGTACACGATGATGATTGGTTTTGTGATCAGGGTGAACTTCCATTCTGAGAGGGATATCAAGTACTTGATAGTTGTTGTAGGATAGTTGGCAGGTTAAACAATAATGCTTGATGGGATTTTCATACAAGGTTGCTAATAATGACAAACGATAAAATAGTAATAACTGGTTTTGATAAAAACCAATCTATGTACGATAAAGAAAATAATACTTTTAAGTTGATGGTTTTTACTTTATCAGAAACACCTACAGATGAGTGGGCAGAGACTTACAGAAGCGATGGATACATGAGTTATACTACGTCCAATTGCCAATTTAAGAATAAAGAATTACATTTACTCAATTTTAATTGCCCCATCGATAACTTACAATCTTTTGTAGATGAGTTAAAGGGTCGCTTTGAAAAAGTAAATTCAAAGTTAGAACAGAAAAAAAATGAAGAGCAAAGTTATCACTCAACTATTGATAACTTAAAATTCTAAGATGCTTACCCTGAACAGTATTGGTGATGACAAGTATTGTTCAGGGCTGTTCTATACCCCGTAGATTCATTTATGTTTTACAGGATTAACAATGGATCGTGTACTAAAAATTATTAACATCCTGCTACTTAGTATTGTAGGAATGCTGTTGCTTACTGGCGTGATGGTACTTGTACAAGGTAGTAAGGTAGATTTGGGCAAGATTGCTGATTGGGCTGCTGTACTTAGTGCTTCTGCAACTGCTGGGACATTCTATGTTGCATGGCTTGCATATCGTAAAGTACCAGATTGGTTAGGTCAGAAAAAGAATGAAGATATTTATAGCCTCGCAAAAAAACTTGTAATTGAAGACTATTATAATGCTTTGAATTTTTACCAAAAAACTACAATTGATTTAACAACTGCTTTCAATAACATATTGGAAAAAGATCACTCCACATTATTATCAAGTCAACATACCTTTACCTCTGATGTTTTTGTAGTAGATAATATATCAAAGACTATAAAATTAATCAGGAAACTTGGTTTTAAATTGACTGACAATGTAATACCTATGCATAATAATTACTATAATTCAATGCAGCTTTCCACTGATCCATATATGAACGCATGGAAATATTATAGGCTAATAAAAAAGCACGATAATGATTCAAATTCTGCCGATATATCTGACATAAAAGCCAAATTTTTTGAGAACTTCAAAGAGGTTCAAATGCACTATTCAAAAATAGAAATGCATTATAAAATATTGATTGATAACGATATCAACATCATTGATTATATCGAAAAAGCATAATTAACGATAGATAACAATTAATAAGTACTCATAGAATCCCCTGAACAGTACCAAGTAACAAACCCCGAATAGACGGACGGTACTGAACAGGGAATCATAGTGTACCGTTAAGTACTTACAGATTTCAATCACAGAATTGATGGATTACAAGTGAATAAAACTAATAAAATTCTAATCCTTTCGGTAAGTGCCTTATGCATAGTTGGTACTTTAGTGTTGCTTAAGGCCGTGTTTAATGATGGTGGGAAGATGCTCACTGACTGGATCAGTGCATTCTCAAACGCTCTTATGGCAGGAGCTGCGGTTTATGCTGCATCAAAGGCTAAAGACTGGCTGTCTCCAAAATTGAACGAAAGAAAGTTTAAGTTCGCAGATGAATTAATTGATTATTTCTGCAAATTACAAGAAGAAGCCCTTTATCTTCTTAACGATACAAAACAAACCATCAATACTGATCCTGATCTACAAGGTGATGATAAAGCATTCAGTATTCACTGGAATGCAGTATATAAAAGGAGTATTGAGTACAGGAAGAATGCTATAAATCTTCAAACCACCATGAAACGAATGGATTTATGGGGGTTAGAACCAAAAAATAAAGAAGAGTTCACGGCAATTATAGATGCACATTTGACATTATCTTATACCATAGCTGATGCATTATCTGTAGGTGCTGATGAAAAACGCTTTAGAATGCAAAATAGTTTTGAATATGACAGACAGTTAAGCGAAAAGTATAAAACTGTTCGTGCCTCTCACAATAAGATCATTAAACACTACAGTAAGTTATTTGTTGATTAAGGATATCTTATGGCATGGTATGATATTACGGGTACGGTATCTGATTGGATTATGGCAGGTGTAGCTGTTTACGCTGCTGCAAATGCTAATCAGTGGTTTTCACAGAGATCACATACTAAAGGATTCGATAAAGCTGAAGAACTTTTAGCCAACATTGACGAGCAATACGGAAAATTAAAAAATTACACCTGCCAACTTCATGGCGTTCTCGAGTATTTAAATGCCGTTAATGAAAAAATGACTTACGTTGATGCAAATAAATCCCATGAATATGAGTTATTGATTCTTACTCACAATTGTGACATTCAAAAAATAGACGATTTAACTGAAAATTTAGAAATACTCGAACGATGGTCATTGCAAATAATAAACAAAGAGTTGATTCAGGGAATAATAAAGACATTACGCGATACGAGTGTTTCTGCATATAATGCCTCGTCGTTGGCAAAAGGATGTATGTATAATGCTGAATGTATTGGCATGGATGAGTTTCGAGAAACGTTAACTTACTTCAAAGCTCACTATGAAGAATATTTGAAAGATTTGGCTGAATCTGAACAAAAGTACCTCAAATTTAAAAAATCGAAATTCGTTGATTTATTTCAAGTTAAATGAAACCTTCTTTGCTTATTTTTTTCATTTAAAGTGTAAGGGGGCAAAATGCCCCCTCCTTTCAAATCACTTTTCTGTTCAAAATGCTGGTTTTCAATTTTGCCTGTAATTTGTTAATTACTGGCTCTTCACTCAATACTACAACTTCATTTACAGGTTGCTTCTTAGTTTTGATTATATCGGCTAATTCAGCACTCTGATTAATCTTACTATCAAACTCAAAACCTGTGAGACTTAAGTACTTCACTGGGGTAAGGCGTTCTACACTTCCATTAATGCGAGAGCGTTCTGATTTACCGAGTGAGATATAGCGACTCAGTACTGCATCCGGTGCTTTGTCATCTTTTGATAAATGATCCAGGTGTTCTTCATTTATATAGGTATTACTATCAGCACGTGGATCATTTTTCATTACTGATAGCCAACCACCTAAACGCATTTGCAACACATCACCATTGAACCGCTCTACCAGTACAAACCGAACGATTTTTTCTGCCAGCTCACGTTTACCCTGAACAGTTAACCCCTGTTTTTTATGCTTACCATAAGTCACTAAGTGGTTAGGCAATTCACGGATAATCAGATCAAGTACGCTGTTACCGTTACGTGCATTACGCATATCAGCATTAAGATACTGCCAGTACTCTTTGTTGGCCTTGAGGCGTTCTAAGTACTCAACAACATCAGTACGCTTTAGGCCACGCTTAATGAATCCTTCTACGAATTCACGCTGTACCTCTGCTTCTGGTGTATCGTGATCTACTACCCAACCACGATCATGTACCTGACTGATCACCAGATCGATAGTTGCCTGGTACTGCTCCTTCTTATCCTGTGCAACGGCTGCACGTTCTTCTGCTACTTCTGCATAGCGTACTGCACGTTGTGGAACCGTAAACTTAAAACCGTACTCTGTTAGTTCCTGAGCGTAACGATTGAAATCTACCTTGCTACGTTCAAACCTGTTGTTAGCCATCTGGTAATCAATCTTGATGAATGACACTTCAAACCGTTTCGTTTCATCGTTCCAGTAGACATTCTCCATGCGGTTTTCATTACGGTATGTGTTCACGTACTTCTTACGTTGCTTATCACCCAAAAGCTGAATGTAACGGTTCATCGCATTTGCAGAATCAGTACCAACATCAACGTAATCCTGTGCTGTGATTTGCCTATCCAGTTCTGGTAGATCGCCACTAATCAGTACTGATGGTGTGTAATGGAAGGTACGGATAGTACCAGTACACTTACGCCAACGGTTTGTAACCTGTTCAATACGTTCTGGTGTGCAATCACCGATTACGTGTACTTCACAGTTCTGTAGTACATCATTGATATTCAGACCTTCTACGATACTGTTTGTACCGATAAGACAATCATACTGCTCACCCAATACCGAACTATTCAAGAATGCCTGTACCTCTGCCGTGTCTTTAGTATCTGCCGTATATTCAAGAGAACGAATTTCAGCTAATTTAGAACGTACTACTTTGATATCGTCTTTGTCATTTAACAGAATAACCATCTTGTTTTTGTACCGACGTTCATTAATACGTTTAATTGCAGTACCTACTACATCCCCTTCACACTGGACACGAGTTAGTACTTTATCAAATGGCTGAACCTTACGTACTCGTACTGTATTAACCACGTCCAGATTACAGAAGTAATCACGACGAATAGTACCTGACATTAGTACTACTGATTTGAATAGGCTAAAACATTTATGAACAAGCTGATTTACAGAATCGCGGTAAGAGTCGAGATATAGACCGTGTGCCTCGTCAATTACCAATGTCATATTTTTATATTTGTCGTGATTGTCTGTGTCATTCAGAATTTTTTCAATCTGATGATAGGTACTAACTCCATCATGAATATTATTAAATTCTGCACCTTCGCGGGTATTCTGCTTAACGATACTAAGTAATGGGGCAACCATTATCACATCAGTACGTTTAGACCAGTACCATGACTTACCTACACCACAATCACAAATCAGAAGATTAACACCGTTCAGTACTTTGAACTTATCAGCCACATCAGATAGGTACTGATCCCCGTTTAACGTGATCTCATAATCGTACTGTGTCTGTTCGGTGATTACTGGCTTAACGCTCATGTACGTTGGCTGAATCACTGGCATTGGCAACTTGTAGCCTGCTGGTAGGTTCTTACGCAGACCTGCAATATGACCGTATGAAGCATTAGCCATTGCTGCAATCTCAGCACCAGTATGTGTAGCCCCACTACGCCCTACGCGATCCAGTACCCGCACCATGTCGTAATGGTTAACACCTAATGCTGCCAGGCGATTACCCAGAATCCGGCGTTCTTCATACTCAAGCTGACCATCATTATGTGTAATCAGTGCTTCAAGTAGTTCTGAATGTTCATTATCGGTAAACTGGTAAGTAACTGGCACTATAGGATTAATGTACTGTGCGGCTGGTTGCACGTACTGCACATCAGCCATTACATCTAACAGACGGCCTGCATTGTGGTAACTGATAAACTTACCGGCATGTACTGTGTTTAGCTGGGGTAAGTACTGAATCTGTAATGACTTACTAAATGACTCATCAGAGTAATGAAAACGCTTCTTCAACGATTCAGACCATTCAGCCCACTCATCAGTACTTAGTGTTTTAGCAAGTGGCAGTATGACCCGAAAACGTTCACCAGTCTTGATACCAGTACCACCAGAACTATACAGAACGTATTCATACTGGCTTAGATCTTCTTGTACTTCTGTAGCGGTGATACCATCATCGATATCAAGTACTACAGCGTAATGTGCAATGACGTTTTTAGAACTACGGGCAGTATCTTTAATCATCTCTGCAAATACAACTGCATCAAATCGTGCTTTAGCGTTGTTGTACTCTTCTGAATTGTTTGCAGTGAATGTAGCCCACTGCGAACGATCCAGTACTTCATTAACGAATACAGGCCAGTCAAATTCTGTATGTTCAGTCAAGGCTACTGTACGTCCTGCGGCGGCTGCTTTCTCTCTTAACTCTGCGTTGTCAGATGCAAAACGGTTTTGAAAGTACGTAACATTCATTTTTAAATCTTGATAAATAGTATTGTAATTCATAGAAATTCCTTTTTGTTGTTGAAAAGCACTGCGTCCGGCAGTGCTTTTTTGTTCTGATTAATAAGTATATTTACCGTATAACACGTTCATCTGGCGGTAATAATGGCTTCTGTTGTGAATCCACCATCTTTTTTATAAACTCTTCACATTCTTTCGTAATACCCTCAACACTTAAACCTGACCAGTTAGCATTGATGTAATATACTGTTGTTACCCATGATATGTTTTCATGGGTTTCACCAGTTGGAATGTACTTGAATGTATAGCTATCACTTCCATTCTTTCTTAGAAGAACTTCATCAGTTCTTCTTGCATCCGGTAATCCTACCGTACCATCATAATAAAACCCCATAACTTACCTCCTATTTTCCTAAAATGATCATTTGATTAATAATATGTTGTATAGCTGCGGGTAAACCTTTTGGTGTAACACCACTATCAACTAAACCTTGTAAGTACTGCATTTGTAACTCTGTTAAACGGACTGTTACTATCCCTGTTTTCTTATCTTTCATGATGACCTCTTGTTATTATGATTTCTTAATTCCAGATTTTGAGCGTAAAAATACCCCCAGCCTTGCACTGGGGTATATTGATCTTTTCAAGTTGGAGGATACTACTGTATTACTGTCACTTATTAGTATAGGTTACGTTTCAAAAACGTTTCACAAATTAATTTTTTTACCTTCATAGTTATTTATCAACTTCTGATAAAAGTACCTAATAATGAAGATTATGCTTTTTGATTCTTAAGTATTTAGTAATGCACATTCAAATATGGCTCCAAATTAATTCATTATAATGATATACATCATTACCAATCGTTGAACATATGGGATCTTTAATGGTGATAGTATAAGTATTAGAATCATTCCAAAGAAAATAAGTACAATGTACATTGGGAATAGTACAAACATATAGATTAATTTTAGAGTAATTCAATTGTAAATTTTTACATGGCAATTCATTTTTGTTTCCATGTTTTATTTATTAGCATTAGTTGAAATTGGTATCAAATACATTCGAAAAGCGTACTGTAATAATTTCACCAACTGCAAGGTCATTATTAACTAAGTAATTATCAACTGCCCCTGTGATAGTCTTCCCCTTAATCGACTTAATAAGTACCCAAAATCTTTCGTTATTCATGCAAACTTTAACACCATCATTCACTTTCAACGTACTTAATTCTTCATATGATGGGGCTTCAAATGTTTCTGGATATAGACGTGCCAAACGTTGTGCATTAACCATATTATTCTCCTAATGTGTTATACCAGTGATTATATGAAACGCCAAAAAACGATTATTACGACGTCTGAGAGGCATATTAGCGACTTCGCTCATCATCGTCAAATTTATTAAACTTAAGTACTTGACGATTGAAAATTTTTATGATTGGTGAGGTATGTACTTGCAAAAAATATATCTTGTGTAACTTCTTTTATGTACTTACAGTATGAAACCAATTCTTTTGGGTATTGTAATAATGACTTTAATCACTCGTATATTACTAATACTAAATAGCCCCGCATTTGCGAGGCTAATTTGTAGTTCACCATGTATTACATTAATGTATTTGTAAGTACTTCATTCATGTGTTCACGCATCCACACAGCCACGTTAGCACTGTGTTCATCTTTCAGACCGTCAATATAGTTCAAAAGCAACACGTAATCATTGAGTACTATCTTTTGTGGTACTTCTATCGTTAGCTGTTCATCGGTAGCTATTAACTTGAATGATGCCGTTTCGTATGTTGTAACATCATCTTTGTTATGTACCGCGATCTGGCAAACCACCTCACCAACGCTACCACGCTTGTTATCAATGATTAACACGTGTTCCAGTACATCAGTAAAGTACCGCATTCTAACAACGATATGTTTTCCTATTACACGATAAGTAATCTTCGATAACACGTGCCTGAGTTCTTTGCGAGCCTTCGCCCGTAGTTCTACGTTTAACGGGTTTAAAAGACTTTCTATGTCATAGCTCATATCTGGTACTGTGCGAGTCACTGAGGCTTGTTCAAGCTGTTCTAATGTCTCTTCTATCCGATCCTGTACATCGGTTAAACCTTCCATCAACGGTAACGATGTCTTTTTACCCGCTACTTTACGATCTGCAATTTTGCTCTGATAACTTTGCTCTTCCAGCCTGAGTGCATCTAATTCAATCTTCAATGCATCGATCACTTTGAAATTATTATTCGAATTACCTTCAATTAATAACTTTTTAAAATCGACATTCATTACAGTACTAATGATATTTCTTTCAATACGTATGTACTGAATCGATTTTGAATCGCACTGCTTCTTTTCTTCGCGTGTACGGCATACAACATACTTCGCTCTTACATGATTGTAATGAATAGCAATATTGCCATCACAACAATCACATTTTAAAATATGAGGGAACAAATTTGTTATGTAATCATCCTTTGCAATTTTGATATCTTTCCTAATTCGTTCTGCAACACCATTTTTCGTTAATTTTTGGTTAACTCGTTCAAATGTCAGGTTATCAATTATCCGTTCATCAACTACACGTTTGTCTCTTAATACTCGCAGTACGTTAACTGTACTCCAACCGGGTTCAATCTGTTTTACTATCGTTCCAGTACCGACACCAGAATCATATAAGGTGAAAATCTGCTTTACGACCTCTGGTACATACTCCATTTTTTCAGCCGGTTTTTTCTTCGGGATCATAACGGCATCCATCATTCTGTTTGCCGTTGCGAATAAATCACTGTCTACGATGATCGGGTAAACGTTTGGTACAACCTCATTATTTGAACGCTTATGTTCACCCAGCAAGCGGCGATCACGAATAAGGCGGGAAACCTTTACCATTTGCCATTTTGGATCATTGATTTTCCTGATTATTTCGCCTGTACTCAGGCCTTCTACATACCATTCAAAACATTTAACTACTATCTCAGCCTGCTCGCTAATGACAGAGTACTTTCCATCAACATTCTCTAACCAGAACGGCATACGGTTTGAGACTACTTCCCCACACAATGCCGCCCTTGCAACTTTGTTTTCCCATGCAACCTTCGCCCTAACAGACTTCATCAATGATTCGTTGTGGGAGCGTTGTAGAATAATCTCCATGAGTATCTTTGAAAAATTGTCATCCTTCTTTAACACCAGTCCTGTACTGATGTCATAGATAACTATGTCACTGGTCACTATGAATTGGATCGTATTCTCAGACCAACTCGACCTACGACTTAGACGATCCAAAGAAGTAACGATAAGTGCGTCACCTTTGCCGTACTTGCGTCCTCGCACATCCTGCAAAAATTTACCAAGATTGGACTCCGCTGAAATGTTAGCATTTTTAAAGGCCGACACCCCTTCGTCCGTTATGTAAATCCTATTTTTCGTAAAATTCTCAGGGTTATCGTCTAAGAACTGGTCAATAATTGAACGTTGGTCATCAAGTCCTGACCCACTCAATACTTGATCAAAAGACGATACACGCTCATAACAAATAGGACGGTACATAAAAATTATCCCGTTGAAAGTGACGCTAAAAACATATAGCTGTTGAATGTTCCCATAGATTACAACAGGACGGCATGCCATGAATATATTCGATCACTATCGCCAGCGCTATGAAGCTGCCAAGGACGAAGAGTTCACACTGCAGGAGTTTCTTACCATTTGTCGGCAAGATCGCAGTGCCTA
>Ga0302349_1000717_pt1 | contig 34314 bp, 35 predicted proteins | sample PhyAR1_FD_202176 | JGI IMG/M metagenome (GOLD analysis project Ga0302349, IMG submission 202176) | Leaf surface microbial communities from alfalfa plants in UC Gill Tract Community Farm, Albany, California, United States - DLSL A.R1... | ecosystem: Host-associated > Plants > Phyllosphere >...
AGAAGAAATGCCCGCAATCGATTAGTAGCCGCCCGCCGCGCTCTACCGGCTCCGAGAGTGCATCAGGGGTATGTGGCAGGCTGGCGAATCGCTGATTTGACGCTGCTGGCGTACGATGTTGGGGCCAACGGGATCGGCAGCTGTTTTCTGACTAGCCCAGCAGATCGTCGATTCCCTTTGAGCTGAACCGAAACCGAAACCGGAAGCGGAACGCCGAACTTGCTTGCACGCTCGGCGCATTACCGGATACCAGGGGATCGGCTGGCTCGTGCCACGGGCAGAACCCTAAAAACGTGGCCAGGGCGCAGGAAGCAGCGGAACGTGACGATGCAGAACGGTGGCTGGCGTAGATCGAATCAGAAGCGGCACGTCTGCGCGAACAGTCAGGCCGCAAAAGTGACTAGTGGCAGCACCAAGCTTTGAACGTACGGTTGACTATTCGGACCATTTGTGACCAGGACACCCGGGGCCACAGTTTTTCGTTGGGGTGCGTCGCTCAAGGCACCACGCTGTCGTCACGACGAATCGAAGCGCAACGTCTTGCCCCGACGGGTAATTCTCGCCTCTCCAGACGGTCAACTGTCTGCTGGCCGATCCCTGGTCAGGATGAAGATCGACTGCTCGACCTGCACGCGCGTCCGCCCATAGGGACCGCCCCACGCGTCAAGCAATTCGAGGTAGCGTCGGTAATCTGCAGTGGACGTCGTAGATAGCTTGAAGGGTTGCACCATCGGCGTGCTGCTCGCGATCCAATCGCGGACACGCTTGTCGAGGATCGGTGCTACTCGCGGACCGCCGACTGAATCGACCATCGATGCGAAAGACAACCACTTCGTGAAGAAGGCACCGCCTAGGTACTTCGCTTTGCCCTCATTGTTCATCAGCCGGAAAGCCTCTGCTGCCCCGTCGTCGCGCACGGATGCTGCTCCGTCTCGGAGCCGGTCCTGGAGGTCAGGAACGATGCTAGCGCTTCTGTTGGAACGGCCCCTCGTGGCTGTGAGGATGGATCACGCACGAAACGGTCCATAACCGCCTGGTCCGCCCCAGATTACGACGGGAACGAACGCTGCCAGGGCCCGGCCGGATTGCAGGTTGTCTAGCACTGTTTTCCGGATGATTACCCGGTCCAGTTCTGCAGGGAGCGAAAGCAACGTTTCGGCGGCCTCGGGGAGGTCATGGACTACCTCCATCCATGGGATTCGATTCCACCTGAATGCGCGTTGGAGTGGGATTTCGTCCGAAAGTCTAAGCCTCAGCGCCGTGGGAATCGCAGGTAGGGTCATGTGATCTCTCTTCGGAGCAAGCGATTCATCCCCTGGGAGGGAACGGGTCCTTCTTGCCGATCGTATCGGTGTTCCTGATGGTGTTGTTCGATTTGCGGTGGTCGCGGACTTCTCCGCCTCCGCTTCGCTCGGCAAAACCTCGTGCAGCGTCGTGTGCGGCAGCCTGTGTGTCGAAGCGTGCAGCAGCTTTAGACGCGCCAGCTCGTTTGGCGCTCCAATCACCGGTGTTCTTGTTGAACTGAACATCGTAGTCGGCCATGGTTGCGACTCCTTTCTTGTAGGTACTTATAGGCTAATTCGCTGTACCGACACTTTGGCGTTCGCGTTGACCGGCGCACTCCGCAACATGCTCAAAACGCTTCGGATGAGATCACTCACTACCGCGTTTTCGGGTGCGCGAGATCGAAATACCCAGAGAACCCAGCTGTATCACTAGTTTCGATTCGGTGCCATTATCGTCAGCGATGGGGGAACCCACCGGCTGTGGGATGACTGTTTCCTTCAGGTGTGCTTGCTGCTCTTCCTCCTGAATGCTCGACAGCGCACGAATCTTGCTTTCTAGATCATCTACGGCTTTACACGCCATAAGAGAATTGACGGTTCCCTTTGAGAAGTTGGAAAGCGCTAATGCATTAGGTATGAGCCAAGTCGCTGCGAAAAGGCATAGCGCTTGAAACGCATGGTTTGAGTAGTCGCCTGAATAGAAGAGCAAGGCCTGCAGGAGCAACGGGACTGCTACGAAACCTGCAGTCCGGATGAGGGCACCTATTCGGCCATTTCGCGGATTGGCGGTCAGGCTCTGATTCGCGATTTTCTGCCAACGCTTCGACTTTATCGGAGCTGCGAGTAGCCCTGAAATGTAGTACTGGAAGAGGGCCAGTAATGTTGCGGCACTGGCTGCACTCCAGAAGTTGGAGAAGGGTTCATCGCCTGAAGCAAATCGCGAAATCCGCGAGGTTATTGTGGCGATCATTCCAGCTACGGAGCAAACTATGACCGCTGTCGCGAAAAACCAAACCAGGGTCGGTGCCAGTCGTCGGTGAGCTCTAGTGCTGAGCAGGCGTTCCTGTAGGGATTTTGATTTCTCAGACAATTGGTTGATCTCTGCAGCCCGGGCGATTAGCTCCGCCTTGGCAGTTTCTGCGCGGTGCGGGTTCAAGAGGGAAACCGCCGCCTTTTCGGCCATATCGTTCAGCAGTAGCAAGAAGAACAGGATCATGATCCACAAGAAGCTAATACCTGCCTGCATGGTAAAAGTTGCAGTTTGTTCTGAAGAAGTGACCAGTCCGTAATCGAGGGACTTGCTTAGGAGTTCCAACGCATAATTGGAATTGGTCATTGATACCAGCGAGCAAGCGATTGCGAATGCGAGCATGGAGGTATTGAACCAGCAGAAACCCTGGGCAAGGTTGCGCAAATTCTTTCTGTACTCGTACGGCAAGAACTCGTTCTTAGTTTGCTTACTTAGTGATAGCGCGCTGAATGTTAGACCGAGCATTGCCAATGACGCAGCGAAGATCCCGATGGAGAACGTCTTGGTGAATTCCGAAGAGATGTTCCCCAGCGCGGCAAACACCATGAAGAGGTCGAACTGCCCCGCGGGAGCGATCGCCAAGATGCCCGCGAGCGCCCAGCAGATCACGCCAGTCGTCAGCATGAAGATCAACATGGTGTCGCTCCGACCGGTGGTGTTGTTTGGCACGTCACCGGACGCGCTGGATCGGGTTGGTTTTGTGCTGGATTCCTTGAACGTCATTGCCGTCTGAATTCCTCTTCTGCTTGAAGTCTTTGAGTTGAGATGAATCACCGGGAAGTACAGCGTCTCGACGTCAGAGCACGGCAGAACGGACTTGTCGATGCGCGGCCGCAATTCGCATCATCCCGTGCTCGACGGGCAGTGAACTGGAATGTGCTGCGCCGGTGTGGCGAAAACTTTCGCGATGCAGCCGACCGGGATGAGTAGGTGCCAAACTCGTGCATTCGTCAAGCTCTTCGTCCGGCATCAATCCACGACACAACTATTTTCGCGGGTAGCACTAACGATGTAGGGGCCCTATTGTCTGAACGGCCGGAATCACACAAGTCGTTTACTCGCCATTCTTCGCCAAACCCATGATAACATTCGATGGAATTAATATTTGCCGTTCAAGTGTTGTTGCATTTCGCCGCCTGAATGATTGGAACGACTTTGAAGCTGTCCCTCTTGGCTGTGCCCATGGCGCTTTCCTTGATCGCAGTATCGCCGGCATCACCAGCAAGCTCACCCGCTGGGGTGAATACCGAGTCCGTTCAGCAGTCGATCACCTCGCGTGCATTGCTCGAGTCGGAGTTCTTCCCCGACGATTCGTCTGCAACCACGAGTTATGTTGAAGCCGATTCACCGCAGGACGCTGTGGCCAAGCTGGACAGATTGGACCAACTGCGCGCCGCGGGGATCAATGTGGCTACCATGGCCAAGGTCAATTACGGACCATGCAAAATCGTTGCTGAGGGTTTTCACGCGAGAAAATCCGGTGACTACCAAGTGGGTGGTTTCAAATCCACTACTTACTGCACCAAGCGCGTGTCGAAGATAACTCATTCATCCCAGGCGCGGCACAAACGCCTGATTTGGTGGATCAAGGGTGGACTCGATATCAGTGACTCGCCGAAAATTGTGAAGTCGGGATATTACAAGAAAACCCCTTATGCGTCGGTCTTCACGCAGAAGAATCATTCCATTTCTTGCAAGTCAACCAAGGGGACGACCTGGTCAGGACGTACATTGGGAACCATCGACTACAATGGCAAAACGTATTACGCAGATGCGTATGCCCCGATTCAGAAGAATGTGCCATGCCGTCCCTGAAAAAGATAGCCGAGGACATGAGAAGCCACTTGCGCGAGAAGACACCAAGTGAGCAGGAAATATTCCTGGTATACGGCAAGCAAAGCAGTCCGTATCCTGAGCTCGACTATATAGAACCGATCATCGCAATCGTGGTTGCGGAGAGCGATTGCTATGCACTGCAAGAAGCGTACAAGGACGTGGCAGTAAGCTGGGAAACCAGAGCGGTTTACGGTTCTGCGCACCACTTTGTCAAAAACGGGGACTTACTCTACCTAGCTCATTCCACCCTAGAGCCTTACACCGAAGGCGCTGACGGCAATCCGGTTTATGGCATTATGCAGTCGCCTAGCCCAACAGCCGTCTACTGCCGGCGGGATCTAGCCGAGCAGAAAGCCTCCGACTACCATCTGCAAGAGGTAATGGTCGGTGACGTGAATCTTCGTGGTGTGGGGGAGCTCCTTGAAGACTAGCAGTTTCGGTGGGACTCAATCCGGCAGGGACGACCGGGGAAGGATTCTAGAGGCGCTGGGAAGCTGAGCCCGTGGCCGCTGAAGACAGCTTTAGCCCAGAGTAATCGGGCTCGAGATTGCAGCCTTTCAGCGCCACTTTCGTGCTCACTTCGAGCGCGTGTTGGTCCAATATTCACCGGCGCTGAAATACTGTCCTCCGGCCTCGGGACTTGCCAGCAATCGAGAGGCCTTCGATTCCCTGCTCAATGTCAGCCTGTCATTCTGCTCTGCTGACTGAAATCTGTAGCCGGACAGGGACTCAGCGAAGGCTTGATTCTTGAGGGGCCGGGCCGAAGGGTGGCCAGCTAGTTTTGACGACCGGGCTCGCACACCCACGACTTCCAGCTCATCCGCCATGTCGCCGATCGCCCACAGGTTCCAAAGCGATTACAAGGTCTCCTCAATCAGCGCCGGTTACGACCTGTGGCAGGTTGAAACGGAGCTCCGGTGACAGAACCAAAACTGCGGTCCAAATAGAGTTCCCACCGCAAAAAGGACTCTATTGATGCTCAGATTCCTGACGATTTTTAGTCTGTGGTCGAGACCTTGCTAGTGGGTCGCTAGGCAACAGTAGGAGGCGGGGATGATCAGGAATATTCCATAGTTGACTAGGCTCGCAGAGAGCTGGTTTTATGTGAAAAAATTTCTTTGTGAATCTTTGGATAATGAGCTAGATTTAGCCTAATCATCAATTTGTTGGCACGGGCCAGAGCGGCTTTAGTAATCATTGCTAATCTATTCTGTTGTGGGGTTCTTGTGCCGATTCGCACTCTTTGAAGCAGGATAATTGAAAACTAAATTAGGCGCGGCAGTAATGTCCACGGCACTGATCACGGGATTGACGCTTAGCGGCCCGGCAACAAATGCAGAAGTGATTTCGGATGAGGTCATCTCAACCCCAACGGAATCGTCAACGTCAGCGGACGCACAGGCGGAACCAGTTGCGTCTCAGTCTCCTGTAGCGGACTTCGTTGAATCAGAGGAAAGCATCCTTCCAGCTGAGTCAGAGACGATGCTCGATGTCGACGAACCCATTGAGGCAGAAACTTCGGAACCTGCCGTCGACCCGGCAACCGAGTCCTCGGCTGCTCCAACAGCTGTTTCCGATGTGGACGAGGAATCAGAACCCACTGTGACGGAATCAGCTGCTTCGGCAGAACCTGACGCTGCATCTGAGCTCACTGCTGAAGTTAGTGAGTCCGCCGAATCCACCGATACGACAGTGGATGTCGCAGTCGAGGACGAAGATCCTCGTTGGGATCAAATTGATGCGCTGATGCCTGAGGGCAGCGAGGACTGGGACGAAGCCCAGTGGGAAGCTTTCGAGCAAACTGAAGCAGGGCAAGAGATGAACCGGCTTCTTGATGAATTGCTTGCTGAAGATATCAGTTGGGACGAAGAATTCGAGCTTTCAGATGAAGAACTGGCTTTCTGGGAGTCCATTACCGAACTTCTTCCCGAGGAAAGCTTCGACTGGGACGAAGCGCAGTGGGAAGCTTACTTCAGCACCGACCAAGGCCTCGAACTGCTTGACCTGATGCTGCCATTCATCGCCGAAAGCATCGAAAGCGATGAAGACGCCGCTGAGTTCCAGGCGTTCCTCGAAGAAGTATTTGCCCATGATCCCGAACTGCGAGCGCACTACCTTGAGCTGTACTTCGGCATCCAGCCGGAGACTGAAGGCGAAGGCTCGGGAGATCCAGAAACCGAAGAGGAAACAACTCCATCCGAAACCAAGTCTCCAACAGCTAGCGCCGAAATCAAGCCAGCAGGTGAAATTAGCAAGTCTCCTGCAGCCGAGAAACAGTCCATCACGACGGCTGCCGGTTCCACCGCGCCAGTACTGGCAAACACCGGCTTTGACGGCTTCGCCGCTGCAGGGCTAGGACTTCTCATGGCCCTTGCTGGTGCGGTAGTTGTGGCCCGTGGACGCAGGAAGTCCGCCAAGCACTAACTCGCTGCGACACAAGACCGCTAGTGCAATCTGAGGCTGTTCAGCCGCTATCCCAAGGGACAGCGGCCGAACAGCCTCAACTGATTAACTGCGAGTTTTCATCCAGCCGGTGCCAGGCGCGGTTGTGGTAAACCAGTCCGTTGCTGGGTTGGCCGGGTTCGCTATCTCGTTCAATGTGGGACTCAAGGGCGCGCGCGACAAAAACTGTGGACGTTCCTGCCTGAACCCGCTCGACGACCGCGCAACGAACCCAGGCCCGGACGCCATCAAAGACCGGTTCGCCGGTGCTCAGCCTTGACCACGTTTGCTTCTGTGTGAAGCGGTCGATCCCACTGGTTGCCCCCAATTTAGCCACCTCGATGTCATGCGCATCCAAGCTGTGAACGACAAGTGATGTTGCGCGGGTGAGCACCTTGGCCGCTGAGGACAGTGCGGAAATCGAGAAGACGAGCAATGGCGGATCAACGCTGATCGAGGCCACGGACGTTGCCGTGAGGGCAACTGGTCCGTCCCCGGCATCAGCGGTAATCAGGCTGACGCCACCGGGGTGCCCGCGGAAGATCGCTTTGAAATCATCTGCGGGCAACGATGGTGTCGCCGATTCTGTCGCTTCAGACGCGGGCACCAACAAGCTCCTCGCGCAGGATGCCAGCCCCTGCGCTGAGCGCACTAAGCTTGGCCAGGGCCACATCGCGGCGGAACGGGGCCATGCCGCAGTTTGTGCTGGCAATCAGCTTGTCGGCATCGACAAATTCGAGTGCGTTGCGCAGAGTCTGCGCCACTTCCTCGGCAGTCTCCACAGCGTCATTGGCCACGTCGATAGCTCCGAGCATCACTCGCTTGCCACGGACCATTTCGACGACCTCAAGCGGGACATTTGAATGGTGGGATTCCAGTGAAACGGTATCGATGGAGGAAGCCTGCAGCAGCGGGAAGGACTTCTCGTAGTGGCGCCACTGTGTGCCGAGAGTTGCTTTCCAGTCATTGTTCGCCTTGATGCCATAGCCAAAGCAGATGTGCACGACGGTCTCGGCTTTGAGTCCCTCGCAGGCGCGCTCCAAAGCGGCGATGCCCCAGTCGGCTACCTCATCAAAAAAGACGTTGAAGGCAGGCTCGTCGAACTGGATGACATCCACCCCGGCTGCCTCAAGCTCGCGGGCTTCCTGGTTCAGGATGGTCGCGAATTCCCAAGCCAGCTTCTCGCGGCTGCGGTAGTGCGTATCGTACAAGGTATCAACCATTGTCATCGGGCCAGGCAAGGTCCACTTGATCTGGCGGTCGGTCAGCGTGCGCAGGAACTTTGCGTCCTGAACGAAGACCGGCTTTTCGCGCTCTACGGCACCGACGACGGTGGGGACGCTGGCGTCGTAGCGGTTGCGGATGCGCACGGTCTCGCGCTTTTCGAAGTCGACACCGCTCAGGTGCTCAATGAAGGTGGTAACGAAGTGCTGGCGGGACTGCTCGCCATCGGAAATGATGTCAATGCCACGCTGGGCCTGTTCAAGAACCGCAGCGCGCATGGCGTCTTGCTGGCCCTCGCGCAATTGCTCGCCTTCAAGCTTCCATGGGGACCAGAGCTTTTCAGGCTCGGCAAGCCATGACGGCTTGGGCAGGCTGCCGACAATTGACGTGGGGATAAGCGGGGAAGTCATAGAGGAATCTTTCTGGATCTTAGGCGACGGGAGCGGGGTAGGAGGAAGACCACTGATCTAGCAGTTCACGATTTGGGGAGATGAAGTGTTCCTCGGTGAACTTGCCCTGGATCTTGCCCAATTGGGTGCGTTCTTCGCGGTCATAGAAAACCCGGGTGGGGGAGAAATCTTCGGCGCCAAGGCTCGGGTGGTACACCGCGGGAGCCGCCGAATTGGCATTGTAGATTTCCGGGCGGTAGATCTTCTGGAAGGTCTCCATGGTGCTGATCAGGCTGATCAGCTGCAGATTGGTGTAGTCGTTGAGCAGATCGCCACGGAAGTAGAATGCCAGCGGCGCAACGGCTCCAGGCGGCATGAAGTAGCGAACGCTCAAGCCCATTTTCCCGAAGTACGTATCGGTGAGCGAGTTCTCGTCCTGCTGGTATTCCAAGCCGAGCACCGGATGGCTGTTGCCAGTGCGGAAATAGGTCTTGGAGGTGGAGACGCTGATGCAGACCACCGGCAGCTGGGCAAAACGCTCACGGTATGCCTGTGAGTTCAAAAAATGTTGGAAGAGCTGTCCATGGAGATCGCCAAAATCTTCGGGAATCACCGGAGCTCCGCTGTCATTGCATGAAGCTGGGAGCACAACGCTGAAGTCGTAATCGCGGACATAAGAAGAAAAATTATTGCCGACCATGCCCTGGGACCGAGTGCCGGTGAGTTTATCCACGATCGTGGTTTCAAGCACTTCTAAAAGAGGAAATTGCTGGTCGGTATTATCGGCAGAAAAATGCACATTTGCGGAAATGATTTCCAATTCAAGAGAATAGCGGTCGCCCTGGGGATTGTCCCAGTGAGCCAAGGAATTGAACCGGCGGTTGATCATCGTCAGGGCATTGCGCAGGTTCTCTTCGCGGCGCTCTCCGCGTGCCAAATTAGCGAAGTTTGTCGTGGTGCGCGAATTTGTCGAAGGGGAGTAATTCTCGTCGAATCTGGTGGTGCTAATGCTGAAATTTAATGCGTCTGCCATGATGGCCAATCTGTATTTGGGAGGCCTGGGCAGGCCGAGGGGAAGTCGTTGCGTCAATCATGCAGGGTGATTCTTGATATCAGGTAACTCGATATAACTATGGATTCATATAGACTCAATCTATGGTTCAGGGAACAAATGGCTTGACACTGCAGCAGCTTCGCTATTTCGTGGCGGTCGCCTCCGAAGGCTCGATCTCCGCCGCAGCCGACTTGATTTACGTCGCGCAGCCCAGCATGTCGGCGGCGATGAAGGAGCTCGAATCTCGGGTGGGGCGCACCTTGCTGGTGCGCTCGGCCAGGGGAGTGACGCTCACCGCCGAAGGCGCAGAATTCCTCGGCTATGCCCGGCAGGTCCTGGAGCAGGTGGAGCTTCTTGAGCACCGCTACCTCGGCCGGCCCTCCGCCAGGCGCCTGCTGGGCGTCTCCACCCAGCACTACTCATTTTCGGTGGACGCGTTTGTCCGGATGGTCCAGGCCAGCGGGGCCGAGGAGTACCAGTTTTCGCTCCGCGAGACGCGCACCGAACAGATCATCGAGGACGTGCGCACCCTGCGCAGCGACATCGGGATCCTGTACCGCAACGACTTCAACCGGAAGGTCATCGACAAGCTGCTGCGCGAGTCCCGGCTGGTCTTCCACCCGCTGTTCCTGGCTGATCCGCACATCTTCATCTCGCGCAGCAACCCGCTGGCCACCCGGGACCAGGTCACCCTCGAAGACCTCGAAGACCTGCCCCGGCTGACCTTCGACCAGGGCGCGAACAATTCCTTCTACTTCGCCGAGGAGGTGCTCTCCACGCGCTCCAGCCAACGCGAAATCCAGGTTTCGGACCGCGCCACCATCTTCAACCTGATGATCGGCCTGGGCGGGTACACGATCTCCACCGGCATCATCAGTGACGAGCTTGATCCCTCCATCGTTGCCATCCCGCTGGCGATCGAGGAGCGGATCGAGATCGGCTGGATCGACCACGCCGCCATTCCGCTCACCGACCAGGCCCAGCGCTACCTGCAAGAAGTCCGCGCGGTGGTCGCCAGTTTCGGGGTCGAGGTGCTCGGCTGAGCCGCCCACGGCGTAACTCCCGGTCATCGATCACCGGTGCATCGTCATAAACTTCGGCATAAACCTTGAAATTACGCAGGTTCTGTTCAAAACTGCGCGTCATAAAGTGGTGCCAGCCACCGCGTCATCATGACAAGTTCACGACATATGAAGCTTGGCGGCCTTGTATGAAGCCGGCCGCCCGATAGTGCTTGCGCCGTTCGCGGCCCGTGGCCAACCATGGAAGAACAACAAACCATCAAGAGCGACTAAGAGATCTGGCTCGAAGACGTCGCAGCAACCATCGGGAAACCGAAAGGTGCTAATGCCAGGAACGATGGAGCAGTTCCGAACGCGCTTTTGCGTGCTGTGCTTCGTGTTGCCACACGATGCCTAATCGGTGCACTCCCTCGCAGAGAACGAGGAGGAGCTATGAGCCAAGGAACCGACGCGGTCCACGCCGGATATCGCCCGAGCGGAGACTTCCGCCCGATGCTGCCGCCACTGCACAATTCCGCAGCCTACCAATTCCAGTCGCATGCCGAAGCGATCGAGAAGTTCGCGCTGCGCCAGGCCGGCTTCACCTACTCGCGCACCGGCAACCCCACCGTCGCGATCCTCGAGCAGCGCGTGGCAGCACTGGAAGGCGGCGCCCAAGCGGTAGCCACCGCCACCGGCCAGTCCGCGGTAGCCCTGTCCCTGCTGGCCCTGACCCAGGGCCCCAAGCACATCGTGGCCTCCTCCTCGCTCTACGGCGGCACCGTGGATCTGCTCACCGACACCTTCGCCGACTTCGGCATCCGCATCAGCTTTGTCGACCAGGCCGATCCGTCCGCCTGGTCCGGGGCCATCGAGGAAGACACCCGGGCGTTCTTCCTGGAGTCCGTCTCCAACCCGCTGTGCACGGTGGCCGATCTTCCCGCCATCGCGGCCATCGCCCACGAGCACAATATCCCGGTGGTGGTCGATAACACCCTGGCCACCCCGCTGAATGTGCGGCCACTGGATTTCGGCGCGGACATCGTGGTGCACTCGGCCACCAAGGGCCTGGCCGGACACGGTTCTGTTTTGGGCGGGATCGTTGTGGACTCGGGCAAATTCGACTTCTCCGATGCCGCCCGCTGGCCGCAGATCGCCGCCCCGCGCGTGCGGCTGAATAACACCTCGCTGCTTGAGCGCCACGGATCGGCCGCCTACGCGATGCTGGTGCGCTCCAAATTCCTGCACGACCTGGGCCCGACCCTCGCCCCGGCCAGCGCCCAGGGCATCCTGGCCGGAATCGAAACCCTGCCGGTGCGCGCCGGGCATGTGCAGCGCAGCGTCACCACGCTGATCGGCGAACTCCTGGCGCACCCGGGCATTGTGGCCATCCACCACCCCTCGCTGTCCACCCACCCGAGCCACGAGCTGGCCAAGAAGATCACGCCCAAGGGCACCGGCTGCGTGCTGGCCATCGAGCTGGCCCATCCCACGCTGGTTTCCCCGCTGATCGACGGGCTGAAGCTGATTTCGCTGGCCGCCAATGTGGGGGACACCCGCACCATGATTTCCCACCCGGCCACCATGACCCACTGCCGGCTCTCCGAGCAGCAGCTGGCCGCCGCCGGGCTGAACACCGCCACCCTGCGCCTGTCGGTCGGCCTGGAAGACCCCGCCGACCTGCTCGCCGATCTCACCCAGGCCCTTGACCACGCACTGGAGAAGGCCCTGGCCCCGCAAACCCAAGGAGCATCATGAGCGGCTTCAACACCCAGGCCGTCCACGCCGGCCAGCACAAGGACCCGCACACCGGCGCGGTCGTGCCGCCGATCTACCAGACCAGCACCTTCATCCAGGACGGCATCAACGTGCTGCGCTCCGGACATGAATACTCCCGCGGCTCGAATCCCACCCGCGACGGGTTCCAGGACCAGCTCACCGCGCTGGAAGGCGGGGCCTCCGGCTTCGCCTTCGCCTCGGGCATCGCCGCCGAAGACGCGCTGCTGCGCGCGGTGCTCGAACCGGGCGACCACATCATCCTGGGCGCCGACGGCTACGGCGGCACCAACCGGCTGATCTCCAAGTTGCACAGCAAATGGGGGATCACCTCTTCGGCGGTGGACATCACCAGCCTGGATTCGGTGCGCGCCGCGGTGCGCCCGAACACCGCGCTGCTCTGGGTGGAGACCCCCTCCAACCCGCTGCTGGGCATCGCCGACCTGGCCGGCTGGGCGGACATCGCCCGCGAGCACGGAGCTCTGCTGGTGGTGGACAATACCTTCGCCACCCCTTATCTGCAGCGCCCGCTGGATTTCGGCGCCCACGCGGTGGTCCACTCCACCACCAAATACATTGGCGGGCACTCCGATGTGCTCGGCGGCGCGGTGATTGTGGCCGACCATCACTTCCGCGGGCAGACCCTGGCCGAAGCGGTGGGCTACCAGCAGTTCGCCGGGGGAGCTGTGGCCGGCCCGCAGGATTCCTACCTGGCCGCCCGCGGGCTGAAAACCCTGGGCCTGCGCATGGAGCGCCACTGCGCCTCGGCCGATACCCTGGCCCGCTGGCTCGATGCGCAGCCCGAGGTCACCCGGGTCTACTACCCGGGACTGGAATCCCACCCGGGCCACGAGCTGGCCGCCCGCCAGCAGCGCGGTTTTGGCGGGATCGTCTCGCTGGCCCTGGAAGATGAGGCCGCCGCCCGCGCCTTCGCCCAATCCATGCAGTACTTCCAGCTCTCGGTCTCCCTGGGCGGGGTGGAATCCCTGGTCTGCTATCCGCGCGAAATGACCCACGCCTCGCTGATCGGCACGCCGCTGGAAATCCCGGCCAACCTGGTCCGCCTCTCGGTGGGCATCGAGGAGACCGAGGATCTGATCGCCGATCTTCAACGCGGGCTGGCCGCCGCCCGGGCGACCCGGCCTGTGAGCACCGTGCGCGAAAAGGCCCTGGAAAACGCCTGATCGCATCGAACCGCAATAATCGGGCGGCGCGCCCCTTCCCCACGGAATAGTAATTGGGGAAGGGTGGAAACATGATCGGAATTCTCAATCGGCTCGTCGAGCATATCGAGGCGAACCTGCACGCCGAGATCAGCCTCGCGGATCTGCTGCGCGGCGAAGGCACGACCGAATACCACGTGCGGAGGATGTTCTCCTCGCTGGCCGGCATGCCGGTCTCCGAGTACATCCGCCGCCGGCGCATGTCCCTGGCCGCCGCGGACCTGCTGGCCGGGGATGACGTCTTAGCTATCGCGATCCGCTACGGCTACGGTTCGGCCGAAGCTTTCGGCCGGGCTTTCCGGTCCGTGCATGGCGCATCCGTGGGTGAAATCCGCGAGAATGGCGGCCCCCTTCGAAGCCAGCCAATCATCAGGTTCAGCCTGAACGTTGAAGGGAAACGCCCCATGGATGCACGAATAGCGCAACGAGAAAACTTCCAGCTCATCGGATACGCCGCACGCGTCCCGCTGATCCACCACGGGGCCAACCCGCACATCCAGGAGCACATCGCCTCCATACCGGTCGCCGAACATGCCCGGCTCAAGGCGCTGTCGGCCGCCGATCCTGCCGGGTTGCTGCAGGTCAGCGACCAGGTCGATGCGGACTACCGCGAAGGCAGCGAGCTGACCTACCTGCACGGAGTTGCGGTGCCGGCCGAGGCCCCGGTGCCCGAGGACCTGGATTCCATCCAGGTTCCAGCCGGGGCCTGGGCGGTGTTCAGCGTGTCGGGCCCCTACCCGGCGGCGCTGCAGGAGCTCTGGGCCTCCACGGCCACCGCGTGGTTCCCGTCCAATCCGTGGCGTCTGCGTCCCGGCCCGTCCATTGTCGCCGTGCTCGATCGGGCCGCTGATTTCAGCACCGCGACCTGCGAGCTCTGGCTGCCGGTGGAGGCCGACCGCTAGCCTTATCCACACCTCGTAATTGCCTGCCCCGCGGATCCTTTTCTGCGGGGCATGCTCGTTCCCATGAGCACAGCACAAGCACTCAAGGATCTGGCCGAGGCGGCCCGGCTCGTCGCCTCGGCCACGGCTGTTCTTTCCGGCGACCTGCCCGCCGGCCACGCCGCCTACTTCGCGCTGCTCACCGAGCACCTGGCCCAGCAGCAAACCCGCGCGCACATCCAGGCTGCCCACGCGCTGCGCCGCACCGGTGCCCACAAACTTGATCGGGCTTCCTTTCAAGCCATCACCGACGCTGGCACCAACCCCACGATCGAGCAGATCGAGGCCGCGGCCGGTCACACCACCGCCGGCCGCACCCACTTTAATAGTGCTTCCGGGTTGCTGCACGACTGGCTGGATATTCCACGGGCTACCGCTTCGTCCCGCCTGATCCAAGCCGACTGCTTGATTTGCGGGGTGAATGAGGCAGGTCAACCCATCGCCCCGTGGTTGCCTCAGCTCGCCGAACAGTTCATGGATCCTGACGTCGACCCACGCCCGGTCGCTGCCACGGCCACGAAACTGCATTCCGCCCGCAAAGATCTGGGCGAGGGCAAAGCCGGGCGTAAAAAGAAAGAACAACTCCAAGCCGACGCACTGGCTTTCCTGCGCACCGAACCGAAGTCCGCACGCAAACACATTAACGCGCTCATAGCCGAGGTGAAATCCGGCGAACGCCCGATCAAGGCCCTGCTTGAGTGCATCGGAATTTTTAGACGCGGCATGCGCCAAGGCCTGGTCGAATATGTGCTGCGCTTACTTCCTTCTCAGGCGGCTTTTATCGAGGCCTACCTCGCCAAGATGGACAATCCGGCTACCGTGGCCGGTAACCGCGAGCACTTGAAGGACGCGGAAGCTCATTTCACCGGCGAACCGGGGAGCGACTGGGACGATGAGGAGTCGATGCCAGACTGGGCCAAGGGCGGGAACCGTTCTGGACCCGCCGAGCCGGAGCAATCAGCACCACCGGAAACATCGCCAAGTTCGCCGAGACCGGATGAACACAAACCGTGGGAAGACATGAAGCCCGAACGCCGCCGGCTACTGGGACTGCTAACTCTGTTGATGGGAAGTTCTCCCACCGGTTCCGGTATGTCAACACCGCCCGCAGCGCAGGTCAGCATCGTGTTGAACTGGGAAAAGATGCAACAGCAGCTCAAGGACTTTGCTGTCACTTCCAGCGGATTGCCCCTCACCCCCGGTGAAGCACGAGCCGCACTCTGTACCGCCGGTGTTTACCCGCTGGTGCTCAATGGCACTTCTCTGCCCTTGGACCTTGGCCGTACCCAGCGGCTTTTTTCCAAGGCCCAAGGCCGGGCAATCCGCGCCGCCTATCGAGGTTGCTCCTACCCTGGCTGCAGCATGCCCGCCGAACGATGCGAACTCGACCATCTGGATCCGTGGGAGAAGGGCGGGCGCACCGACATCGCCTCGGCAGACCTGAACTGCCCGATCCACCACATCGGCCGGCACTGCGGACTCTTTAGGACCGTCAAGGTCTCCGGAAGCCGGCCCCTGGTACTACTGTCTAGGGAGCTCGACCCGGAACAACGGCTAAGGATCAATACCTACTTCATGACCCCAACTGAAGCGCTGGCCGCCGAAGCACTGGCTGAGAGGATGACAACCCAATGGCGTTCGGGGCTGCTGGCCGTAGAGTTCGCTGCGGCTTAGGAGTTCGCAGCCAAATGCTTGGCGGAAAGCTCCAGGTAGTGATCGGCGTTGGTCTTCAGCCCGGCAACTTCCTCATCGGTCAGTTCACGGCGCACCTTGGCCGGAACGCCGGCCACCAGCGACCGCGGCGGGACCTGCGTGCCTTCCAGCACCAGCGCGCCGGCCGCGACCAATGAGTGCTCACCGATGACGGCGCCGTTCATGATGGTGGCGCTCATGCCCACCAAGCAGCCATCTCCTACGGTGGCGCCATGCACTACAGCCGAGTGGCCGACCGACACTCCCGCGCCCAGGGTGCACGGGAAGCCGGCATCCGCGTGAAGCACCACGTTGTCCTGCAAATTGGTGCCTTCACCCACGCGAATCGGAGCCGAGTCGCCGCGCACGGAAACCCCGTAGAAGGCGCTGGCCCGAGTCTCCAGCACCACGTCCCCGCTCAGTACGGCGGTGGGGGCGACAAAAACGTTCTCGGCGACCTGCGGGGTCGACCCGTCAATGGTAATAATGTGGCTCATGCCACCCACTCTAATTGTCGAGGGGGCACGGTGCGAGTTATGAGAAGACGATGGTCCGCTGGCCGTCGAGCATCACGCGATGCTCGGCATGCCACTGCACCGCACGGGTCAGCGTGCGACCCTCCACGCTGCGCCCCAGCTCCACCAGCTGCTCGGCGGTGCGTGTATGCGAAACGTGGGTGACTTCCTGGTCGATGATCGGGCCCTCATCCAGATCGGCGGTCACGTAGTGCGCGGTGGCGCCGATCAGCTTCACGCCACGGGCATAGGCCTGGTGGTACGGCTTGGCACCCTTGAACGACGGGAGGAATGAGTGGTGGATGTTGATGACGCGGCCTTCCATCCGTTCGCACAGCGAGTCGGAGAGGATCTGCATGTAGCGGGCCAGCACCACCAGCTCGATGTCGTAGTCCTCGGCGAGCTTGAGCAGCTCGGCTTCGGCCTGCATCTTGTTGCTCGGGGTCACCGGCAGGTGCACAAAATCCACCCCGTAGAACTCTGCCATCGGCTTGAGATCCAGGTGGTTGGAGACGATCACCGGCACCTCGATGGCCAAAGTTCCGGCACGCTGGGCGAAGAGCAGGTCGTTGAGCGCATGCCCGGCCTTGGAGCACATGATCATGGTGCGCACCCGATCGGCCCCCTCGGCAACCTTCAGCGACATCGCGAACTGATCGCGAATCGGGGCCAAGGACGCGCGGGCCTGCTCCAGCGACTGCTGCGTCTGAACCTCGATGCGCATGAAGAACGTTCCGGTTTCGGGGGAGAGGAACTGCTGGGACTCGGTGATATTGCAACCGGCACCCAGCAGACCTCCGGAAATGGCGTGGACGATGCCGGGGCGGTCGATGCAGGAGAGGGTGACGATGTACTGGTTCATGGATTCTAAGGTAGCGCCCGCCAGCAATTTTCCACCAATTCGGTGAGCTACGTTGCGTTAACGAGCGAGAGGTACTTCGCCGCTGCCAGTGCGGCTTTCCTCCCCGCCCGCGTGGCCCCGAGCGTGGAGGCCGAAGCCCCGTAGCCGACAAAAAAGATCCCGGGCATCGCGGTGGCGGAAACCCCATCGTCGTCCATGAGGATGCCGCCGGACTCGGTGTGCAGCTTGAGGTCGCGCAGGTGGCGGTGGGCATGGCGGAAGCCGGTCGCCCAGAGGATCGCGTCGATCTTCTCCTGCGAACCGTCGGCAAAGACCACCGCATCCGATTCCAGCCGGGCGATCTTCCCGCGCGATACCAGCGCCCCGGAAGCGATCGAAGCGCGCATCTTCTCGGTCAGCGCCAGCCCGGTGGTTCCGACCACCGATTTGGGCGGCAATCCTGCCCGGGTGCGCTCGTTGACCTGGCGCTCCACCTCCAGTCCCCACTCCGCCCCGGTGAACTCCCGCCAATCCGGCGCTCGCCGAGTGGACCAAAGGGTATCGACCCCGGCCTCGCGCAGCTGCACGATGAATTGCGTGGCGCTGGCCCCGGCCCCCACCACCAGGACTCGTTTCCCATCAAACTGGGCAGGAGAGGCAAACCCATTGGTATGCACCTGCAGCCCGTCAAAATGCCCGGGGTACACCGGCCAGAACGGATTGGTCCAGGTACCGGTCGCATTAATAAGGGTGCGCGCAGTGTACAGCTGATCGGCATGCACCTCGAAGTGATCCTCCACCCGCTGCACCGAGGTAACTGTGGTTGAATGCCGCACCGGCAGCGCAAAGCGCCGCTCATACTCGCCGTAGTACTCCTTGACCACCCCCGAGGCAGGCCTCGTGGAGTCCTGGTCCTCCAGCGGGAAGCCGGGCAACGGGTGGATATGGTGGGTGGCGCCCAAGGTCAGGGAGTCCCAGCGGCTCTGCCACGCGCCACCGGGTCCGGGGTTCGCATCGAGCACCAGGAAGTCCACGCCGCGCTTGGCCAGATGGTAGGCAGCTGAGAGCCCGGCCTGACCGGCGCCGATCACAATTGTCGAGTACACACTAAAGGTAACTCTGCGCACTACAAGATCATTCCTGAGGGAATTTTCGCTACACTGGAACGCGTGACTGGCGTTAGGTGGGTAACCACCGGGGAGCTAATTGTGCGAGCCGCGCGCCTGGGTCCGCACACCACCCGCCTTGGGAACGAGGCGCCTACGGAAGGATACGCGTGAGCGCACGCATTCTCGACGGAAAGGCCACCGCGGCCGCCATCAAGCAGGAACTGGCTGAACGTGTCGCCAAGCTCAAGGCTGCGGGCCACACCACCGGGCTGGGCACCATTCTGGTCGGCAACGATCCAGGCTCCGCATGGTACGTGGGCGGCAAGCACAAGGACTGCGCCGAGGTCGGCATCGAGTCCATCCGCGTGGACCTGCCCGAGGAAACCACCCAGGACGAGCTGCTCGCCAAGGTCCGCGAACTGAACGAGAACCCTGACTGCACCGGCTACATCGTGCAGCTGCCCCTGCCCAAGCACATCGACCAGGATGTGATCCTCGAGGCGATGGATCCTGCCAAGGATGCCGACGGACTGCACCCGATGAACCTCGGCCGCCTGGTGGCCAACGTGAACCGCCCGATGGCCTCGCCGCTGCCGTGCACCCCGCTGGGTTGCGTGGACCTGCTGGCCCGCCACGATATCGACCTGAACGGCAAGCACGTGCTGGTCCTGGGCCGCGGCGTGACCATCGGCCGCCCGGTCGGCCTGCTGCTCACCCGCCGCAGCGTGAACGCCACCGTCACCCTGGCGCACACCGGCACCACCAACCTCCCCGAATTGCTCGCCCAGGCCGATGTCATCATCGCCGCCGCCGGCGTTCCGCATATTGTGAAGGCCGACGCCATCAAGCCCGGCGCGATCGTGCTTGACGTGGGCGTTTCCCGCGTGGATGGCAAGGTCACCGGCGACGTGGACCCGGCTGCCGCCGAAGTGGCCTCCTGGATCTCCCCGAACCCGGGCGGCGTGGGCCCGATGACCCGCGCCATGCTGCTGAACAATGTGGTCGAGGCTGCCGAGCGCAACGCAGCCAAGTAGACGCGAAAAAACCGGCAGTCCGCCAATGGTGGGCTGCCGGTTTTTGCCTACAGTGCGTCGTGCGGCACGGGCTGCTTTGCGGTGCGCCGGTCGAAGACCAGTGCCCCGACTTCCTGCTCGGACTGGTTGCCGATGCCCAGGTCGATGCCGCTGCGATCACGCACCAGGCTGACCGCTGCCAGCGACAGCGCAGTGAGCCCGAACAGGTACCAGCCGACCGCAGTGGTCCCGCCGGTGGCCTGCACCAGTGCGGTGGCGATCATTGGGGCGAAGGCTCCGCCCAGGATCGCGCCGAAGGCGTAGGAGATGGAAACCCCAGAGAAGCGCACTGAAGCAGGGAACAATTCGGAATACAGTGCAGCCTGTGGCCCGTAGGAGAATCCCAAGCCGATGGCAAACAGGGCAAATGCCAGGTAGAGCAGCGGAAGGCTCGCGGTGTTGACCAGCCAGAACAGCGGGAAGATGCACAGCAGTTGGCTGGCGAAGCCGACCTGGTAGGTGCGCTTGCGTCCGATTTTGTCGGCCACGACCCCCGAAAGCAGGGTGAAGGCGAACCACATGACCGCCCCGAAGGACACCGCCAGCAGCACCTGGGTGCGGGTGAAGCCCACCGGACCGTTGGGGTCGGTCATGTAGGCCTGCAGGAACCCTCCGGTGGTCATGTAGCCGGCGGCATTGTTGCCCGCGAAGATCAGCGCGGCAATCAGGACCAGCAGCCAGTGCTTCTTGAACAGCACCACGATCGGCACGCGGGTCTGCGCTTTCTTCTGGGCGATTTCCTCGAATACCGGGGATTCATCCACCGCGCGGCGGATGAAGTAGCCAACGACGATCAGCACGAAGCTGAGCAGGAATGGCACTCGCCAGCCCCAAGCCAAGAACTGTTCGCCGGGGGAGAGGACCCCTGTCATCAGCGCCATCATTCCCGAGGCCAGCAGCATGCCCAGCGGCACGCCGAGCTGCGGGTAGGCGCCGGCGCGGGCCCGGCGGTCCTTCGGGGCATGCTCAACGGCCATGAGCACTGCTCCGCCCCATTCGCCACCGGCGGAGATGCCCTGGATGATGCGCAAGAGCAGCAGCATCACCGGGGCCAGCACGCCCGCGGTCTCATAGGTCGGCAACACGCCGATCAGCGTGGTTGAGGCGCCCATGAGCGCCAAAGTAAGCACCAGCATGGCGCGCCGGCCGATCTTGTCCCCGAAGTGCCCGGCCAGGAACGCGCCCAGCGGGCGGAAGAGGAAGGAAATGCCGACGCTGGCAAAGGAGAGCAGCAGGCCGATCTGCGCGCCGGCCGGCTCGAAGAACAAGTGGGCGAAGACCAGCCCCGCCGCGGTGGCGTAGATGAAGAAGTCGTACCACTCGATGGTGGTGCCGATGACGGTGGCGAAGGCGATGCGACGTTGGCTGGTGCCGGGGCGTCGGGTGAGTGTGCTCATGAGCTGACCTCATTTAGATTGGAGTGATTGTGGGGTGCGCGGCCTAGGCCGCGGCTGGTGTGGCGCAGGCCAGTTCTTTCAGGGAACCGGCGCTGGCGAGCATGGCATCGGTAATGCTCTCGCCGCGGGACAGCAACTTGCGGGCGGCCGCGTGGTCGGCGGGACGGTTCACGGATTCCACCGCAACCAGCTGCCCGTCGCGCAGCTGGGCGATGGAGAATTTGCCGCTCTCCGGATCGCCCAGCAGCATGCTGCTGTCGCTGGGCTGGGCCAGCCCCGCGATTTGCAAGCGGTGGCGGCCCTGGACGCTCCAGAACCAGGCAACTTCCGAATATGCCGCGGGCTCGCCGCACAGCGTGCGGGCCAGGTTGCGGGCCTGGTCCGTGGCGTTCTGCACCGATTCCAGGCGTACCCGCGTGCCTCCTCGGTCGACATTGGCGCAGTCGCCTACTGCGTAGACGCGTTCATCGGAGGTGCGCAGCGAGGCATCCACCAGGATGCCGTTCTCGCAGGCCAGGCCCGATGCTTCTGCCAAATCAACGTTGGGCAGCACGCCGATGCCGTACACCACCAGATCGGCCCGGTAGCTTTCCCCCTCGGTGGAATGCACTTGCAGGTCGTCGTGCGCGTCGATTGATTGCACTCCTTCGCTCAGGCGCAGGTCGATGCCGTCGCCGCGATGGGCCTTGGTGAACCATTCGGAGAGCCGGCGGGAGACCGAGCGGTTCAGCACCCTGGACGCCGAGTGCAGCACCGTGACGTCGATCCCGCGGGCCCGGGCCGCGGCCGCGAACTCCAGGCCGATGAAGCCGGCACCGGCCACGACGGCGCGTTGCGCGCCGTCCAGCTTCTGGCGCAGGTTTTCCGCGTCGTTCAGCGTGCGCAGTCCGATGACCCGCGGGTCCCTGGCACCGGGGCAGGCCAGTTCCCGATTGCGCGCGCCGGTGGCGAAGACCATCCGGTCGTAGCCGAGTTGCTCCCCATTGGACAGGTCCACGGTGCGCGCCGCACGGTCTACCGCGGTGGCGCTCACCGAAGTGAGCAGCTCGATGCGCTGCTGGGCGTAGAAGCCCTCCGATCGCAGCGGCAGCATCTCGGGCGCCTGGTGGCTTGCCACGAAGTCCTTTGACAGCGGCGGGCGCTGGTAGGGCTGCTGCGCGCCTTGGTCGACCAGGGTGATGGGGCCGTCGTGGCCGTGCTCGCGCAGCGATTCGGCCAGTTGCACGCCGGCATGGCCGGCGCCGATGATCAGGATGCTCTCGCTCATTTCAAACCTGTTCGGAGGGAACGGCGACCCGGATGGACTGCAGCGCGCCGCCCAGCACGACCTGGCAGCCCAGCCGGCTGGTCCCGGTGCGCTCAGCGGTGGTGCAGTCGAGCATTTCATCTTCGTCTTCGCCCGGCTCGGGCAGGGCCGCGGCATCCTCAGGGTGCACGTAGACGTGGCAGGTGGCGCACATGGCTTGGCCGCCGCATTCGCCGACGATCCCGGCGATTCCGTTGGCGACGGCGGCGCGCATGATGTTGCCGCCCTCAGCGACCTCGACGTCGGTGGCAGTGCCGTTGGGCTGTTCAAAGGTGATGATAGGCATCGGAAGGCTCCTTGTATTCTCAGGCGTCCCAGAGGACAGGCATCTTGGTCATGCCGCGGAAGACCCAGCCGGCATCGACGCTGCCGCTGGATGGATCTAGGCGAAGGTTCGGCAAGTTCTCGAAGACCGCTGGCAGGGCGACCTGGGCGACCTGCGCCCGGGCGATCCAGGTGCCGGCGCAGAAGTGCACGCCGCCGCCAAACGCCAGGTGCGGCTTCTTCTCGCGGAAGATGTTGAAGGTTTCGGGGTCTTCGAAAACCTCCGGGTCTCGATTAGCAGCGCCGAGCACCACGCCCAGCCGCGCGCCGGCTGGCAGCCTCACGCCTTCCAGTACCAGCTCCTGGGTGGTCTCCCTGGGGTACATGCCTATCGGGGCAACCCAGCGCACCGATTCCTCGAAGGCCTTGGGGAACAGCGCAGGGTCGTGGCGGACCGCCTGCAGCTGCTCGGGGTTCTCCAACAGCGCCCAGACGGTGGTGGACAGCACGTCGCGCGGCTCGTTCAGCCCTCCGCCGATGGTCATCTTCAGGTTCGCCCGGATGGCTTCCAGTGGGATCGGCATGGAGGCCAGATTGGAAAGCAGCGAGTGGTCCGGGTTCTTAGCCAGATAGGGGAGCATCTCGTCGATGGCGGCATCGACCTCGGCCGAGGAGGCGGCCGCTTTGGCCCAGACCTTGGGGTCGTCGGCATAGTTGCCGGTGCCGTCGATCATGGTCTGGCTCCAACGCTGCATGTCCTGCTGGGTGGCGTTGTGGAATCCGCAGATCAGCCGCAAGTTCTCCGCGGTGTAGGGGGCGGCGTAGTCCCAGACGAAGTCCGAGCCCGGGCCCTTGGCGAGGAGCTCGCCCAGGTACTTGCGGTTGTTCTGCTCGAAGATCCCGTTCCAGTGCTTCTTGATGGTGCCCGGGCGCAGCGTCGCTCCGTAGGAGTCGCGGTCCACCTGGTGTTCCGGGTTGTCCTTGCGCAGCATCGAGTGGCCCATGGACCGCTTCATCAGCGAGTTGCGTTCGTTGGCGGAGAAGCGGGCTTCATCCTGCTCGATCTCGTGGCAGGCGGCATAGGAGGTCACCATGTAGCGGTTGACTGCCGGGACCCAATGCAGCGGTGCTTCGGCGCGCAGGCGCTGGTAGATCGGGAACGGGTCGCGGTACATGTCCTCGATTCTTACCCAATCGGCGATCGGGGCCTCGCGAACTGCGTTCGCGGTGCTGGCGTACGCGGCTGGCGCGGTGCCGGTGCTGGCCTGTGCGCCGGTGAAGGGGCAGGCCGCTGAGGTGCTGCTCATGCTGTCTCCTTTTGAAGATGCTTGGTCAATCACCAGTGTGAGAGAGGCCATAACCACGGGTAAAATGGTTATAAGTGAGGAATATCCACTGAGCAAGCGAGGAATAGTGCCGAAATTTACGCTGCGCCAGCTCGAATGCCTGGCCGCCGTGGGGCAGTTGGGCTCCATCAGCGCTGCCGCGCTGTCGCTGAATTTGTCAGCCTCGGCGGTGACCGGAGGGCTCAATGAGCTCGAACGCGTGCTGAATACGCAGCTGACGATTCGGCGCAAGGCCCACGGCGTGAGCCTGACCCCGGCGGGACGCTACGTTTTGGACGAGGCGCAGGGAATCCTGCAGGCCTCCGGGGACCTGGAGCAGATGGCCAGCGGAGCTGGCGAAGTGCTGGCCGGGAAGGTGCGGGTGGGCTGCTACTCGTCGTTGGCTCCCACGGTGCTGCCCGGGTTGCTGGCCGAGTACGGGAAGCGCTACGCGCAGGTGGAGGTCGACTTCTTCGCGGGCACGCAGCAGGAGATTTTCCAGATGCTGGCCGCCGGGAATCTGGACCTGGCGTTCGTCTACGACTTCGGGCTGCCCGAGGGCATCGAGCGCACCGAATTATTCCGCACCGAACCCTACGTACTGCTGCCCGCGGAGCACCCGCTGGCCGCCGAGCCGAAAGTGCCGCTGGTGCGGCTGGCCGGCGAACCAATGATCCTGCTGGATGTCCCGCCAAGCCGGGAGCATACGCAGAACCTGTTCGAGTCCGCCGCGGTGGAGCCATGGATCCGCTACCGTACTGCCGACTTCGAGGTCACCCGCTCGATGGTGGCCCGGGGGCTGGGATACGCGGTGCTGGTCCAGCGTCCGGCGGCGGACGTCTCCTACGAGGGGCTGGAGCTGGTGGCGCGCCCGATCCACCCGGTGGCCCGGACGGTGCGCGTCGCACTGGCCCGTCCCCGAGCGATCGCCCCGTCCAAGGCGGCCACCGCCATGCATGCTCTGGCGTTGGAACTGCATAAGCCAGCTCGGTGACCGGGCTGCTCCCAGGGGAGCAGCCGGATACTCCCAGTGGCCGATGCCGCGAGGCCGGCTTCCGGAGTATCCTCGGTGCATGAATACCCGTCGACGCCCTCCGCTGGCGATCCTGCCCGTCGTGGTGGCGGTCATCCAGCTAGCCGGCTTGGGCGCCGCCACCGCGCATCAGGGCATATCCCGGCCGCTGGCAGCCACCCTTGTGCTACTGGCTGGTCCGGCTTTGCTGCTGCTGCGCCGCCGGGCTCCCGGCCCCATGGCCGCAGGTGCCGCCGCTGTCGCGCTGGCCTACCTGGCTGCCGGGTTCCCCTTCGGGCCGTTCCTGCCCAGCCTGCTGGCGTCCCTGTTCATTGCCGTAGTGCTCGATGCCCGCTGGTGGGCCTGGGGCGCTGCCGTGGCATTCGGTGCCGGGGCTTGGCTGCTGGCCGTGCAGCATGCCGAGCTGAGGATCTACCTGTTGCTGGCCTGGCTGGCAGTGCTTCTGCTGGCCGGCGAGCTCGCCAAGGCAGGGCGCAGTCGCCGGGAGGACCGGCGCAAGGCTGAAGCCGAACGCCGGCGGCATGAACGCGACGAGGAACGGCTGGTGCTGGCCCGCGATATCCACGACGTGGTGGCCCACTCGCTGTCCATGATCAATGTGCAGGCGTCGGTGGCCCTGCACCTGGCGCAGAAGGACCCCGATCCGGGCAAGCTCATCGAGGCGCTGGGCAACATCAAGTCCGGTTCCTCCCATGCGCTCGCCGAGGTGCGCGAGGTCCTCTCGGTGCTGCGCCACGATGCGCCCAGGATCCCCAGCCAGCGCATCGGGCAGCTGCCGGATCTGGCGGCCCGGGTTTCCTCCGGCGAACTGGCGGTGCATTACACCCCTCCCGGAGATCTGCCGGGTTGGGTGGATGAGCGCGTGGAGAACACTATCTACCGGGTGGTCCAGGAATCGCTGACCAATATCGTCCGCCATGCGCATGCCTCCACCGCGATCGTCGCGTTGAGGGCGGATGGCACGCAAGCGGTGGCATCCATCGCCGATGACGGCATCGGCTTGGGCGCCGCTGTAGAGGGCAACGGCCTGCGCGGATTGCGCGAACGCGTGCAGCAACTGGGCGGAACCGTCTCGCTGGGACCGGCGCAGCTGCCCGGGGCCGCCCGGCCTGGCACCGTGGTCACCGCACTGATCCCGGCACCCCAGGAGGCATCATGAGCATCGGGGTGCTGATCGTCGACGACCAGTCGCTGATTCGCGCCGGGTTCAGCGCGCTGCTGGAAGCCGAAGCCGACATGACGGTGCTCGGCACCGCAGGCAGCGGCACCGAAGCGGTGCAGCTGGCGCGCGCCACGAAGCCGGATATCGTGCTGATGGATATCCGCATGCCCCACGGCGACGGGATTTCCGCGACCGCACAGATCACCGCCGAGCTGCCGACCCGCGTGATCATGCTGACCACCTTCGAGCTCGAAGAGTACATCCTGGATTCGATCCGCGCCGGCGCCAGCGGATTCCTGGTCAAGGACACCGAGCCGGCGCAGCTGATCGAGGCGGTGCGCATTGTGGCGGCAGGCGATTCGCTGCTCTCGCCGAGCGTCACCCGCACGCTGCTGAGCCAGGTCGCCACCGGGATCCAGAAGAAGCTTCCCGCCGATCCGCGCCTGGCCGAACTGACCGCCCGGGAACGCGAAGTGCTGGTGCAGATCGGCACCGGGAAAACCAACGCGGAGATCGCGGCGGAACTTTTCATCACCCCGCTGACCGCCAAGACCCATGTTTCGCGGATCATCGGCAAGCTCGGGGTGCGCGATCGCACCTCGCTGGTGGTGCTGGCCTACGAATCCGGCCTGATCACCCCCGGCGAAGCGCTGGGCAACGCGTAGCCCACTCCGGATTGGGACGCAATTCTCAAGTTGTCGGATAAAGTGGTGGTGAATGCATCATCGCACGCAGCACAGTGAATTTAGCGAGGTACCCATGACGGAAAATACTGGCGGCCAGCCGCAACGCCCCTATGAGCAGCAGCCCATGCAGATCAACAACCACATCGTGATCGTGAACCAGAAGAGCACCCTGCTGGCCTATGTGCTGTGGTTCTTCCTCGGCCAGCTCGGCATCCACAAGTTCTACCTCGGCCAGGTAGCCGCGGGCATCGTGTACCTGGTGCTGGGCGTCATCGGCTGGGCCACCACCTTCATCCTGATCGGCTGGGTGCCTTTGGGCGTGCTGTGGATCTTGCTGATTATCGACCTGTTCACCATCCCCGGCACGGTGCAGCGCATCAACCAGCGCGGCACCACCCGTTACATGGCATAGCGTACCGGCAGTCTGCCCGGGGGAGTACGCCGCCCGGTCAAAGTGCCTTCCCCGAGCGGATGTGCCCAAGCGCCGGGCGCGGGAGAGTGGATGCATGGGACGCGAGGTCCCGCACATCTACCAAGGAGTTCCACAATGATCCCGACCCTGGCAATCGCAGCGCACGCCTGGGGCTATGGCCCCGGCCCGTTCTGGTTCTTCCCGATTTTCTGGATCCTGTTGATCGGGTTGCTGATCTTCTGCTTCAAGCGCCGCCGGCATCAAGGACCGGCCAGCGCGGAGGGCGTCCTGCGCGAGCGCTACGCCCGCGGGGAAATCGACGACACCGAGTACCGGCAGCGTCTTGAGGTCTTGCGCACCAGGAAATAGCCGCCAGAAAAGCCAGGGCCCGCTTGCGCGGGCCCTGGCTGTGTATCAGGCGTCCTGGGTGGCTTTGGCTGCTTCTGCGCGGCGCTTGTCGAAGACCAGCGCGCCGACTTCCTGCTCGGCCTGGTTGCGGAAGGACAAGTCGATGCCGGAGCGATCGCGAATCAGGCTGACGGCGATGAAGGACACTGCGACCACGATCAGCAGGTACACGGCCACCGCGGTGGTGCCGCCGGTGGCCTGAACCAGGGCCTGGGCAATGGTCGGGGCGAAGGCGCCGCCGACAATCGCGCCGATCGCGTAGGAGATCGAGACCCCGGAGAAGCGCACCGAGGCGGGGAAGAGCTCGGAGTACAGGGCCGCCTGCGGGCCGTAGGTCAGGCCCAGGCCGATGGAGAACAGCCCGAAGGCCACGTAGAGCAGGCCCAGCGAGCCGGAATTCACCAGGGCGAACACCGGGAACAGCGAGATCGCCAGGATGATGAAGCCCAGCTGGTAGGTGCGCTTGCGGCCGATCTTGTCCGCCAGCAGCCCGGCCACCAGCGTCATGACCAGCCAGATGGCCGCGCCGAAGGCGACCGCGACCAGCACGTCGGTGCGTTCCAGTCCGACCGGTCCCTCGGGGTTGGTGGTGTAGGACTGGAAGAACCCGCCGGTGGTCATGTACCCGGCGGCATTGTTGCCGGCGAACACCAGGGCCGCGACGATCACCAGCGGCCAGTGCTTCTTGAACAGCACCAGGATCGGCACATTGGTCTGCGCCTTGTGCTCGGCGATCTCCTCGAAGACCGGGGACTCGTCCACGGCGCGGCGGACGAAGTAGCCGACCAGGATCAGCACGATCGAGACGAGGAACGGCACGCGCCAGCCCCAGGCCATGAAGGCCTCGCCGGGGGAGATCACGCCGGTCATCAGCGCCATGGTGCCCGAGGCGAGCAGCATGCCCAGCGGCACGCCCACCTGCGGGTAGGAGCCGGCGCGGCCGCGGTGGCCTTCGGGCGCGTGCTCGACGGCCATCAGCACGGCACCGCCCCATTCGCCGCCGGCCGAAATGCCCTGCAGGATGCGCAGCAGCAGAAGCAGCACCGGCGCCCACAGGCCAGCGGTTTCGTAGGTCGGCAGCACGCCGATCAGGGTGGTGGAGGCGCCCATCAGGGCCAGGGTGAGCACCAGCATCGCCCGGCGGCCGATCTTGTCGCCAAAGTGCCCGGCCAAGAACGCGCCGAGCGGGCGGAAGAGGAAGGACAGGCCCACCGAGGCGAAGGAGATCAGCAGCGCGATCTCCTGGCCGGCCGGCTCGAAGAAGAGCTTGGAAAAGACCAGGCCGGCGGCGGTGGCATAGATGAAGAAGTCGTACCACTCCACGGTGGTGCCGATGACGGTGGCGAAGGCGACGCGTCGTTGGTTCGCCTTGGCGGCGTGTGCTGTTCTCATGTAGCTTCCCTTGCGAGCGGGGCACAGCTGCCGCTCGCCCCTGGGTTGTGGATCACTTCAGTGTGACAGCCGATACAGGTAAGGTAAACTTCAAATATCTGCAGAACTTCTGAAGGCGGACTTATGTATTCGATGCGCCATCTGGAAATCATGGCCGAGCTGCCCGGGCACAGCACGCTCGGATCGGCCGCCAGCGAATTGCGGATCTCCGAATCGGCCCTGTCGCAGGCGATTACCGCGATCGAGCGCCTCGCCGGGGAGAGCCTGTGCCTGCGCCGCAAGGCCCACGGATTTTCCCTCACCGCCTCCGGGCATCACTTCGCGCAGATGGCCCGAAAAATCCTGGTCGACGTGGGGGAACTGGGTGCCACCTTCCCGCAGGCCGGCGGCAGGCTGCGCGGGCCGGTGCGCTTCGGATGCTTTGCCTCGCTCTCCCCGCACCTGATCCCGGCCACGCTTGAGGGGTTCGACCACCCCGAAGTGCAGCTCGAAGTGCGCGTGGGCACCCATGACGAGCTGCTGCCCGCCCTGCGCACCGGGGAGCTGGACGTCGCCTTTGTCTACGACCTCTCGCTGCCCGCGGACCTGGACAAGCAGCAGGTCTACCGCACCGAAATGCAGGTGGTGCTGCACCCCGAACACCGGCTGGCCAAGCTGAAGCGGCCGCTGGAATTGGCGGACCTCGCGCCAGAACCGCTGATCATGTACGAGTCGGAGCCGAGCACCGATCACCAGATGCAGCTCTTCGCCGCCCAGGGGCTGTCACCCAGAATCGCCGCCGCCGTTCCGCAGATGATCCTGGTCTCCGCCATGGTCGGGCGCGGGCTGGGCTACGGGCTGCTGATGCGCCGGCCGAACAACGCCGCGGTCTCCGTGGAGGGCCGGCCGCTGGCCTACCGCGATCTGAAGGCGCCGAACTATTCCAACGCGGTGGTGGCCATCACCCCGCGCTCGGTGCGCATTCCCGCCCGGGTGCAGGCGCTGATCGACCACTGTATCTGCGCAATGGCTGAGTCCTGGTAGACGCGGGCGGAACCCGAGCGCATAATGGGGCCATGATTGGCACATGGCAGGCCATGGTCTTCGACTGCGAGGACCCCGATGCACTGGCCGAATTCTACGAACAGCTCCTTGGGATGGTACGCATCGACAACGAGCCGGACTGGGTGTCGATCGGCGACGCCCCGGACCACCCGGCGCTCGCATTCCAAGCCGTCAGCCCCTATGTCGCACCGCAATGGCCCGGGCACATCCACCCGCAGCAGGCCCATATCGACGTGAAAGTCGCCGACCTGGACCTGGCCGAGGAGCAGGTGCTGCACCTGGGGGCCAAAGCCACCGGCCAAGGTTCCAAGACCTTCAGGGTCTACCTGGATCCGCAGGATCATCCCTTCTGCCTGGTGAGCTGGTAGCACCGGCCGCGAAGGCGATTCTTGCCGCCTGAAGCCGGGTGGAGACCCCGAGCTTGGCCAGCACCTGCGAAACGTGCGTCTTCACCGTGCTGTGCCCGATGCCCAGGTGCCGGGCCAATTGCGGGTTGCTCAATCCCTGAGCCAGCCCGTCGAGCACTTCGCGTTCGCGCGCCGTCAGCGCCTCGGGCAGCTTCGCCCCGGCGGGTTCCGGGGCCAGGGCGCGGGCCAGGATCCGCGAGGTCACCTGGGGATCCAGCACCGCTTCGCCCCGGCCGGCCGCGCGCACGGCCATGATGATCGCCTGCGGCTGCGCGCTTTTGAGCAAAAAGCCGTGGGCCCCGGCCTGCAGCGCGCCAAAAAGGTACTCGTCGTCGTCGAAGGTTGTCAGCACCACCACGGCGCAGGACCCATGCAGCGCCTTCGTCGCCTCGATGCCATCGAGCACCGGCATGCGCAGGTCCATCAGGATGACATCGGGGGACAGGGCCTTGGCCATGGAGATGGCCGATCGCCCATCGGCCGCCTCGCCGATCACTGCCAGATCCTCCGCGGCTTGCAAAACCAGCCTGATGCCCATGCGGACGGTGGCGTGGTCGTCAACAATCAGGACCTTCATGGCTTCGCCGCTCCTTGCGCGATCTCGGGGAATTCGACCCGCGCTTCAAACACGTCGCCGGTGCGCAGCGCAAACCGCCCATCCAGGGCTGCCACCCGGGTGCGGATATTGCGCAGCCCGATCCCGGCCCCCGGCGCATCCGATCCCGGCGCACCGGGCATCCTGTTCCTGGCCACGATGCTCAACCCGTGGTGCTGCACGATGCTCAGTTCCAAGAGCGTATCGGGGGCATGCTTGGCATGATTGACCAGCAGCTCGGATACCGTGGGGTGCGCGGCGGTATGCACCGCCGGGCTGAAGCGCTGCGGATCCTCGACCCGGTACTCCCAGCGCACCGGCTCGCCGAAGCCCGCAGCCACTGCGGGCAGATCCTCGATGCGCGCCTGCAATGCCTGGCCGCCCTGATGCAGCATGCGGACCATGCCCGCCATGTCCTCAAGGCCTGAAACGGACTCGTCGCGGATGCTCTGCAAGGGGCCTCGCGCGCTGTGGGAGGCGTCGGGCAAGAGCGCCCCGGAAAGCAAGGCAATGGAAGAGAACCTGGCCGAAAGCACATCATGCATCTCGCGGGCCAAGGCGGTGCGTTCTTCGATCCGCGCAGCATGATGCTCGGCCACCAGGCGGTCTTCACGCGCCGTGGCCGCGGTCTGCAGGGCGTGCGCCCGCTGGGATTCAGCTCTGGCCAGTTCCTTGGCAGTGCGCACATTCTCGGCCCAGAGCATCGGGATGAACAGAACGAAGCCGGCCATGAACAGGCTCAGCACCACCTCCTGCAGGTTCTGCGTCGCCAGCCAGCTGGCGATCGCCAGCCCCAGGGCCACTGCTGCCAAGACGAAGAACATCACGGTTCGAACCCTGGCCGACCCGAGGAGGAACGACCCGAAAATGCATTCAAAGACCAGGAAATAGCCGCCGATGCTTCCCACCGCGAGCATCCCCAGTCCGCACAGCGCCAAGGCCACCGTGCTGGGCAGCAGCCAGCGGCGGCGAATGAGGATCGCGCCCGCGCCAAGCAGCAGCAGAAGGATCCATTCAACGCCGCTGGCCGGGATCAACGGCGAATTGGCCACGCCGGCCAGATGCAGGATGACGACCAGAACCAGGTAGGTGCCGGCGACCTCCGGCTCCTTGTCGCCGCTGCCCATCCGCCGAATGAAGTTCATGCTTTCAAGCATCCCCGATCCGCCAGCCACCGGGTATCCCCCTTAAGGAGGAGAACGCCCAGCCCACCGGCCGATACCGCGAGGCAGCCAGCCGCGAAACAGTGGAAGCCATGGACATCATGACGGGCCATCCCGAACTTTCCCTGGTCATCCTGGCGCTGATCGACTCGACCAGCATCGGCACCCTGGTCATTCCGCTGTGGCTGCTGCTGCGCGGGCGGCGCGAGGCCATCGTCAAGGTGCTGGTCTATCTGGGGGTGATCGCGGTCTTCTACTGGGTCGTCGGGGTGCTGCTGCGCAGCGGGCTGCTGCTGGTCGATCCGGGGATCTTCGAGCACCGGTTCTCCAGGCTGGCCGCAGTAGCGGCCGGTGGGCTGATGATCATCTGGGCGCTGTCCTACCGCACCGAAGCGCAAAAACAGGCCAGCGCCCGGAAGAAGGCCAAGGCGCCTGCCGGAGGGTCAGCCCAAGGACTGGAACCGGCTTCCGAAGCAGCACCGCTGCCGCGCCGCTTGCGCGGCCGGGTGGGCACTGCGCTGGATACCCGCACCGGGTTGATCGCCCTGGCCCTGTTCGCGGGCCTCTTGGAGCTTCCCACGATGCTGCCCTACCTGGCCGCGGTGGGCGTCATGCAGGGCACCGGCTGGAGTGCCGGCCTGCAGCTGGCGGCGCTGGCTGGCTACTGCCTGGTCATGATCGTCCCGGCATTGCTGCTGGTGTCAGCCCGTGCGCTGGCAGGCGCACGGATCGAGCTCTGGATGCAAAAGCTCGGGGACAAAGCCGGTGCATACGCCCAGGAAACCCTGGGCTGGGTGGTGGGCATTGGCGGATTCCTGCTGATTCGCGCATCGCTTTCCGGGCAGGACCTGCACAGCTTGTTCGGCTAGCCACGCTGTGGGCGAAAGCGCGGGCCGCCAATTGGCCTGCGGTGGGCAGGTGGTGCGAGAATTGGTGCTATGGAACCTCTAGGCAGCAGCGCGAAGCAGGGCAAAAAAGTCACCCTCAACGCCTCAACTTTGGCAATGTCCGTCATGGTCATCGTTCTTCTGGTGGCGGTAGTCTTCGCCGCCAACTCCAATGAGATCGTCGGCTGGTTTGTTGTCGTCATCTCCGCCGGTTGGCTGCTGCTGGCCGCCTTCATGATGTTTGGCCTCAAGCGCGGGGCCGAGAAGATCAACAACTCGCTGCGCGAGGCGACCGCCGCGGCCACCCCGCGGGCCCAGTCCGGCACGGTTGTGGTGGATGAATCCACCAGCCAGCGCGATATGAAGCTGGACCACTCGTTCAAGATCGTCCAGGTCCAGGCCCGGGTGGTTTCCGAGCAGCGCGAGGCCAAGGGCCCCGAGTCCGAGGCGATGATCGACCGGGCGCTGGAGACAATCCAGATGACCGCGGCCAATGCGCGGGACATGATCAAGCCGGCCACGCCGATGGACGGCGAAATCATCGACTAGCTTCGAGGGCAACGCAGATGCGTTGCCCTTTTTGTTTGCCCCGGCGCAGGGGCGAACAGCGCGTAATTGGGCGCAGAATTTTGTAAGCTGGTTAGGTGATACCTACCAGCGTGGAAATTCTGAGCAAGGACGCCGGCGCACTGCGCGTCGCGTCGGTCAACGTCAACGGCATTCGCGCCGCCTACAAGCGCAATATGGCCGACTGGATCGCCGCCCGCGACGTGGACATCCTCTGCCTGCAGGAGGTCCGCGCACCGGATGCGATCCTGCGCGAGCTGATCGGCGAGGGCTGGCATATCCTGCATGCCGAGGCCAAGGACAAGGGACGGGCCGGGGTGGCCGTGCTCTCGCGCACGCAGCCGGTGGCCGTGCGCGAAAATATCGGCGAGGACTATTTCGCCGATGCCGGACGCTGGGTGGAAGCGGACTTCGAGGTCAACGGCGAGATCTTCACCGTGGTCTCCGCCTACGTGCACTCCGGCGAGCTGGGCACCCAGAAGCAGGAAGACAAGTACCGCTTCCTGCAGCGCATGAACGTGCGCCTGGTCGAGCTGAAGAACGAGAAGGACCATGTGCTGGTGGTGGGCGATTTGAACGTCGTGCACACCGAAAAGGACATCAAGAACTGGAAGCCGAACCACAATAAGCGCGCCGGCGTGATGGACGAGGAGATCGCCTACTTCGACGGCTTCTTCGGGCCGGAAATCGGCTACAAGGATGTGGCACGCGAGCTTGCCGGCGAGACCCAGGGCCCCTACACCTGGTGGTCCTTCCGCGGGCAGGCCTTCGACAACGATGCCGGTTGGCGCATTGACTACCACATGGCCACGCCCGCCCTTGCCGGCAAGGCCA
>Ga0302349_1000725_pt1 | contig 34030 bp, 30 predicted proteins | sample PhyAR1_FD_202176 | JGI IMG/M metagenome (GOLD analysis project Ga0302349, IMG submission 202176) | Leaf surface microbial communities from alfalfa plants in UC Gill Tract Community Farm, Albany, California, United States - DLSL A.R1... | ecosystem: Host-associated > Plants > Phyllosphere >...
AAGGTAATGCCCTTAACATCGTGAAGGGACGGGCGGTAGCGTCTTTATTCAGTAAGGCGCGTGAAAACCGCCAGTTAAAGAAATTCGTCAAAAACGGGGGCCTGGTTTTAATTTCACTTATGGTCGCGCATCCGGTACTGGCGGCAGGTACAGATTTACTTTCATCTCAGCAAACCACCGTGAACAGCACCTTTGGTTCAGGCTCCTCTCTGGTGAAATGGTTCTATATTGCCGAAATCATCATGGGGCTTTTCATTTATATTAAGGCCCGCTCTCCTCTGGTATTCGTCGGTATCGTTATGGCGATTATCTTTACCCGTGTTGCTTTCGGTATCGCGAGCTAAAAGATGAGTGGGGAAGAAGATAAATACTACTTCCCGGAAACGCTCAATCAGCAGGACCGTTATTTAGGTTTACCTCTCGATGAACTTATTATTGTGGCACCCCTGATTTTGCTCGGTGTACTCAATGATATGTCAACTGAGCTTACCGTAATTGCGGGCCTGCTGTGGGCCTTGGTCAGGTATCTGAAAAAAGGGCAGGGGTCATACTGGTTGCTGAATTTTTGCTACTGGTATCTTCCAACTCTGTTATTCAAAGTCGCCTTTCGCCAGATACCTGATTCCAGTTTCCGACACTGGAGAGCTTAATCGCCATGAAGTTACAGGTTAAAGGTGAGCGTGATAAACAGCTTAGTTATGCGTTTATTGGGCTTTCCTCCTTAGTCTTTCTTCTGGGGGCGGGAAATGTACTGACGGGGTCGCTGGCATGGTATTTCGCCACCACCCAGAAAACTATCACCACCCCGATGTCCTATAACCAGCCTTTCGCTTCCGATTCTTCTGGTGCCGATGCTTCCGGCATGACCATGTTTGCCACCTCCTTTATTTACTGGCGGCTGAACGTGAGTCCGGAAAACATCGACAACAACCAGAAGATGCTGCTCGGGTTTGTCCCTTCAACTGAACGTGACCTCCTAAAAAAGGCACTGGATGTTGAAGCGGAACGCATCAAAAAAGGAGGCATCACCACCCGGTTTGATACCCGTGAAGTTCGCGTAATGGCAGAACCTGGTGTGGTCGAGTTCAACGGCACGCTGAAATCTTCCACCACCAACGGAGCCATTACCACACCACTGGCCGACCAGGAAAAGCGCTACCGACTCAAAATACGTTACGAGAACGGCCAGGTTAACCTTCTGGACTTCTCGGAGCTGCAACCGGTCACCACCACTAACTGACAGGACTGCCCATGAATCACCGCATTTCACCGGCAGCTGCTGCTGTGTTACTGGCAACAGGTTTATTTACCAGCGGCCTCCGGGCCGCTTCCGCCCCTGCTGCCATCCCGTTTGAGAATGACGCCGCCTTTAATGTCAGTCTCAGCAATAACAGTCCCAATAAAGTTGTTGTCGACGGGGAACTGATTACCAGCATCAGCGGACCCTCCGGTGCCTATGACCAGAGCACCACCGAAGAGGGTGCCCTTATTCTGTCCCCGCTTGTCGGGCAGAACTTCACACTGTTCATCCAGACCGATCACGGTTCATCACTCAGCCTGAATGTCAGGCCCCAGCCAGGGAGCGGTAAAACGCTGCGGTTTACGCCTCTCTCTCCTCCCGTGCGTAAGAACGACGACGCCAGAACCTGGGAGGAAGGACAGACCTACGAAAAAACGCTGGTCACCCTGGCGCGTACCGTTGTTAATGGCCAGGTTCCGGACGACTACACGGAATACCCGGTCAGTCGTATGAAAACCTACTCGCCCCCGACCGGAGTTCGTCTCACGCCGGAACGTCAGTTTGTGGGGCATCATCTTCGGGTAGTGCGCTTTCGCATGACCAACCCCGGAAACGTGACGCAGAGTTTGCGTGAACGGGATTTCTGGCTCAGGGGCGTCAGGGCAGTAATGCTTTCGCAAAATCAGCTTTACGCAGGTGGCGAGGGGTATGCCTGGATTGTCTTCTCGGATGACGGAGCGCCACACTCATGAGTCTGAATGAAAACCTGAAAACCCGCCGTACCCAGCTCGCCATTCTGGCGGGCGTTGTTCTCACCGGCGCCGCCACGGCCGGGGGCGTGGTCTGGTACGGACATCACCAGGAACAACAAAAGCAGGTTGCTCCTGCCGCCGCCCCCAATATGGCGGGCGTCGTTACCGCCGCGTTTAACGAGCAGGTTGCCCAGTCCGCGCTGGCGCAGCAGCAGGCAAAAACCTCCGCGCTCGAGGCACAGCTGGGCACGCTTGCACAGCAGGTCACCCAGAACAAACTCACCACGGAGCAGAAGCTGGCCGACAAGGATGCGGAAATCCAGCGCTTGACTGAGCAGCTGCAGAGAACCCCCCCGGGCACCACATCATCCGGCCAGCAGACACCACCTGCCGGTCCGGATGGCATTCCACTGCCGGGGCCGGTTGCTGCAGGCCAGCCCCGACCCGATGCCTACACCGTCACCCCCACAAGCGCACCGGCCGCCACTGGTACGCTGAACAGAGGGCAAGGCGCAGGATTCTATCCGGGGGGGAGCGGGCAGCATATGAGCGGCGGGCTGACAACCGCCACCTTCAGCTACGATAAGCTTAAAAAGAAACCCACGAAGTTACCCTGGATCCCGTCCGGCTCCTTTTCTGACGCCATCATGATTGAAGGTGCCGACGCCAACGCCAGCGTGACCGGCAAGCAGAATACCCGTCCCGTGACGTTCCGCCTGCTGGGGAGCATCCAGATGCCAAACGACAAAGAGTACAGCGCAGAGGGCTGCTTTGTGGTGGGTGAAATCTGGGGGGATATTTCCAGTGAACGCGGTGAGGTTCGCACGAAAACCATCAGCTGCGTGCTGAAAAATGGCAAGCACGTCGATATGGCGTTCAATGGTCACGTCAGCTATCAGGGAAAAGGAGGCATTCGTGGAAAACCGGTCATGCGTAACGACATGATTGTCGGCTACGCCGGTGCTGCCGGTCTTCTGTCCGGCTTCGGTGAAGGTATCAAGTCTGCCGCCACACCATCTGTCGGACTCGGTGCCACGGCAGATGTCAGCGCCGGTGATGTGTTCAAGCAGGGGTTCGGCGGCGGGGCAAGCAAGGCTGCTGACACCCTGAGCCAGTACTGGATCAAACGCGCCGAGCAATACCATCCTGTGATTGATATTGGTGCGGGTAACCGTGTCACGGTGGTGTTCCAGGAAGGTTTCCGTCTTGAAACGCTGGAAGATGCTGAGGAAGAGAAGGCGAAAGAGGAACTGCAGAAAGCCGGTACCGCCGCGCAGAACGCTGTTGCCCCGGAACCCGTCAGCCAGACGACAACCAGCACCACTTCCGTCGGCAACATCAACCCGGATGACGTACTGCGTCAGGCGAGCCAGCTGCGCCTCGGTGACACCATCAATTGAGGAGGCTCAGATGAGTGTGACAGACAGCCCTGAAAACAGGGCGCTGCTGCAGGCGATTCAGAATGACTGGCGCACCTGGTCCGGGAGTGAAAAGAGCGGGATATGCAGCCTGTACTTTAGCGGGGGGATGATTCTGGCCGGTGCCTTGCTTGTCTTCCTGGCTGAGTTATCGGCTAACCAGAAGACGTTGTGTATTTTCGGACTCAATACGGTGCTGGTCGGCCTGGCGGCGTTCGCGATGGCCTCCCTTTCATCCACCGACTGGCCAGCGGTCATCGGCAAAAAGCTTAAGGTCTACCGGCCGCAGGATCCCGGAGCGTATCACCGTTTATGCATGGCCATGCTGGTAGCCGGAAAGCTGCAACAGGATGATCTGCGGGCATGGCTCGATGCTGAAACCAGCACAGGGCCAGCCATTGAGGTTGGACAGGTAAGGGGGGAGTTATGTTGAACCGGGTCAGACGATTGCTGATTAAAGCCCTGGGGGGCATAACAGAAGACGAACTGAGAGGGGTATATGCAGAAAACAAGAAACTGAAACAGCTTCTGAGTCCTTATACGAAATTTATTAACGATATTTATTTTTATGCCGGGAACTATCCGGCCTGGAAGGCGCAACAGGATTTCAGACATTTTCTCCACGATGCCCACATGCCCTTAACGCAGAACTATGACAGCCCGGCACGGGGCTATGCATATTCTGTTGATGACTATCTCGGACGGATTGTGGATGCGTTTGTCTACTTACGGCAGGAAGTCAATTTAGAGGGCAAGGGTGACGACCACCGCTTATGGCAGAAAGAAAACCTTTCGCAAGCCAGAGGGGACATTTATCTGAACCGGGAGCAGCACTCCAGGCCGTTGGCCACTCGCCAGCAGTCAGGCGCTATAAGGTCGGTTGAGTGACTTACGTATGTTTAGCGCTGGAGAGATGAAATGACAACGACAGTCAGAAAATTGTCACTGAAGCAAATCCTGTATAACTATCGCCATACCCTTATTCCTGCCCTGGTATTCACCATCGAGCTAACAGTGTGGGCAACACTCAATCTTAAAGGCCTGGGTGATAAAGGCTGGGTCTACTGGAGAGTATTCCTGCTCATAAACGTGTTCCTCGTGTTCTTTAGTGGCTATGCCTTTGAAAAAGACGATGACTTGCCCCTTATGTTCGGTTCAGTCATCCCGTGGATCGTGATGCTGATACTGGGCAGTGTTTATGGCTTCATCCAGATGAACCTGAACTTTCTGACGCTGGACTTATTTTTTGGCGGCGTGGCCGCAAGCACTTTGTTGCAGGCACTTTTCATTGTTGTGAATCGCATCGACAGTTAATCCGTATTGAGCATTATCCCTCCCTGAACACCCCTTAATTAAAACCGGAGTTACCCCATGAAAACACTGATGGGTGCTGCACTGCTGTGCAGCGCGCTGACCGGCTGCGCCGGTATGAATTCTGATTTCGACTGCAACAAGACGACGACCGACCAGTGCCTGACCACCGGTGAGGCTAACAAACTGGCTGCACAGGGTAAAAGTCTGGACGACCTGACTGCCGATAAAGCTGCAAAAAAGCCTGCGGGTGAAACCCTGCCGGCACTGCGTAACACGGCTCCCGCTGTTAATCCGTGGCGTCCTGTTTCTGTCGCAGCAACCGGAACCCCATCCACCAGGCCTGCACCGCGTCTGCTGACGACCGCGCCGTCCGGCGATGCGGGCCTTACCGGCACACCACGTGTCACGTCCGGCTATGTCACGCCGTTGACGACAGTGACCCGGGCTAACACGGCAGGCCGCGTAACGGCTGAACGTATTCCGGATGCCACCCAGCGCCTGTGGATCGCCCCCTGGGTGGACACTGATGACAACTTTCACCAGCCCTCAGTGGTGGAGTTTGTCCGCAACAAATCCCACTGGGATGAGAGCTATCGCGTGATTGGGGAGGGCGGGGAATGAACGTCGTCGACAGCCTGATGGATCTGGTCAGAGGCCGGAAGCAGGAGGACGGGGCGGCGGCGGCCCGGGCCAACCTTCAGCAGACATGGGGCTATCCGTCCCTGGTCGCCGCCCTGCCGTACCGCTATTACGATGAGGCCAACGAGTTGTTCGTGAATGCCGGTACCGCCGGGTTTATCCTGGAGGCCGCGCCGCTGCCGGGGGCAAACGAGCAGGTGATCGCCGCCCTCGATGACATGCTGCGCAAGAAGCTGCCGCGCAAAACGCCGGTCAGCGTCATTCTGCTGGCCAGCAAGTGTGTCGGGGAGCGTATTTCCCGTGGCGTCAGCACCGACATGTGGAAGGGTGAGATGGCCGATCACCTCAATAAAATCACCCGCGCGTTCTGGGAGCGCTCGGCGCTGAAGGGACTGGCCAACGAGCGGGAATACCCGCTGTATCTGCGAAACTACCGCATCTTTATTGTGTACGGTAAACCCGCGAAACGCTTTACCCAGCAGATCATGGATGACCTGGTGCAGGTGCGGAACACCATCCGCGTTTCACTCAGCGCAGCGCGTATCGACTCCATGAACACGGATGTGAACGCGTTCCTGTCTGCCATGCGCGAGATGCTGAACTACCGCCAGGATCAGGTCATGACGTCCAGCGGTGAGTACAACGAGGACGAAAAGCTCAACCGTCAGGTTGTTGACCCGTCCATCGATGTCCGGGTACGCCCGTCGCATATTCGCCTTGAACTGCCTGAAAGTATTGATGCCGGAGGGACACGCCTGCCGGCGTCAACCTGCCGGGTGATCAACATGCAGCTCAACAAAAACCCCCGGCGGTTCGCCCTGTGGCAGGGGGCCGATAACCTGCAGAACCTGCGCTTCCCGGATCTGGGGATCCCGTGTCCGTTTATGCTCACCTGGACCACAGAACTCGAGGAGCAGACCGCCACACAGAACGAGGCGCTGCGCAAGGACATGGATTTGTCCAAGAAAGCCGCCTCGGCTTACGGCCAGCTGTTCCCGGGAACCAAACGCGCGGCAGATGAGTGGCGGCGCAACCGCGAGCAGCTGTCCAGCAATGAGATCGCCTTCTGCCGTACCTATCTCAACCTCACGCTGTTCACCCCGGATAACAATACGGACGCGCAGGCCTGTGAACTGGCCGCCGTGAACGTGTTCCGTAAGAACGAACTGGAGATGGTGACGGTGCAGTACCAGCAGATGCGTAACTGGCTGGCCTGCTTCCCGTTCATGATGCAGGAGGGGATGTGGGAGGACCTGAAAATGACCGGGGCGACGCTGCGCTGCAAATCGTGGAATGCCGTGAACCTGATGCCGGTGGTGGCTGAGCGCCAGCTGTCGCACGTGGGCATGCCGCTGCCCACCTACCGCAACCAGGTGGCGTTCTTTGACATGTTCGGGGAGGAGAACGGCAGCACCAACTTCAATATTGCGGTGACCGGGACCTCCGGGGCCGGGAAGTCATTCCTGACGCAGGGCATTCTGCGCGACGTCCTGAATGCCGGCGGTTTCGCCTGGGTTATCGATATGGGCGACAGCTACAAGAACTACTGTCAGCAGGCCGGCGGTGTGTATCTTGACGGGGCGAAGCTGCGGTTTAACCCGTTTGCCAACGTTAAAGACATCAAGCACTCCGCTGAGGGGATTGTCCGTCTGCTGACGGTGCTGGCCAGCCCTACTGAGCCGCTGGACGGAGTGTGTGAGGCCATTCTGCAGAAGGCGGTGATGGACGCCTGGGAGAAAAAGCAGCAGGGTGCCCGCATCGATGACGTTCATAACTACCTGACCCATCCGGACGTGAACGGCGCGTTTGCCGACAAGCCGACCATCATCAGCCGCCTGGCGGAACTGGCCATGCTGCTGGAAACCTACTGCACCTGGGGGCCGGACGGCGAATACTTCAACGCTGACAATCCGACGCTTGATGGCGAAACGCGCTTTGCAGTGCTGGAGCTGCTGAGCCTTGAGGATAAGCCGAAGCTGCTGTCTTCCATCCTGTTCTCGCTCATCCTGGCGATTCAGGAAAAGATGTACCACAGCCCGCGCGATCTGAAGAAAGTCTGCATCATCGACGAAGCCTGGCGACTGCTCGGTGGCTCCAACCCGCACGCAGCACGCTTTATCGAAACCGGCTACCGCACCGTGCGCCGTCACCGCGGCTCGTTCATCACCATCACCCAGGGTATCAAGGACTTCAGTGCCAGTAAGGAAGCGGAAGCCGCCTGGAACAACAGCTCAACCAAAATCACGCTGTTGCAGGATGCGAGGGCGTTCAAGCAGTACCTCTCCGACAACCCGGATCAGTTCTCGGACATGGAAAAAGAGGTTATCCGTGGCTTCCAGCCCGCCCTGCAGACCGGCTACAGCTCCCTGCTTATCAGTGCCGGCGAGTTCAGCTCGTTCCACCGTCTGTTTGTCGACCCCATTACGCGCGCCATGTTCAGTTCGCGTGGTGAGGACTTCGCCTATATGCAGAACGCGCAGAAGGCCGGTGCCACATCAGAGGAAGCCGCGTATCTGCTGGCTGAGAAGAAGTTCGGTGATGAACTTCGTGAACTGGAAGAGTGGGTGAAAGCGGCATGACAGACAACCAGAAACAGTACGACCAGACAGCCCGCGTGAAACTGACCCGCAGACTGTCGTCCAGAGGGATAAAAATGGCGGCGTATGTGCTGGTCTCCCAGCTCGTCCTGACCGGGATTGCCTGTGTGGTGATGAAAAATACCACGCCGGAAGTGGTGGTGTTCGACATGAAGGGTACGGTTGACCTCTTTATGCAGCAGTCGGCCCGGCTGCAGATGGATGAGGACAAGGCCAGGCTGCTGACGACGCGTTTTAATGCGGCGCTGACAGACAGCCTGGCTGCCTGGCAGGCTGACCATAACGGCATCATTCTGGTGAAGCCGGCGGTCATGAGTACGCAGACGGATATCACCGCAGAGATTCAGCAGGATATCGCCCGGCGGGTGAAGGAGGGGCTGTGAAAGCACAACGCTTGCTGACGGCCCTGGCGCTGCTGACGCTGTCAGCCAGCTGCGGGGCGAAAGACCTGGGAACCTGGGGCAACGTCTTCGAGCCTGCCGAGCAGGACATGCTGCTGTTTATTCAGAGCCGCCTGCAGGGCATGGAACAGTCAGGGGAACTGGACAGGCTCAGGGAAGAGGCAACGGAGCGGGTAAAAAAGCATGCCGTTCGCCCGACACCAGTGGAGGGCCTGTCGCCCGCGACAGACTACCGTGCGTTTTCGTTTGACCCGACCTTCACCGTCAGGGAAACCATAACCGACACGCAGGGCAACCTGATTGCCCGCAAGGGTGACCAGGTGAACCCGCTGGACAAAGTGCCTTACAGCCAGGTGCTGTTCTTCATTGATGGCGATGATAAAGAGCAGCTGGCGTGGGTGAAAAAGCAGATCGCCGGGCAGGTGAGTTTTAAGGTGATCCTGGTGAACGGCAATATCAAAGACGTCAGTGATGCACTGGATGAACGCATCTTCTTTGATCAGGCCGGTGTGCTGACCCGCAAGTTTGGCTTTGAACGTATCCCCGCCCGCATCTCACGCGACGGACGCGTGCTGAAAGTGGAAGAAATTCCGGTATCAGGAGCAAAAAAATGACATCGACAACGTTGGGTAACCTGTTCCCCGAAATGCGCAACGTCGCGCCCGGCAATGACCGCAAGCGCAAACCCGCAAACAGAATCACCCGCCCGGGGACGGCGGAACGACTGAAAGCGCTGTATCCGGAGATTGAATCATGGAACCCGGTATTCGCCACCCAGGCCTGGTTCCGGTGGCTCAGTGAAAACGATATGGAGCTGGTCGAACCGGAAAGCCGGGATGAGCGTTTCCCTGATTACCTTGTCGGGCTTATCCGGGAAAAAATGGCGGAGATGGGCTTATGGCTGTGATCCGCTGCCTGGCTCCCGCTGATGGCCTGCAGGGCGTGATGGCGTGCCTGCGCGAAAGTGAGAGCCTGGCCGGTATCCTGGCGGTGGTGTTGCTGACAGGCGGGTGGCTGGCGCTGCAGTATCTTGCAGAGGCGCGGCGTGACAGGCGTTGCCGGGAGGTAAAACCTGTCATTCCGGCATTTGGCAGTGGCCAGCATGCCGATGCCATGTACACCTTCGCCAACCGGGAGTATTACCAGGTGATGCTGGCTGAAATGGAAAAGGCCCTGTTTGCGGCAGGTTACGAACTGACGCGCAACGAATCGCTGCGCATGGCTTTGCCGGATACCGACCGGCGTGTCATCAGCCGGCAGATATTCCGGGCGCGTCAGGGGTATACCTCACCGTCCCTGTCTGAGCAGGCGATGAACGCCTGCGAAGATGCCGCAACGAAAGAAGGGTACACCGGCATGTGGCTTAATGTGCTTATCCGGGGCAGTGAGCGGCAGGGCTGGTACATCACCCGGTCTCAGTAAGCCTTATTTCTCCACTCCCCCTTCCAGCGGGCTTGATCCCGTCCCGCTTTATTCTCATTACGAAAAGGTAACGACATGAAAAAAGACCCTGACCGTAAAAAGGGCCGGACTTCTCCCATCACAGCGGTACGCCATGACGAACATTCGGCATTGCGGCTGGATGAAATTCTCACCGATAACCCGCTGTACAGCCCTTCATCCGTTCTTCGCGGCGCCATTCTCGCCCTGTACGAAATGTCGCGGGAACAGCGTCTGGCCATCATCGTAAAAGCCGCCACGCACTGAGCCACAATCCATTCGTTTTTATCACTGGCCTTCTCACCCGTCTGGTGGTTGCGGCTGTCACGGAGTTGATTACCATGAAATCCTGTTCCCGGTTTTCTGCCTTTTGTCTTGCCCTGGTGTTGTGGGCGCTGACGCCTGCGCCTGCGGCTCATGCCAGCAATGCCGGTGACGGGCGCTGGGTTAACCCCATATCAGATGTGTGCTGGAAATGCCTGTTCCCGATGTCACTCGGCAATATTCAGCTGGCTTCCGGGCCGCAGCGGGATACCGCAAACCCGTCATCACCCATCCAGATTTGCCCGGTCGGGGTGCTGTACCGTGTTGGCCTGGCTATCGGATTCTGGGAGCCGATGGCGATGGTGGACGTTACCCGTGAGCCGGGCGTCATGGTCAATATGGGCGGGTTCAAAATCAATCTCGGGCGAACCGGGACCGGAACGGCGGGCCAGAGTGACCGGCCTGCTGCCGGAACGTTCTACCATGTCCACTGGTATAAATATCCGCTCATTTTCTGGCTCAATATCATTACCAGTCTCGGCTGCCTGCAGACCGGGGATATGGATATCGCGTATCTGTCGGAGGTGGATCCCCTCTGGAATGACAGCACGCTGTCGATGCTGATTAACCCGGAAGCGGCGTTGTTCGGTAACCTGGTCGCACAGGGGGCCTGCGCGGCTGATGCCGTATCGAGTTCCGCCGGGGTGCCGGTATCCGCGCTGTTCTGGTGTGCCGGAAGCCAGGGGTCCATTTATCCCCTGACAGGGTATACCAGCGGAGAGTTCTCCCCCCTTGAGTCGTCTTTGCTGGTCAGCGAGCGGATGGCATTCAAGATGCACAGGGAAGGTCTGGTCTGGAACTCTGTCGGGGCGGATAGCGCCGTCTGTAACCAGTACCCTTCACCGATCATCCCGAAGGAGCGCTGGCGTTATCAGATGGTCAATATGTATCCCGAAACCGGCAACTGCCATCCCTTCGGGGCCAGCACCCAGCTGTGGGGTACCACGCACAATTCCCCCTCTTCCAAAAAGAACTTCGGCTATCTCTTCTGGCGCAAACGTAACTGCGTCTTTCTGTAAGGACTGAAAATGAAAACAGCTCATCTCCGGGCGCTGCTCTTCAGCGTTCTGACCTGCTGCACGCCTTTTTCCGGGGCCAGTGAACCCGCTGAACTCACGTCGCACGATAAGGCATGGATCACCTCGCAGGAAAAAGCATTCAGCGCATTCAAAAATACCCTGGGTGAGCAGACAGTGACCCTGCCGGCCGCGCAGAACGATCTGATTAGCCGTCTGCAGGGTGAGATAGCCGCACAGCAGTCAGGGCAGGCTGAGCGCGGTACGTTTCCGGCCATTTACTTTGTAAGTCTCGGTATTCCCCGTGAGGGGCTGCTGCCCATGCTCCAGGATGCACGGCGTTTCAGTATCCCTGCGACGATCCGGGGGCTGCTGAATAACGACATGCGCCGGACGGCCGCGGCGATATTCGAACTCAGCAAAGAGGACAAGGCGGTCGGGGTGCAGATTGATCCCACCCTGTACAGCGACTACCACATCGGGGTGGTCCCGGCGCTGGTTGTGACCTGCCCGGGACATTATGACGTGATCCGTGGCAGCCTGCCGCTGGAGGAGGCACTGGAAAAAGTGGCCCGCAGTGGCGACTGCGCGGCGACGGCCAGGCAGATTCTGGCGGGAGGCAGTAAATGAAACATCTCGCGTTGATTGCACTGCTGTTACTCCCGGCTCTCCCCGCTGCGGCTGATGACGGGTTTAATGCCGGGGCCAGCTTTGGCAAAAGCCAAAGCGGGGCAGGCACCGGTAGCCTTAACAATCCCGGGGCGGTGACGGGAGCCATTCCCGGCTATACACCGAATCCGCCAGAAAAAGGGTATTACAACGGCGTCACGGGGGGCGACGGTGGGCTGGCCAACAAAGGCCAGGCTGCACTGTCGGGCAATGATGCGGCGCAGTCGGTTATCAGTTCCGGAAACACCAATCCGGTACCGGTTATCGATCCGAACGCGCCGTTTATCACCATCGGTAAAAATGCGGAAGCCAGCGCTGACGGGGTGCTTAACGGAACGGCACAACAGTGCAATGAAGTGACAGTATCGAAAACCACTTTCCAGAATTACAACTGCAGCGCGGATGTGGCGGTATCTAAAAGCTGTACCCGTGATACACAAATAGACGGCCATTATGAGGAGCGGGTGTCGTCTAAAACGATCGTGATCCCGCCAGAAACACTGATATTTAAAAAAATCGATAACAAGACACTTCAGTTCAGTCTGCCACTGAATGAACCCGGCGCAACGATGCTGGAAGGGTCTGTCACCACCTCCCAGAAAAAGAATAACGGGAATCCATTTTACAGCTCGACCATGAATTTTTATGGGGTATCGAAGAAGCTGAAGGATGTCGACAACACCTTTGACATTAATGTCGCCCAGCAGACTGTCCCGGCTGATGGCCTGCTTCGCGGGACCCTCACCAACAGCGTGCCTGAATACATCGATCAGATGATGGGTACCATTATGTCGGAGAAGAACCCGACTAACAGCGGCCTTGCAAAAATCACCGTCACAATAACTGTTGTGACGACCATCAAAGTCTGGGTTGCGTCAACGTCCACGCCGTCTGTCTGCCCGGCCAGTCCTGGCGGAACAATAACCGGCTCGGTCTGCTCCATTCCCGGCGGTGACCGGCAGGTTGTGGTTGACGGCCAGACCCAGACCGTTCACAGCGACTGCTGGCAGTATACCGATACCTATCTGGTCAGTGAGAACACTACTGGCACCTGTGCCTCCCTGATGAGCAATGCATCCTGCACGAAAGCTGGCGAAACGTGCTCTGAGTTTGTGGACGGGATTTGTTCGCATAAAGACTACACCTACCAGTGCCAGACCACGTACCAGTCGGGTGGCCTGGTGTGTGGCGGGGATTATATCTGTAAGTCAGGCGCCTGTGATGACACAAACGGGGCAGGAAGCAACGGTTTTGATACTGCCGTGGCGAAGCTGGCCGGCCTGGCCTCTGCCGCTGAGGATGTGCGTGACGAGAACAGCACGATTGACGTCAGGGCCTTTACCGGCAGGGCAATGAGCTGCCGGAAGGCGTTCGCCGGCTTCTCCAACTGCTGCAAGGACTCAGGATGGGGCCAGGATGCCGGCCTTTCGGCGTGTAACAGTGATGAAATGGCAATCGGAAAAGCGAAGGCCAAAAAAATCACCGTCAGCATCGGGGAGCGCTGCGATCATCAGGTTCTCGGTGCCTGTATCCAGAAAAGTCAGGTGTACTGTGTCTTTGACGGAAAACTGGCACGCATTATTCAGGAGCAGGGCCGCCGCGATCAGCTGGGCGTGCGTTTCGGCAGCGGTGACAACCCGGACTGCCGGGGCATTACGGTACCGGAGCTGCAGTCCATTAATTTTGACCTGATTAACTTCTCCGATTTTTATGAAGACCTGATGAACAATCAGCGCGTGCCGGATACCAGCGCGCAGGTGCAGCAGATCAAGGACCGCATTGCCGCCCAGGTCAATCAGCAGGGAGGAGGGAAATGAAACGTCTCCTGAGCATCCTGTTTATCGCCTTTATCAGCAGGCCGGTCATGGCTGAGGAAATCATCACCCCAGCCAAACCCTTTACGGGCTGGTTCTGGTACAACGAACCGAAAGATCCCCCGTCGCGGCCTGAAAAACCCCGGCCGCCTGCACCGCAGACCCTGCCTGATCTGAGTAAACTGTCCGCTCAGGAGCAGGCAAAGGTGCTGCGGGGTTACACAATGGAGGCGCTTAACCGCGCCATCCTGTATCCCACCCGGGAGAACACGGCAACGTTTCTGCGCTGGCAGAAATTCTGGACCGACCGGGCCTCCATGTTCAGCCAGTCCTTTGCGGCCGCGCAGCTGAGTCACCCGGAGCTGGATTACAACCTGGAATATCCGCACTACAACAGCATGGCCCCCTTTGTGCAGACCCGGGATCAGCAGAAGCAGCAGGATGCGGTCACGAAGCTGTCCCGCCAGTATGGCCTGTTCTATTTTTACCGGGGCAGCGACCCGATCGATGTGCAGATGGCCGGCGTGGTGGCCAGCTTTGCGAAAACAAACGGGATTTCACTCATCCCGGTGTCGGTGGACGGTCAGGTGGCCGCGACGCTGCCGCAAAGCCGCCCGGATACCGGGCAGTCCCGCGCGATGAACATCACCCATTTCCCGGCACTGTTCCTCGTGGATCCGGCCAGCAATAACTACCGTGCGCTGTCCTGGGGGTTTATGACCCAGGACGATTTGTCGAAGCGATTCCTCAACGTGGCCACTGGCTTTAAACCCAATTCCTGAGAGCCTTTCATGTCAAATTCACTTTTCATCCTCAACCGCGATGCGTCTGGTCTGCATAAAAAGGAGCACCATGATGAACGTTAGTTTTTTTGCCGGCCTCATATTCTGGGGCATGATGGCGCTCGTACTGAGCGAGCTGATGACATTGTCCGTCACGATGACACAGACCGGCCTGGTCTGGCTGAGTTATGCGCTGTGGGCCGCCGCAGCCGGGATGGTGGTTCAGGGCGGTATTCGCGCCTTCAGGGCACAGCGGGCAAAGCATGATGGGGTATCCGGCCATGAAATGTAGAACCCTGATGGCACTTCTGATGGTACTGCCGGTGCTGGCACATGCCGGGGTGCGGGAAGAACTGATGGCCCTTGAAGCGAAAAAAACCGGCCAGACGGTTGCTCTTCCTCCTGCCGCCAGCCCGGTTGTGCCGCCCCCAAGTCTGATGCAGCTGCCTGATGGCAGGCAGGCCAACATGAAGGACTACGCGGTGGTGCTCTTTATGCAGGCCCACTGCCAGTACAGCGCGAAGTTTGACCCGCAGCTGAAAGGATGGGCCGATGAGCACAATATCCGGGTTTACCCGTACACCCTGGACGGCGGCGGGGATGTGTCCTATCCGCACCCGCTGGTACCGCGTAAAACTGACCCTGCGTCGCCCATTGCCGATGAGATTGTCACCTTCTTCGGTAACGGTCTGCCGATCGCCACGCCAACGGCCTTTGTGGTGAACGTCAATACCCTGCAGGCGTACCCGCTGACGCAGGGGGTGATGGATATGCCGGCGCTGGAGAGCCGCATGGCCAGCCTGGTCCAGGCCGATATGGATAACCTCGATCCCCGCATGTTACCGCCGATGCCCGCAAGCTCCCAGCTCACGCCTCAGTAATACAACCGGACTACAAAATGACTACAAATTCGTATGCGTTATCGCGTACCGAGCGCGTGTGGCTGCTTTTCAGCGTGACGATGCTCGTGTCCGCGTCATTCTATGGTTTTCTCGCCGCACGGCTCCTGCGTGCCCTGTCCCGGACGGACCTGATCATGGTTCTTCAGGACCTGCCGGTCCTGCTGTTCATCTCGCTGAGCGCCGGATTTATGCTTGCCACCGCCGGACATTATGCCCTGCGTCTGGCACTGAAAGACAAGCCTTCAAAGGAGGCCCGGTATGGTTAAGTCATGGCTGACGGCCGCCGCGATTTTTCTGACAGGGCTGGCCGCCCTGCCGGCACAGGCCGATGTGAACGGCGATCTGAACGGCTTTTTCAACAGTCTGGGCTACAGCGGCAACGTCTCTCAGGCACAGGCATGGCAGGGACAGGCGGCCGGGTATTTCTCCGGCGGTTCAGTCTACCTGCGTAACCCCGTTAAAAACGTTCAGCTTATCTCCATGCAGCTGCCATCACTCAACGCCGGCTGCGGCGGTATCGATGCCTATCTGGGGGCGTTCAGCATGATTAGCGGTGAAGAGATCCAGCGCTTTGTGAAACAAATCATGAGTAACGCGGCCGGGTATGCCTTCGATCTGGGGCTGCAGACGATGGTGCCGGAGCTGAAGCAGGCGAAAGACTTCCTGCAGAAACTCGCCAGCGACGTGAACTCCTCGAACATGAGTTCCTGTCAGGCGGCCCAGGGCATCATCGGCGGTCTCTGGCCGGTGACCCAGGTTTCCCAGCAAAAAATCTGTCAGGACATTGCGGGCGAAACGAATATGTTCTCCGACTGGGCGGCTTCCCGTCAGGGCTGCACCGTAGGGGGCCAGGGCAACAACGTGACAGCACGCGCCAGTGACGCGCAGAAGGATCAGGTTCTGAAGAATAAAAACCTCATCTGGGACACGCTCAGCAAAAACGGACTGCTGAGCGGCGATCGTGCCCTGAAAGAACTGGTCATGAGTACGGTCGGGTCCATCATTTTCAACAACACCGGGGGTGTCACTATTCTGACGCCCTTAGTGGACAACCGGGACCTCATCAAGGTGCTGATGCGCGGGGGAACGGCGAAAGTCTATGGCTGTGATGAGACGACATTGTGCCTTGCACCTTCTGTGACCAACCTGACGATTAATGAATCCAACGGCCTGGTGACCCTGGTGAAAAACCTGATGCTCTCTATGCAATTCAAACTGCAGTATGACACCGCGCTCAGCGATCAGGAGAAAGGGTTTGTGAACACCACATCGGTGCCGGTCCTGAAATACCTGACCAATGCCCAGAGCATGGGCATGAGCGCGACGTATCTGCTGCAGGTGTCCGATTTCATCGCCCAGGACCTGATGATCCAGTATCTCCAGGAGCTGGTTAAGCAGGCGAGCCTGTCGCTGGCTGGCAAGAACTTCCCGGAAGAAGCAGCCGCCCGGCTGCGGGATAACGTGGTCCACGCCCAGGGGCTGCTGGCCGACATGAAGCTGCAGTCAGCCGCCGACCAGAATGCGCTCGATGGCATTGACCGCAACATGCAGTACCTGCAACAGCAGGTATCCACAATCGTTTCTGGCTCGTATCAGAGCAACTACCGCTGGGGTGATCGCTGATGCTTGAGATTTACACAATCTATGGCGGGGGAATGTGGAAAACGGCGCTCGATGCCGTCGTCACCCTGATCGGGACGAACACGTTCAGTACCCTGATGCGTATGGCCGGCACCTTTGCGGTGCTGGCGGTACTGCTGACCTTTATAAAACAACGTAACCCGATGGTGTTTGTGCAGTGGCTGGCCATTTTTATGCTGATCAACACCATCCTGCTGGCACCCAAACGCTCCGTGCAGGTGATTGATATCTCAGACCCGGCCGCGGTCTGGAAAACGGATAATGTTCCGGTGGGTCTGGCCGCGATCGCCTCCCTGACCACAAGTGTGGGATTCAAAATGTCCTCCGTGTACGACACCCTGATGGCGCGGCCTGATTCTGTCACCTACAGCAAGACGGGAATGCTGTTCGGCTCGCAGATCGTGGCGGAAACCAGCGACTTCACCACGCAAAATCCGGAGCTGGCACAGATGCTGCCGGACTACGTGGAAAACTGCGTGATTGGCGACATCCTGCTCAATCAGAAATACACCGTGAATGAGCTGCTCAATGCCTCCGATCCGCTGGGGCTTATCACCAGTAACCCAAGCCCGCTGCGGGGCATCTTTTACACCACGCCTTTTTCACGCGAGTTTATGACCTGCCGGGACGCTGCGGTGCAGATCCGCACGTTAGCCAATATGGAAGCCAACCCCGGCAGTGCCACGTTCAGCATGCTGGTACGTAAAATCTTTGGCACGAAAGTGAATGGCGCCACCCTGCTGGCGAATGCGATGGGGGAAAGCTACGGCTACTTCTACGCGGGCGGCATGAGCGCCGCGCAGATCATGAAGAACAACATTACCAACAGCGCGGTACGCCAGGGGATAAAAGGGTTTGCAGCCCGCTCGTCAGACACGGCTAACCTGTTAAATCTGGCAAGCGAGAATGCGGGAACGAAACAGCGGCTCAGCTGGGCTTCCGGTAATGTTCTGGCCACCCGAACGCTGCCCTTTGCGCAGTCACTGCTGATGCTGATCCTGGTGTGCCTGTTCCCGCTCATGATTGCCCTGGCCGCGGCCAACCACAGTCTGTTTGGCCTGAACACCCTGAAGCTGTATGCGGGCGGGTTTATTTACTTCCAGATGTGGCCGGTCATGTTCGCCATTCTGAACTATGCCGCGAATTACTGGTTGCAGTCGAAAACAGGGGGAACCGCGCTGGTTCTGGCCAACAAAGACGTGGTGGCGCTGCAGCATTCGGATGTGGCGAACCTGGCCGGTTATCTTGCGATGTCCATTCCGATCCTGGCGTTCTACCTGACAAAAGGGGCCTCAGCCATCGGCTCACAGGTGGCGGGAAGCGTGCTCAGTTCTGCGGCATTCGGCTCGGCCGGTGTGGCGGCGACCGCATCGGATGGCAACTGGTCGTTTAACAATATGTCGATGGATAACGTGAGCCAGAACAAGATGGATACTAACCTTATGCAGCGTCAGGGGCAGCAGACGTGGCAGGCGGATAATGGCTCCACCCAGACCATGACGTCCGGTGGCCATACGGTCATTGACGGTTCCGGCGCGATGTCGAATCTGCCGGTGAACATGAAGCTCAGCCAGCTGGCCAGCAGTGGGTTCCAGGAATCCGCACGCCAGTCAGATGTGCAGGCTAAAACTGCACTGGATGGTTACAACCACAGCGTCACCAGTGGCTGGTCGCAGCTCTCCCAGCTGTCCAGTCAGACCGGTACCAGCGACAGCCTGACCCGGGGCAGTGAAAACAGCCAGACCACCAACGCGACGCGCGGTGCCAGCATGATGATGTCTGCGGCGGAAAATTATGCGAAGGCCAATAGCATTTCCACCCAGGAAGCCTATAACCAGCTGATGAATATCAGCAATCAGGGGTCCGTTTCTTCCGGTGTCAAAGCAACTGTGGGCGGAGGGGTTAATTTAGGGGTAGTAAAATTCGGCGCGGAAGGGAATGTTGCTGCCGATCTGCGTCACAGTACGGGAAGTTCCCATGGCACGCAGGATTCAAATTCTCATACCCAGGATATGCGTCATGAAAGAAACAGCCAGGCGGTAAATGATTTCCGCCAGGGTATGGATATGGTGACCAGCAGCCGTGTGACGGATGGTTCAAACCATTCCGAGAATGCGGCGACCAGCAATGTGCAGCAGTTTGCATCGACCCTAAATGATGCCCAGAGTCAGTACCAGCAGTACACCACCAGTTCCACGCAAAGTAACGAGTTCAGCCGGATGGCCACGCTGGCCCAGAACCAGAGTGCCAGCCTTGATACCAATTACACCCAAGAGTTTGTGGACTGGGCGGGGGATAAATACGGCGATAAGGCGCAGGGCATGCTTACCAGCGCGCCTTCTGCCCGGGAAGCGGCTATGGAATTTGTGAACGAACGCCTCAAGCCCGAAATCATGGGGGATTATCAGCAGGGACGTGCTGACCTGAGCAGTGGAGCAGGACATGCTGCCTTCAGTGGTGAGCACATCGTTCGCCCGGATGCGGGTCGCGATAGTTCCCGGGGCAACAGCAGTCAGGGACAGCAGCCGGTATCAAACGGTACGTATCAGTCCGGCTCCCTGCCGGCAGGCAGTACCCGCAGCGGGGGTGAAGCAGCTGAATATCCGGTTACAGGGCAGCAGACCTCGTCTGGCAGGTCGCAATCCGGCAGCGGCATGGAGCCGTATCAGGCCTCAATGACCGGCCACAACGGCGGCGGAATGCAGACCGGAACCCGTGACGATTCGGCTCATCAGTATGGGCGTCCGGAGCCGCTGCAAGAACAACGGCCGGTAAATGCTCAGTATGTTGAAAATCCGCAGGGTAGCGGCAGACAGAGCCTGTCTTCTGAGCGCGCCGGGATAAGCCCCGGGCAGAGAGGTTCAGACAGCCTGAGCGTGCAGGATGAACCACAGGGCATGGCAAGCAATACGTTGCCAGGCGCATCGCGGTTCAGTCCGGACAGTCCTCAGTACCGGACCGGACAGGATAATACTCAGCAGAGTCAGTCCGGCTACCCGGGCACAGGAGACGGACGGAGCAACATGTACCCGAATGGCCAGCAGACAACATCTTATGAGCGTACCGATATGCCGTCCGGGCAAAGAACCAGTTCCGGCATGAATGCCGGAACCTCCTCGCAGGAAATGGTTCCCGGCTTGCCCGGTAATGGCATGCACAGCGCTGCCCGGAACACGCATGAAAGCCAGCAGACCCAGCCTGGCTCGTTTGGCACCCAGCAGAGACAAGCTGCCGGCCAGGGTACGGAAAACGGTCGGGGTCATTCAGACCAGGCCGGGACGCAGCCACTGACTGAAATTCACTCCGGACAACGTTCTTCCGGGCTGAATGTGGGGAGTTCACCACAGGATGCGGTCCAGGGGCAGTCGGGAAGCGGCATGCTGACGACAAACCGGAACACGCACGAAAGCCAGCAGAACCCGGGTGAATCATACAGCGGTCAGCAATATCCCGCTGGCCACCATAAAGCTGACAACAGCCAGAGTGATACAGAACTGAACGGGCGGCAAACAATGGTGCCGGGAAATACCGGGCAAAGAGAGTCGTCCGGACTGAGCGTAGACAATGCAGTACAGGATACGGTTCACGGACCGTCTGGTACCGGCATGCAGACGGCGACCCGGAACACAGCTGACAGCCAGTTGCACACGTCTACACAGCAAACCGGTCAGGATAATGCAGAGACTAACGGAAAACTGCTCACGTCAGATGGCCATCCTGGCACATCTTCCGCGCAGCTAATTCCAGGCACCGGGAATACCCTGCATCAGGCGGAAGGTACAGCGAATACCCTTTCCGGTCACGGGCAGGCGCGGCATGTTGCTGGTCGGGGTGATAATGCTGGGCATAGCCGGGAAGGTGTGGAGACACATCAGGTCGTTTCCCGCGAAATATCAGCTGTGCAACCAGAAGGCAGCGTACAAAGCATGATGCATGAATCACATGATGCTGCACGCGATCAACACCCTGGCGGGAAGCACAGCGTAAATTCTGAAGAAACGGGGGGGCAGCAGCAAACGGTGGCCCAGCATAACGGTCAGCAGGTTCAGCCGGGCGTTACCGGGCAAACCGCCGGTCGTGAAGATTCCCATCTTCACCATGCCGAACTGGCAACAGGACAGCAGGAAAGAGTGGAGCCAGCTTCACGTCATACAACGGAGCCAGTGAAGATGAACCTGCCAGACGGGCGCATAACTGCCGAAGGTATGCAAAAGTCGCTTGCTGAAAACCAGGCGAAGCTCGCAGAGCGATCGGGCTTCGGTTTTGAGCCGCAGAATGATATTCAGCGTCGTGTCGCGGAACAAAGATCTGCTAATGAGCAGAATATCAACGAATCTGCTGGAGAAATTGACAAAAACCGATCCACTGTTCAGGCATCCAGTGATATCCTTAAAGGAGAGGATTTGAATGCACAAAGTAAATTCCAGATTAATCATAAGCAAGCACAAATAGAACAGCTGAAGCCAGTTTTGGATAGTGAACAGAAGAGAATATTCGAACAGCAATTAGCTGAGTTACGAAAAAAATCAGGCTAGGTGAAGAATGGAGAATAGTAATTTTTGGAAGCTATCATATGGGCCTTTTTTTGCTATGTACTTCGGTTTTCCAATCATTCGCGATGTGATTCCTGGGTATGTATATTTTGAAAGTGATGATTGGCTTGCACTTTTGGGGTTATATGCCATAGGCGTTTTAATCGCGTTACCTATGTTTGCATTGCTTAGAAAGTCGACTAAATCACAGTTTAAAAGTACCGCATGGCAATATGGCGGCGCAGTGTTAATAACGGCCATTCAGACGGCAGTTTTAATCTCGTTTTGGTTTGAATCGACTTATCTTTATTTAGCTTCTGCAATAATAATGGCCATATCATGTGTCTTCATTTTAGTAGGGGGGCGAAAAGCTGAAATATTCAAGGACAGAAATTCAGGTGACTTTTACCGTATTAGAGGCGGTAAGGCATATCCTGTACATGAAAGTGACTTAAGCAAGTACCAGTCCAAGATATCAGACGCAAATATTCCAGTGTTTGAATTCGCATCGGACTCACTGAACAGTATCGACAGTAATGCTTCTGGTTTTTCAGTAAATTCAGTAACGGATGGCTTTACCAGTAATGATTACAAGACTGGTATGGAGATCAACCCCTCATCAGGAATGCCAATGGTCGGTGGTATCTCAGGTCTGGATGTACAGGGAAACAGTTGGGGCACAAGCTTCAACGAGCCTTCAAACACATATGACCCTGGCCGGGGATACTGACAATAAGGGGGCTATGCCCCCTTAACTATTAAAGCAATACATACATACCTCCTTTTTTATCTAAATTTCCTTTCAAATCAGCCGATAACGTCTCTGTTAGCTATATAGCTAACGGGGACGTATTTCTATGCACAGGATGAATTCATGAAATTAAAACAATTAGCCGTAGTAGGCCTGGTCGCTTCAACTCTGGCGCTTTCTGGTTGCGGTGCCATGTCCACCGCCGTGAAGAAACGTAATCTCGATGTCAAAACCCAGATGAGTGAAACTATCTGGCTGGAGCCGTCATCAGAGAAAACCGTTTATCTGCAGATCCGTAATACTTCCGATAAGGACATGTCAGGCCTGCAGGCGCAGATTACCAGCGAACTGACCGCGAAAGGCTACCGGGTTTCCAACTCACCGGACAGCGCCTACTACTGGATCCAGGCCAACGTGCTGAAAGCCGAGAAAATGGATCTGCGTGATTCTCAGGGCTTCCTGAAAACCGGTTATGAAGGTGCCGCAATGGGAGCCGCTCTGGGAGCGGGTATCACCGCCTATAACTCGACCTCAGCCGGCGCGACCCTGGGTGTGGGACTGGCCAGTGGCCTGATTGGTATGGCTGCAGATGCGATGGTGGAAGACGTCAACTACACGATGGTGACCGATCTACAGATTTCCGAGCGCAGCAAGGCAACCGTCACAACTGACAGCGTGGCGGCACTGAAGCAGGGAAGTTCTGCTGTTAAAGTGCAGACCAGTACCGAACAGGGCAACCGTGCCAAATACCAGACCCGCGTGGTCTCGAATGCGAATAAGGTGAACCTCAAATTTGAAGAGGCTAAACCCGTACTGGAAGCGCAGCTGGCCAAGTCCATCGTGGGCATTATGTAAACGGACTGCTAATTCATTCCGTTTATTATTTGTCTAAGGAGATGACCAATGAAAAAATCAGGATTAGTTTATATATCTGCAATATTAGCCGTACTAACCGGCTGCTCAACAGCGAAACCTTCTCAGGGCAGGCCTGAGTTAACAGCTGCAAGCCAGTGTTCTGAACAAATTCATACCGCCTCAAAAAATAAGAAAGGAACTACTACACTGAAGTCCCTTCAGGATGATTCCACCTTTTTGAAGGTCGGTGACTCCTCTCAGGAACGGCATCCCATTCAAGGGGCGGCATATGTTGAATCAACGTTTCTGGATAAGGGCAACCCTGGTACAGCCTGGCGAAACTGCATGCAGATAAAAGGGTTTATCATTAATCAGTGAACCGCTCTGGCTGCGGTGAGTTAACTCTCCAATCCCAGACAATCTACCGCGCTGATGCTGAAACTTTCATCTCAGGGCGGTAACTTTCAGCATTACTTCAGCCTTTACATACAGCTAAAAATCTCATCGTTAGCTGACCCACTGCCCTGATATTTCGCTGTGTTCTGTTTTGGACCGGTGCGTCAGTGCTACCTGTGATTCCCGAGATATTCCGCTTCCTCACATAGCTGCGTCAGGCGCAGCCATGTCTGCGGCGAGCGTTGGGATCGCTTTCTTCCTCTTTCACTCTGTCACATTGCCGTTCAGGCGATGCGATGACTGCCGGACAATTTCTATGAGCTTCGCTGGTAAAAACCTCACCCAGGGCGGGCAGATGACTGCCTACCGCTGGCGCATGTTCCTTCAGGTGAATAACTGGATCGGTTTCTGGATTTTCATTCTGTTTGCCGCGCTTACCTCCGCCATTTTTTTCTGGCGCATACCCCAGGAAACCCTCAATAACGGCTCGCTGTGGTGGTTCGCCTGGATGAACAGCAGTTTTATCGATCTGATGCCGGCAACGGGCACCCCAAAAATCTACGACGTTCACTACTGGTATGCCCCGACCGCAACGGCAATGGTGCTTAACATGACCCTGTCGCAAATTTTCAGCGATCCGTACATGCAGGCGATGGGCGACCAGTGCCTGCGGGAGCTGGAGTGGGCCGCCGGGGCCAGTGGCATTTTCAGCATGGTGGTGTTCGTGGCGGTGACCTGGTTTATCGCGGATATCGGTCGTAAGGAGAGCGAGGACGAATACATTTCCGGCATGCAGTTGACCGAAAAGCCCGCAGAGGTGAACACCCTGCTGCGTAAAAATGACGAGCTGTCCGATCTGCGTGTGGGCGACCTGCACATGGTCAGGATGGCGGAGGTGCTGAACTTTCTGATGCACGGCACCATCGGGGTGGGTAAATCGACCCTCATTCGCTGGCTTCTTGATTACATTCGCAAACGCGGTGACCGGGCCATCATCTACGATTCCGGCTGTACCTTCACTGAAACCCATTACAACCCGGCCACCGATTTCATTCTGAATGCCCATGACGAGCGTTGTGCCAACTGGCACATGTGGGGCGAGTGTGTTGATGCGGTCGACTACGACAACCTGGCCGCCAGCCTCATCCCGGTGGAAGGTGAGTCGGACCCGTTCTGGGTCTCCAGCTCGCGTACCATCTTCGCTGACCTGGCGATCCGCATGTCAGCAGACCCCCAACGCAGTATTGAAAAATTCCTCAAAACCCTGCTGTCACTCAGCATGAAAAGCCTCCGTGACTATCTGGCCAACACTCCGTCGGCCAACCTGGTCGAGGAGAAAATTGAGAAAACGGCCATCTCCATTCGCTCAGTGGTGACCAACTACGCCAAAGCCCTGCGCTACCTGCAGGGACTGGACGACGGGACTAAACCGCCTTTCACCATCCGGGAATGGATGACGCAGGAGCGCTATGACAGCAGCTGGCTCTTTATTTCCACCCAGGCCCGCCATCGTAAAAGCGTACGGCCGCTGATCTCGCTGTGGGTATCACTGGCCACGCTGATGCTGCAGAGCATGGGGGAAAACAGCGATCGCCGCGTGTGGTTCATTATCGACGAGGCGCCGAGCCTGCAGCGTATTCCTGAGCTGGCCGAGACGCTGGCGGAGGCGCGTAAGTTCGGCGGCTGCTTCGTGCTGGGCATGCAGAACATGGCGCAGCTGGTTCATGTCTACGGTCGCGAGCTGGCCAAAAGCATCTTTGACCTGATGAACACCCGTATGTACGGGCGTTCCCCGAGTGCGGAGATGGCCAAAGTGGTTGAAGAGGAGCTGGGCAACCAGCGCAGGCGGAAGATCCGCGAGCAGAACAGCTATGGTCTGGACCAGGTGCGTGACGGCGTGTCGCTCGGTAAGGACGAGGTGAACGACCCCGTGGTTGACTACGAGCAGATCATGCGCCTGCCGAACCTCAGCTTTTACGTCCGTCTTCCTGGCGAGTATCCGGTTGTCCGCCTGAAGCTGAAGTACCGCGCCCTGAAAAAACGCCACGCAGGGCTGATGGAGCGCAATATTCGCGACGCGCTGAGTCCGGAGCTGGAGAAGGTCATTCAGGAGAATGAACGGGCGGCAACGGCGGCGGGGCTGACGTTCCCGACCGGGGATGAAGTGCTGGAGAAGGGAACTAAAACCACCCCGGCTGCCGGCAGTGCTGCCCCGGTATCGTCTGCCGGCGCGCCTGCAGAGTTAACACCGCACGAGGAAAAACCGGTAACTGAACCTGCGGCAGGGAAGAAACCTGCCCGTGCAAGGCCGGGTATACCCAACCTGCGACCGGTGACGGTGCCCGTCATTTCCGAAGTGCAGACAACCATCGAAGAATCTGAGCCTGACAACCACAGAGTGGTGACAGCACCTGTCACCTCGTCCGGGGAAAGTAACGTTATTTCGCTTCTTCACGGGCGGAACTCTTCTGCCGGTACGGCTCCGGAAGCCCCCGAGACTGATGAATCTGCGCCGTCCATGTCCTCAGAACCCGAAGTTGCTGAAACACCTGCAGAGCAGGCGACGTTACCTGCTGCAGTGCAGCGCCTTCGCAACCTCACTACTGCTCCAGAGCAGCCGGCCACCTCCGTACTCAGCATTCTGCAAAAAGCGCGTCAGCGTCCGGCACCGTCAGAAAGTAACTCCGGGACCGGGGACAACAACGACGGCGAGTCGATGAATCTTGAGATGAAGGTGACCGCGCTGCCCGACGGTGGCTTGAGCCTGACGACAGCCGGTAAGCCCGGCACACCGGCAAATCCGGATGAAGCACACCGGACGAACCGTCGGCTGGCGCAGGAAGAAGAGAACATTTTACTGCACCGTGACGCGGGTGACCCGGGTTACGACGAGAACGATCAACACTGTTACGACAGGGAACCTGAACTATGATGTCAGTCGCCCCCGTGGCTTCGGCAGGCTCGGCCGCCGGCTACTACAGCAATTCCGATAACTACTATTTTCTGGGCAATCTACAGAGTCTCTGGCTGGGTGAAGGCGCAAAAGAGCTGGGCCTCGAGGGCAATGTCCGGGGAGATGACCTGACGGCTGTGCTCGAGGGCCGTCTACCGGACGGTTCGCGCCTGGGCAGGGAAATTAATGGCAACCACGTGCACCGACCCGGCCATGACCTGACGTTTTCGGCACCCAAAAGCGTCTCCATTCTGGCTTTAATCGGCAATGATAAAGCGATGCTGGAAGCGCATAACCATGCCGTGCGGGTGGCTGCAGGCTATGTGGAAAAGCTTATCTCCGCGCGCGTAACGAAGGATGGCGTCACGTCCATTGAACATACCGGCAAAATGGTGGCGGCCGCCTTCACCCACGACACCTCGCGCAATCTTGACCCGCTGATTCATACACATCTGCTGATCGCCAACATGACTGAGCATGATGGTAAATGGAAGGCGCTGGCCACGGACTACATTCACAACGCCGGTTTTATCGAAACGGTCATGAAACACCAGGTTACGCTCGGTAAAATTTACCGTGGTGCCCTGCGCCAGCGCGTCGAATCCCTCGGCCATGAAGTGGAAGAGGTTGGCAAACACGGCATGTGGGAGATAAAGGCGATCCCGGAAGAGGTACGGGAAGAATACTCCTCCCGGGGCCGGGAGATCCGGGGGGTTGTGGGGGCTGAGGCCACGCTGCGCAGCCGCGACGTGGCAGCGAAGGATACCCGGCAGGCGAAAGTCGACCCGTCCCGCCTGCGTCTGATGGAGCGCTGGCTCGGCCAGATGAAGGAAAAAGGGTTCGATCTGAAAGCGTATCAGGAGAGCGTGGTCCCGCGTGAGTCCGGGCTTCACGATGCGCCCCCGCAGCCAGACCGGGCTACACCGGTTCCTGCCAGCCGTGCAGAACCCGGGGCGGTGACGCGTTCCGCACCGGAAGAAAAAACGGGAAAAAGCCCGGAATCACCGGAGGTGCCGGCGGAGCGGGACGACACGGCACGCCAGCCCGGATCACACCCGGCTGACACCCTGCGTCAGCCGTCCCTGACGGAACCTGAAAAAACTCTGGTACGCAGCGCGGACTCCCCGGCGCGGGATCTCCCTGCAGACGTACCTCAGCCTGAACTTGCGGAGTCGGTACGACTGGCCATCTCACAGTTAAGTGACGCCAGAACCCGGTTTACCTTCGGTGAGCTGATGCTGACCACTGCTGAACTGAGCGAACAGTTGCCGGAGATCAAGGATATCCGTGTGGCCATCGATGCAGCCCTGAAGGACGGCATGATTGTACCCCTGGACAGCGAAAAGGGGGTCTTCACCTCCCGCATTCACCTTCTGGATGAACTCTCCATTCAGGCCCTGAGCCAGGAACACCTCAAATCCACTAAAGTTGTCAGCTTTACCCGGCCGGCACAGTATGCGCCGCCTGCACTGGCGGTGGCGGAGACGGATCCCCTGGTCCTGATGAATGCCCCTTCAGGCGTGGCCGGGATCCGCGACCTGACCGTGCAGCTGACCGATATTTCTGCTGCAAACGGTCGCGACGTTCAGGTGCTGGCCAGCTCTGCCGAGCGCGCCATCTCGCTGGCCAGGTCTGACACGCTGCGTGACCGGCTGCTCAGTCGGCAGCATATTCTGAGCGGGGATTTTCACCTCAAACCCCAGAGCACGCTGATTATTGAGGGGGCCGAGCGTCTGGGACTCAAGGAGACGCTGGTCCTGCTGGGTGAGGCCCGCGCGCAGGATGCGCAGCTGGTCTTTCTCGACAGCGCCGGACGCCAGGCGAACGGCAATGCCATGTCGGTGCTGGAGTCAGCAGGCGTGGCCCGATCCCGCCGCACTGAACCTGCACCAGGGCTGGAAGCAGAAGTGATCAGTATTGCCAACAAGCGCGACCGCTATGAAGCGCTGGCCAACCGCTTTGCGGAGCTGAGTGGGGGCAGTGAAAACGTCACCGCGGTGGTGGTCGGTAAACGGGAGCAGGCGCAGCTGACCGGCCTCGTACGCGACGCACTACAGAATGCCGGCCAGTTGGGACGTGACGGAGCGGAGATTGAAGCCCGGCAACCGGTCTGGCTCGACAATAAAACCCGCCGTATGCCCGGCTCGTACAGGCCTGGCATGGTCCTTGAGGATCGCCGGGATGCAAGAACGCGCAAATCCTACGTGATTGACCGGGTGCATGAAGATACGCGCGTCCTGTCCCTTATCGATGGCGACGGGGTGCTGACCCGGATGAAAATCGGGGAGGTCAGCGCCGACTGGCGGCTGTTCAGCAGTGAAACCCTGAATGTGGCCACCGGTGAAAAACTGCTGGCTGTGGCGGGTGACCGCGAACACAGCCTGAAGGCAAAAGATCGCCTGGAGGTGACCGCCATTACCGATAAGGGTATTGAGGTGAAGCGCGGAGAAGATACTCTGACGCTGCCGAAAGACCAGCCGCTGTATGTAACGCACGCTTATGTCAGCGCCCCGGGCGGACGGGATAACGACACGGGTGTGGTACTGGCGGCGCTGAACACCCGTGATATTTCCACCCAGACCATGAACTCGCTGGCACAAAGTGGCCATCGAGCGGAGGTGTTCACTGCAGAAGTGCAGGACCGGGCTGAAGCCCGTCTGCAGCGCATGAAAACAAACGCCTCCCCCGTACAGCTTGTCCGCAGCCTCAGCGGAAGAGAGGATGTCAGCGAGGCGGTGGGAAGCCTGCATGATGCCGTACGCACCGATGCCGGTCTGGCGGTCTGGCGTGCGGTGAATGACCAGCGCAATGTGGTCTTCAGCGAACTGAAGCTGGCGGAGGCGGCCAGTGAATATCATCCTGATCTCGTTGCCGTGGGCACTGAAATCGCAGGAATGGTGAAGGGCGGGGAGCTGCTGCGAGTGTCCGTGCGGGGTGAGCCTCAGCTGATAGCCCGGTCCACCTGGGAGATGGAAAAAGCCATTCTGCGCACGGTGGAGGCGGGCAAAAACACGCAGCAGCCGCTGCTCGATAACGTCCCGCAGGCGGTGCTGAATGGACTGACCAGCGGACAGAAGCAGTCGACAACGCTGGTTCTTGGTAGTACCGACCAGTTCACAGGTATCCAGGGCTATGCTGGGGTGGGAAAAACCACGCAGATTAAGGCCGTGGTTGCCGCACTCGATACGCTGCCGGCAGATGCGAGACCGCAGCTGACCGGCCTTGCGCCGACGCACCAGGCCGTAAAGGAAATGAGCGACGTTGGCGTACGCGCCCAGACCATCAAATCCTTTATTGTTGAGCACGACCAGGCGAAGGCCGCGGGGGAAAAGCCGGACTATCAGGGCCAGGTGTTCCTGATCGATGAATCCTCAATGGCCGGGAACCAGGACACCGCCGCGCTGTTTCAGGCCATTGCAGCTGGCGGCGGTCGCGCGGTCTCGATGGGGGATACAGACCAGTTTGAGGCTGTTGATTCCGGGGCACCGTTTAAGCTGATGCAGGAGCGCAGTCCGATGGACGTGGCCATCATGAAAGAAATTGTCCGCCAGAAAGACGTGCAGCTGCGCGGTGCGGTGCACGATATTATCGACAACCGCATCGGCGCCGCCCTGAAGCGTATTGAAGCCCAGCCGGCTGACCGTATCGTCCGCGAAGCCGGTGCCAGTGTGCCACAAAGCGCATTCGAGGAGACGGGTAGCCCGGTAAACGACATCGTCAGCGACTGGACAGGCCGCACGCCGGATGCCCGGGCGCGCACGCTCATCATTACCCAGCTGAACGCCGACCGTAATGCCGTCAATGCCGGTATTCATGACCAGCTGGTTAAGCGCGGGGAGCTGGGCAGGGAAGCCGTCACGGTACCGGTACTCGATAAAATTTCGCACACCCGCCATGAGTTCAACAAAACCGCCGCCTGGGACGCGAACCTGGTGGTGAAACGCGGCGATCGCTACCAGGACGTGCTGGCCGTTGACCGCAACGGCAACACGGTCACGGTGCGGGACGAGGAAGGAAAAATTGGCCTGTATTCGCCAAAAGAGCTTATCACTGGCGACGTGCAGCTTTTCCGGCGCAGTCAGATAGAGGTGCGCTCAGGCGACCAGCTGCGCTTCACGCTCACGGACCGCGAACATGGCCAGACGGGTAATCAGCGTTTTACGGTGGATGCGGTCAGCCAGACGGGCGATATCCGGCTCAGGGACGAGAGGGGAACAGTTACCATCAATCCTGGCAATGTCCGGGCGCAGCAGCACATTGACTATGCCTGGGCCGTGACCGGTTACGGCGCGCAGGGCGCGAGCACAGACTACGTCATTTCGCTTGAGGGTACCGAGGGGGGCCGCAAAATGCTGGCCAGCAAGCGGGCCTTCTACATCTCCGCCTCGCGTGCAAAGGAGCATGTGCAGATTTACACCGACGGCAAGGCTGACTGGACAAAAGCAGTCGCAGCGCCGGAACGGGATATCAAAACAGCGCACGATGCGCTGGCCCCGGAAACGCAGCGCCAGCAGGCAAAAGCCATCTGGGCAATGGGGCAGCCCGTTACGAAAACCGCGATTGGTCGTGCCTGGGTGAGACATCAGGAAATGGGCGAGGCCTCACTGACGGCGAAGGTTATACCGGCAACCCGTCGTTTTCCGGAGCCGGCGCTGGCGTTACCTGTGTATGACAACAACGGCAAAAGCGCGGGCCTGGCGCTGGTCTCTCTGGTATCCAGCCCGGAGGGCAGGCTGACGCAGGGCGACGTACGCATGGTGATGACGGAGCGGGCACGCGGCGCGGTCCTGCAGCGAAGCCAGTCCGGTAATACGGTCGTGGTAAACGATCTGGCGGCTGCGCTGGATGCCGTCAGAATGCATCCGAAGGATGGAGTGGTGTGGCAGACCGGGCAGGAGCCGCCTTCAGCAAACCTGATGAAGGTCAGCGGGGGAGTACGTGAGGATGAAGGACTGCGGCTGAACCTGAGTACCCTGACCGCTCAGGATGAACTCCAGCGTCAGAGCGAACTGAAGCTGGCAGAGCAGGCCCGCGAACAGGACGCTGTGCGTCAGCAGCAGAGCGACGTCCGCGCCATTGTGCTGCCGGCAGAAGAGGCCGTGAAGCTGCGCCCGGAAGAACTGAATCCGGAAAAACCGGCACAGCTGATACCCGACAGCAATGTTCTGGCCAGCGTGCGTGAGCGTGATCAGGCGGACGGGCGCGAACTGCAACTGGCATACAGTGTGCGTAAGGACATCGCGGTACCGGATAAATCTGCCGGTGAAGAGAGCCGGGCCTCCCGCGTCGTTACGGATCTGACCCGGGTTGAGCAGGATATGGTGCGCCAGGCCGCTGACAGCGGGCGTGGGCGCATGCCGGAAATCGAAGAGCAGACCCTCACGCGCACCATTCAGAAAGAACGTTAATCCGAACATTCAGGAGAGCACAGCATGAAACTGAATACCTTAACGTCACTTATAGTTACAACATACATTTGCTTTAATTCGGTTGCGCAGGCCTCAGCCCCACAGCCAGTATTTACCCCGGCGCAGGAAGCCAGGATCGGGGAAATTGCCGCGGAATACCTGGTGTCACACCCGGAGATCCTGGTCGCTGTCAGCCAGAAGCTGCAGGCGCAGCAGGAGGTGCGACAGCAGCTGAAGTTTGCCGTCAGGGTCATGGATAACCAGGCGGCCCTGCTGAACGACGCAGATACGCCGGCCTTCGGGCCGGAGAACGCAGAGGTGGCCGTCATCGAGTTCTTCGATTATCAGTGCGTTCACTGCAGTTCGGTGGCACCGGAACTTGAGAAGGTGATGAAGACGCATCCGGACGTGCGCTACATCTTTAAGGAGTGGCCAATTTTTGCCGATCGCTGGGAAAACTCACGGGCGGCCGCCGAACGCGGACTCTCAGTGTGGAAACAGAATGGGGCAGAGGCGTATGTCACGTACCACAACGCCATCTACACCACCGGCAACAACGAAGGAAAACTGACGAAAGAGGACATCGAGCGTGCCGCTGCAAAAGCTGGCTGGCATGATGCAGTCAAAGACAGCTTTACCGTAGCGCTTGAGAAAAACAATGAGCTCGCCAGAGCGCTGGACCTGACCGGCACACCAGGCATCATTGTCTTACCAACAACCAACGCCTCACCTAAAAATATCACGGTGTTTCCGGGAGCCGTTTCTGAAGAATTACTGGCAGCAGCCATCAATAAAGCGTCCGTATCGCCAAGAGCTGGAAACTTGTTACGGCTCCAGTAAGAGAACGCTAAGAAATTGCTGATAGGATCAAATAGAATCAGCCAGAGAATGACAGATATTACATAATGAACCGAAGGCTTCAGATATTTACAAAAAATCAATATCTCAATTTATTCAATGAGTTAGTTTTTTTATGTGAAGACGGTATTGCCCGAGATCATGGTTTTGTATTGTACAATACAATTAAAAGGTTGCCTCGCTCCCGGCCCCGAGGGCATAATTCTGGCTGAGCAAAGCCTTACCAGTTTTCACCTTTTAATGGGCTGAAAACGCAAAAAAACCACCCTGGCAGGTGGTTTTTTTGTTTGTATTACTTAATGAACCTGAATCGATAAGCTGATCTGATGAATATAGATCATCCAGCTTCCCTGCCCTACGGCCAACTGGCTAATCAGGGCAAGAACAAACAGGCATACACAGTCACGACGGTTCATACCGCGTCTCCGTATAAAGGTGGTTACCCTTCGCTATCATCGCTTGACGAGGGAAAGGTTTGTTGAGCAAAGCCTTACCACCAAATTTATCGGCCCGGCTCTGTGATGAGTGCTTCTGGCAAAAACACCAGCCTGGGTCCTGACCACATACTACTTATTGGGTCAGGATGCATTTTAAGTGCTACATATAGTGATTTGCATCAAACATGTTTGCGATTTCTTTGATTAAGAACAAAGTAAAAAGACCAGTGTACAGACGACAGGGGCTACAGGGTTTGTAAATTCACTGATAAAGACTCTGATTGATTTGCCAGCAAAATCATTAACATGACTTCGCCAGATAACTTTGTTCGTTTCGGTCCGGAATGTTTAGCTTTACAACTGTGAGCATGCAGCTGTATGGAACAGACGTAGCCGTCAAATCTTTTAGCGAGACTATAAGGGGTCAGTTTGGATATCGAAAATTATTGTACGTTAAGGTTGTTTTTTGACCTTTCTACTTTAGCTGGCCTCAGCCGACGAAACTTACCGGAAGCCGGTATCCGGTTACTCTTCCAGATATAATCGCCTGTCAGATTGATGTGTTCCCAGCCTAGCGGGGACAAATGCGACAGCAATTGCTCGTTAATCTTCAGCCCCTTACGCTTCAAGGCCTCGACCGCTCTTTCCATATAGACGGTATTCCACAGCGAGATAGCTGCCGTCAGCAGCGTCAGTCCACTGGCGCGGTAGCTCTGATTTTCCGGTTTTCGGTCCCTGATTTCACCCAGCCGGTGCAGGAATACCGCACGCGCCAGCGCGTTACGGGCTTCTCCTTTATTCAGTCCCGCCTGTACCCGCCGACGAAGTGCCGGATCGCGGAACCAGTCGAGCATAAACAGAGTTCGTTCAATACGGCCAATTTCTCTCAGT
>Ga0302349_1000732_pt1 | contig 33926 bp, 43 predicted proteins | sample PhyAR1_FD_202176 | JGI IMG/M metagenome (GOLD analysis project Ga0302349, IMG submission 202176) | Leaf surface microbial communities from alfalfa plants in UC Gill Tract Community Farm, Albany, California, United States - DLSL A.R1... | ecosystem: Host-associated > Plants > Phyllosphere >...
CGTGATAATAAATATGCCCAACAGCTTGAAACTTTAGCAACCTGGAACCACATGGTTATTGAGGACATGGTTCACCAAACGTTCGTCGATACATTGGGCAGTCTGTATGACTCCATGCTCGAGCAACGTCAGGAAGAACTTATCGCGTTGGATCGAACCCAAGGCTTAAACGCCGATCAACGACGAGAACTATGGGCACTCAACCAAGCATTGGCAAAAAAGAGTTAATCACCAAAATTACCTATTTATTTTAATCGTACCACCCAGTGTGAACGCGGAATGGCAAACACTTCCCAAACCGACAACACATTAGGTTAACGATTAAAAACTAAATTACGGCTTAAGTGCCGATGAAAAGCGGGGACAAGCCCCCGTATAATGCCGCAATACCGGGGAGCGGCGCGCAATGAAAAAAACCCGTGTCAGTTATTGTTGGCGGTTCTGCTGCCCAACACCGATTTAAACTCTGAAGTGTGGATACCGTCTTATGGAGCAAAACCCGCAGTCACAGCTAAAACTTCTTGTTACCAAGGGCAAGGAGCAAGGCTACCTGACCTATGCTGAGGTCAATGACCATCTGCCGGAAGATATCGTCGACTCCGACCAGATCGAAGACATCATCCAGATGATTAATGACATGGGTATTCAGGTGATGGAAGAAGCACCTGACGCCGATGATTTGATGCTGGCAGAAAACATTGCTGACGAAGATGCTGCCGAAGCCGCTGTGCAGGTATTATCAAGCGTAGAATCCGAGATCGGCCGCACGACTGACCCCGTCCGCATGTATATGCGTGAAATGGGTACCGTTGAACTTCTGACCCGTGAAGGCGAAATCGACATCGCTAAACGTATCGAAGACGGTATCAATCAGGTTCAGTGCTCTGTTGCCGAGTACCCAGAAGCAATTACTTACCTGCTTGAACAGTATGACCGTGTAGAGGCAGAAGAAGCACGTCTGTCCGATATCATTACCGGTTTTGTCGACCCTAACGCAGAAGAAGATCTGGCGCCAACCGCGACCAACGTCGGTTCTGAACTCTCTTCAGAAGATCTGAATGACGACGATGAAGAAGAAGACGAAGACGACGACAGCGAAGATGACAACAGCATCGACCCTGAACTGGCGCGGCAGAAATTCTCTGAGCTGCGTGAGCAGTATGAAAAAACACGTGTAGCGATCAAAACTCATGGCCGCAGCCACGCGAAAGCAGCAGAAGAGATTCTGAATCTTTCTGAAGTTTTCAAACAGTTCCGTTTAGTGCCGAAGCAGTTTGACTATCTGGTCAACAACATGCGTCAGATGATGGATCGCGTTCGTACGCAAGAACGTCTGATCATGAAGCTGTGTGTTGAACAGAGCAAAATGCCGAAGAAAAACTTCATCACCCTGTTCACCGGCAACGAAACCAACACCACTTGGTTCGAAGCAGCGCTGGCTATGGCTAAGCCATGGGGCGAGAAGCTAAAAGACGTACGTGAAGACGTTGAACGTAGCCTGCAAAAACTGCATCAGATCGAAGAAGAAACCGGTCTGACCATCGAGCAGGTTAAAGACATCAACCGTCGTATGTCTATCGGCGAAGCTAAAGCACGCCGTGCGAAGAAAGAGATGGTTGAGGCGAACTTACGTCTGGTTATTTCTATCGCGAAGAAATACACCAACCGTGGCCTTCAGTTCCTGGATTTGATTCAGGAAGGTAACATCGGCCTGATGAAAGCGGTTGATAAGTTTGAATATCGCCGTGGTTATAAGTTCTCCACCTACGCAACATGGTGGATCCGTCAGGCGATCACCCGTTCTATCGCGGACCAGGCGCGTACCATCCGTATCCCGGTACATATGATTGAGACGATTAACAAACTCAACCGTATTTCCCGTCAGATGCTGCAAGAGATGGGCCGTGAGCCGACGCCGGAAGAACTGGCTGAACGCATGATGATGCCAGAAGACAAGATCCGCAAAGTGCTGAAAATTGCAAAAGAGCCGATCTCAATGGAAACCCCAATCGGTGATGATGAAGATTCACATCTGGGCGACTTCATTGAAGATACCACGCTTGAATTGCCGCTGGACTCTGCAACCTCCGAGAGCCTACGTTCTGCAACGCGTGACGTTCTGTCTGGCCTGACCGCGCGTGAAGCGAAAGTCCTGCGTATGCGTTTCGGTATCGATATGAATACTGACCATACTCTGGAAGAAGTGGGTAAACAGTTTGACGTTACTCGTGAACGTATTCGTCAGATCGAAGCGAAGGCACTGCGCAAACTGCGTCACCCAAGCCGCTCTGAAGTATTACGCAGCTTCTTGGACGATTAATTTCTTCCACATCGCGTTAAACACAAAAACCCGCCTCGTGCGGGTTTTTTATTGCATCAACATCATCGCTTATCGACCAAGTGCATCATTGAGAACCCGATAGCTCGCCACCAGTTCATCAACGGTGATACGGCTCAACCCACTCGGGTTTGGCAGCACCCAAATTTGAGTTTTCCCAATCACCTTCTCTTGGCGCCCCCACTCCACCTTTCGAACGCCAAATGCCTGTGTGTACGCCTGCTTACCGAGGATAGCGATGGCTTGCGGCTGATAGCGCAGGATCTTCTCCTCAAGCGCATCACCGCCTGCACGTAGCTCTGCGCGCGTCACTTCAGCGGCCGTGACGGTTGGGCGAGAAACCAGTGCAGTGATACCACAGCCGGTATCCAACAAATGCTGCTCATCTTGCGGAGCCAGTTGCCGCTGGGTGAATCCAGCCAGATGAATGACTTTCCAGAAGCGATTTGTCGGATTAGCAAAATGAAAACCCTGATGCGCCGAACTTAATCCCGGGTTGATCCCACAAAAAATGACACGAAGGTCGGGAGCTATAATGTCCTGAAGCATCTGTCTCACATCCTATTCAATTAACGAATGGCTAAGATCTTACAGAAATTACAACGATCTAGCCATGCTCAAAAAAGCCGCAACCACCACAAAGCTACTGGATCTCATGCCCGCTTTTACTCTATAATCCCCGCCACTCGGCCCCTTAGCTCAGTGGTTAGAGCAGGCGACTCATAATCGCTTGGTCGCTGGTTCAAGTCCAGCAGGGGCCACCAAATTTTAGCTTTAAAATCATATAATTAAGCCACTCGAAAGAGTGGCTTTTTTGTTGTCTGGATATCCGTTGGCAGCAAAATGGCAGCAGGATTTCAGCTACCATCAACAAAAAACCCGCCGAAGCGGGTTAATTTATTAGAAATTCATGTGTCCCTGACCACTATTTAATGGGTGTGACGGAGCATGATCGACAAGTCCAGGGGTAACAATGTAGCGCACGACGGTTTCATGGGTAACAAAAGTGGTGCCACAATTAATATTTTGGCACTGGCAGTAGCGTTCTTTAGTGTTATCAGACACCCGAAAACTACTACGAGTATGTGCAGCATGTCCGCATTTCGGACAATTCATCATATCCGTCTCTCCCCACCGATTCCTCGCAATCACATAATGATACACCACACATCCATTTTGTGAACAAAATCATTCCATTTCTAAATCATCAATTTTTACTTCAAGCTCCAGACTGGTAGTAAAACCATTATCCTGGCTGACCGTATGCGTCAACGTTGTAATGGTCCATTCGGCATCGTCGATAGGCTGCTTAAAGCCGCTCACCTTTACTGGCATTTCGGTGTAGAGATCTGCCCGCCCCTCTGCGAGCTGCAGGGAGAAAGACGCAACACCACGTTGCAGGCGCTCCCATTGCATTTTTGCCGCACGCTCAGCATTGCTGCGGTTTGCGTAAGTACGATTAAGAACCAGAACGTTTTCATCCGTTCCCACCAGATAATCACCCTGTTTTGCTTCCGGCTCTTTGGGCGCGGTGGTTTTCTTCCGGCGGCGCTTAACCTTAGTTGTTTCTTTTTTCTTGGGTTCGCGGGTATGCAGCCAGCTGGCAATTACACCGGTATAAGCACCACGATCAGCCAGGGTAAAACGATGACCGTCACCGGCTTTACGTTCAATGGTGATAACCGGCAACAGCTTTCCGCTCGCCGTTCTTCCCTGCCCCTGCCTGATAAACAGCAGGTTTCCATCCTTAACGGAAGCAATCGCCCCATACTGGCGCGCCAGCTTCATCAGGAAACTGGCATCGCTTTCATTGGTCTGGTCCATGTGATCCAGTGCCTTGTCCGTCAGGTCTTTACCCAACGCCATTTTGAGGTTATGCCGTGCTGCGATTTCCTTTACCACATCGCCAACGGTTGTCTGGTGCCATGACTTTTCGCGCCGGGTGTTGAGGGTTTCACGGAAATCAGCGCTACGGGCACGGATAGTCAGACGATCAGGAGCACCGCTGTGCTCAATCTCATCCACCGTAAATGCCCCTTTTGGGAAAAGCGGCTGGCCCTTCCACCCCAGCGCCAGCTGAATAACGGCACCACGTCTCGGCAGAACGATCTGCCCGTCGGCGTCGTCCAGCTCCAGATCAAGCTGGTCAGCCTCAAAACCCCGGTTATCGGTCAGCGTCAGACTCATCAGGCGCGCATCCAGCGCGGTGGTCACGTCCTTACCTTCAATAGTAATACTGAAAGCCGGGCTTCTGCTGTTCAGGTCAAAAAGATCAGAGCTAAAATTCACTGCAGCAACCCTCCAACCGTATTTTTAATATTACCTATCGCAGACGTTGCAGAGTCCTGCAGGTTACTGAGCTGATCGCTGAGACTGCCGAACATATCAGACAGCGACTCATCAACCCTTTTCAGGGTCAGCGTAAACTCAATACGGCGAGGCATTCCGCTTTCAAAAAACTCTGTTTTTGACTGACTCAGGCTCTCGATCACAAACATGCCGTAAATGGTCCCGCTTCCCTCAATCAGAGGCCATGCTTTGCCCAGCTCTGCCATTTGCTCCAGCGCGAGCAATGACAGCCTGCCCCCGGTGACTTCCGGCAGCAGTACGCCAGATAACGTCAGCGAGTCATTATCCGGGCCAAGAAACTGCGTTGATGGTCGCCGGTTCACCCGACTGTTGGCGGCGTGTCGCCAGCTTCGCTGATACTGCAGCTCCTGATATGGCACTGTACGCAGCATGAAGACATATAACCCCAGTACCATCATCATGATTCATACCCCCCTTGATCACTGAAATTGCTGCGTGCTTTAGCCCTGATCTTGCGCTCGCGTTCGTCAAGCTGTCGGGCAACTTCACGGGCAATATCCTGCGCACTTTGCCCTGGCTGAGCATAGATAGTGATCGGCGCGTGGGTTTCAAAGTGCATCACAGGCGGCACGCTGGCAGATTTCGCTGGCTGGCTTTGTTTATATGCCACAGTAGGCAGACTGTAAGGATGTAGTGGAGCAGCCTCTGCAGGCGCTGCCGCTACGCCCATGACGCCTGCAACGACGGAAGCCAGCGCAGCAGTGCGCCGTCTGCTGGTCACATTTGCGGGACCGTTCACTATTTCTGGGCCGTTCTCCCCAACGATGCCAAACTGACCACGCGGGATCGTGCCACCGTTGTCATACATGCCTGCAAACCCCATCGACGGAAATCCGCCAGGCGGCAACACCACCTTACCGTCACTGTTCACCGTAGCAGGCTGCTGTCGTGTAACCTGTTCAGGTAGTTTTGCTTTTGCCGCCTCCTTACTGACGATGCCGAGTTTTTCCAGCAACCACGACACGCCTGACTTGAGAGACTCAAGCGGGTGCATCACCATATTCAGACCTTCCGCCAGTGCCTCACCAAACCTGCGGCCCATTGCAGCTGCGCTGTTCAGTTCTTCGGAAGTGGATTTAACCGGCGTAAGCAAATCAGTGAACCACCCCCACAAAGCCCGCACCTTGTCGCCAATCCACTGAAAAACAGGCCGCAATGGCTCAAAGGCAGCACTGATCGGGGCAGCAGCGGCTTTGAATCCCTCCACCACACCACCCAAAAATGCGCTGATCGGCTGCCAGTATTTCCAGATAACCAGCGCCACGCCAGCCAGCGCAGCCACAACCAGCCCTATCGGACTAAGTAACGCCCCCAGCAGGCCGGAAATGCCATATAGCGCGACACGAAGTAATGCCAGTGGACCGGATACCAGAAAACGCAGCACGCCACCGGCAGCAGATAACCCACCCCGCAGCGCCGCCAGCGGATTCATCACCATACCAATAACATTGCGAATGCCTGACATTCCCGCGCGTAGCATGGCAAGCGGCGCACCTGCTACCGCTTTCAGTGCGTTGCCAGCCAGTCCGGCAGAACGGCGCAGGGAATTAAGGGGAGCGCTCAGCAGCCCGGCACTGCCGCCGGATGAGGCCATACCACGACGCAACAGGGAAAGTGGAGCACCTGCCAGCCATGACAACGCACTGCCGGTGCGGGTCACTGCGGCAGTAACAGAAGGTAAAGTTTTTACACCCAGCACAGACATGCCAAAGCGGATCACCGCCAGCGGCCCCAGCACAGCAGCTACCGCCACTGCCAGTGTGCCGAGCGCAACGGTGATCGCGGCAGTCGCAGCAGCAACTTTCATCAGCGTGCCTGCCAGCTGCGGGTTGGCCTCCACCCAGCGACGTAATGCGCCGGTGACGCGTTTTACGGAATCCATAATGTCCATCAGTGGCTGGCGCAGCGTTTCGCCCAGACTACTGAAAGCGTTCTGCGCCCCTGTTTTGACCAGCAACCACTGCGCAGATAAAGAGTCTTTGTTGATATCAGATTCTTTCTGCATGGAGCCGTTCGCTTCATTGCCTGATGTGAGTTTCAGCTGGCGCTGCAACTCCGGCAGGTTGTTCGCCAGCTTTGCCGCATCGTCACCAAATTCTTTGCCGAAAACCATCGTCATGGCAGACAGGCGTTTATCCTTGGGTAGTTTGTTGACCTTCTCCAGAACGCGCTGGATAGTGCCCATTGCGTCGGTGGTCATCTGCTTCTCAATCTCAGCGGGATTGAGTTTAAGCAGATCCATACCCTCAAAGAACCGCTTGCTTTGCATGGTCGCAATTGACAGCTCGCGTACCATGGCATTCGAGGCGCTGGCGGCAATTTCCGGCGCAGCGCCAAGAGACAGGAACGTGGAACCAAGGGCAGCCGCTTTTCGATAGTCCAGGCGGTCAGCCACGCCCCCCATGCGCTGCAGCACGTCGATAATATCCGCGCCCTTCGACATAGCGTTATCGTCCAGGTAGTTCAGCGCATCGCCCAGCTGTTCAATATTGCGGGTTGGTACTTTATACAGCTGCGCAATTTTACCCAGCCCTTCCGCCAGCTCGTCAGCGGGTAGCTCAAATGCCGTTGCGGCTTTTGCCGCCGTGGATGCAAAAGCCAGCAGGTCACGCTTCTGGTCTTCGTATGGATCGTCCTGGTTGGTTACGCCCATACGCGCACCACCTTCAACCAGTGCGGCATAGTCTATAGCGCCGTTCTCCATCGGCAGCTGTTCGCTGGCGGCCTTGATGGCATCCTGCATGTCATAAAACTGTTTCGTGCGGTTGCCGTTATCGTCCCGCAGTCCGTTTACCTGCTTTGCCACGCCTTTCATGGCATCTTCCATGCTGGAGTAGCTTTTCACCGCTGCCATGACCGGCGCGCCCATTGCCAGACCCGCTGCCGTGGTGGTTGCCCCTGCCCCGGCAATGCGATCCCTTACCTCAAGACGGCGTGAATATTGCTCACGTGCGGCATTCATTTTCGCTTGCTGTTCGCCCAGGCGTTTCAGGGATTTCTGCTGACGTTCCAGCGCCTGCCGGGTTTCGTCGGCATTTTTACGCAGTTCCCGCTGGGCGCTACTGAGCTGTTTAGTATCAATGCCGGATTCTTTCAGTGCTTGCCGCTGCCGTTGTACCGAACCCAGCAGGCCGTTGTAGGTCTGCTGCAGTTCCTGCACACGGTTTTTTGCCTGGCTAAATAATTTAGCCTGAGCAGCAGTTGGGCGATTTGTTGCAGCAAACTGCGTGGCAAGTTTTGCGGCTTCTTCGCGTGCAGCACTGAGATTTGTTGCAGTGATTGCAAGCTGTGACCGGGTTTTACGGAATTCATCAATACGTCCGGCCTGTTTATTCAGTTCTTTCAAACTGTTCCGGGTAGTTTGAAGCGCAGTAGCCAGCTCTTTTGAGCTGGCCTGCGCGGATCGGAATGGGCGGGTGAGCTTGTCAACCGCATTAAGAATCACCTGCAGGCGCAGGTTGTTGTCACTCATCGCTGGCCCCGCTTCTCTGAATCGCTTTATGCCGCCACTCCAGCACATCAGTCAGCGGCATAACGTCAGTGGTGGACGGCGACCAGTGAAAGATGGTAGCAATATCTGCCACCAGATCATCAACCGTCAGGCTGTCGGTAAACCGGCAAGCACCGACTTCTTCAACAAAAAAGTCACCACCTCAACGGACAGCGCGGTGAGATCGGCAGGGTCCAGCTCTGCCATTTCCTGTGCGGTCAGCGTCGGGGTGGAGATACGCGGGATCACAGTCATCATCGCGCCCACGTCCATATCCATAATGGCCTGCAGACGGGTGCCACGCAGTGCGCCGGACTGCGGCTTGCGCAGCACAATTTCGGTAATTTCAGTTTTACCACGCTTGATCGGGGTATCCAGTTGCACGGTCTTTTCAGTCAGCTTGTCGCTCATGTTCGTTTCCTGTTAATGAACTACTGGCGCGGCTGCCCGCGCCGTTAAGGTTAATCAGAGGCCGAGGGCATTACGGTGTTCTTCCATCAGGTCCACGCCGTCAACAATTTCAACCATGTTGACCAGATCGACCTCATAAAGTACCTCACCGTTAATGGTCAGCTTCGCGTAGCTGTTGGTGCTGCTGACTTTCGTGGTGCTGCTCTCGCCGGTTTTCCACTCGCCGGAATCCACTTCTTTATGACGTCCGCGCACAACCAGCTCAACGGCCTGCACTTCGCCGGTATCGTCACGCTGAATGGAGCCGGTGAAACGAAGCTGGATGCCGTCAACGGTTGCCTTGCCCATCTGCTTGAATAACAGCAGTTCGGTGCCGCCGATTGAAAATTCCGTGTCCAGTGCGCCGTCATCCAGCCCCATATCCACGTCCACCGCGCCCGGCATACCGCCGCCGCGATACTTCTCAAACTTGCGGGTGAATTTAGGCAGGGTCAGAGACTCAACGATCCCCTGCCAGTTGTTCCCGTCGTTGAACAGGTTCAGGTGTTTTAACTTACGTGGTAAAGCCATGGTGTCCCCTTACGCGCTGACCTGACTGGAGAAATCCAGCAGGTACTGATCGGTGATGCGCTGGCGCAGCATCAGGTTTTCAAGCGGCGGCACCGGCGTGTAGTCGTAGTCGATAGTGAGTTTCCCGGCTTTCAGGGAGTCTTTATCGTTCACCGACTCATCCAGCCAGCAGTCTGCGCCGATGATGTAGCCCTGTGTTTTCAGGCTGCGCAGCTTGGCGCGGATACCTTCGATAATGTCGCGAGCCAGTGACGGGTTGAGCACGCCATCTACCGCCCACATGTGCGCTTCTGCGATGGTGTCAGCCAGCACCTGCGCCGTGCGGGTGTAGTTCTCAAAAGCAAACAGTGGATCGTCACTGAGGCAGCGGGAACCCCAGAAGCGGAAGCCGTCTTTGCGGATAAGCGTCGTGACGTCATTCTGGTTGAGCAGTCCCGCATCGGTTGCCGGGTCCTGCAGATCCCAGAACACATCGGCGGAAATGCCGGTGACGCCGTTCACGCCCACGTTGGACAGGGTTTTGTGCCAGCCGGTCTGCTCGTCAATTTTGGCACGCAGGCCGAGTGCACGGGCGGAGGCGTAAGCCGTCGCATCTGCATTCAGCACGGTGTCAAAGTTGATGAAGTCAGGCCAGATCAGCATCCCCTCGCGCTGGCTGAAATTGTCACGGTAGGCAATCGCTTCTTCCACCGTTTTGCAGCCGTAGGCTGACAGGTAGGCAAACCCACGCAGACTCTGCGCCACGCTTAGCAGCTCAGTGGCAACCGCCTGCGTGTCGTGTCCCGGCACGCCGAGAATACGCGGCTTGACGCCCAGTTGCGACTGCGCAGAAAGCAGCGCTTTCATGCCCGTTTTTTTACCGTCAGCGGTCACGCCGCCGATAATGTTGGAGGTGGTTTCCGCTTCGGTTTCGCCCTGCGCCACGCGCACAACTACCGTCACAGGTTTAGCCTGGTCTGCAATCGCATCCAGCGAACGGGCCAGCGTGCCGGACTCGCCCGCTTTACCGCTGGCGGTCAACACATCGGTCAGCAGAACCGGCTTATTGAGGGGAAACATGGACGCATCAGCATCATCGCCGGTGCAGACCATGCCCACGATGGCGGTGCTCACCGTGGTAATGGATCGGGTGCCCTCGTTGACTTCAACAACGCGCACCCCGTGGTGGTAATCCTGAGCCATAAGGCAGTCTCTCCGGTTTACAGGGGGTGTGCCTATGTTCTGGTTGATATGCGCGCGGCGCACGCGCCGGGATATGTGTGGGGAATGACACAATGTAATGGGCAAAAAAAACCCCGCAGGCGCGGGGACGGGATCAGTGCTCCGGGGATTCAGGCCAGGCTATTTTTTGTTGGGTACTGGTATCAACAGCCTCCAGTTCATCAAGGTAATCCAGCCACAGGTTATACAGTGAAAGTTCATCGCCCTTTAATCTCCCGATAGCTGCTTTACCAGGCCACTGCTTACTGTTCATGTACTCATTAGCCAGATCGATTCTCGCCTGTTTTTCTGCTTCAGCAGCAATAATTGCCTCTTCTTCTGTTGGCAGAGGCGCATCCGTCCATGCGGGCATACCATCAATTACTCCACGGGTTTTTCCTGCAGGTGGGTCAGAAGTAAACTCATTAAATACCCCTTCCTCCACTTCAACCAGATCGACAGGCAAAGAACCCGCAGCTATATAAAAACTTTTCAGTTCTTCCGGGTAAAAGGCATTGTTCGACGGACTAAACCAATAATTCATCTGTAAGTCTCCCGGTATCCAGTTAATAGCCGATTGCAATAGCGCGCGCAGTTAATGCTCCGCCCGTAGCGGTAGATGGTACATAGAGAAGCCCACCATTTTGTGTTAATGAACCAAAGCCGTAGGCTACTGCTGCACCGCCAGAATCTGATCCAACCATCGTTGCGCAGGCATTAGGAAATGGCACCGGAAAAGTAAAGGCTTTGGATGTAGAGCCATCGCCAGTTTTTGAAATTGACATCCACTGAATGAAAAAAGAATGCGCCTTGCTAATTGGGATTGCCACATATCCATTAGCCACTACCAGTGAATAGGATGGCATGGGAAGTGATGCCATCCCCCCAAGCCCCAGATAATCAAGGAGAGCTGAAACTGACTTTCCTGAAAGCGCAGTCAGTGTGGCATCCAGTGGCTGCTTACCTGCCAGCGCATTCGTCATGGTAGTGGCAAAGTTCGGATCGTTACCCAATGCTGCCGCCAGTTCATTCAGTGTATCCAGCGCCGCCGGGGATGATGCCACCAGTGCAGCAATAGCTGATTTCACAAAAGCCGTGGTGGCAACCTGCGTATTGTTGGCTGTCTGCGCAGCAGTGGGTGCCGTTGGCGTTCCGGTCAGAGCCGGGCTTGCCAGTGGAGCTTTCAGCGCCAGTGCGTTATTTAGCGCAGTGACCACCGCCTGCACAAACGCGGTGCTGGCAATTTGAGTGGTATTGGTTCCTGCCGGTGCAGTTGGCGCTTTCGGCGTCCCTGTCAGCACTGGACTTTCTTTTGGCGCATACTGAGGGTGAGGGTCTGCTGCAGCAAGGTGTTTAGCCATCAGGTCATCCACATATACCTTTAGCTCCAGCACCTTGTCATCCACATACTTGCGGGTTGCCAGCACCACTGCCGGGTCAATTTTCAGGGTGATATTATCGGTGCTGCTGGTTATCAGCACCATGCGCACGGTCTGCGTGCGTCCGCTGCCTTCCGCCAGCTGCGGCTTGTAGCTCTCCGGGCAGTTGCCCACGGCAATCAGCGCGCCGGTATCATCGAACAGACCGACCTCACGAATCCACCAACCGCCCTCGGTTTCTGGGATCACCTGTTCAGCAATAATCTGGCTGCTGTTCTGCGGATCGATATACAGCATATTCAATGCCGCACGGCGTTTTTCAGCAACCAGCGCTGTCTGCTGCGCGCTGGGCGTTGGCAGCACGCCGCCACCGTCGCCCACAGCCATCTGGGTAATTTTCAACGGGACACCGAGCGCGGCGGCGCTTGCCAGTTTCGCCGCGCCGATATCCGTCAGCAGGGTATAAAATTTTGCGCTCATGGATTCACTCTCATTGTATCAATAACATGGACCGCCCCGCCCTCATAAGCGGTGCCGCCGGAAATAATGGTTTCGTTGATATACGGGTAGATCGTGATTTCTTCGCCGCTGTAGGTGGCTGCGCCCACAAAATAGGGGCCGCTGGTCTGCAGGTTGATGGACATGCCGATCAGATGGCGGCTGCACGGCTTGGCGTCACCGATCAGGCGCTCCAGTTCCAGATAGGTTTCTTCCGTGATGCCCTGATCCTGCACGCCAATGTCCAGGCGAAACGTCCCCGGCTGCTCGCCGGTCTGCCACCACTCAATAATGCGGATCAGGAAGCCGAACGGCTCCACAACCCGCCGCACGGCGCTTGTCGTCCCTTTGTGCTGATGGATATAGAAAGCATCCTGCACCACGCGGCGCTTGACGCTCTCCGTCCAGCTTTCGTCCCAGCGGTCAACGGAAAACGCCCACGCCAGATATGGCAGAAAGCTGACCGGACACGTTGCCGGGTTCCACAAATCGCGCAGCGGCACCTGCAGATCGGAAATCCCGCTGCAGGTCTGCGCCAGTCGGCGCTCAAGCGGCGATGAACCGGGTGGCAGCAGACTATTCATCCGTGCCCCCGTTGGTTACGCTCCATTCCGTACAGGATGCCGCCTGCGTCTTATCCAGCACCACATCATCCAGCGGGGAGGCCAGCTCCACACGCTGGACACCCTCTACATGCAGCGCGGCATAAATGGCACTGCGACGGATATCACGGCCCAGCCGCGTCTGACTGGCGATGTACTTCTGCAGGCTGGCTTTTGCCGCCGCCATCACCGGCTCAGCTTCCGGTCCCGGATAAAGAAAAATCGTCGCATCCACGCTGTACGGGATTATTTCGGCACTGCGCACCGTCAGGCGGTCTGCCACCGGACGCACGTTCTCGCTGTTAAGCGCCTGCTCCACCACCGCCAGCAAATCAGCCTCTGCCGTACCGTCACCCTCACGGCTCAGTACGGTAAGCACCACCTCCGCCGGTGCCGGGCTGGTTGCGCTGGCATCTGCCACGCGCCCGTCCGCGCTTCTGGCGTGAAATTCATAGGCTCCCGTCGGGCCAGCAACCGACAGCCCCTCAAACGCAGCAGGGATGCGCTGGCGCAGCGCCTCATCATCTTCCATCACTGCGGCGACCGGAGGTACTGCATCATTATCAGCAGGCACTACCGTCAGGCGTTTCACGTTGCAGTTGGCTGCCAGCTGCTCAAGATCATTTCCCATCGAATAGGCCACCATCACCGCCTGCGCAGCCTCGTTAATACGCTGGCGTAGCAGGATTTCGCGGTAGGTGCTTTCCTGCAGCAGCTTGGTGACGGGTTCAGATTCCAGCGCCAGCGTGCGCCGTACCGCGCCCTGCTCATCCGCCGGATAAAGGGCCACAAAAGCGGCCTTGCGTTCAGCCAGCAGCGTCTCAAAATCCGGCACGTCCACTATCTGCGGCGCGGGCAGTTGGGAAAGGTCAATCACTGCCATTGTCTGCTCCTGTAGATACCGAAAGGGAAACCGGCGCGCCGTTGTTGCGCTGCCCGGTAAGCTCAACCACCATGGAGCCGTCAAAATTGCTGCTGATGGTGATGGAATCCAGCGTAAGCCGTGGCTCCCAGCGACTCAGGGCCACATAGACCGCAGACATGACCTGCAGGCGTAGCGCCGGATTCTGCGGCTGGTCAATCATGGCGGACAGCAGGGAACCATATTCCCGACGGGCAATCCGGCTGCCCTGTGGGGTCAGCAGAATATCCCGCACTGACTGGCGCAGATGGTCCGTATCAGTAATGGCCTTGCCGTTGCCCTGGCTCATGCCGATATACAGCGTCATACCGGGCCTCCTGACGTATCGCCGCCGGACTTCACGCCGGTGTGACCGTGTTTATCCACCACGATCCCGTTGGAACTCATCGCGCCGCCGCCCTGGGTGACGCCGCCATTGATCACCATCTCGCTGTTAATGCGCGTGGTGTCAGCCTCCACCACAAACTCACCGGTTTTGAGGGTGATATTGTCCGTCGCCTCGATCACCATGGATTTGATGCCCCGGACATGCCACCGCCCGGTGGCGGGTTCATACTCAAACCAGCCCCCGTCCGGGTACTCCGTCACGCAACCGTCCACGGAATCTGAGGGCGGCGCAAACTGATTGGAGTAGATGGCGGGCAGCACAAAAGCGGTTTCCAGATTGCCGCCCATACTCAGCAGCACCACCTGCTCATCCGGCGACGGACACCACCATGTACGGGCACCACCTGCACGCAGCGTCAGCCAGTTAATCCAGTTGGTTTCAAGCTCGCCCACTCTCACCCGGCACAGCCAGTTTTCCCGGTCCACTTCGGTCACGGTGCCGGTGCGGATCAGGTTGGTGATAAGGCGCATGATTTCGGTCAGTTGTGCATTCATAACGAAAGGTTGCCATCAGAGGGAAAAGGGAGGCAGCGCGGGCGCTTGTGCCAGCGGTGGCACAAAGATCACCCCGCCAGCCAGCGCAGCAGAGTGTCACGGGTGATGGTTTCCACCTCATCATTCACGCCCAACAGGCGGCGCTCTGCGTAGCGGACCTCCGGGCCTTTTCGACTGACGCGATCCCGCAGGCCGTAATGGTGAACACGGGCAATGCGCTGCACCTTGCCATCAAACTGCACGCTGGCGGAGTCCGCACTGGCGGTGGTTTTCAGGTATTTTGTGGTGCGAAGCTTTGCAAACATCTGGCGTTTGATGCGCCCCTTCTTGCTGCGGGCTGTCACCCGGCGCGGCTCATAACCGCTGCCGTCAGGATTACGCTGCAGCCTGATGTTCTGCTGCTGCGTCCGGCGCAGCTGTTTCGCCAGTTGCCGCATCATACGGCTGCGTGCAGCAGGCTCCAGATTTGCCAGCAGCGCCGCCAGCCAGTCATCCACCCTCTGCAGCTCATCCACGTTTCACCGTCCACATTTCTTCGGGTTCGTCCGGCTCCGGCACCGCTTCAACGCTCGACACGCTGCCGTCAGTGCTGACCAGCACACGCTCCGTCAGTTGCAGGTTCAGGCTGATATCGCACACATCGTTGCGCAGAATATCCACTTCAAAAGTGAACAGTTTTTCGCGCAGATCAGGATTGTTGATGGCGTCCGGCTGGTTATCACTTAGCCACAGCAGCACTGGAGCCATCAGCAGATTCTGGTCGCCGCTGAAATCCTCGATCACCACGTTCAGGGTGTAGCGGTACTCCCATGACATGGAGCTGGCACCGGTTGCCACCAGTGATCCGTTATCAACGAAAAGGTGCAGCTTGTCCGGGTTATCGCGGACGTAGGCAACCGCTTTATTCAGGGCGCTGCGTAAGGACTGCGGTTTGTTCACTGTCTCGCTCCTGACACGCAATAATCGTGTCCACTTTGTCAGCACAGACCGCCCAGGCGGCCTCGGTTTCATCCAGCACCGCATTCAGATCGCCGTTACTGCGCGGCGCTGACCTTTCCAGGCGGCACTGCGTCACTCTGGGACAGCCACTCACGGTAAGCTGCACCTCCGGCGAGGGCCGGGCGGTCCCGCAACCTGATAATGTCAGCAGGCAAAGGAGTGTCAGCCCAGCGGCGTAAATCCTCGTTTTCACGTTTTAGCTCCTCGATCCGGCGCTGGCGACTTCGCAACAGTGCGGTGGTCTGCTCCGCTGCCGCATAAAGCCGCGTCTGCTCCCGGCTGTTGGTTTCGGTCAGAATGGACAGGCCGATCAGCTGGCTGTTTTTCTTCGTCAGCTCCTGCGTTTTGCTTTTCAGCGCCGCACCCTGCGTCTCGATGGTGTGGCTGGCATTGTTAAGCCGCCATGACTGCCAGCCCAGCGCCGCAAGCGCCAGCGCCAGAACCACTGCCAGTAAACGATTCATTCCCGCAGTGCCTTTAGCTCATCTTTTATTGCTAAGCTCATGGCTACTGTAAAAACACACACCATCCCTGTGAGCTTCCATCCGGCAAGCGACATGACAAAGGCAAGAACGAGGCGCTGATACCAGGCGAGAGGCACTTTTTCCATTAGCCCCAGCACCCTGCTCAGCAGCTGACGGACGCGTAGCCGGTCACTCCCCGTCAGCGTGCAGGAGTACAACCCAGCAAAACAGACCAGTGAAAATGCGGCATACTCAAACCACATAATCAGCGCCAGCGGGAAAAGCGCATGAGATGCCGGGAAATTCACATCAACCATCACAAGGAGCGCCAGAACCGAGAGCGGCAGCCAGTAACTTTTTAACCATTTCATTTCGCTATACTCCTTTTAAGCACCAGGCCATTTCCCGCGCGCGGCGGTTGTCCAGCCCCTGATTAAACACACCTTTGACATACACCCAGCGCGGCAGCTGATGGCAGGCATCTGCCCAGCGCCGCTGGTTCAGCAACTTAACCAGCGTGGAGCTGCAGGCGTTGCCGGTGCCCACGTTGAAAGCAAACGACACCACCGCGTCATAGACTTTTTGCGGCATCGGCTGCACCACACATTTATCCAGCGCCCGCTCCACGTGCAGTACGTTGGTGATAAGTCCCTGCGCCGCCTGCCGTTCCGTGATGGTTTTGCCCGGCACCACACCGGACGTATTGCCGATCCCGTCGGTCCACACGCCCGCGCTGCACTGATAAGGCTGCAGGCGGCACCCCTCGTAATCGGCAATCAGTTTCAACCCCTCAACGGAGGTATGAAGCGACTGGAAACCGGGCAGCGTGGCAGCAATAGCCAGCACCGCCCCGACAAGGCAGCGCTTAACGATTGAAGGATTCATATTCCCCCCGCGAAATCTTGCCGCCACGTAACAATTTGAAAGACTGGTGTTTGTAGTACCAATTGATAGCCAGCATCAGCGCACCAATCAGTACGCCGCCAACCGTTGACGCATCCTTGAGCGACAGATCGCCCAGCCATGCCAGCAGCACGGCGATGCAGTAAGTGATAAAGGCGCTGATTCGTTCAAGCGTCATAATTCAGTCCCATAGCTGGATGGTCTGCGCCGTGGTTGACGCCGTAATGTCCGGCAGCTCCACCTGCAGCCCGTGCGGTAAAAATGGGCCGTACTCAGCCAGCCCCGGATTTGCCTGCAGAACCTGCTCAGTGACACCCTGCGTGCGCCCGTAATGACGCCAGCAAAGCGCGTCCACCGTGTCATACTGATGCGCACGCACTTTCATCAGATAAGCTCCACCGTAGAGTGCGGTGCATCCTGCACCCGGCTGATAGCCCAGCGGGCATCACGCCACAGATCGCCGCTGGCCTCCGCCAGCTCCTCCCCTCGCTTCACACCTGACGCCGTGGCGTCATAGTCCTGATAACGCTCATTGAGCACAGCGCGCGCCCAGCAAAAAACAGCGTTGTGGTAGTGCTGGATACGCTCGCTTTTGCCGTCCAGCATTTCTGCGGGAACCTCAGCAAGTGTCCGCCAGCCCAGCATCTGCTGACGGTTGCGGAAGTCGTACAGCTCAGCGTTAACCTCAGAGATCGCCGTCAGCACGACCTGCTTTAAACGCGGCTGCGTCACCGTGCCGTCAGTGCGCATCACACTGCGAAATTCCGACAGGTCCACATCAGGCCAGAACGGCGTATTTTTGATGACCTCCGCCTGTTCCGGTGCCTGTTCGGGCGCAACAAACTTCATGCGGCTTTCTCCTGAATAAGTGGGCGGTGGACGGGGTTTTGATGTGGCAGTGCCTTTCGCCACCCCGTGCCGCCCGTGCGCGGGGCACGTTCTTTAGCGGCTGTCATTGCGCAGTCTGCGCTCCAGTTGCTGCTTTTCTTTTTTAACGCCACAGCGGGGATCGAGCTGCAGCGCATGGGTAAGGTGATTCAAAGCTGATGCCGGGTTGCTTTCGCTCAGTACAGCGCCGATGGCTTTATGCAGACGCGCCCGCGACTGGTCCGGCATATCCAGATCGGTTGTCAGGTCCAGCGTCTGCAAAAGCAGATCGGCATCAAAACCGGCTGCGGCTAGCAGAGCGCTTTGCGCCGCGTCTGCCATTTCTTCTGCCAGCACGGTCTGCACGTTACGGTTGCCCAGCGGCATTACCCAGCCATGGCGCAGCGCATGACGCCCGATTTCCAGCGCACCGGCATAATCACCGGCGTCGATACGCCACAGCATCACGTACATCAGCACGTCATCCTGCTGCGCACCTCCGGCAGCCAGCACGCCCTCCGCCCAGGCGGAATATTTCGGCAGCAGCTCCACCTTGATTTCCGCCTTTTTCACCGTGGACTGGACGCCCTTGAGGCGGCGGCGGTCTTCTGCCAGCTGCAGCAGCATCAGGTCATAGCCCGACGCATGGCGAACACTGCCGCCCTCACGGGCGGCCTGTTCGGCCTGAATGCGCAGGCGGTGCTGCCGTGCGGGACTCAGGCTCATGCGTTATTCCCCACCTTCCGGTGCGGCAGGCGCGCTAAAATCACCGATTTCGATGTTTTCTACCAGCGCCGCGCAGCGGTAGTCCTCGACCACATACGCCTCGTTGACGGATTCAAAGTTTTCAATCCGGTCACGTTTCGGGTTGTCGATAACAGAACGGCGGCGGGTGTCTTCCTGCCAGTAGATGGACAGGTTATCCAGACGGGTGATCAGCAGGGCATTTGCCGGGAAGAAAGGCGCGCGCACAGCCTGCAGGCCGCCCATGCGTTTCTGGCTGATGATCAGATCGGCGGCGATTTTCTCGCTGTTGTCCTGCTCTTTGTTGACCAGCGGGAAATACTTGTCAGACAGCAGTTCACGTCCGCAGACGACAACCAGCTCGTCATCATCCTGATACTCCACATCGATCAGCTCGTTGACGGTATCCATCACCACCGCGTCAAGATTTAGATACTTACCACCCGGACCTACTTTTACCGGTTCCGCAGTAGTGGTGCCGTCTTCTGCGGTTTTGCTGCCCATGACATGATCCGGCGCGTCTTCGCGGATTTTCTGCAGCCAGCCCTTATTTACATCCTGCAGCAGCGGGTTTTCAGCACGGTTGGAGGTTTTGGCGCGCTTCACGCCGTTAAAGCCGATCATGATGCGGTCCAGCGCCTGACGCTTGACGATGGCGTTGCGGATACGCACCTGGAAGTCCTGGAATTTCGCCCACAGGTCCAGTTTTGCGTAAGTCAGCACCGTATCAAAGTTGGTCTGCTCGCATTTGTATTCCACGTCTTCCATCAGCGTCGGATCGGTAGGCTCGCGCTCTTTGGTGGTGGTATCGGTGGTTCCGGCAATGGTGCTGCCAACGCCCAGCCCCAGCAACTGCCCGGATTGCTCAGTGACCGGCGTGATGTTAATCAGCGTCAGGAAAGCGGCGGACTGCTGGATCTGGTCTTCCAGCGTCTGCTGCACGGACGGGTCCACGGTGAACTTGCTGGAAAGTTCTTCAATCTCCACACCGTTCAGGCGCGCCAGCTGCTGCAGGTAAGCGTTAAAGGCAAAGCGGGTTTTCTTTTTCATCGGGTTTTATGCTCCATCAGCAATTGGTCAGGGTGCCTGCCGGTGCGTCACCGCCCGGCGCGCGCTGGCGGTAGTCTTTACGGCTGTCTTCGCTGCTCAGCTTTTGCTCAAGCTCGGCAAAGGCCGCCTGCTGCTCCTGCAGGGAGGACTCCAGCTCAGAAAGGCGCTTGTCCTGTTCGGACAGGGATTTATCCGTGCGCTCGCTCAGGTTCTGCTGCTCTGTGGCGACCAGTTCCACGGCTTTATGCACGTCGGAGAAACGCGCCTCATCGGTCTGCTCTTTTTTGGTGAACAGCGCGGTGACGCGGGCAAAGAGGGACGGCTTTTCGTCCTGGGCTTCTTCCAGTTCGATCAGCGTTTCAACCGCTTCCGAAAACAGGTTTTCAGGGTTCTGCTTACGGTTCGCCAGCGGGTTATGCGCGGCGCTGGCGCTGAATGCCAGCATTTCGGTGCCAAGGCTCGCCGGATCGTCCGTCGCACCCAGCCCCACAAGGTAGGCTTTGCCGGTGTCGGCAAACTTTGTGCTGACCTCCATGGAGGTGAAAAGCTTCTGGCCTTTCTTCACCAGTTCCACCAGGGCGTCCGTGGGTTCGATATCGGCATAAAGCGCCATCTTGCCCGCCAGCGGCCCGTCCTTGATTTCTTCTGCTACCAGCCCCGTCACCCTGCCGTAGCGGTTAAAGGTGCTGTCCGGCAGATAAGACTTGATGTGCTCAAGGTTAATCAGCGCGGTATAGACCGTCGGGTTATAGCTGGCAGCCATCTGTACCAGCCATTCACGCTGGATTTCGCGCCCGTCAGTGGTGGCACCTTCCACCCCGATACGGAAACGCTTTGCTTTCACTGTCATGAGCCGTGCTCCGTTAGAAAAAAACTTACTGGAGCCTTATGTTTGCGGTGATGGGGGGAGTGAAACAACGCGCGGCACTTGTACGGTAAACCACACAAACCGCAGCCGGGGAAAGCCGCCTGTCAAGGCCGTATGTTTGTGCCATGAACACCACACTGACCCCCGCAGACCTCGATCCCCGTCGGCAGGCCATGCTGCTGTACTTTCAGGGATACCGCGTAGCCCGCATTGCTGAAATGCTGGGCGAGAAAGTTGCAACCGTTCACAGCTGGAAGAAGCGCGACAAATGGGGCGACTATGGGCCGCTGGATCAGATGCAGCTCACCACCGCCGCACGTTACTGCCAGCTCATCATGAAGGAGCAGAAAGAAGGGAAAGACTTCAAGGAAATTGACCTGCTGGCGCGCCAGTCAGAGCGCCACGCCCGGATCGGTAAATTTAACGATGGCGGCAACGAAGCAGACTTAAACCCGAAAGTTGCCAACCGTAACAAAGGGCCACGCCGCCAGCCCGAAAAGAATGTTTTCACTGATGAACAGACCGAAAAGCTGGAAGAAATTTTCCGCAACGGCATGTTTGAATATCAGCGCCACTGGTGGCAGGCGGGCGTAAAACACCGCATTCGCAACCTGCTTAAATCACGCCAGATCGGGGCAACATACTTTTTTGCCCGCGAAGCGCTGATTGACGCCATCACCACCGGGCGCAACCAGATTTTCCTCTCAGCCAGCAAGGCGCAGGCGCACGTCTTTAAGCAGTACATCATCGACTTTGCAAAAGAGGTGGATGTTGAGCTGAAAGGCGACCCGATGACCCTCAGTAACGGCGCGTGCCTGTACTTCCTCGGCACCAACGCCCGCACGGCGCAGAGCTACCACGGCAACCTGTACCTTGATGAGTATTTCTGGATACCGAAATTCCAGGAGCTGCGCAAGGTTGCCTCCGGCATGGCCATTCATAAGAAATGGCGACAAACCTACTTCTCCACGCCGTCCAGCCTGACCCACAGCGCCTATCCGTTCTGGTCCGGCGCGCTGTTCAACAGGGGCCGCGCCAAAGCGGACAAGGTGGACATTGACCTGACCCACAACAACCTTGCGCGCGGCGTGCTCTGCCCGGACGGACAGTATCGCCAGATCGTCACCGTGGAGGATGCGGTGCGCGGCGGCTGTAACCTGTTCGACCTGGACCAGCTGCGCATGGAGTACAGCCCGGACGAATACCAGAACCTGCTGATGTGCGAGTTTATTGACGATCTGGCGTCAGTGTTCCCGCTCAGCGAACTGCAGGCGTGCATGGTGGACAGCTGGGAAGTCTGGTCCGATTTTCAGGCGCTGGCGCTGCGCCCGTTTGGCTGGCGCGAAGTCTGGATCGGATACGACCCGGCGAAAGGCACGCAGAACGGTGACAGCGCCGGGTGCGTGGTGGTGGCACCGCCAGCCGTGCCGGGCGGCAAGTTCCGCATTCTTGAGCGGCACCAGTGGCGCGGGATGGACTTCCGCGCCCAGGCGGACGCCATCAAAAAACTGACGCAGCAGTACAACGTGACCTATATCGGCATCGACTCGACCGGCGTTGGTCACGGTGTTTACCTGAACGTAAAAGACTTTTTCCCAGCAGTACGGGAGTTTGTCTACAACCCCAACGTCAAAAACGCCCTGGTGCTCAAGGCATACGACATTATCAGCCACCGCCGTCTGGAATTTGACGCCGGGCACACCGACATTGCGCAGTCCTTTATGGCTATCCGCCGGGCCACCACCGCCAGCGGCAACCGCCCTACCTACGAAGCCAGCCGCAGCGAAGAAGCCAGCCACGCAGATTTGGCCTGGGCAACGATGCACGCACTGTTTAACGAACCGCTGCAGGGCGAAGCCGCCAACACCAGCAACATTGTGGAGATTTTCTGATGCACTCAACCCCAACTAACCTCATGACCACCGCCAGCCTGCCTGTAGATCGCCCTTTCTTTGCTTACCAGCATGAATGGAACAGTGGCGCACGCAGCAGAAACCGCGTGCTTACAAAAATGCGTCAGGCTGGCGCGGATTTCTTTTTCGCCTACGAAGCCCTGAACGATGCACTGCATACCGGACGCAACCAGATTTTTCTGGGCTGCACCCCGGCATCCGCCCTGACAGTCAAAACCTATATGTCAGCCTTTATAGATCAGGCCGCAGCCTGGACACACCTTGGAAAAATAAAATCAGGCAAAGCGCATCTGGAACTACCAAACGGTGCGGTCATTTATTTTATCGGGCCGGAAAGTCTCGCCGCCGCGCTCCATGGAAACGTCTACGTGTCAGAGTATGCCTGGGCGGACTCCCCGAAAAATATGATTGCGCTCGCCAAAAGCCTGTCCATGCACGCGCGCTATCACGCTACCTACTACACCACTCCAAGCCCAAGCCCGGAAGCATGGCGGGAATACAAGAAGCTGATTGCCCGCAACAGCACAACCAGCATGACCTTTACCGCTGATGACGCTGCAGCATCCGGGGCAACGCTCGCAACCGGAGCCGCGCTCTTTGATGATGAATGGCTGAATGACATGAAAAAAGAATTATCAGCAGAGGACTGGAAAATGCTGTTTATGTGCGAATGGCCCCAGGCTGACAAGGAGCAGGCGGCATGAGCAAACGTAAAAACAAGAATAACCGCGCAGCGGTAGATCACAACGCTAAATCAGGCGGCGCTGCGGCGGAGGCGTTCAGCTTTGGCGACCCGGTGCCGGTGTTAGACCGACGCGAATTGCTGGACTACGTGGAATGCGTGCAGATGGACCGCTGGTATGAGCCGCCGGTGAGCTTTGACGGACTGGCGCGGACCTATCGCGCCGCCGTGCATCACAGTTCACCGATTGCCGTAAAGCGTGACATTCTCAGCAGTACCTACATCCCGCACCGCCTGCTCAGCCAGCAGGCTTTTGCCCGTTTCGTCCAGGATTATCTGGTGTTCGGTAACGCCTATCTGGAAAAGCGCACCAACCGGCTCGGCGGTGTTCTCTCACTGGAGCCAGCACTGGCGAAGTACACACGCCGTGGCGTGGACCTCGACACCTACTGGTTTGTGCAGTATGGCCTGACCACGCAGCCCTATGAATTTACGCAGGGCAACATCTTTCATCTGCTGGAGCCGGATATTAACCAGGAGATTTACGGGCTGCCCGGCTATCTTTCCGCCATCCCGTCAACCCTGCTCAACGAGTCCGCAACGCTGTTCCGCCGGAAGTATTACATCAACGGCAGCCATGCGGGTTTCATCATGTACATGACCGACGCAGCACAGAACCAGGAGGATGTGAACAATATCCGCCAGGCAATGAAAAGCGCCAAAGGACCGGGTAACTTTCGCAACCTGTTTATGTATTCGCCCAACGGCAAAAAGGACGGCATCCAGATCATCCCGTTATCAGAGGTTGCGGCGAAAGACGAGTTTCTGAACATCAAGAACGTGAGCCGCGATGACATGATGGCTGCGCACCGCGTACCGCCGCAGATGATGGGCATTATTCCCAACAATACCGGCGGCTTTGGTGATGTGGAAAAGGCAAGTCGCGTCTTTGTCCGCAACGAGCTGATGCCGCTGCAGAAGCGACTGCAGGAGCTTAACGACTGGCTGGGCGAAGAAGTGATCCGCTTTGAGCCGTACACGCTGGGACTGACAGAAGACAAGCGCAACGACTGACCCACCGCACCACGACAACAATACCGCCTCTCACAGCGCCCCAGCAGCATTCTGCGGGGCGCTTCTTTTTTGCTGCCGCTCCCTCACCCTCACCGATTGAAGCCGCCAGCGTGCCGGAGATTGCGCGGGATTTTCACCATTTCACCCCGTTGCGCGCGCTCGTATCCCCGCCACGCCTGCCCGCTTTGTGTAGTGGTTTTCATGCACCCGCATGACATAAGCAAAAGCCCGCCAGTTCTGGCGGGCCTCAGCAAAAACGATCCTCAAACGATCATGCGATTTCATGCGGCATAGACATGCACAACAGCACTAACGCCTCGCGTGGCTCGTTGTTCAACCTTGCGGACGGTAAAAACCAGTTTTATCGTCCGCAACGTTCGCTAATGTAACCAGCTGTCGTCCTCCCAGACCTGCTGCATTATTTCCATCACTCGCTTTTTATCTTCATCCAGTTTTAACCCGCTCAGCTCAACGCCGTTGGCGCTGCCCTTACGGATACGAATTGCTGTTTTGGGATACAGAGGGCGCAAATTACGGTAAAGCTCGGATTCAAGGGCGTCCAGTGTAGCCTGGCTAATCTTCTGCTCTTTATCGATCATTATTTCAATGCGCATACAGATTCCCCTTAACTGGTTACGTCCATCGACCGGCAGTATTCATGGCTGCGGATTTTCGCCATCAGCTCGTCGGTCAGTTCGGACACCCACTGGATAGCCAGCCGCTTTTCTTCGTCGCTGCACTCACTAGCCGCTACAAGCTTGATAAAAAAATCAATGCGCTGGAGCTTCAATGACTCCAAAAGATAATCCTGCATTTTCCCTCCTATCACTACCTCGGATACACAACAACTGTATATATATACACTGTTTATAATTACAGTATAGTAGGGATTTGCGAATGTAAACCGTTTTTTATCTGTCAATTAGATCGCTCTGATGCGGATCAATAAGAGCAAGAATTGTTATAGCTGCGGCATCAGTACCACTGACGCCATTTGTCATCTTCCTGCAGGCGGTGGTTGCGGTAAAAAATACGCAGCCCGGCACCTGACGGAATACTGCCTCCGCGCAGAAGCTGGTCAATCTCTGACTCGCTACCATCGAACCCTCTGGAACTCAACTCTGCCTCAAGCTGCAGGCGCTGCTGATCCGAAATATTTTGCTTGTATGCTTTTTTTCGCTTCGGTTTTACCAGCCTTAACCTGGCTGTCAGCTCCCGCCTTTCCTTCTGGCCCATGTTGTGGAGATATTCCTGCAGCTCCTTCTCATCCATGGATTTAATATCGGGTAAATCGCCCCCTGATTTGTCCAGATTTTCAACAGGGGGACAGTTATTGCCACGAGTCCAAGGGGCGCAAGCGCCCTGGTCGGCTGCCGCCTCCTGAACGTCAACGGCCTTACGAACCTTTTTCCACTTCACCGCGTGCGTGCAAATCTTGCCCTCTGCAATCGGGGACCAGATGCCATAGATACGGATACCGTGATCGCCGTAGGCGCTCGGTTCGTCGTTAAGCTCATAAGCCGTGCGGACAAGGTGATGTTTGCGGGGAACCAGCACGCCGCCCTGCTTCATGATGTAGGTGGCAAAGCAGCCCGCATCAGCCGCCGCCAGTACCGCATCCAGACGCGGATTATCCAGTACCGGCGCACCCGCTTTGCGTTCGCCCTGCACTCTCGCCGCCTGACCAGCCAGCAAGCGCAGCTCGCGGTATGCCTGACGCCCCGGAATACCAAAGAAACGGAACTGCTGGACACGGTGCAGTGACGCCCAGGCGGTTACATGCTCGGCACTGTCACGCAGTGATCTGCCGGTTTCTTTGCTGATTTCTTTAGCCAGCCCGCGCCCGTCTATGTTCTTGCTGATGTATTTGGCGATGTAGCTGGTAGGCGTGCCCTTGCGCGGGTTGATTAGTTCGGACTTGAAGCGCGGCCCGGTATTGGTGCCCAGTTCCTCGCGGTCTTCACGGATGGCAAACTTGCGCAGCATCGCAGTGATTGAACGGCGGTCTTTTTTGCGCATGAAGCACAGAAGATGCCAGTGCACGGTGCCGTCATGGTGCGGCTCTGCCACGCGGACGCCATACCAGCGCATCCCGGCCTTGTGCATGGCCTTGCGGAAAGCGGCGAACGTATCAACCAGATAGTCACTGCTCTGCCGGACGGTAGCGTTGGTCCACTTCGGATTAGGTCTGCCGTTGTTGAGCGTTGCGTGGAAGCGTGACGGGCAGGTGATGGTATAGAACACCGCGCAGTCTCCGCGCATTTCCGCTATCAGCTCCAGCCCCTTAACGCAGGCCATCATTTCATTACGGCGGTGTGCCGGGTTGCTGTTGCTGGCGTTCACCACGTCTTCCATGTCCAGCGTGTCGCCGTCTTCGTTGACCAGCTCATGCGAGCGGAAGAACTCCAGCGATTTGCGGCGCTGCTCGCGTTTGTGGATCACGGCTTCATAGCTGACATACGGGGACGCTTTTTTGTTGACCAGGCAAACGGCACGCAGCTGTTCCTCCCGCCACTCGCAGCGCATCTGCCACAATTTGCGATACCACCAGTCCGCGCACAGCATACGCGCCAGCGACGATGGGATCAGTTCATAAGGCACCGGCTTGCGGCGGTGCTTTTTGCGGCGTAACTGCTCAAACGCTGGCGGGATGACCTCAAGGCGCATGGCTTCTGCAGCAACCCTTTCCCATGCCTGGCGGATTTCCTCTGGTTTTACATCATCGCTGACAAACAGATCACCGCAGGCCGCATCGAGACACATGCTCATATGTGCCGCAACCAGCGTGGAAAGGCGCTTGACCTGATCCTGATTCATTTCAGGCAGTACCAGCAGCCCCTCCAGCCCGTCATGACTCGCCATGAACCGGAAAGAGGCAGACACCTGACTGTCACGCACGCGCTCCAGCCGCTCAAGACACGGCCTGATGGTTTCGCGCAGGTAGCGGGAATAGGCTTTTGCTCTGCCCAGACTATGGAAATATTTAATCCGCTCCAGCAGAGGCTTGCTGATATGGGACGGCATGGCGTTAATGTCAGACAGAATGACCAGATCGGGATTAAAACGCTGCTGCTCGCGCGCCATTTTGGCGTGGCTAATCAGCCGGTCCTGCTCCATTTCACGCTGGACTGGATCACGGGATTCATTGAAGAAATAGCGTTCCCAGACCTCATCACTCAACACCTCACGGCGCAGCTGTTCCTGCTCGTTATCCGCAGCGTAAAGAGCGATCAGGTTTGAAAGCGCGGACTCCGGCGCAACTTCCGCCGGGTCCAGATATGGGTTAACCGCTTTTTTGGGGTTATTCCATGAAAAGGCCACGGCGGCCTCATTCGAGCCGCCGGTGGTTGGTGCAATATGTAATGTGAATTTACTCACTGCCACACCCGCACCTCAGTTTCCACCGAGATATCTGGGCCGGATGCCAAATCGACGCCAAACCAGCCTGCTGATTTTGTGGCGATGATTTCTGCTGCAGATTTACTCTCGCCGGCAGCCACACCCATGCTGCGCTTTGCAGTGATGCGATGGCGGGTAAAATTACGATAAAGCGAACGGGTCAGGTACGTGTCGCTGTTGGACACGATAACCGGATGACCTTCTGATGACCGGCGCTCAAGAATAGACGCCAGATGATACTGATCATCCTCAGTAAACCCGGCGGTATGATAATCAGTGAAAGTACCGTCATAAGGCGGGTCGCAATAAACAACATCGCCAGGCACCAATAAGGCCAACGTTTCGTCGTAGCTGGCACAAATGAACGTTGCGCGAATGGCTTTCTCTGCAAAAGCGCGGATTTCGCTTTCCGGGAAATAAGGATTTTTATAATTACCGTAAGGGACGTTAAACTCTCCCTTTTTGTTATAACGGCAAAGCCCACGGTAACAGTGACGATTTAAGAATAAAAAAAGCGGCGCGCGCCATTCAGGGTCTTTATCGTAATTGAATGAATCACGGCTATCATAATAACCATCTTCACTATTAAAGACTTTAAACAGATGTTTGGCACGCTCAATAAAAGCAGATGCGTCTGTTGCTATGTCACGATATAGATTTATTAAATCAGGGTTAATATCCGCGACAAGATAATGAGGATAGTCTGTCGCCATCATTACAGCGCATGAACCCGCGAAAGGTTCAACCAGTCGCGGGCCAGCAGGAAGGTGCTTAATCAGTTCCGGCATGATGGCGGTTTTATTTCCCGCCCATTTCAGGATAGTGCTCATACAGCACCCCCGTTGTAGTGTTTGCCTTTCAGCTCTGCAATTTCCTGACAAGTGACGCAGCACTGCACGCCCGGAATGGCGCGGCGGCGAGCTGGCGGGATCGGCGCATCGCAATCAATGCAGAGAACACGGGAAACGCCCGGTGCCTTATTGCGGGCGGTGTGGATGTGGCGCTGGCGTTCTTCTTCAACGCGCTGCTGTACGAGGTCCATTGAATCAGCCATCAGTGGATCTCCTGCGCTTCGTTCTGAATCTTCACAGCTTCCTGACGCAGCAGCTCAGCCGCTTCCGTGTGGTTAAGCTGACGTGACACGATACGGGCAGCTAAAGAATCCAGACGCGCAGCCATCACATCTGCGCGTCCCCGGCGTTCTTCTTTGCGTGCCTCCGTCAGCAGCAGGTTGAGTCCAGCATCATCTGGTCCTGTTTTAATGGTACGGGTTTCAATATTTCGCATAGTTGTTTCTCCTGAATTTGGGCAAAAGAATGCCCGGCGGGTTTACGCCATTAATTTCTGTTGTGGGTTAATTCGGCATGGTTAGCCGCTTTGGAAATAAGCTCACCACTGCACGAAAATGATTCATTGCTTTCACCAGTTCCCGCTTTTCGTCAGTAGTCAGATCACTAATATTGACGCCGTGACGTTCTGCCGGAATTTTTGCCATATAAAAGATGGCTGCCAGTGCCCGCTCATTCTGTTTATTATTTACGTCGCGTGGATCGCGCATATCTTTAATAAACCTTTCAAGCTCCGGCTCAATATTCAGACCAAACACTTTAGCCCTCAATTCCGCAATATGGTTCAGTCCGTCCAGGCGTTTACCGGGGCTTAATGGAACAGTCGCCGTAGCGCCTTCAATAGCCATGATTTCCCCTGTTTGGTTGTGGACAGGTCAGCCAGCAGTTCATCCTGAGAGCGGCACGGGTGCCAGCGTTTGCCATCCTTCCCCATGATCCAGCCATGACCGTAGTGCATTGCCGGGCTTTGCTTTATGAGAAGTGACGCGAAAGATGGTTCTTTAGTCAGCATAACCACCTCAGATCAGACCGAACGAAGCGCCGAGGCCCGTCACGGTATCCACCGCGCTTGCCATCGCCGGGTTAGCTTGCAAACGCGCCTGCATCGAAACGGCAGCCAGTGCCATCAGACGAGTAACAGAGTTTATGCTGCTGATAACATCGCGGCGGCCTGCAGTGGTTTTCACATCGCCCGATACGGCACCGGCAGCAACACGTCCGATTTCAGCAGTAGCGCTCATGACGTAATGCGGCAGCTTCTCTTTTGCCACTTCGTTCATCGGTACGCATGGCAGGCAGTGAATCTGAGCCAGAAAACCGTCAACCAGCGTGGAGTCCTCAGTAAGATCGGTAAGCATCCAGATTTCCGAAGGGGTGAGCTGATGCGGTTGCTCCGGGTTCAGTTTGTTACGCAGCGTCTGGACGTTCATTCCCGCACGTTCTGCCAGCTTCGCCATGTTGTGACGCAGCGCAAAAGCCCGGCAGGCTTCGTCAAAATGCGGATGTTTGGAAACACGATAATCAAACATGATGTAAATCCTTTTCTATCCCAAAATGGAACTATTAGGCTTGCATTGCGACTTCGCAGCCTTGGGCCGCTTCCATCGTTAACGCGAACATGTTGATTTCGATAAGGCTGTTAACTCCGGCTTTCTTCCTGATAGGCAGGCGGTTTTCCCGGATCATTTGACGGGCATAGCTTGGCTTATAGCCAGTACGGCGACAGAACTCATCCAGTGTGATGAATGGCTCAGATACCACAAGGTTGATGCTGGGGCGCATTGAAAAATTACTTTTCATGATGCACTATTCCTCAGTTTGTGTTTAAAAACTTCACTATTCGGATGTATTCGCACATATACCGAACACCACAAAACCGATAATAGGATCGCAATTGAGATATGTCAAACACAAAAGAAACCCCTGACGTGATTTCAAAGTTCAATTTTTCATCACAAAGTGGTGGGAGAGAGGCCATAACACGCATTCTGCAAGCTTATGGATTTAGCACAAGGCAAGCTCTATGTGATCATCTCGGCGTATCTCAAAGCACAATGGCGAACCGCTGGATGCGTGACACTTTCCCACATGACTGGCTTATAGCCTGCCATCTGGACACAGGTATACCCTTGCTTTGGCTAACTACTGGTAAGGGCACCCCGGAAGCTATGCCAAATGAAGATCATGGATTGACTTTGCAATTAAATGAAATCACAAATGGGGTTTTAAACACCGCAGCCACGATTCGTTATGACCTACGCCTAATTCCTCAAAACACCACAGATCCGTTTCTTGTCAAATTTGAATCGACGACTTATCTCGTCAGTGAATGTAAAGATGAAATCAATGACGGCACTTGGCTGATTGAGATAGATGGCTTTGCGAGCATCAGACAGGTTTACCGTCTGCCTGGCGGGCGAGTTCGTGTAGAAAATGGTCCTGCATCATTTGAGTGTGCGGCCTCTGATGTAAAAGTTTTAGGGAAAGTGGCAAGCAAAATAGATAACGTGGACTGATATTAAATATCGTAAGGAGAATAAATGAGAGTTTTAGTCACAGGCGTTTTAATTTTGTCATCATTTGCTGCAATAGCAGCACCTGAACAATTCAAAAACATTAATGACTTGATGGAAAACTATAATGATTATCCAACTTATACCGTAGACGGTAAGGATTTTCCATCTTTCAAAATTTTGTCTGAAAAGCCTTTACACATCCAAATCTCGCCGCGCACTTTATCAGGGAGTTCAACGAAAGATATTAAGTACGAATCAGACAAGGCAGCCATTTACGCAGCATATCGTACTTTGTACCAAACGCCTGCAGACAGAGTCAAAGTCACAGTATTACCGATTTCAATTACTCCCCAGCCTCGAAAGGTTGAGTATATGACGGAAGATAAATATGATTTTAGCATTACAAAAAAGCAGGCAATAAATTTACTCCGCAAACACGGCAATATATTGAATGAAGACCAGTTAATGTCCGCCAATGGTGAATGGAGCAAAGCGTTTGAAAAGTGCTGTTACCTTGAAGAAGGTAAGCCCGGTTTATCAATATTTGCTAAAGAGTTAATCACGCAAAGGTAAAAAACGTGGCTGTAACAAAACTCGCTAATGGTAAATGGCAGGCTCAGGTCTTCCCCAACGGTAGGGATGGGCGGCGCATCCGTCGCCAATTCGCCACCAAGGGGGAAGCCATGGCCTTTGAGCGCCACATTAAGGATCAAGCGCAGGACAAGCCCTGGCTGGGGGAAAAAGCAGATAAGCGGCGAGTTACTGACCTTGTTGAAACTTGGTTCAACGCTCATGGCGTTACACTCTCTGATGGCCTCAAGCGTAAGGGTGCAATGGAATTTGCCTGCTTTGCTATGGGAAACCCTCTCGCCACTGAATTTAACGCCAAACTTTTTGCAACCTACCGTGAACAACGTTTAAGCGGGAAAATTACACGTTCCGATCGGGTAAAAGCAGTGACGCCCCGTACCGTCAATCTTGAGCTGGCGTACTTCCGCGCCATGTTCAACGAACTGAAAAGACTTGATGACTGGAGTGCGCCCAATCCGCTCGAAAACGTCCGGGAATTTAAAATTGATGAGGCAGAGCTGGCCTGGCTAACAGTCGAAGAAGTCAAGCAACTGCTGGCAGAGTGTGAGAAAAGTAAAGCGGTTGATTTAGTAACCATCGTCAAAATATGCCTTGCAACCGGCGCACGATGGGGCGAGGCGGAGTCACTTACAGGCAAGCAAATCAGCCCCGGCAAAATCACCTATATCAAAACCAAGGGCAAGAAAAACCGCGCCGTTCCAATAAGTGATGAGCTTTACGAAATACTTCCAAAAGTAAGAACTTCCAAACCAGTCTTTACGGGGTGCTATTCTGCGTTTCGTGGGGCTATTAAGCGAGCGGGGATTGAACTACCTGACGGGCAGCTGTCACACGTTCTACGGCACACATTTGCAAGCCACTTTATGATGCGCGGGGGCAACATTCTTGTACTGCAGCGTATCCTTGGACACACTGATATTAAGGTGACGATGCGCTATGCTCATTTCGCCCCAGACCATCTAACAGAAGCTGTGGAGTTAAACCCCTTAAATCTTATTTGATGGCAGCAAAATGGCAGCAAACCTACTCACTATGCTTTCATATTCCACACTATTCGACGGCGCAAGATGTTGAAATTAAAGTAACTTATTGTTTTATAAGGTTTAAGTTTGGGACTCATAATCGCTTGGTCGCTGGTTCAAGTCCAGCAGGGGCCACCAAATAAAACAAGGAGTTAGATGAGAAATCGTCTGACTCCTTTTTCTTTGAATCCAATCTGGGTCAGGTACGGAATTGCTTTCCTGCCCTATTCATCTCGCTGCCAGCATCCTCGGATAGTGCTTCGCCACAGCTGGCAGGGATCAGTTTACTCTTAAGCCTAGTCACGGCTTGTTGTGTATCGCTTTTGTAGCCAATCTAATCCAATCATCATAATCATTGAAACTTGCAGATGACGATCCCTCACATGCTTCAAGCACTGACTGTGAATCGCCACGGGTTTAACAGACACCTCAGAGTCATTTAAAATGGCTTAAAGAGAGGAGCCCATGAGCGGTAAGCGTTATCCCGAAGAGTTTAAAATTGAAGCGGTAAAACAAGTTGCTGACCGCGGTCATTCTGTTTCCAGCGTTGCAACACGTCTCGATATCACCACGCACAGCCTTTACGCCTGGATAAAGAAGCACGGTCCGGATTCATCCACTAATAAAGAACAGTCAGATGCTCAGGCCGAGATCCGCCGACTCCAGAAGGAGCTGAAGCGGGTTACTGACGAACGGGACATATTAAAAAAGCCGCGACGTACTTCGCAAAGCTGTCCGACTGAGGTACGCCTTTATCCGTGACAACACCTGCTGCTGGCCTGTTCGTCTACTCTGCCGGGTGCTATCCCAGTGGCTTTTACGCCTGGTTTCAGCAGCCGTATTCTCAGCGTCACCAGGAAGACCAGATGCTGACCGGGCAGATCAAACAATTCTGGCTGGAGTCCGGTTGCGTTTATGGCTTTCGCAAGATCCATCTGGACCTGCGGGATAGCGGGCAACAGTACGGAGTGAACATAGTCTGGCGACTGATGAAGCATGTCGGGATAAAGGCTCAGATCGGATACCGGAGCCCGCGGGCACGCAAAGGCGAAGCCAGTATCGTGTCGCTCAACAGGCTCCAGCGACAGTTCAATCCAGATACTCCGGATAAGCGTTGGGTAACGGACATAACTTACATCAGGACCCACGAAGGCTGGCTGTATCTTGCCGTGGTTGTTGATCTGTTCTCACGCAAAATTATCGGCTGGTCAATGCAATCCAGGATGACAAAGGACATTTTCCTGAATGCATTGCTGATGGCAGTATGGCGGCGTAATCCCCAAAAACAGGTGCTGGTTCACTCGGATCAGGGCAATCAGTACAC
>Ga0302349_1000733_pt1 | contig 33921 bp, 30 predicted proteins | sample PhyAR1_FD_202176 | JGI IMG/M metagenome (GOLD analysis project Ga0302349, IMG submission 202176) | Leaf surface microbial communities from alfalfa plants in UC Gill Tract Community Farm, Albany, California, United States - DLSL A.R1... | ecosystem: Host-associated > Plants > Phyllosphere >...
AACAGCCCTTTCAAGGCGTTGCTCATCGCATCTCTCCCTAACCCAACGCCTTGGCGGCCTGGTGGATGGCGGCGCGAATGCGCACATAGGTGGCGCAGCGGCAGACGTTGCCGCCCATCGCCGCGTCAATGTCCGCATCGCTCGGGTTTTTGCTCTGGGCCAGCAGCGCGCTGGCGCTCATGATCTGGCCGGACTGGCAGTAACCGCACTGCACCACGTCCAGGTTGAGCCAGGCTTCCTGCACCGCCTTGCCTTCCGGCGTGGCGCCGACGGCTTCGATGGTGGTGATTTTCTTGCCGGCGGCGGCGGAGACCGGCGTCATGCACGAACGCACCGGCACGCCGTCCAGATGCACGGTACAGGCGCCGCACATGGCGATGCCGCAGCCGAACTTGGTGCCGGTCAGGCCGGCTTCGTCACGCAAAAACCACAGCAGCGGCATGTGCGGATCGCCCTCGAAGGTCAGCGGCTGCTCGTTTACGGTTAAATGAATCATCAGGTTCTCTCCTTGTCAGACGCCGGATTCGCAGTGGGATTATGCAGCGGCAGGCTCAGCGAGGCGCGCGGCCGCCCGAGCAGCGCCAGCGCGTTGCCGACCGCCGGAGCGATGGTCGGCACCCCCAGTTCGCCCACGCCGGTCGGTTTCTCGGTCGAGGGCACGATGATCACCTCAACCTCCGGCATCTCATTGATGCGCAGCGGGCGGAAATTATTGAAGTTGGACTGTTCGACCACGCCGTCTTTCAGCGTGATATTGCCGTACAGCGCCAGGTTCAGGCCGTAGCCGATGCCGCCTTCGATCTGCGCGCGGATCACGTCGGGGTTCACCGCCACGCCACAGTCCACCGCGCACCACACCTTGTGCACTTTCGGGATGCCGCCTTCGCCTATCGACACCTCGGCCACCTGCGCCACATAGGTGTCGAACGCCTTGGCAACGCCCACGCCGCGCGCGCGTCCGTCCACCACCTTGGCGCCCTGCCAGTCGGCGGCTTTGGCCACCGCCCGCAGTACGCCCGCCGCGCGCGGCGCATCGCCCATCAACGCCAGTCGCCCTTCCACCGGATCCTGGCCGGTTTCCTGCAACAGCTGATCGATAAAGCTCTCCACCGCGTGGCCGGTGTGGGTGCTGGCGACCGACCGCAGCGAGGTGGTCGGTACCTTGCCGGCCACGATATGCGCATCGCAGCGGAAGGCTTCGAAGGTGTATGAGACCTCGCTAGCGCCTTCAACCATCATCTGATCGAGGCCGTTGACCACCAACGCCTCCATCGCGCTGTGGCGCGTCCAGGAGTGGCCGACCACGGTATCGGTCCAGCCCACCACCTTGCCGCCGCGGATGGCGCCACGCAGGCGATGCAGGATCATCGGGCGATACCAGCCGTTGCGGATGTCGTCCTCGCGCGTCCATACCACCTTCACGCCGTGGCCGGGGCCGATGCCCTTGGCGGCCGCCGCCATGTCGGCCGCCAGATCCGGCCCCAGCGTCGGGTTGCCCAGATCGATACGCCGGCCGAAGCTGCCGCCCGCCAGAATGGTTTCAATCTGCACCTTCTCCGGCGGCAGCTCGAACAGATCGCACAGCTGCTTGTGGTCGAGCGTCTGGATTTGGCAGCCGTAGCGCGCCTTGACGCTTTCGCCGTCCCAGAACAGATAGCCGTCCAGCGGCTCCATCGGCGCGTGAGCGACGTAGGGGAAGGTGTATTCGGCCTCGATCACCTTATCGGCCTTGTCGAACACCTCGTCCGGCTTACCGAGACTCTTCGCCACTACGCCGGTTTTCTGCGCCACCTGGCGGAATTCGGCGTAGATTTCCTCGGTGTTGCGTCGCTCCGCCTGCGCATCGTCCCAGGTGACCCTAAGCCGATCCCGCCCCTGGATCGCCGCCCAGGTGTTTTTGGCGTAAACCGCCACGCCGGTGGCAACCTGTTTCACCGCCACCACGCCCGGCACCGCCAACGCACGTTCGGCGTCAAACGTCGCCACCTTGCCGCCGAAGCGCGGCGGTTTCTTGAGGGTGACGGTCAGCATGTCCGGCTCGTGGATATCCTGCGAGAACTGCGCGCTGCCGTTGGTTTTCGCCAGTGAATCGACGCGGTGCAGACCGCGCGTTTTGCCGATCAGGGTGAAATTGGCCGGATCCTTCAGCGCCAGGCTGGCGGGATCGGGCGGCGGCAGCGTGGCGGCCAACTCGGCGAACTCGCCGAAACCCGCTTCGCGCCCGCTGGCGGCATGGCGGATCTTGCCCGCCTGCACGGTGATTTCCTGCGCGGAGGTTTTCCAGCTCTGCGCGGCGGCCTGCACCAGCAGCGCGCGCGCCATGGCGCCCATGCGCCGCATCTGTTCATAGGCGTTGGCCACCGAGCTGGAACCGCCGGTGCCCTGGAATCCGAACGCCAGGTTCTTGTAGACGGCGGTGTCCACCGGCGCGGCCACGACCCGCACCTGCGCCCAGTCGGCGTCGAGCTCTTCGGCGACCAGCGTCGCCATGCCGGTATAGACCCCCTGGCCCACTTCGGTGTGTTTACTGATGACGGTGACGATGCCGTCGGCGCCGATCTGGACGAAGGCGTTGGCGTCAAACGCCGTCGCGCCGGCGGCGGCCGGGGCGTTCGAGCGCGCCAGCGCGCCGGTGGACGGCAGATAGGCGCCGATCACCAACGCCCCGGCGCCGACGATAAACCGCCGCCGCGAAAGCGGAACTTGGGATATGCTCATTGCTCATGACTCCAAAAAAACCGAAGGCGTCACTGCCTTCGGCGAAACAGCGCTAATTATGGGAATGGCTTGCCGCGCCGGTCAGGTGACATAGCACAACAGAGCAATAATTAGCGTAGCCTATTATCCAGTAGGCTTAATGTTGAAGAGGGATTTTCTATTGGAGAATCGTGCGGTGCGGGCGGGAACCCGCACCGGGGGTCAGCTCTGCGTCGTCGCCAGATAGGAGAAGACGCTGAGCAGGCGGATTGGCGCCGCCATGTTGTCGCTGTCGAAGGCCACGGTGAGCGCATCCTGGCGCTCCACGCCGGGCACCAGGCTGAACAGATCCGCCAGCACCGGTTTGGCCGCCATCAGCGTCAGCCGGTAAGGCGGCATAAAACGGCGCTCCACCGGCAGTCTGGCGCCCTGGCGCACCTGTTGCATCGCGCGCTCGCGGATCTCGGCGCCTGCCCGCTGTGGGCTGAGCGATTCGGCGGCGGTTTGCGAGAGGGCGCGTTTCACGCAAACATAGCCGGATTGCGGATAACGTTCAGCGATCCAGCGTTGCAGCTCGTCGTCACCGCTCACCAGCCACAGCGGCACGTTCAACTCGGCCGCCGCCGCCGCATACAGATCGCTTTCGCCTACCGCCTCGCCGTTCAGGCTGACGCGATAAAAGGCCCGGCCGTTGATGGTATGCGCCAGCACGCCGCGCTCGCCGGCGGCGCTGTGATAACCGATAAACATCAGGCCGTCGTAACGTTGATGCTGCAGCCCTTCCACCATCGACAGCCCGCGCGGTTTGCCCTGCACCAGGCGCGCCCGCGCATCGATGCGTTCGGCGCGCAGGTTCTGCATCATCGCGTGGCTGTCGGCCACCGTCACCTCAGTGGCGCCGCCGGCAAAAGCGCCGTCGATGGCGGCGTTGACCTCCTGCTCCATCAGCTCGCGCGCCGCCGCATAGTCGGCGTGGGCCGGGTTGCACTGCTCCGGCCGCATCACGCCGGCGATCCCCTCGATATCCGCAGAGATAAAGACTTTCACATCAGGCTCCTGTATTTAATTTGCCGCCAGCCGATCGAGCAGCGGGCCCAGCGCCACGCGCGCATGCTGCTCGAAGCCGCTGACGCCTTCGGCGCTGAGCAACGCATCCAGCACCGCGTATTCGGTGGCGTCCGCCGCCGCCGCGAACAGCGGCTCCAGCCGTTCGTCCGGCAGCGTCGCCCCCAGTAACCGAGTGGAGAACGCCAGCGCGATGTCGCCGGAGCCGTGCCCCCAATGGCTGCCCACCCGCCCCAGGCCCGCGCCCGCGCGGCGGGCGATGCGGTTCAGCTGGCGGCTGTCCAGCGCCCGATCGCAGGCGATGATGATGATGACCGAACCGGCGTCCACCTGCGGCGGCGGATCCGCCAACAGCTTGCCCAGCGCCTGGCCGACGCGCACGCCGCTCAGCGTCAGCGAGTCGAGGGTGCCGAAGTTGGCCAACACCAGCACGCCGAGCGTGGTGCCGAGCCCCGGGCAATAGCGCGAGGCGGTGCCGATGCCCCCTTTCAAGCCGAAACTGCTCATGCCGCGCCCGGCGCCGACGCTGCCGCGCGCAAAGCGGGTGGAATGGTTATCCAGCGCGCTGAAGACGTGTTCCTCACGCACCGCCATCGCCTGAATATCGTTGAGGTAGCCGTCGTTGCACTCCAGCACCAGCGGGTTGATGGTGGCGCTGCCGCGGCCGATCTGCGGGTAGCGCCGGCAGCTGCGCCGCACCATGGCGTTGAACAGCGTGCCGACCGCGAAGGTGTTGCTCAGCAGGATCGGCGTTTGCAGCACCCCCAGTTCGTTCAGCTGCACCAGCCCCAGCGGCTTGGCGAAGCCGTTGAGCACCGCGCTGCCGCACGGCAGCGGCTGGTTGAACAGATCGCCCGGCGGCACGATGGCGGTGACGCCGGTCTGACATTCGCCGTCGGCCAGCGTGTGATGCCCGACGCTGACGCCCGGCACGTCGCACAGGGTGTCGGTCGGGCCGGCCGGATAACGCGCGCCCGGCAGGCGGCGGTGGCGCCGCCAATAGCTCAGCAGATTATCGAGGCTTTGTTGTTCAAATGCCTGGCTGTCTGTCATGGTTCCCTCATCCGCCGTTAGCCCATCAGAAAACCAGAATATCGCGCAATGCGCCGCGCCGTAAATTGAAAGCGGAAGCGAGCAGTAAAAATAGCCTTGCCCCATCGCCACTTATTGGGTTTTTAGGGAGAAAAGCAATGTAAATGGCTTGTGGCGCGGGTGATATCCCCCCTTATCCAAGATGTATAACCCGATCTGCCGACGCAATGGTCGTTTCACGGTGGGCAATGATCAGCTTAGTGATATTGAGTCTCTTAATTGCCTGATTCACGGCAGCTTCGCTCTCCTTATCCAGCGCACTGGTGGCCTCATCCAGGAACAAAATAGCCGGTTTCTTGTAGATTGCCCGGGCTATGAATAGCCGTTGTTTTTGCCCGCCGGACAACCCTTCCCCCAACTCGCCGATCGGGGTTTCATACCCCATCGGCATGCGCATGATCACCTCATGCAGATAGCTGGCACGGGCACAGGCTTCCATCCAGGCATCATCCATCTTGTCCGCGAACCCGCAAATATTTTCGCGGATTGAGCCGGAGAACAGTTTGTCGTCCTGCATCACGCAGGCAATCATTTTGTGGTAGTTGTTGATGCCGAGCTGCCGGATATCGACGCCGTTCACCTCAACCCGCCCTGCAGCCGGGGTAAACAGTCCGCACAACACCTTCATCAGCGTGGTTTTTCCGGCGCCGGACGGGCCCACGATGGCCACGCTTTCGCCCGGCGCAACGCTGATGTCCAGGCCATCAAAGATAGCCGGTGACTGGCTGTCGTAACGATAGCTCAGGGCATGGGTCGTCAATCCCAAAGGTTGCAGGCCCGCCGTGTAAGGGTGATCGGGTTTACGCTCCTCCCGCGGATGCAGGGCGATATCGGCAATGCGCTCGTTATGCAGGCTCATCATGCGCAACTGCAGCAAAAATTCCGTCAGCGACCCGATTCGGTCGGAGAACTGCCCCCGAAAGGCGCCGAACGCCACGAACATACCGAGGGTCATCTGGTTATCGATCACCAGGCTAGTTCCCAACCACAGAATGACGATCTGGTCACACGCCGCTATAAAGGTGTTGATCCCGCCAAACAGCATGTCCATTCGGGTGACGCGGATCCCCGTGTTGATGGTGTCGATTTCAAGGTTTAGCCAGTGAGCGATGCGGCGTTCTGCCATGCCCTGCATCTTGACGGTAGCGATACCGTACAGCGTTTCCATAAAATACGAGCCGGCCCGAGCCTCTCTCACCAGCGCCTCCTCGGACAGCTGACGGTAATAGCCGTAGGTCAGCAGTCGCATCAACACATAAAGCGCGGTGAAAGTGAGCACTACCCAGGTCAGCCAGCCGCCATACAGCGCCATCATCACCAGCACACCGATCACCATGATGCCGTCCATGATGGCGCCGACGATGCTGGTGGTGAAAGTGCTGCGCAGCGTATCCAGTGAACCGAAACGTGACTGAATGTCCCCCAGCTTACGACGTTCAAAGTAACCGAGCGGCAGGCGCAGCAGATGGGTGAACAACCCGGACTGCCACTGAACGTTGATAAGCGTCGCCATGACCAATCCTGACCATGCCCGCACCATGCCGATGGCAGCCCGCAACAAGATAAACAGCATCAATCCGGCGCAGATGAGCGACAGTAACCCACGATCTGCGGCAGGAATAGCGTGATCCATCACCAGCTGCGTGCCGATGGGCATCACCAGGTTGATGGTTTCGAATACCAGAGACAGGCAAAAGATTTTGCCGAGCGCCCCCTTGAGGCCATGCACACTGCCGATCAGCGTGCGAAGATGAATGCGATGACGGACGCTGTCGGCGGTGAATTCGCTGCCGGGCCAGGCCTCAAGCGCTACGCCGGTGAAACTGTGCGACAGTTCCGTCAGGCTGACGGCCCGGCGCCCGCGTGCCGGATCATGCAGCACTGCGCGGTGGCCTTTGACGCTGACCAGCACCACAAAATGGTTGAATTCCCAGTGCAGAATGCAGGGCAGTTTTAGCGCGCCGAGTTCGTCCAGATCCAGAGACAGGGGACGGGTACTCAACCCCAATTGCTCGGCGATACCGGTCAGTCCAACCAGCGTTGCACCGCGGGTTGACAGGTTGAACTGCCGGCGCAGCGCGATCATGTCGATATTTTTGCCGTAATAACCGCAGATCATCGCCAGACAGGCCAGCCCGCATTCTGACGACTCGGTCTGGTGCACCATCGAAACCCGGTGGCGCAACCGCAGATCCAGTTGGCTGACCCGTTGTTTGAATGAGGTCCTACTCATTGACTGGCCCCGTCGCGCTGTGTTTCATGTCGTAGAACGGCGACAGCATCCATTGATAAATCTTCCTTTTTTCCAGAAACAGGGTGCTTTGCGCTTTCATGCCGTTTTCCAGGCTCAGACGTTTACCGTCATAGGCAATGGCCTGTTTCTCCGGCATGACGATCACCTTGTAGTACGGCACGGCGGCGGTCAGCACCGCTTTGGGCGCTCCCTGATAGGTCAGCATTTCCTGCGGCGAGGCCGGGGCTTTGGAGATGACGGCCACCGTACCGGCAAACTGGCCAAATTTCTCCGCCGGAAAAGCGTCATAGCGCACATTGACCTTATCGCCGGCGACGATGTAGGGGATAGCGTCGTTGGGCACCCACAGTACCAGGGCATAGCGATCGATGTTTTGCGGGATAATCTGCAGCAGACTGTCGCCGACGTTGACCATTTGGCCAACCGTGACGCTCAGCGAATCGATACGGCCGCCGGCCAGCGCGCGAACGATAATATCGCCAGTGGCATCTATGTTTTGCCGCTCCTTTTGCAGCTCGTAGCGCTGCAGCTCCATCTGGTAAATCTGGTTGTCGAATTCGGCAGCCTGGATATGGATCTGGCTTTCCAGCGCGGTGATCTGCAGCGCATTCTGTTCGTTCTGGCCGGACAGGCCCAGCAGGTTGTTCTGCTGCTGGTAATACAGCGCCACCTGGTTGGTGAGCTGATCCTTATTGATCAGCCCCTTGGTCTGATAGTGCCGGTAGTTCTCCATGTTTTCCTTCATGATGCGAATCCCTTCCTGGGCGCGTTTGAGGATATCGGTGGAACGGGTGAATGCGGCGGTGTATTGCGCCTTCTGTTGTTCCAGCATGATAAGCGTGGCCTGCTTGCTGCTTTCCAGTCGGTTGATGATTTGCGCAATGCGTGCCAGCTGGCCATCGATATCCCGGCGCTGATTGTCGCTGATCACACCGCTACGGGTACTCTTGCTGACGTCGATCTGGTAAATGGGGGCACCAGCGGCAATCACCTGCCCTTCGGTGACGAATTGCTTGACCACTATCCCCTGGACGGCGGAATAAACGTTGGCGGCGCGCGGATAAGTGCTGATCTCACCGGTCACGTTGACCCGCCGGGTATAGGTACCGGCGATCGCGAAGGTGAGAAAGGCGATGAAGAAAAACAGGCAGAGCCCTGTCGTGCCCCAAACGGGAATACCGGGTAGCAGGAGCGCCCTGCCACGCCATTTCATTTTCTGATTCTCGATCGCTTCCTGGCGAAACATGAGCAGCGTCCCTTAGTGATAGCTAACATTCAAATTCACAGGCTACTGTATTGACAATAAAATAAGCAGAAGGTCAGTTAATTTTGGTGAGAGAACATGAAACCATTAAAATAAACACCTTTAAATCTTCTGAGTGATCCTGGCGCCAATAAATTTTTATGAACGTATGCTTCACCCAATGGCAGTATCATATCCCGAGAAAAATCAGAAAGATCCAGTTCGACAAGCCTTTTTAAATCCTACAGCATCTACTTCTAACTCATTTTCATCGTAGCAAAATAGACGATCGTCATAACAATAACAAAAATAGAACAGAACAATAAATCACCTGAAAAACCTCTCAATGAATCCAAATAATCATTGCTGTTCTTATTTAATTTTTTAATGGCATCGCTTTCGTTCTCAGCCTCTACTTCGATATGATGCTTTCTGAACCCCTTCTGCTTCATGACTTTAATTATTTCTCGCGTAACCACTTCCTTTTTTAGCACTTTTGATTCATCACTCTTTATAAAAACAACATATCTATTCATCATATACCCCATCTCCGTTATCAGACGCTCTTTTTCCACTCCTATCTCGATCCTGCCGTCCACCTGACACCGCATCGAATTGGCTACTTAAAATTTCCTTCATCAATGTTCCCCTATGCATTCACTGGGGTTATCCCATTTTAAAAGGGTTATAGTTGAAAAAGTAAAACACACTAATGACAATACATAACCACTCTGTATTTCATAAAAAATCCAATAAGAAAGTCCATTTTAAACATTGAAAACAATCATATTAGAATAAAACCAAGAATAATATACCGAACCTAATTACACGCACATGCTATCGATTCAATTAATTGAATCGCCAAATAATCTCAACGCCCAAGATTAATAGCCCAATAAAGAAGAGGCGGCGGAACAGCTGCGGGCGACAATGACGGCGCACCCTCTCCCCCAGCCACATGCCGCCCAACGCCGGCAACAGCGCCAACAGCGAACCGCCGAGCAGCGTGGCGGGCAGCGCCTGATGCCAGGCTAAACCGGCGGCCAGCGCCAGCGTCGAGACGGTGAACGACAGCCCCAGCGCCTGCACCAGATCGTCGCGCGCCAGGCCCAACGCATTCAGGTAAGGCACCGCCGGAATGACGAACACTCCGGTGGTGCCGGTCAGCGCACCGGTCACCAGGCCGCACAGCGGCCCCAACCAGGGTTCCGCCGCAGCGGAAACGCGCCAGTCGAAACGGGTAAAACCCAGCAGCGCATAACCGATCAGACACACGCCCAGCGCCAGCGGCGCCAGGCGGCCGTCGCCGGCAGTGAGCGCCCCCGCGCTCAACACCGTGCCAAGCGTGACGCACAGCATCATCGGCCAGAGCCGGCGGCACAGCGCCCCCAGCCGCGCCCCGCGCAGCAACTGCCACAGGTTGGTGATCAGCGAAGGCAGCAACAGCAACGCGGCGGCCTGACCCGGCGGCATCATCAGGCTGAGCAGCCCCATCGACACGGTCGGCAGCCCCAGACCGATCGCTCCTTTGACCGTGCCGGCCAGTGTAAAAATGCCCGTCAGGGCGATAATCTCGAGTAGCGTCAGCGACATGCGTCTATCCTTATGGCGAATCAACGGCTCGATTGTGGCCGGCGGTATGGCGCGGCACAATGCGGCAATGGCAGAGCCTGCCTGCGGCAAAGACAGAGGGAAAACGCATGCATTTTGACTTTATCGATCTGCGGCTGTTGGCGGCGGTGCTCGAGACCGGCAGCATCACCGCCGGCGCCGAGCGCGTTGGGCTGTCGCTGGCCGCCGCCAGCGCCCGCATGCGCGGGCTAGAGCAACAGGCCGGCGTAGCGCTGCTGACGCGCAATCCGCGCGGCGTCCAGGCGACGCCCGCCGGTGAGCGCCTGTTGCATCACGCGCGAGTGCTCTTACAGCAGCGTGAGCGGTTGCGCGGCGACCTGGCCGAGTTCGCGCCGGGCCAGCGCAGCCGACTGCGCATCGTCGCCAATACCGTCGCCGCCGACGCTTTTCTGCCGGAGCTGTTGGCGGATTTTCTGGTGCTGCACCCGCATACCGATATTGTACTGGAGGAGCTGCCCAGCCCGGCCATCGCGCAGGCGATCGCTGAACAGGCAGCGGATATCGGCATCGCGGCGGATCACGCCGATCTGCGTGGGCTGGCAAGCTACCCTTTTCGCCAGGATCGTCTGGTGCTGGCGTTGCCGCCGGGGCATGCGCTCAGCGGCCGCCGCACGCTCAGCTTTGCGGACGCCCTGCCTTTTGATTTCATCGGCCTGCCGGAAGAGAGTGCGCTGCAACAGCATCTGGAACAGCTGGCGATACGCAGCGGCGGCCCGATGCGGCTGCGGGCGCGCGCGGCTCATTTCGACGCCATCTGCCGCATGGTGCTGCGCGGTGCCGGGCTGGCGGTGGTGCCGGAAGAGAGCGCCCAACGCCATCCGCAAATTCGGCACAGCGCACTGACGTTGACAGACGAGTGGGCGACCCGGCGCCTGTCGATCGCGGTGCGTGACCTGGCGCAGCTGCCGCTGCCGGCGCAGCGGCTGGTGGCATTCCTGCGCCAAGCCTGAGGCGGCTCAGTGCGCAGCCGCGCCATCTTGTGCCTGCGGTTTCATATTCAGCGTTGTCGTGACGCTCAGCGACATCACATCGCTGCCCAACCTCTCCAGGCTGGTGGTGAACCGCTGAGCGTCGGCCACGCCAAAAAGACGAAGGGCGCATAATGCGCCCTTCTGTTTGCTTACCGGGAATGGACGAACTTACTCGTCCTTCAGCCCGCGGTTGATCAGCATCGGCTCGATGCTCGGCTCTTTGCCGCGCCAGTCGATGTACAGCTTCTCCAGATCCTGGCTGTTGCCGCGCGACAGGATCATGTCGCGGAAGCGCTGGCCGTTTTCGGCGGTCAGGCCACCGTGTTCGGTGAACCACTGGAAGGCGTCGTCCGCCAGCATTTCCGTCCACAGATAGGCATAGTAGCCCGCGGCGTAGCCGTTACCCCAGATGTGCTGGAAGTAGCTGGAACGGTAACGCGGCGGCACGTAGCTGAGATCCACCTTGTCTTTTTGCAGCGATTCGGCCTCGAACTTGTCCACATCCTGCTGCGGCTGATCGGCGGTCAGCATGTGCCAGTGCATATCCAGCAGCGCGGCGGACAGCAGCTCGGTCATGCTGTAGCCCTTGTTGAACTTGTCGGCCTTCTTGATCTTGTCGACCAGTTCCTGCGGCATCGCCTCGCCGGTCTGGTAGTGCTTGGCGAAGTGGCTGAACACTTTCGGATCGCTGACCCAGTGCTCGTTGAACTGCGACGGGAACTCGACGAAGTCGCGCGCGGTGTTGGTACCCGACAGGCTCGGGTATTCCTGATCGGCGAACATGCCGTGCAGCGCGTGGCCGAACTCGTGGAACATGGTGATCACGTCGTCATACGACAGCAGCGCCGGCTGCCCCGGCGCCGGTTTGGTGAAGTTGGCGACGTTGTAGATCACCGGCTTGGTGCCATTGAGCTTCGACTGATCGACGAAGTTGCTCATCCAGGCGCCGCCGCCCTTGTTGTCGCGCTTGAAGTAGTCGGTATAGAACAGCGCCAGCGATTTGCCGTCCTTGTCGAACACTTCATACACCTTGACGTCCGGCTGGTAGACCGGAATGTCCTTGCGCTCTTTGAAGCTGATGCCGTACAGCAGGTTGGCGGCGTAGAACACGCCGTTGTTCAGCACGTTGTTCAGCTCGAAGTAAGGTTTGATCTGCGACTCGTCCAGATCGTACTTGGCCTTGCGCACCTGTTCGGCGTAGAACTGCCAGTCCCAGGCCTGCACCTTGAAATCGCCTTTCTGCTGGTCGATCACCGCCTGAATGTCTTTGGCTTCACGTTCGGCGCGCGCGGTGGCCGCCGGCACGATGTTGCGCATAAAGCTCAGCGCGGCATCCGGCGTCTTGGCCATCTGGTTTTGCAGTTTCCAGGCGGCGTAGTTCGGGTAACCCAACAGCTTGGCCTGCTCGGCGCGCACCTTGGCCAGTCGGGAAATGGTCTGGCGGGTATCGTTGCCGTCGCCCTTCTCCGCACGCGTCCAGGAGGCGTCGAACAGCGCTTTGCGGGTATCGCGATCTTTCAGGCTCTGCAGCAGCGGCTGCTGGGTGGTGTTCTGCAGCACCAACAGCCACTGTTTCTCCAGCTTGCGCTCGGCGGCCGCCTGCGCTGCCGCGGCCAGCTCACCTTCGGACAGACCGTCCAGCTTCGCCTGGTCGGTTATCGCCAGCGCGCCGTTTTTGCTCGCCGCCAGCAGTTTGTTGGTGAACTGGGTGCTCAGCGTCGCCGCTTCCTGGTTCAGCGCCTTCAGCTTGGCCTTGTCGGCGTCCGACAGGTTGGCGCCCGCCAGCTCGAAGTTCTTATAGGTGACTTCCACCAGCCGACGTGACTCCGGATCCAGCTTTAGCGCATCGCGATCTTGATAGATGGCCTTGATGCGCGCGAACAGCTTGCCGTTGAGCATGATGTCGTCGTTCAGCGCCGCCAGCTTCGGCGAGGTTTCTTCATCCAGCTTCTGCAGCGCATCGCTGGTATTGGCCGAGGTCATGGCGCCGAACACGTTCATCACCCGCGTCAGCAACGAACCGGCCTGCTCCAGCGCCACGAAGGTATTTTTAAAGTTAGGCTTGGCCGGGTTGTTGGCGATCTTCTCCACCTCTTCCCGCTTTTGCTTGATGCCCGCGTCGATCGCCGGCGCGTAGTCGCTTTCCTTGATCAGGTTGAACGGCGGCGCCTGGAACGGCAGACGGCTTTGATAGAAGAACGGATTTTGGGTCTTTTGCTTGTCGTGCTGATTGGCTTCACCGGTCACGGTAGCCTCCTTCGCCTGGCCGCTGGGCAGCGCGCTATGGTCGGCGTGAGGTTGGGTTTCTGCTGCCTGTGCCTGCGAGCCCAGCGCCATGCCGATCGCCAGCACCAATGTGGATAAACGCATCAAATCGAAACTCCTCCATGTTCACGGAATAAGGTCTCGGGGAATGGCTCCCTCTGAGTCACCTCCTAGCTTAGGCGCAGTTGGCAGTTTGAGCAAAAACAAGTGATTAGAAGTGAGCCGCCTCGCCGATCTGCTGTATCAGAAAGGTCAGCAGCGCGCGCGTTTTGGCCGGAAGATAGCGGCGGCCGGGATAAACGGCATACAGCTGCAGCGGCGCCGGCGGCAAGGCCAGCGGTATCTCAACCAAACGTCCGTCGGCCAGAAACGGCCGGCAGCCGAGCTCGGAGAGTATGGCGAACCCCACGCCGGCCAAGGCCGCCTTCAGCGCCATCTCCCCGCTATTGACGCGATAGCGCGCATTGACCGGGACGGTAACGAACTTGCCGTCCGGGCGGACGAATTGCCACGGCATGCCCTTCAGCGCATCCACCGTACTGATACAGGGCAATTGCGTGAATTGCTCAATCTCCGACGTCGGCGGCCACTGCGCCACCAGCGCCGGCGCAGCCACCACGATGCAGGGAAAGGTCGCCAGCGGCTGCGCGACATAGTCGCTGTCGTCCAACAGGCCCCGGCTGACCATGACCGCCAGATCGACATCGTCAAGCAGCGACGCCATGCCCGCCAGATTGGTGACGCAGCTGATTTCGATCTGCGGATGCTGCAGGGCGAAGGCCGCCAACGGATCGCCCAACAGATATGGCCCCACTTCATTCGGCACGCACAGGCGCAGCGGCCCGCGCAGCTGTTGCTGCCGTTCGCTGAGCGTTTGCGCGGTGTGATCGAGCGACGCCAGCAACGGCTGAGCCCGCTCATGCAACAGTTGGCCGTTCGGCGTCAGCCGCATTGAGCGGGTGCTGCGCTCGATTAAGCGCTGGTCGAGCTGGCGCTCCAGCTGCGAGATAGCGCGGCTGACGTTGGAGGTCGGCATCGCCAGCGCCCGAGCGGCCCCGACGAAGCTGCCTTGCTCCACCACCGCCACGAAAATGCGTAACAGGTTTAAATCCAATTTGGCGCGCATGATTATCCCACATTTGATAACAAACCATGCCATTTCTACCACCTAATCCCGCGCAACGCCACGCGCTACACTGCCGGCCTGACTCTGCAACCGAAGGATGCTTATGACACCCACGAGAAAGCTGACGGCGATAGCGCTGGTCATCGCCTTTATTCAATTCACCAATGCCCTGGAATACATGGTGTTCAACCCGATATTTCTCTATATGGCCGCCGACTTTTCCGTGCCCGTCAGCTACGCCGGATATGTCAGCGCGGCCTATACGCTGGCGGCGGTGATTTCCGGCATCGGCGCGTTCTATTGGATCGGCGGCGTTGAAAAGCGGCGTTTTCTGCTGCTCAATGTCGCGCTGCTGGGGGTGACGACCTTACTGATCGCCGCAACCCAGCAGTTTTATTGGCTGTTGGCGCTGCGGCTGCTGGCCGGTCTGCTGGGCGGCACCACGATGGGCGTGGGGATCGGCTTGCTGCTCAACGCCGCGCCGGCCGCGCTGCACGGCCGAATGTTGGCGACGGTGATCGCGTCTTTTTCGCTGGTGAGCATCGTCGGCATGCCGGGCATGCTGTACCTGTGTGAGGTGGCAAGCTGGCGCGCCGCGCTGGTGACTATCGGCGGGCTGTGTCTGCTGGCGGCGGTGTTGGTGGCGCTGTTCGTTCCCAGGGATGCGCCGCAGCCACAGGCTGCCGCGCCCGTCACGCTCGATCGCCGGCTGTTGCTGTTCGCCTCCGCCGCCGGTCTGACGCAGTTCAGCCCGATGCTGCTGATCCCGGTGCTGGCGCCGCTGCTCACCCAGCGGTTACAGGTGGCAGACGCGCATTTGTCCTGGCTGTTTCTCATCGGCGGCGTGGCCGGCTATCTGGCGACCGTGCTGGCGGGCCGCTGGTTGCAACGCGTTGGCGCCGTGACGCTGACGGTGAGCGCCACGCTGTTGCTGCTGGGCAGCCTGTGGCTGGCGGCGCGCGGTGGCGATCGCGCTGAACTGTTTATGGTGACGTTTCTCGCGGCAGCCTACGCGCGACTGGTGGCGATCTCTTCCCTGAGCATGCGCTGGCGGGACAATCGGCAACGCGCCGCCTTCGGCACGCTGCAAACCGCCCTGATACACCTGAGCGCCACGGTGGCCTTCTTGCTCTCCTCCGCGCTGCTGAGCGGCGGCCTCACCCCGCGCAGTTTGCAGCGCCTGCTGTGGCTGTGCGCACTGAGCGCCGTCGCCGTCGCGCCGCTCAGCGTTTGGCTGCAGGCGCGGCTGCGTCAGCGCGACGCCTCATAAACCACCTTGCCGTCCACATAGGTGCGATAAATATTGCGATCGTCCCCCAGGGTCATCAGCACGAACCCTTGTTCCGCCTTCGTGGCGCTGTTGGCGTAGCGCAGCTGCTGCAGCGGCGTCACCGCCGGATCGAGCACCACGAAATCCGCCTCTTTGCCGACGTTGAAGTTGCCGATTTTGTCGTCCAGCGCCAGCGCGCTGGCGCCGCCCAGGGTGGCATGATAGAACGCTTCTACGGCGGAGAGCCGGTAATGCTGCAGCTGGCCGACCTTGTACGCCTCGCCTAACGTGCGCAGCATATTGAAGGTGGTGCCGGCCCCCACGTCGGTGCCGATGCCGAGCTTCACCTGCTTGCGCCAGGCCTGCTGCAGGTCAAACAGCCCGCTGCCGAGAAACAGGTTGGAGGTGGGACAAAAGGCGATCGCCGAGCGGGTATCGCACAGGCAATCCCACTCCTGCTCCTCCAGATGCAGGCAATGGGCGAATACGCTTTTATCGCCGGTCATGCCGTAGCGGTGGTAAACATCCAGATAGCTGCGGTGTTGCGGGAACAGCGCTTTTACCCAGGCCACTTCCTGCGGATTCTCGCTCAGGTGCGTCTGCAGCCAAACGTCGGGATATTCTTCGCGCAGCCGCTGCACCTGCGCCAGCAGCGCCGGCGTACTGGTGGGCGCAAAGCGCGGCGTAATGGCGTAACCAAGGCGGCCTTTGCCGTGCCAGCGTTCGATCAGTTCGCGCGTCTGGCGATAACTCTGCTCCGGCGTTTCCAGCAGCGCCTCCGGCGCATGGCGATCCATCATGACCTTGCCGGCGATCAGGCGCATGTTCAGCGCTGCCGCCTGGCTGAACAGCGCATCGACCGACTGTGGATGCACGGTGCCGAACACCAGCGCGGTGGTGGTGCCGTTACTCAACAACTGCTGCAGAAAGAAAGCCGACATCGCGTCGGTGTGCTGCTCACAGTCGTAACGGCTTTCTGTCGGGAAGGTGTAATTGTTTAACCAGTCCAGCAGTTGATCGCCATAGGCGCCAATCATTTCGGTTTGCGGATAGTGGATATGGGTATCGATAAAACCCGGCACGATCAGCTTGTCGCGATACTCCGTGACCGCGAAGCCCGGCGGCAGCAGCGCCTCGCCCTGCCGCCAGCTGCCGAACCAGACGATGACGCCGTCGTTCAGCAGCAGCAAACCGTCGGGAACATGCCGCAGGCGTTCTTCGAGCTGTTGCGGCGACTCCACACAGGCTGCGATATCAAAAAAATTGCCACGAATAGCCGTGGTGAATTGCAGTGCCATTATTTTCTTCCTTGTGACGACCGACCAAGCTCACCCGCGAAATAACCTGCGCCGATGAAACAAGGCTTTTTTGCCCAAACGCAAAGACCGGCTTAAGCATAGCAAGCCGTATGCCAACAGGCGGCGATAAAATACATTTTTAAATAAAAACAATTAATTAGTAATTAACCTAAAAGCATAGACCGGCGAAAGAGAATAAGACCCACGCTCAGTCTTCGACGGCAGATAAATAGCAACCGTTTGCTTGCCGAAATAACACCGCGCCGCTGCACCTTTAATGGGCAAACGACGCTCTTTACGACCATCCGCTTTATTTCAACGCCGCGTTCGGGGGCGGAACCCCAGCCTGGAGGCAACGGTCAAACTTGAAACGATAACTATTCTCAATTATCATCCGCGCATCTTTTTGACCAGCAATGCGAAAACCATGTCCGCCACCGCCTCTGCCCCGCACGCCGCGCTGTCGCGCCTTTACGCCACCCACCACGCCTGGTTGCAGGGATGGTTGCGTCGGCGGCTGGGCTGCGCTTTCGACGCGGACGATGTGGCGCAGGACACCTTTATGCGCCTGCTGAAAAGCGACGCCGCGGCGACCCTGCGCGAGCCGAAAGATTTTCTGGTCACCGTCGCCAAGCGGGTGATGGTCGATCTGTTCCGCCGCAGAACGCTGGAGCGCGCCTATCTTGAGATGCTGGCGCTGATCCCGGAAGGCTACGCCCCGTCGCCGGAGCAGCGCCAGAGCCTGCTGGAAAGCCTGCAGCAGATCGACGCCATGCTCGACGGCCTGGGGCCGAAGGTAAAACAGGCCTTTCTGTTGTCGCAGCTCGAAGGCCTGGGCTATGCGGACATCGCCGCGCGCCTCGGCGTGTCGGTCAGTTCGGTTAAAAAATACATGGCCAAAGCCACCGAGCATTGCCTGCTGTTCATCCTCGAAAACGACGTTTATTCATGAGCAACGCCATCACCCCCGAGCAGCGCCAGGCGCTGAAAATGGCCGCACACTGGTATGCCCTGCTGTGCGACGAGCACGTCACCGAACGCCAGCGCCAACAGTGGCAAGCCTGGCACCAGCAGCATGACGATCACCGCTGGGCCTGGCAGCGCGTCGAAGCGTTGCAGAGCCAGCTGCAGGGCGTGCCGGGCAAATTCAGCTATCGCGCGCTCGATCGCGCCGGCCGTCAATCGGCGATCGATCGCCGCACCCTGCTGAAAAGCCTGCTGCTGTTGCTCGGCGTGGGCGGCGGCGGCTTCTTCTACCGGTCGCCGCTCGGCCAGGAGCTGCGCGCCGACTACCGCACCGCCACCGGCGAAATCAAACCCATTGTGTTAAGCGACGGCACCCAACTGGTGCTGAACACCGCCAGCGCGGTGGACGTGCATTACGACGATCGCCAACGACTGATCCGCTTGCACGCCGGGGAAATCAGCCTGGTTACCGGACGCGATGCCCGGCCGCTGTGGGTGCAGAGCCCGCAAGGGGCGATGCGCGCGCTCGGCACCCGTTTTTTGGTGCGCGAGAGCGGCGGCGAAACGCGCCTGACGGTGCTGGAGCATGCAGTCGAAGCGCAGCTGGCGCAAGACGCGCAACAAAAGCGCCGGGTGAACGCCGGCGAACAGATAAGCTTCAGCGCGGCGGCCTTCAGCGATAAGCAACCGGCTACGGCGGAAGACGGCTGGCTACACGGGGTGCTGAGCGTCAGCCAGTGGCGGCTGGACCGGGTGATCGCCGAACTGGCGCGCTATCGGCGCGGCCACCTGAGCTGCGATCCGGCCGTTGCCGGCCTGCGCGTCAGCGGCAGTTTCCCGCTCAACGATACCGATCGCGCCCTCGCCCTGCTCAGCCAGACGCTGCCGGTACGCCTGCAAAGCTTTACCCGCTATTGGTTGCAAATCGTCCCCGCCTGAATTTTTTAAATGAAAATGATAAAAAATCGCATTCTTGATTGTCCCTTTTGCTTTGCTCATCCGACTCCCAGGAAAACACTGCAGCAATAAATAAAAAATGATTCAGGAGAAGGTATGAACAACGCTTGGGGAAAGGTCGCTCCGGCTTCGCTTTGGGGAAAACGGGCCACGCCGCTGGCCGTGGCCATTGGCCTGGTCTTCGCTGCACCGCAGATGGCGAGCGCCGCCAGCACCGCTGCCGCCTATCACATTCCGGCCGGTGAGCTGGACGGCGCGCTGAACGCTTTCGCCGCGCGCGCCGGCATCGCGCTCTCGGTGGACGGCGCACTAACCGCCGGTAAACGTTCGCCGGGCCTGAGCGGCAGCTACGGCGTCGATGACGGCCTGAACGCCCTGCTGGCGGGCAGCGGCCTGCAGGCTAAAGCGCTCGGCAACAACGGCTACACGCTGGCCAAACTGCCGCAGCCGCAGAAAGAAGAAGACATCACCGTGGTCGGCGACTGGCTGGCGGAAGGCCGTCAGGCAGACGTGTTCGAACACCCCGGCGCGCGCGACGTAGTGCGCCGCGAAGACTTCGTCAAAACCGGCACCACCACCGTGCGTGAAGCGTTGAACCGCGTGCCGGGCGTGGTGGCCCCGGAAAACAACGGCACCGGCAGCCACGATATGGCGCTGAACTTCGGCATACGCGGCCTCAACCCGCGCCTCGCCAGCCGCTCCACCGTGCTGATGGACGGCATCCCGGTGCCCTTCGCCCCTTACGGCCAGCCGCAGCTGTCGCTGGCGCCGGTCTCGCTCGGCAATATGGATGCGATTGACGTGGTGCGCGGCGGCGGCGCGGTGCGCTATGGGCCGCAGAGCGTCGGCGGCGTCGTCAACTTCGTTACCCGCGCCATCCCGAAAACCTTCGGCCTGGAGGCCGGCATGCAGGGGCAGCTCAGCCCGACCTCGCGCCAGGATCACCCGAAAGGCACCGGCAACCTGATGATCGGCGGCACCGCCGACAACGGCTTCGGCGCGGCGCTGCTTTACTCCGGCACCCGCGGCAGCGACTGGCGCGAGCACAGCGCAACCAAGATAGACGACGTGATGCTGAAAAGCCGCTACGCCCCGAACGAGGTGCACACCTTCAACAGCCTGCTGCAATACTACGAAGGCGAAGCGAACATGCCGGGCGGCCTGAGCCGGGCGGACTACAACGCCAACCCGTTCCAGTCTACGCGCCCGTACGACAAGTTCTGGGGCCGCCGCCAGTTGGCGAACTTCGGCTACCAATATCAGCCTGATCAGCAGCATAAGTTCGACGTGCAGAGCTTCTACACCTACACCCTGCGCAGCGGCTATCTGGATCAGGGCAAGAACCTGACGCTGTCGCCGCGCGAATACTGGGTGCGCGGCGTAGAACCGCGCTACAGCCAGAGTTTCCGCTGGGGAGATTCCGCCCATGAGGTCGGCGTCGGCTACCGTTACGTCAGTGAGTCCACCCATGAGCTGCGCTACACCAGCAAGGCCAGCACCGGCAGGCTGCCGTCCACCGCCAGCCCGTACGATCGCGACACCCAGTCCGGCACCGAGGCGCACGCCTTCTATCTCGACGATCGCATCGACATCGGCGACTGGACCATCACGCCGGGCATGCGCTACGAGTACATCAAGTCGTATCAGAACAACTACATCAAGAATAACCGCCTGGACGTCAGCTATAACGCGCCGCTGCCGGCGTTGAACGTGATGTATCACCTGAACGAATACTGGAACCTGTACGCCAACACCGAAGGCTCCTTCGGCACCGTGCAATACAGCCAGATGGGCAAGGCAGTCGACAGCGGCAAGATTGAACCGGAGAAGGCGCGCACCTGGGAACTGGGCACCCGCTACGCCGGCGATGCGCTGACCGGCGAGATCGGGCTGTTCCTGATCAACTTCAACAACCAGTACGATTCCAACCAGGTGACCGACAGCGTGACCGCGCGCGGCAAAACCCGCCACGCCGGGCTGGAAGGCAGCCTGCGTTACGATCTGTCGCAGCTGACGCCGAAACTGGACGACCTGACCGCCTACGCCAGCTACGCCTACGTCAACGCCACCATCCGCGAAGACGGCGGCTACAAGGGCAACCAGGTGCCGTTCTCGCCGAAGCATAAAGGCACCCTGGGGCTGGACTACACGCCGGGCAACTGGGCGTTTAACCTTAACGGCGAGTTCCAATCCAGCCAGTTCGCCGACAACGCCAACACCGTGGCGGAAAGCGCCGACGGCAGCACCGGCCGCATTCCCGGCTATATGCTGTGGGGCGTGCGCGCCGCCTATGATTTCGGCCCGGAAATGGCCGGCCTGAATCTGGGCGTCGGCGTGAAAAACCTGTTCAACCACGAGTATTTCACCCGCGCCTATGACGACAACAACAAAGGTCTGTACATCGGCCAGCCGCGCACGATCTATCTGCAAGGTTCGGTGAAGTTCTGATCCTCAACGGCGGGTGCGGTTAACCGTGCCCGCCGCCTTTCCTGTCAACGTGACAATGTCACATAAAACCGTTCCTCCGCGCCGCCGCAACGGCGAAAAATAAGTCGCTTCTGACGCCAATACGCGTAATATCGACGATCCGCCCCGATTTATGTGCGCGGATTTTTTGCCGTTATGGCCTGAAAAGCGAGGAAATAAAATGAATCACAATGACCTTTCTCAGTGCCGCGTTGACACCGACCGTTTGTTGATTGCCCCCTTTACCGCAGCAGACGCCGACGATGTTTACCAGGCGATCACCCCCACGCTGACGCGCTTTATGACCTTTGAGCCGGAGGCGTCGCCGGAAGATTTCGCCAACGTTTGGCAAAGCTGGCTGCCGCTGATGCGCGAAGGCGAAGAAGTGATCTTCGTCGCCCGCCGGCGCGAAGACCGGCAGTTCGTCGGCGTCGGCGGCGCGCACAACCTGCGCAGCCCCACCCCGGAGCTGGGCATCTGGGTGAAAGAGAGCCTGCATAGCCAGGGCTACGGCCGCGAAATCGTGCAGGGCATCGCGCGCTGGGCCAGCGAGCGCTTTCAGCCGCCGCACTTTCTCTACCCGGTGGCCGAGCAGAATACCGCCAGCCGCCGTCTCGTCGAGTCGCTGGGCGGCGTGCTGGCAGGCCGTTGCGAACGCATCAAGTATGACGCCGTGGTCTACCACCTGCCGCCTCAGCGCTAATCAGCATCGGGCCGCTGGCCCGGTGTGACCTTTTTTCCTTTCCGCCGTGATAACCGCTGCCACTGCCTGCGGGTTTGTGCTAATGATAGAAGCATGTAGGGTAAAAACAGTTGAGGAACAGCAACATGATTATATTTGTTACCGGCGCCACCTCCGGTTTCGGCGAGGCCATTGCGCGCCGTTTTATCCGTGAAGGCCACCAGGTGATCGCCGCCGGGCGCCGCCTTGAGCGTCTCGAAGCGCTGCAGGAAGAATTGGGGGAAGCGCTGCACATCGTGCGGCTCGACGTGCGCAACCGCGCCGCCATTCAGCAGGTGATAGAAGCGCTGCCGGCCGAGCTGCGCCAGATCGACGTGCTGGTGAACAACGCCGGGCTGGCGCTGGGGCTGGAGCCGGCGCACAAGGCCAACGCCGATGACTGGGAAACCATGATCGACACCAACGCCAAAGGGCTGGTGAACATGACCCGCGCGCTGCTGCCCGCCATGGTCGAGCGCAACGTCGGCCACGTGATCAACATCGGTTCCACCGCCGCCAACTGGCCCTATGCCGGCGGCAACGTGTACGGCGCCACCAAGGCGTTCGTCAAGCAGTTCAGCCTGGGCCTGCGCGCCGATCTGCACGGCACGCGCATCCGCGTGACCGATATCGAGCCGGGCCTGGTGGGCGGCACCGAGTTCTCCAACGTGCGCTTCAAGGGCGATGACGGCAAGGTCAATAAAACCTACGAAGGCGCCGATGCGCTGACGCCGGAAGACATCGCCGAGTCGGTATTCTGGGTCGCCACGTTGCCGGCGCGCGTCAACATCAACACGCTGGAAATGATGCCGGTCAGCCAGTCCTTCGCCGGGCTGAACATCCACCGCGGCGCCTGAGCCCTGTCGGCGGGAGGCAACTCCCGCCGTGTTTCCTCAGGCCGCGCGCCAGCCGGAAACGATAATCAGCATGCCCGCCAGCGCCACCCCGGCGCCGACCCAATCCAGCGTAGACAGCTTCACGCCGTCCACCACTCGCAGCCACAGCAGCGCCGTCGCCACATACACGCCGCCATAGGCCGCGTAGACCCGCCCGCTGGCCGCAGGATGCAGCGTCAACAGCCAGACGAACAGCATCAGGCTAAAGGCCGCCGGCAACAGCAGCCAGGCGCTGCCCTGCTTCTTGAGCCACAGGTAAGGCAGGAAACAGCCGATAATTTCAGCGAGGGCGGTGGCGAAAAACAACAGCGTAGTTTTTAACATCGGTCGCAGTTTTCTCTCGATAAAGTAAACGAATCGGCGCTTGGCTGGTGAATTCCAGGAGCGCGGTGGTATATTTGTCACCACGCCTGCGGGCGAGGTAACGCCAGTGCCGCCTTCATCAGGCGCACTCACTCATAAGGATGAAACGATGAAAACATTTTCGACCCAACGACTGCTGCGCGGGATGCTGCCGGTCGCCATGCTGGCCGTAATGGGCGCCTGGCAGGCGCCGGCGCTGGCCGCCACCTGCACTCAGGGCAGTACCTGCGTCACCGTCGATGGCAAAGGCAGCGGCGCGATGAGCACCGAAGAAGCGCGCCAGAGCAAAGAGCAGTGGAATGATACCAAATCCCTGCGCCACAAGGTTAACACCCGCGTCGAGAAAGAATTCGACAAGATCGATCGCGCGGCGGATGACGAAGATCGCTGCAACGACAGCAACAACGTCAACGCCTACTGGGAGCCGGACACCCGTAAATGTCTGGATCGCCAGACCGGGCGTCGGATTAATCCTTAATCCGCCTGCGGCGGGCGGGCAAGCGTGAAACCCGGCCGCCGTTGCTGCTATCCTGTTACAGGAAGTCCATTGTCTAAAAGGATGACGTGATGAAAAAAACGCTGATATTAACCGCTGTGTTGCTGGCCGGCGCGCCGATAGCGGCCCTGGCCTCCTGCGAAAGCGTGAAAGCGGACATTTCGCAAAAAATCGTCAATAACGGCGTACCGGAGTCCGGCTTCAAACTGGAGATCGTGCCAAACGATCAGGCCGATCAAGCGGGCGGCCAGGTGGTCGGCCACTGCGAAAACGACACCCAGAAGATCGTCTACACCCGCCTGAACAACGGCGACGATCGCGGTGATGCGGCGCAGACCGGCACCAGCCAGGATACCTCCAACACGCAGTAAGCCGCACCGGCTACCCAGGGCGCTCTGCAGCAGCGCCCGCTCCTTCTCTTCCTTACGCCTGTTCCGCCTCTTCCTCTTCGCCCTGCGGCCGACAACGCGCCGGGATCAGCATCGCCGCCGCCAGCGCCAGCAACGACACCAGCGCCGAAACCAGAAACACCCAATGCAGCGAAGCCGCCACTTGCTGGGTCAGCTGCGCCAACGCCTCGCTCCCCATGCTCTGGCGCACTGCCGGTTCCATCAGCCGCTGCACCGGATCGTCAATCTCCGGCAACCGCCACTGCAGGTTGAGATTCAGCGTCGCGCCCAAAATTGCGGTGCCGATGGCCGAGCCCACCATGCGGGTAAACACCGTACAGGCGGTGGCGATGCCGCGAATGCTGTAATGTGCCGCGTTCTGCACCGAAACCAGAAACGTGGTATTGCACAGCCCCATGCCGGCGCCGACCATAAACGCCGCCACCCGCCCCCACAGCAAGCCGCCCTCCGGCTGCAGCAGCAGCAAGATCAGGCCGCCCGCCACCAACAACAGCGCGCCCAGCAGCGCCGTGGCGCGGTACGAGGTCATCAGCATCAAGCGGCCGCTCAGCGTGCTGGCCAGCGGCCACCCGATCGACATCAGCGCCAGCGTGGTGCCCGCCTCCAGCGGCGAGCCCCCCATCACGCCCTGAATGAAGGTCGGCAGAAAGGCGCTGATGCCCATCATCGCCGCGCCGATCACCAGCCCGCCGATGTTACCGGCGACGATCACCCGGCTTTGCCACAGCGCCAACGGGAACAGCGGTTCGACCGCGCGCCGCTCCTGGCGGACAAGCAGCGCCAGCGCCGCTGCCGCCAGCGCAAACAGCGGCACCACCCACCAGCCCAGGCTTTCCATCTGCAACAGCGCCAGCAGCAGCGCCGAAACGAACAGCGTCAGCCAGGCGGTGCCGGCCAGATCCAGCGCGTGCTGGCGCAATGGCTGATGCGCCGGCAGATAGCGCCAGAGGAAGAACATCGCCAACAGGCCGATCGGCAGGTTGACCCAGAACACCAACGCCCACGGCAAATGTTGCACGATAAACGCCCCCAACAGCGGGCCGATGATCGCCGACACGCCCCACACGCTCGACAGGTATCCCATCACCTTCGGCCGTTCGGTGGCGCTGTAGATATCGCCGATGATGGTAGAGGCGATCGGCATGATGGCGCCGGCGCCCAGCCCCTGCAGCAGACGAAAGCCGATCAGCCAATACATGTCGGGGGCGAAACCGCACAGTACCGATCCCAACAGGAACAGCGTGGCGCCGAAGAAGAACACCCGCTTGCGGCCGTAGAGATCCGCCAGCCGCCCGTAGATGGGAATGGTGATCGCCTGCGACAGCAAATAGACCGCGAACACCCAGCCCAGCAGCGAGAAACCGCCGAGATCGCCGATGATGGTCGGCATGGCGGTGGCGACGATGGTGGCTTCGATCGCCGACATGAACATCGCCAGCATGCAGGCGATCAGAATCAGCGGGCGGTGAGCGATGGGTGCGGGTGAAACGTTATTTGTCATGGCGTTATGCAGTTTTCCTGGCGTTTTTGTTTTCCCTGAGTATATCAGCAAGCGCCTGCACCGAGTCTATCCGCCCTCACATCCCGTCTTCGCCGACGGCGGATCGCACCATTTGGACTTGTTGTTACGGCGTAACGTTATGCGGCGGATTTTTTTCACTTTCCCCCCATCCCAGCGCTGACGCGGGCTGACACGCCGATTGGCGCAAACTCAATCACCTGATTTTGTTCATAAAACTTGGCACGGTCAACGACAGAGTGCTATACCTTCCCTAGCCGGGGTCGTTGGGCTTCGTGCTTTCTCGGGTTTAAATATCAGTATCTTATGCTGATTAACTCACATATTGAGCCTACGTTCAGCACGCTGTGCCGAACGCACCCTTCGCTCAATGTCGCTAACCTCATGCGAAACGCCCGTTTTGTACCGCCACGCCCGCCGGGCCGTGGGTAACAATCAGAGCGGAATGCGCCGTCTCGTCGGCCGCTCCGCGCAACGGAGGACGCAACATCATGCACAAGTCAGCGCCATACCGGCGCCTGCTCCTCGGGAGCCTGTTGTTTATCGCCGTCATCGCACTGCTGGTTTACGGCATCGGTTGGGACACCCTCAAGTCGCGCCGGGAAGATTTGATCTACCTCGGCCAACAACACATGTTCCTGGTGGCCTGCTCCATGCTGCTGTCGCTGCTGGTCGGCATTCCCAGCGGTATCTTGCTGAGCCGCCCTTTCGCCCGCCGCTGGGCGGAACACGTGATGCAAATCTTCAACGTCGGCAACACCCTGCCGCCGCTGGCGGTGCTGGCGCTGGCGATGGTGATCATCGGCATCGGCGATCGGCCGGCGGTGGTGGCGCTGTTCCTCGCCTCGCTGCTGCCCATCGTGCGCAATACCTATGCCGGCCTGCGTTCGGTGCCGCCGGCGCTGGTCGAGGCCGCCAACGGTATTGGCATGACCGCCGGGCAGCGGCTGCGCCAGGTCGAACTCCCCAACGCCCTGCCGGTGATCTTCGCCGGGATACGCATCGCGATGGCGATTAACGTCGGCACCGCGCCGCTGGCGTTTTTAATCGGCGCCAGCAGCTACGGCGAGCTGATTTTCCCCGGCATCTACCTGAACGACTTCCCGACGCTGATCCTCGGCGCCGCCGCCACCGCGCTGATCGCCCTGCTGCTCGATCTGGCGCTGGCCGGTCTCGGCCGCCGGCTCAGCCCGCACACCGCATCCTGATGGGAGAAACGCGATGACTCGATGGTTACAACGACTCCGCCACGCGCTGCTGTTCTCCTTGCTGATGACCGGCGCGGCCGCCTGGGCCGCCCCGCTGACGCTGGCGAGCAAGAACTTTACCGAACAGCGCATTCTGTCGGCGATCACCGTGCAATACCTGCGGGCCAAAGGTTTTCAGGTCGAACCCAAGACCAACCTGGCCACGGTGATCACCCGCAACGCCATGATCAACAAGCAGATCGACATGACCTGGGAATACACCGGCACCTCGCTGATCATCTTTAACCACATCAATAAGCGCATGACGCCGCAGGAAACCTACGACACGGTGAAAAAGCTCGACGCCAAACTCGGCCTGGTGTGGCTGCAGCCGGCGGACATGAACAACACCTACGCCTTCGCCATGCAGCGCCGGCGCGCGGAAAAAGAGCAGATCCGCACGATGTCGCAGCTGGTGGCCAAAGTGGAACAGGTGCGTAAAACGGACCCTAAACACAACTGGCTACTGGGGCTGGATCTGGAGTTCGCCGGCCGCTCGGACGGCCTGAAGCCGATGCAGGCGCTGTACGACATGCCGCTCGATCGCCCGCAAATCCGCCAGATGGATCCCGGCCTGGTCTACAACGCCATCCGCGACGGCTTCGTCGACGCCGGGCTGGTGTACACCACCGATGGCCGGGTGAAAGGGTTCGATCTGCAGGTGCTGGAAGACGACAAAGGCTATTTCCCGAGCTACGCGGTCACGCCGGTAGTGCGCGCCGACGTGTTGCAAAACACGCCGGGGCTGGAAGCGGCGCTGAACACGCTGTCGAAACAGTTCAACAATCAGGTGATCACCGAGCTGAACGCTAAGGTGGATATCGACTACCAGACGCCGCAACAGGTCGCCGACGCGTTCCTCAAGCAGCGCGGCCTGATTTAGGAGGCATGATGAATACCTTACTTTACGCCTGGCAAAACTGGGCCTATATCGCCGGATTGACGCTGGAACACCTGCTGCTGGTCGGCATCGCCGTCGGCCTGGCGATCCTGATCGGCGTGCCGCTTGGCGTGCTGATCGTCCGCCACAAATGGCTGGCGACGCCGGTGCTGAGCCTGGCCACGCTGGTGCTGACCGTGCCCTCCATCGCCCTGTTCGGGCTGATGATCCCGCTGTTTTCATTGATTGGCCACGGCATCGGCTACGTGCCGGCGATCACCGCGGTGTTCCTCTACTCGCTGCTGCCGATCGTGCGCAATACCCACACCGCGCTCGACAATCTGCCCGGCGGGCTGCGCGAAGCCGGCCGCGGCATCGGCATGACCTTCTGGCAACGGCTGCGCTGGGTGGAGATCCCGGTGGCGCTGCCGGTGATTTTCGGCGGCATCCGCACCGCCGTGGTGATGAATATCGGCGTGATGGCAATCGCCGCGGTGATCGGCGCCGGCGGCCTCGGCCTGCTGTTGCTCAACGGCATCAGCAGCAGTGACATTCGCCAGTTGATTACCGGCGCCGTGATGATCAGCCTGCTGGCGATCGTCCTCGATTGGTTATTGCACCGCTTGCAAATTGCGCTAACGCCCAAGGGGATCCGCTCATGATTAAATTGGAAAATCTGACCAAACAGTTCATGCAAAAGAACGGCACGCCGTTCAACGCCGTCGACAACATCAATCTGGACGTGCCGGAAGGCGAAATCTGCGTGCTGCTCGGCCCTTCCGGCTGCGGCAAAACCACCACGCTGAAGATGATCAACCGCCTGATCGAACCCACCGGCGGCACCATTCTGATCAACGGCGAAGACACCAGCGCGCTGGATACCGTCAGCCTGCGCCGTAAAATCGGCTACGTCATCCAACAGATCGGTCTGTTCCCCAACATGACCATCGAGGAGAACATCACCGTGGTGCCGCGCATGCTGGGCTGGGACAAAAAACGCTGCCACGCCCGCGCCGAGGAGCTGATGAGCATGGTGGCGCTGGATCCCAAGCGCTTTTTGCACCGCTACCCGAAAGAGATGTCGGGCGGGCAGCAACAGCGCATCGGCGTGATCCGCGCGCTGGCGGCCGATCCGCCTGTGCTGCTGATGGATGAACCCTTCGGCGCGGTAGATCCGATCAACCGCGAAACCATCCAGAACGAGTTTCTCGACATGCAGCGCCAGCTGAAAAAGACCGTGATGCTGGTCAGCCACGACATCGACGAAGCGCTGAAGCTCGGCGATCGCATTGCGGTGTTCCGCCAGGGTAAAATCGTGCAGAACGCCAGCGCCGATGAGCTGCTGGCGCGGCCGGCGAACGAGTTCGTCGCCTCCTTTGTCGGCCAGGATCGCACGCTGAAGCGCCTGCTGCTGGTGCAGGCCGGAGACGTGGCAGGCCAACAAGAGACGGTGACGGTGCGCCGGGAAACGCCGCTGGTGGAGGCGTTCGGGCTGATGGACGATATCGACGCCCGTTCAGTGACGGTAGTGGACGCCGACGGCAAGCCGCTGGGCTACGTCAAACGCCGTGAGGCGCGCGGCGCGCCGGGGGTGTGCGCCGACAGCCTGCACCGTTTCCGCGTCACCGCCCGCGCGGAAGAGAACCTGCGCGTGGTGCTGTCTAAGCTGTACGAACACAACACTTCCTGGATGCCGATCGTCGATGAAGACGGCCGCTACAGCGGCGAAATCTCGCAGGATTATATCGCCGACTACCTCAGTTCCGGCCGCACACGCCGGGTGTTGACGCCGCAATAACCCACGCCGGGGCGCTCGCCGCCCCGCCCATGCCGCAGTTTGCTAAAGATTCACTGGTCATCGGCCGGAGCGCCAAGCACAATGCGCTGATGACCCTTTGATTTTTCTCACGACGCCGCCCACGCATGAAAAGATTGGTCCACCTGCACCACTATCGCGCCCTGCTGCGCAGCCTGCTTATCGCCGTGTTTATCGGCGTCGCCGCCGCCCTGGCGGTGTGGCTGTTCCACCGTTCGATGATTGGCCTCGAGTGGCTGCTGCTCGGCAATGCCGACGGCAGCCTGGTGGCCGCCGCCGCCGCGCTGCCCGGCTGGCGACGCGCGCTGACGCCCGCGCTGGGCGGTCTGGCGGCGGGCCTGCTGCTGTACATTCACCAGCGCTACCGCCACCAGCGCCCGGCGGCGCCCACCGACTATATGGAAGCGATTGAGACCGGCAACGGCAAGCTGGATACCGGCGCCAGCCTGGTGAAGTGTCTGGCGTCGCTGCTGGTGGTGTCGAGCGGCAGCGCCATCGGCCGCGAAGGCGCGATGATCCTGCTGGCGGCGCTGGTGGGATCGCTCTTCGCCCAGCGCTTTACGCACGAGAAAGAATGGAAACTGTGGGTGGCCTGCGCCGCCGCCGCCGGGATGGCCAGCGCCTACCATGCGCCGTTGGCGGGCAGCCTGTTTATCGCCGAGATCCTGTTCGGCACCCTGATGCTGGCCTCACTCGGCCCGGTGGTGATCGCCGCAGTGAGCGCTCTGCTGATGACCAACCTGCTCAACGGCGGCCAGGCGCCGCTCTACCTGGTGACGCCGCTCTCCGCTCCCTTGCCGACGCAATACCTGCTGATGGCGCTGGTCGGCGTGGTGGCCGGCGCCGGCGGGCCGCTGTTTTTGTGGTTGATGACCGCCAGCGGTCGCGCCTTCCGATCGCTGCGCCTGAAGCCGCCATTGCAGCTGGCGTTGGGCGGCCTGATCGTCGGGCTGCTTTCGCTGCTGTTTCCGCAAGTGTGGGGCAATGGCTACAGCGTGGTGCAGGCGCTGCTGATCGCGCCGCCGGGGGTGTTGCTGCTGGGCGCGATCCTGGTGTGTAAACTGTTGGCAATCCTCGCCAGCAGCGGCTCGGGCGCGCCCGGCGGGGTCTTCACCCCGACGCTGTTCGTCGGCGCCGCGCTCGGATCGATAATCGGTCAGCTGTTCGGCCTGTGGCCGGGCATGGATGCGGCGGTGCCGCTGCTGCTGGCGCTGACCGGCATGGCCACCCTGCTGGCCGCCACCACCCATGCGCCGATCATGGCGGCGCTGATGGTGTTTGAAATGACCGGCGAATACGCGCTGCTGCCCGGCATTCTGCTCGCCTGCGTGATCGCCACCACCGTGTCGCGCGGCCTGCGGCCGATCTCGGTGTACCACACGGCGCCGCTGCCCAAGCGCGAGGTTTAGAACTCACCCTGCTGCAATATTTTCCTGAACTGCGGGCACTGCAGGTGCTCGGGTTCAGGGCAATCAACCATGTGCCGCAGCCCGTCGCGCACCTGTATCAGGCGCTGGATATGGCGATCCAACTCATCCGCCCGCGCCGCCAGCAACACGCGATTGAGCGCGATTTTGCCCCGTTCGTCAAATAAGGCGCTCATCTCATCCAACGTAAAACCGGCCAGGCGCGCGAGGGCGATCAACCGCAGTTGATCGAGCACCCCGGCGGCGTATTGACGGCGCAAACCGTGGCGGCCTATCGACGCGATCAGCCCCTTTTTCTCGTAATGCCGCAGCGCAGAAGGCGCGACTCCGCTCAGGCGCGCCACCGCGCCGATATCCAGTTCTTTTGCCATTGACTTGAAGCCGACTTTAAGTTGCACACTGTGCGCACCTTATCACGTCACTGAGCCAAGGATACCCCTATGACCCCCGATTTGTTATTGCGCATTCTGTTAACCGGCGCCGGCGCCACCCTCTGCATGGATTTGTGGGCGTTGCTGCTGAAGCGGCGCTTCGGCATCCCTTCCCTCGATTACGCGCTGGTGGGCCGCTGGTTTCTCGGCATGTTCGACGGCCGCTGGTTTCACGCCACCATCGTCACGGCGCCGCCGCGCCAGGGTGAGAGAAAAATCGGCTGGATACTGCACTACGCCATCGGCTTGGCGTTCGCCTTTATCCCGCTCGGTTTGGCGGGCATCGAGTGGTATGCGGCGCCGGAACCGCGCATCGCGCTGTTGAGCGGCTGGCTGAGCCTGGCGGCGCCGTTTCTGGTGATGCAGCCCGCGCTGGGCTTTGGCGTGGCGGCGGCGAAAACCGCCAATCCGCGCAGAGCGCGGCTCCTCAGCCTGCTCACCCACACGGTGTATGGGCTGGGCCTGCTGATCGCCGCCCGGTTGTTGGCGACGTTCTGCGCCTGAATGGGCTACAGCAACGTGGAAATATCGAGGTAGTGCGCCAGTTCGCGCTGCTCCGCGCGCGGCAGATACGGAATTTCACCCAGCAGCGGCGCGGAAATGCGCTGCTGCAGCGCCGTGATGGTTTCGGCATAGTGCGCCAACCCCGGATTGATGCGGTTGGCCACCCAGCCCAGCAGCGGCAGGCCGTCGTTGATGATCGACTGCGCGGTCAGCAGCGCGTGGCTGACGCAGCCCAGCTTGATACCCACCACCAACACCACTGGCAGTTGCTCCTGCACCACCCATTCGGCGTACGGCCGCAGATCGTTCATCAGCACGCGCCAGCCGCCGCTGCCCTCCACCACCACCGTATCGGCTTTGGCGGACAGATCGCGCAGGCCGCTGCTCATCAGGCCGTAGTTGATGTCCTCGGTGGCATGCGCATGAAACACCTCATCCAGACAGGTGATGGGATTGATCTCCTCATAGCACAGCGGCAAGGTGGAAGATGCCTGCAACACCAAAGCGTCTTTATTGCGGATGCCCTCGCTGGTTTCCTGGCAGCGCGCGGCGATCGGCTTGTAGCCCGCGACCGAGCGGCCATCGGCGGCCAGCGCCTGCATCAACCCGCGGGAAACCACGGTTTTACCGACGTCGGTATCCGTGCCTGTCACAAATAAACGCTTCAACATGAATAAAATGCCCCAGAATGCCCCGTTAACAATGTATCGCCGCACCGGCGGCGAAGAAGTCTTGCGGAAAAATTCTAGGGGATGCCGCCACGTAGGGGCTTGAGGTAGCTCAATCTTTTGCAGGATTAATAAGAAGTTCTGATGTTAGCCTTGCAGCAGCTGCACCAGCAATGAACCGTTATACAGCGCCTCTTTCACCAGCGCCGCGCCGGGCATGGTGCCCTGATTGAAGAACTGCGTGGATTCAACCTTGACCTGCTCGCTGTAGGCCGGCAGCGCCTGCTGGCGAATGCAGGAGGCGATGGCCGGGTGCAGGATCTCCGCCGCGCGGTTGAGCGGCGAACCCACCAGGATCTTCTCCGGATTGAACAGGTTGACCATGATAGCCAGAATGCGCCCCACGCTGTGGCCGACGCCGAGGATGATGTCCCGCGCCAGTTGATCGCCCGCCAGCGCGGCGTCGCACAGCGATTCAACGGTCAGCGGCGCGCCGTGCAGGCTGGAGCTCATCGAGCCGCTCAGCCGCTGCTGGGCGATCTCCAGCATGTTCTCGATGCTGGCCACGGTCTCGAGGCAGCCGTGGTTGCCGCAGTAGCAGCGTTTGCCGTAAGGATCGACCTGGGTGTGGCCGATCTCCACCACGCTGTGGCTGCCGGCATGCAGCACGTGGCCGCCGGTGATCACGCCGGCGCCGACGTTGTGGTCGATCACCACCTGAATCACGTTCTGGCTGCCGCGCGAGGCGCCGTACAACGCCTCGGCCATGGTCCAGGCGCTGATGTCGTGTTGCAAATAGACGGGCAGACCGGTCCGGGTTTCCAGCGCCGGGCCGAGCGGCATCTCCAGCACGTCGTAAAACGGCATGCGGTGCACCACGCCGGACTGCACGTCGATAATGCCCGGCAGCGTAATGGCGATCGCCGTCAACCGTTCCAGCTTGCTTTGGTGGCGAATAAAGAATTGATCGACTTCGGTCAGGATGCGTTTCAGCAGCGGTTCGGGATCTTCGGCCGCCAGCGGCAGCAGCTCTTCCACCACCAGTTTGCTGCTCAGATCGCGCAGCGCCAGCGTGATGCTGCCGCGGCTGATGCGGGCGGACAGGTAGTGCCAGGCCTCGGTGTCCAGCACCAGCCCCACCGCCGGGCGGCCCCGGCTGCCGATTTCCTGGTACTCGGTTTCCTTGACCAGATGGGCTTCCAGCAGTTCGCGCACGATCTTGGTGATGCTGGCGGGCGCCA
>Ga0302349_1000735_pt1 | contig 33824 bp, 44 predicted proteins | sample PhyAR1_FD_202176 | JGI IMG/M metagenome (GOLD analysis project Ga0302349, IMG submission 202176) | Leaf surface microbial communities from alfalfa plants in UC Gill Tract Community Farm, Albany, California, United States - DLSL A.R1... | ecosystem: Host-associated > Plants > Phyllosphere >...
ATCAATCGTCCCGACGAACTTTTCAATGCTTGGCTCTTCATGCCCTCGTTCCAGAGCAACTTTAAGTTTCGCAGCGCTCCGGGAATCAATAGTGAGGTCCTCGACCCCATACTTCCGTTGTTCAAGCGCACCCTTCAAACTCCACGAAGAGGACAGGGCTTGGCCGACGGCCGCGCTCAGACGCTTCCTGGCTTTCACGGGGAGGGACTGCACACTTGCATCAAGAGTTTCCGAGACGAGCTCATCTTCATCGGAAGCAATTGACAGAACCTGGCTTATCTTCCGCAAGGCACGCGACTGCAAAGAACTTGGAGTCTCTTCAATGAAGTTGTTCAGTTCTTCGACTGGTGGTGCTTTCAAGACGACGCGCACGGAACCAGGCAGGGCACCTTCGATCAAAAGCTCGGAAGCTGCGCGCTGGGCGCCGACTTCCGCCTTAGCTGTTTCCTTTACAGCGTCACTCAATCCCAAAACAAACTTGGCAAAGCTTTCTGCGTTTGTTGAGTGGTTGGAAACGCCTTCACCTTCTAGGTGAATATCAAGGACAGCCTGTTGCGGACCGACCTCCTTGATGTAAATATCAAAGAGATCATGGTCGTCTCGAACGATTCCGTTGAGAATACTTGCCCGAGTGAGCTCGTCAGCCATAGTTGTTCCAGACGATGCTCGTAGGGCAGACCGGAAATGATCCAAAAATTCTTCGTTATAGCTCATGGTTCTTCACCTCCACATACCCTTTGCGACCATCTGGAATCAGGTTGCCATCCGGGCCTTTGACCCTACTCCAAGTATCCCCCCAAATGAACTGGTTGGCAGGGTTGTCGACAACGACAAATCCATCGATCAACCCACCCATGGGTTGAATGCGTTCGGCTGTAAAAGACGGACTGCCTACAGTTACGCGCTGAATGGTAAGGAATGGCGCGATGTCACTAAATTCGTCAATATCAAACTCATGTTCCGGGACAAGCACGACGACGTCAGCATCGTTAGGCGCTGCCCATGGCTTATGAGTCGTAAATCCTCCATTGATCCACAGCCGCGCGTGAGGAAACCTTCTCCAAACCAACTCCGAGTAGAACTCAAGCGCCCTATATATTTCCTGACGCGCCTCTCGGAATGGGGCATTCTGAACAAACGCTTCGAATAGATCGGTTAGGGATGCCTCGTGCGGAGATGGGCTGTACAGCAAGTTCCCGTCGTCACCGAGCAGGTTCAGCAGTTCCGACAAGTGTCACAGCCCTTCATTGGAGTCGCTAGCATGAGGTTCACTGCGCTCGCCGGTTTCTTCGTCGAGCTGCTCGCGCCTGGTCTTCACCTTCGGGTGCGCAGCCAATTGCTCGCGAGGCGGTACCGGGATGTTCCTGGCTTCTTCGCCGTGCAGTTCGATTACGCCACTATCGGCTGGCGTCTTCTGTCCAGCGCGAGCGTTACGCGTAGACGCCACTGGTTTGAGCTGTCGCGGAGTTTCTTGTTCGGATTCAGTTCGTTCAGCATTGTTTCCTGCTTCGAGGTCGACGAGGACCCGAACCATGTCGACAACGGCTTTCCGTGATTTGGGCGAGAGAAGGTCTGCGCCTGGTGGAAGTTCGTCGGCTAGTGGTGGGCCGGGGACTGGTTGTCCCGCTGCTGCGAACGCCACAGAATCATCTACACCGGCCAGATATGCGATTGCCCGGATAGTGTCGTCAGTTGGGGTGGACTTGTATCGTCCTGCACGAATGTGACTGAGCGTAGTCCCCACAACCTTGAAGCCGGCATCCTTGGCCAGGAAGCCAAGTTGTCGAACGGACGTCTGCCGTTTGGCAACCGCCTGGTCAATCAGACCCTGCAACGAATCAGTGTTGTTCACGTCGATAACTTTCGTCGAACCCGGATGACTTGAGCAATGCTACGAAATTCTTTCATGACAAGTAGAAAGCGCTTCAGAACTCTAATTTAGCCGAAATTTAGTGTTGTCGGGTTGACAAGTAGTTGACTCATGACTCATGCTGTACTTGTCAAAGCGAATCACGAAGGGAATACTAGTTATGCGTAAGGCAACCAAGCATCTGAGGCTCGTACGAAAGGAGAGTTGGATGCGCGTCAAAGATCCAAGCGCACTTCGCAGGAAGCGCCTAAATCGCAAGTACAGCCAGCGGGATTTGGCCTTTCTGGTTCGCAGGTCGCAGAACACGATCTATCTGCTCGAAAACGGCAAGATGAAGACTTTGAGTGAAGACCTGGCGTTATTGCTAGCAGCACGCCTCGAAGTCGAGTGGGAGGACTACTTCGAACTCGAAGAGAACGAAGTTGTGCCAGTTGTGACAAGTGAAGCGCAACGCAAGGCAAAAGTGGCATGAGTGCGGACAAGACCCATTGGTTCGTCAAGGCCATGGATGGCGATCTCAACCTTGTTGAAGCGCTCAACACTCCAGCGGTCGTCCTCCAAGAAATTCAGGTTCTGAGCCTGATGGAGTTCCCGGTCAGCGGGGAGCTGATTGCTCGTTTTAGGGCGAAGGAGGCCATGGCATGAGCGAGTTCAACTGCCCGGAACCGGGCTGCGGTTTCCATATCGGAATAGCCGGAGACCTCGTCACCGACGAGGACTTCGAAGCACAGGACTACTACGACCAGGAAATCGAGGTGCATCAGCAAATGCATGCTGGAGCGAAAGCAACCGACAAGCAGGACGCCTACTGGGTAAAGGTAGCGCCGGACACGGCCGCCTGGCTGGACCACCACGGTCTCATGCTGGAGTCGCAGGACAAGAGCGGGCAGGCATTGCCTAACCCGCTCCATGTCGAAGGTCGAAATATCAGTGAGGTTGTGGGCTCACCACTTGCGGCTCGTTACAAAGAACGTGAATTTGGTTCCGTTCCAATCGAGTTGGCGGTTGTACCGGGCTTGAGTGCTGCGGAATTCAGCCAGAAGTCCAGCATCGGGCGCAGAGTTCGCGTCGTCAGCGCCGGTCTGGATCGTGGTGTCTCGCGTGATGTTGAAGGTGACTATCGGGCTCAGGGATTTTCCGACCGAGAACGTGACCGTGCGGTGAGGTTCTTCATCGAGCCATTCTTTGACGCCTTTCGCGAAGGCGAGGGCCAGAGCGGGCCTCGTGTTGAGTGCGTGGTGGCCGTCGATGGTGATGTCCATTTGGAAATTTCCCTCTCGGTAGGTGGTGCACCAGGTGGTGCGGGTGTTGGAACCTCCGAGTCTACCGAGAGGGGCAACAAGTCCCTTGGACACGTAGAAGAAAAGCCCTCAGCAGTTGCAGCTGCTGAGGGCGACGAAATCAAAACTAACAGGTAAGAAAGGCGTGATTTCAATGTCCAGTGTAGTCACCTTTCCTCATTCTCGCAGTGGGGAAGTTGAAGTTCAGCCGGGAATCCAAACCGTGTCAAGACCGGTTCGGATGCTGTACTCGGTTGCGGAGACGGCCGAGTTGTTGGGACTGGGGCTGTCCTCGGTTTACGACCTGATCAATGAGGGCGACCTGCCGAAGGTCATGGTCGGCACTCGCGGTAAGACGACGCGAATTGCTGCCACTGACATTCAGGCGTACATCGATAACCACCGTGTGGAGGTGCAGCCTTCATGGGCGATCTGATTCCAATCATTCTGGGCTTTGGGGTCGCAGTGACTGCGATCGGAACTTTGGGATCCGGGATGTACTTCTTCATCACCGGAGCCAAGGCCAACCAGAAGACTGCCGAGCTGCGCGAGTCGGAAACTGCGTTGAACAAGACCCGAGTGGAGTCGGAAATAGTGGCGAACCGGGTCGCGAATGAGATGGGTCGGAAGCTCGCGTCGGTTGCGGGGCTCGGTGAGTTCACTAGCGCTTACGGGCGGAAACCGAAGATCTGCAACTGCAGCAACTGCAATGAGAGAAGAGGCGAAGGCAATGACTAGGTTCTGGTTCCGGAAGAATCATGAGTTGGCTTCGCCGGCACGCGTGGCCGAGGCGACTAACGTCGTTGCTCGCCAGGAAGCTTTCGATCGTGCAAAGGACGCGACGTTGCACTTGCTCACTGCGTTGAAGCAGTGGCCGGGGTTCGACTCGACCGGCAACATCAATGGGGCCATCGATCACACTCTAGTGAACATCGATCGCCTGGATGATGCGTTGGACGAACTGCGCGACCAGATCGACAAGGTCCGCACCATGCAGGTCGCCGAAGCGATTCGCCGTTCTGGCCATCCGGCCACGCAAGGTTTCGTCGATGAGTTGCGAACGTCCGAGCAGGCATCGTATGGCTATCCCAATCCGTCGGTTGTCGCGGCAATGGCAAAACTTAAGCCACGAATCAACGCTGCAATGGCCGTTGCCAGAGAAGTCTCCAACGAGGGTGATCAGTAGTGGGTCGCATCGAAGGCCGCGTTGTCATCAATCCGAAGGGATCCGGCCGGCCGTCTGCTTCCTTGCATACGTCGTGGCTTGATTCGCCGAAGGGTGAGCGTGCCAAGGCCGCGAAGGCAACGGTTCAACGCTGGGCGAATGACAAGTATCGCGGGTGCTCCGTGTATGTCGAGGTCGGAACCATTGCTGAGGGTGAGCACGGGATTGGCCATCTGCACGTGAACGGTTTGGAGATCGCGGACTTCTCCGCGGTAGTTCTCCCGCCACCTGTTCCGGCTCAACCCTTGTTCGGGGGATAGCTGATATGAGCTCTGCAGATGTCCTGTGCTTTGCGGTCCGCCGCATGTTCTGGGTTCACATGCCGGTCATTGGCTTGTTGCTCCTGGTCTGTTTACTGACGGCACAGATTCCTTCGGGGTTCAGCGGCTTGTGCGCCATTGTCGCGTTCGGGTGGGTTGTTCTGGCCTTGGGGGACTGGACAACTTCCGAATTGCGCGCTGACCGTCTCAGCTGACTACCCAGCCCCGTTTCTTTCATTCATTTTTTAGGCACTTGAGGTGTATTTTTTATGGCTAAATTCAACGGCAGACTTGAAGTTCTTGCTCTTTCATCGGTGCATCAGCACCCGGATAATATCCGCGAGGATCTTGGCGAGCTGGACCAGCTGGCCGGTGAGATCAAAGCCCTTGGGTTGATGAATCCATTGCTGGTTTATCCTCACCCGGTCCGCGCTGGCGATTACGTGGTCCAGGATGGCAACCGCAGGCGTGCGGCCGCGGCTCAGGCCGGGCTGCTTGAGGTTCCTTGCGTGGTTCTTCCGGAGCCGTCCGCGGAGCGTGGTGCTCGTGCGGATATCGAAACCATGCTGACTACTGGCCGTAATCATCGTGCATTGTCTGAGGCAGAGGTATCCAAGGGCATCCAAGGCCTGCTGGATCTGGGCATGGATGTCACGACGGTGGGCAAGAAGTTCAAGATGTCCCGCAAAGAGGTTCAGGCTCGCGCCAAGGTTGCTCAGAAAGACGACGGCGTATCCAAGGCCTACTCGGCCGGCCGCCTGCGCCTGGACGCTGTGCAGCGCCTGCAGGAACTGGAAGAACAGTCGGATATCCCAGAGCTGTATGAGCGGACAGTTGAACGCATCGAGGATATGCCCAACGGGGCCAGCGTTGAAACTGTCGAGCGCGTCATCGCTGAGACTGAGATGTCGATCAAGAAGTCCCAACGCGAGACTGAGTTGAAACAGCTGGACGCCAAGGAGGGCGACTACGAGGTTTCTTACAGCAGTGCCTGGTCAGCCGTTGAGGACGGGATGACTGATGCAGAACATGTTGCAGCCGGCCATAGGTACCGCTTCAACTACCGAGACCCGGAACCGATTTGGTACGTGAAGGAAAAGAAGGTCAAGCCGGAGCTGACCGAGCAGGAGAAGGCGAACAAGCAGACCGAAGCGAAGCTCAAGAGCATGCTCAAAATTGTGCAGCGCTCCCGCATCGCGTTCATCAAGAACGCATTCGAGACTGTGAAGCCGTCGGAGACGGTGGCGAAGGAAGCCATCGCCAAGAAGATCGCCTCCGAAGTCCGCTACTCCGAAGAGGGTCGCACCATTCTTGGTGACGTCGTCGGCATCAAGCCCCCAGAATTTGACGGAACAACCGCTTCCTCCGAACTCTTGGATCGCTGGAATGGCGAAGTGCATAAGCACCTGGTGCGCCAGTCCATGGCTTATCTGGGCATGCTGCTCGCGTTTGCCGATCAGGTCAGCGTCGAGGAATCCCTGGGCAAGCTTTCGGGCTTCGAACGCTCCATTTATGAGAGCGCCCCGTACAGCGGTGGTAGCTGGAAGAACGCCCGCGCCTACTACGCCTTCCTCACGGAGCACCTCGGATACCAGCTCGATATCGACGAGAAGCTGGCCATGGAGTACTCAGCCATGAATCAGCCTCGCCGAAACAGGGAAATGGATCTTGTCCCGCTGCCTGACGAAGTCACTGCAACCTGCGGTGGCTGCAAGCAGGAAGTCGTGGCCGACTCTGAATGGGCCGGCCTGTGCCACGACTGCCAGGACGAGGACGAATAGCCATGGCCACCAGAAGCATGGCGAGCATTATCCGCCAAGCCCCAAAGATGACCGATGATATCGCTTCGTGGCAGGACCAGGCAGCTTGCTACCCGTGGGACTTCAAGAAGCACGGAGACCCGTTCTTCCCATCCAGCGTCTCGGCCGCGGCAGCCAATCAGGCACAGAGCATCTGCAGCACTTGCCCGGTGAAGTCCATGTGCGCGGAGCTGGGCTTCAACGACAGGGATGCCTTCAAGTACGGGATCTATGGCGGGACAACTCCCGAAGATCGATCACGAGTTGCCCGCAAGAGTGCACGATCCAAGATCGGAAGACCAAGGAAGTAGGAAACACCATGCTGCAATTCACCGTAGACCTGCACCAGTTCCGCCAAGCCTTGGCAGCGACCAAGATGCACGTCTCAAATGACAAGGACGACGCGATCGGCCGAAGCCTTGACTGCTCCATCCGCCCGAACCGCGAACTGCTCGTCACCGCAACCAACGGGATCACAGTGGCCATCGCACGAGTACCCATCGCCGAGGAAGAATTCCACGGCGAACTCGGACGCTTCTCACTCACCCCAGAAATTGCCGGCACGATCATCGACATGTTCACGCCTGGCAAAGAGGACTGGGACATCCAGCTGGAAGTGACCGTCACCTTCACCATCGAACGAAAGCCCGGCGAGGAAGACATCACTGTCGCCACAATCAAAGTGCGGCGCCTTGGCCAGCTCTTCGGCGGAGACCAACTCAGCGTCACCACACCGGTGCAGCTGAACAAGGGCATCGAACGGATCTGGGCCACGGCCGGCCGGGCAGCGCAGCGCAACCGCGCAATGCTCCCACCCACCAGGTTCGACCTCAAACGCATCACCGCGTTCCGGTCCGCGCAAACCACCTACGGCGAACCGCTCACCATAACTGCAATGAGCCACGACCTCGGATCCATAGCCGTCTACTGCGGACGCTACTTCGTTGGACTGCTCACCGCGGACAAAGTCAACCTCGAAGACAGCGACAAGGACAACTACGAAAACCTCAAAGAGCACTGGGCCAAAGAACTCCCAACGCCCTTAGCCATCGTCAGCTAAAACCTTGTCAAAAAATTAACAAACTATCCACCTTGTACAGGAGGAACCACTTTGAACACCACACCAGGAACCAGAAGACCACTCGTCGAGCGCAGCGAACGAGGACTAATCGTCACCTCAGAAACCATCGCCCAAGGCGCCGACCTTCAGCACAAGAACACGCTCGAACTGATCAACAGGCACCACCTGTCCCTGGAACGCTTCGGACAGGTCGCGTTTGAAACGCGACCTGGCTACAACAACTCGCAAATCCGCGTCGCACTCCTCAACGAACAGCAAGCCACCCTGCTCATGACCTTCATGCGCAACACAGAACGCGTCGTTGAATTCAAAGTCCAGCTAATCGAAGCCTTCTACGAAATGGCCAAACTACTCGCCACCCCCGAGCGCTCGCCGATGACCGAAGATGACATTGTTGCGCAGGCGCTGCAGATCACGAGCGCGCGGGTCAAGGCGTTGGAGAACAAGGTCGCCGAGGATGCTCCAAAGGTCGATTACGTTGACACCTTCGTTGCTGACGAAGATCTGATGACCTTCCGAACCTTGGCATCCGATTTGAAGATCGGTGAGCACGAGCTGCGCGCAATACTCCTGGACCGTAAGTGGATCTACAAGCAGGAGTCCTCCCGCTGGTCAGAGTCGAAGCAGCGCAAGGAGCCGATCTACCGGTATAGCGCGATGGCGGACAAGAAGAACTACTTCCATGCAGTGCTTGCGCACGATGCGCCGCGGTTCCGCGGCGAAGTGATGCACACTCTCAAGCTCACTCCGGAAGGCGCGGTGGCCGTAACGCGGTTGATCGGCCAGATGAGAAGAGCCGCGGACTCCCTTAAGAGCGTGGAAGGGCCAGCAGCATGAGCCGGTTAGTCACGGTCTACACGAAGCCAGACGGGTGCAACCAGTGCACGTATACCAAGCGCGCACTTACCAAGGCCGGCATCCCGTACCAGGAAATCGTGGTGAACCCCTCCGACCGGGTATCCATCGATGAACTGAAGATGATCGCGAAGAAGAAGGGCATCGCAGGGACTATGCCCTACGTCCTGGTCGTCGATACGGAAACTTTGGAATCGCATGATTGGTTCGGTTTCCAACCAGGTGAAATCGAGAAACTTACGAAGGGAAACGCAGCATGAGCAACGAGAACATCACCGTATGGGAACTCGGTGAAGACAGCGACACGTGGCTCGTTGAAGGAACCTCGGACGCGCACAGCGCAGACGAAGCCGTGCGCGGATGGGTCGAGCGAATGACGGGCGAGACCATCGAAGTGTTCGCCGATGCCGATGACCTGGTCGAGTTTAACTTCAGGTTCCGAAAGGACTGGTATTGGTTGCCCGGGGGAGACCCGGAGAACCCAATGGACGAAGCCGCCCTGGTCTACCCGAAGGACGGTCAGTTGCTGTCGGATGCGACGCCGGTCATGGGACCTTTCTCGGGTTACCTGGTGCGGGCATGAGCACTGTCATTGAAGCCCGGAGACTGAACGGCACCGACATCGGCAAGAAGATCAGTTTCCCCGAAACCCAAGGTGAGCTGCGGGCAGTCCTCCACGGGTTCATCACGGACGAAACCACCAAGCCTTCCAAGCGTTACGTGTCGGTCATCGTCGGCAAGGAATCGCACGTCCTGGCACCGAACGACAAGATCACCATCACCGGCCACATGAAGAAGCCAGAGGTAAAACCATGACCGGCAAGAACGAACACATCACCGAAGAGCTCGTGGAGCAGATCGCGATCGTTTCCTACGAAGCGGCCAGGATCGACAATTCGGATATTCCGATGCCGAGCTGGACCGGTGCCGGAGCCATAACTCGGTACGAAATGAAACAGAAAGTTCTTGGAGTCTTGGACTCCGTGGTGCCGGTGATGATCGAGCAGGGATGGGCGCCACCAGTCGAGTCCACCTACGCGAACGGATTACCGGGTAACCATCATGCTGAAGAAGCTGTGCGGTACGCGTGTGAGGCTTCGGTCATCAATAACTGGACAGACCAAGAACGTTTGGTCTGGGCTCAACTGGCCACCACGTACGCGAATCTCGCCTTAGCTTACGAGCAGCGCACGGCAAACATGATCGATGGAAATAGGCCGACTGAGATCGACTTTACGGGATGGCCCAAGGAAATAGTTGGCCGTTTCTCTGTTCAGGCCATCGACATCGCCAAGCGTTTGGGCATGGGGGAAACGAAATGAACTCACCTAAGCCGGGACCACATGTTCCCAACGGTGCAGGCCAAGACTTTACCGATGGCGCTACCTGCCCTCCGACCTCCGAATGGTGCCTGAACTCTAAACCGCACAAGCACGGCGAAGGCAGCATCAATGCCGGCACCGCGTGCGACAAGACATGCCCCTGCATGCAAGTCCATAACAGCATCCGAATCGCCAGGAAAGGAAGATGACCATGAGCACCCCCATCACTCTCGAAGACTTGAAGCGGTTCCGCAGCATCGTCGAGACCGGCACCCCACTGGACAAGCGAACCGTCCTGAACATCATCAGCCACGCCGGCCAGATACAGGAACACTTCGACGCGGCCCTTGAAGGTAACCGGGCACTCGTGGAGCAGCTCGCACGAACCGAACAGGACGAGCGAATCATTGCGTGGGATTGGCTAAGCAGACATCCCGCATTTACTCAGTGCTACGACGCTGAGAAACCCTTATCGGTCGCTATGAGCGAGCGCTTGGGAGAATTGCTTGCTGCAGAACGCACCGAAGCGAATGACGCACTTCTGAGGCGACTCGCTCGCACACAAGATCCAACCATAGACACTCTGGAAGGACTGCTCGTACTGCCTATTGGTTCCATCGTCATCGACGCGGCAGGCGATTTCATGCAGGTGCAAGCGCATGAGTTCGGAGCTTCGTGGCACTGCTTCGACGACCACCACCCCTACGGAGCTCACGAGGTAGAACTACCCGCCAGCGTCATCTACGTCCCGGAGGCTACCGATGCTGACCTGTAAAAAATGCGGTGAGCCAATAGCCCTTGACCGCTCGCATAAGTGCCAGGGATTAAAGACGCAGGGCGTTTCGCTATCGATGCCGACAAGACCTGCGTGGGCTGTCAAGATCTTCGGCGAAGGCGATCGGGAACTGCTGACGATTGACACCGATGGATCCGTTCGCGGGTCGATGGAAGATGCTGGCGAAGCCGCTGCGGTGTTCGTATCCGAACTTCGAAGGCTAACTGCCTCCATACGCGCCGAAGCGAAAGCAGAAGCGCTCAGGGAAGCGGCTGAGAGCACGCCAGTTGCCTGGGACTTCCCGCCATATGCATCTGCACTGCAAATTAGGCCATGGCTCCGCGCCCGCGCTGACCAGTACAAGGAGGAACAGTGAGCAATCCACCGGATATCGTCAGGAAACTCGACAGCCTGCGCGACATGGACGAGATCATGATCGGCAAGCTTAACAACATCGACCACCTGGGCCTGCACCTCAAAGCCGAGCGTCACCCTCGCCCAATGCTCTACGGGCGCATCATCGAAATCTTGCACGGAACTCATGTCACCACCGTAAAAGTCCGGTGGAACGGGCTCACCGAGGAAATCAAGACTGACCCGGAACATGTCGTCAGAGTCGAGGTCACCCTATGAAACCCATAACCATGATCATCCGGGCGCTTACCGATGACTCGGAAAAAATCTACGTCTGCAGAAACCCCCACACCCTCCGATGGATCACCCTTCAACGTGGCCACGCCATCGCAGACACCGAACACCCAAAAGAAGCGCTCGCCGTAGCCAGGGCAGAAGCCCAGAAGCTCCCGAAGAAAACGAACAGGAACGCCAATGTCGTGGTTGAAGCAGTCGGATGTATCGGCGAATCACCCGTTGGTCCTGCGCGTCTTGGAGATGGACGAGGCTGACGAACGGCTGCTCAATGAGATGTATGGATGGGTGAACAGGTGTGCCACGCAATCGGCAGCATTTGACCGCGACTACATCGTTGAGATCGGCACGGCAAAGCAGATGGCCGGCCTGAGCCGGTACAAGGAACTTCTCAAGGCGGCTTTGTCGTGCGGAATCTTTGAGGAGAAAGAGATTGACGAGAACGGCAGTATGCACCGGGTACTCAAGCTCGTGGAAGAGGAAGACCTATTCCACATGATCCTCAAATCGGACAAGGAGCGGGAGAAGAACCGCCGTGCGGATACGTACGACCTTGCCAAGAAGGGTGCCATCATCAAGCGCGATGGCGCCGAATGCCGGTGGTGTGGCCGCATGGTCACCTTCGGCAACGACCGTAAATCGATCAAGGCCGGCACTATTGACCACCTTGATCCGAAAGACCTGGACAACAGCGACCCCACGCCAATTGAGCGGCTCGTGGTGGCTTGCACGTCCTGTAACTCAAGCCGAAAGGATGGTGGCTTCTGGGATAAGGAACTCAGACCAGCACCAAGAACCCCGTACTTCACTGCCGACGCCACTGCATGGTTGCGCGACAAGGCCGGAATCTTGGTCAAGGTATCAACTCAACGTGTAGAGCTCCACGCTCCCACGCCTGCTCCGGCATCAGAGCCAGTAAATGGTCCGGCCTCCACCAAGGTAACGGCAAGCGACGAAGCAACGGTCAACACCGGCTCGTCCACCACCACCGGCAACGAAGCGACGGCAGCAAGCAAGGTAGAGCGCTCCGAGGCAACGGTTCCACCGGCCCGGAAAGAACGCCTGTCCAGCTCAGACATGGCCACCGAGCTCCACGACATCGAATACGCGGAAATGATCGCAGCACTAGAGAGCGAAGCCGTTGAGACTCCCCGTCAGGGTGAGACTCCGGCCGAGGATGACGCAACGGCCAACACCGGTGCATCCGACGCGCAGTCTCCGATCAACTCTGAATCAAAAAATAATCAGTTGATCATCAAGAAATCTGAGGGTGTCGGATCTGGATCTGTCGGGACGGGTCGGGACGGGCCGGGCCGGGCTGGGTCTGGTGGGGCTGGGTGGCGCGATCACTCACCTGCTGAATCAACTCGCACTCCTAAGCCTCCGAACAACAATCAGCCCCGTTCAAGACGTAGAAGACCTCGTAGGAGGAAGAGCTAATGAAGTACAACCAACAGCAGTTCAAGAACCCTGTCCTCCTGTGGAGTGAATCAGAGTTCCAGACTCACGTGATGACGTTGGCCAAGAGCCTGGGATACACGCAGCAGTACCACACGCACGACAGCCGGCGGTCTCAGGCTGGATTCCCGGACTTGGTGTTGATCCATAACCGGACGAAGAAATTGATGTTTGCCGAGTTGAAGGCCCAGGCCGGCCGAGTGAGTCCAGCGCAGGAATCGTGGCTGAATGATCTGCGCATGGGTGGTCAAGTTGCAGAGGTCTGGCGTCCATCCGATTGGGTGTCTGGCCGGATTATTCAGGTGTTGCGAGGAGGTGCGACTCTTGCCAGAGCATAAGAACGCAGCTGATTGCGGTTGCTGGGGTTGCCAATCCATTGCTCGCGAGGGTTCTGGGGTGTGCGTGGTTCATCTCGTGGCTGAGCAAGATCAGGTTCCACCGGCCGCGGTGACCGATCAGAATCTCTGCCCAACCTGTGATGACCGGATGCGTGCAGACCTCCACCTGGTGGCTGAGCGGTGGGAAGAAGCCCAGGCAGCGTTGCATCCGTCGCGAGGTGGTGACAGTGAGCGTCACGCCCAGCGGACGGAAGCGCCGTTGCCATTGAATGTCTCGGTGTCGGATGCTCTGATGATTGTCCGCGACAACATTTGGTCGGTTGCCCTTCGCTTGGTCGATGATCATCCTGGTCTCTCGTTGCCGGCCGATCAGACAACGCCGAGCTTGGCCGAGTGGCTGGCCCGGTGGCAGATGCTGAAGATCGCCGGAGCCAAAGACAAGGGCTTCACTCGTCAGGCGTATTGGTGGGTGGCTGAAGCTGCCGACCAGATCGCTTCGAAGACCTACGGCACCGAGACCACGGCTGAGATACCAAACCAGTTCTGCAAGCGCCCTGGATGCAAAGGTAAGCTGTTCGTGGCCGAACGATCCGATGGAGTCAGGACTGTCCGGTGTGCAGAAGATGCACATCATGCGGTGCAGTGGGATACCTGGTCGAAGATGCTGAAGGCTTCTCGCCCCCAGCGTCGAGGTGCTCGGCCTCCCCGTCTGGGACGAGTTTGACGGACTTGACATAGTGCCGTAAATTTACTGATTGAATGGCCTTACTGGCTCAAGCGATAGCCCCGAATCACACCAGTGGTTCGGGGCTTCGTCGTACCCGGACGCAGTGAGGTGACCATGTCCCGCGTGAGAGTCTGCACTGAGCATGGCTGCCCTGAACTCAGTACCGAGAAGCGATGCCCAGAACACGCGCGAGCTTACGAGAAGAAGCGCGGCACCAGCTATCAACGCGGATACGACGCAGCACATCAGAAGGAACGCCAACGGATCATCAAGGCTGGCATCCACACCTTCACCTGCAGCAGATGCCGCGCACAGTTTGAGCACGGCGAACCATTCCAGCTCGGCCACACCGACGACCGCAAGGCATGGACAGGCCCCGAGCACAGGCGGAATCGCTTCGCACGCCGTGTTCGAACGACCTTCGTAAGGGGTGGGGGACACCCCCTTCCCGCCCGAGGTGCCCAGTACCGCCGGGGAGGTCTCTAAATAGTTTGTCAGGTTCAAGGAATTCTGAAAACACTAGTCAGGTTCAAGTTTCAATAGTCTGTCAGGTTCAAATCTGGCTCTGACTTATTCTTCGAAACCGGCAAACCAATAGCCACGAAATGCACTGAAAGAGTGGGCGCGATGCCTCTCTCAACACACTGCGCGATGCAGTATGGAAGCAGGTAAATCATGGGCAGTGGAGGAGCTCGCGTAAATTCTGGCCCGGCGCCAGATCCCAACGCACTTCGACGTATGCGCAAAACAGATTCTTCGGGCTGGACAACACTGCCGGCCGAAGGCCGCAAAGGAAACGCCCCCGCTTTCCCATTGGAAAAATGGCGCGACCAAGAAAAATTCAAGCCCTCCGAGGAACGTGACGAAGCCCTGGCCAAGGCCTTGGACGCACGCGAACTCACGGTATGGCGGGAAATCTGGAAGACACCCCAGGCAGTCGCCTGGGACGGTCTGGGCTGGCGCCACGACGTAGGAATGTACGTCCGTGTCCTGGTTGCCGGCGAACGAGGCAACCTCAAAGCAGCCGGCGAAGCACGCCAATGGTCGGACCGGCTCGGCCTCTCCCAGACAGCGCTGCTCCGAAACCGCTGGCGCATCTCCACCGACGAACTCGGAGAGAAACGCGAAGAGAAGAAGCAGAACAACTCACGCGCTCGCCGTGAGTCTGCTCGTGATCGTATGCATGTAGTGCGCAATGGATCAGGAAAGTAGCGAGTTTGTTGTCGATTTCCCGACGATAGGTTTTCTTGCAGCTGATTGGATTGAGGCGCATTGCCCGATCCCGACTGGCTTTGATCGTGGTTTGCCGTTTGTGCATCGTGACTGGCAGTTGTGGTGCACGGTCAATCACTATCGCGTGAAGACCAATGCTCTTTGGCGGCCAGAACGTCCGATTCTCGCGCCAGCGTTTGAGAATCGCCGATCACAGGTCATCGCGCCGCAGAAAACTGGCAAAGGGCCATGGGCGGCGTCGATAACGCTGAATGAAGCCAGGGGCCCTGCGCTCTTTGGCGGTTGGGCGCATGATGGTGAAGCTTTCGAATGCTCGGACTACGAATGCAGTTGTGGTTTCGTCTATGAGTACGAGGAAGGCGAGGCCAAGGGTATTCCTTGGCCCACGCCGCTGATTCAGCTGTTCGCTACCTCTCAGGAACAAGTCGACAACACGTATGGTCCGCTGCAGGGCATGGTCAAAGATGGGCCATTGTCCGAGTTCATCCGAACAACAGAGAGCTTTGCCCGAATTGGTGAAGACGGACTTATTCAAGCCGTGACATCCTCGGCGTTGTCTCGCCTGGGTAACCCAATCACGTTCGGTCTCTTTGACGAGACCGGTACTTTCACCGATACGAACAAGCTGAAGAACGTTGCCAAGACTGCTCGTCGTGGCTTGGCCGGCATCGGTGGCCGAGGCATCGAGACTACGAATGCCTACGATCCGTCGCAGGCATCGACTGCGCAGGAAACCTACGAGTCATCCGCGAAGGACTTGTTCCGTTTCTTCCGCCGGCCGCCGGAGCATCTGAAATTCAAGAATGCACGGGACCGCCGGAAGATCCTGGAGTACGTTTACCGCGGTTCGCCATGGGTAGATCTGGACGCGATCGAAGCTGAAGCCGTGGAAATGATGGAGAAAGACCCGGAAGAAGCAGAACGCTTCTACGGGAACATTCTTTCCCAGGGTAAAGGCGCTTGGATGCCCGAAGGACTGTGGAGCCGAACGGAGTCTGTTGCATGAATATCTGCCTTGCATTCGACGGTTCGGAAAAGCACGACTTCACGGCAATACGTGCCGAGACACTTGGCGGTTGGCAGTTCACGCCCACGTATGGGCCTGACCGCCGGCCGACCATCTGGGATCCAGCCGAGTTCGGTGGGCGAATTCCACGCGAGGAAGTGCACGCAGCGGTGGAAGAGCTGTTCATGGCCCACAAAGTGGAACGCATGTACTGTGATCCGCCGCTGTGGAAGACCGAGATAGAAGCCTGGTCTTCCAAATACGGTGATGACCGGGTGATCCAGTGGGAAACGTACCGGCAAGCACCGATGCATTCCGCATTGGAGCGATTCATCGTTGACCTGGAATCAGGTGCGTTGCTGCACGACGGTTGCCCGATCACGGCACTGCACATTTCCAACGCGCGAATGTTTGCCCGAACCAACCAGCGCTACATCATCCTCAAGCCTTCGGCCCATCAAAAGATCGATGCGGCGGTTACCTCGGTGCTTGTGCACGAGGCTGCTTGTGATGCTCGCGCCGCGGGCTGGTCGACCGGTTGGAAGCCGCAGGACGGAATCTCCCGGCAAGCCTTCGGATTCAACTAACCCCAAGGAGGTGCTCTGTGGCTAATGCACAGGTAATTGCGCGTGAGCGCCTGGACGTTGGCGAGTGGGAGCTCAAGCAGCAGGAGGCAGACTGGGATTACCGGGAACGCTACATCCAAGGCGACCAGGACTTGCCATATGCCCCGGAAGGCGTGAATGCCGAGTACCGGCAGCTGCAGGACATGTCCATTGCCAACTGGATGGAAATTGCGGTCAAGGCACCCACGCAGCGATTGCAGGTCGACGGCATCAAGACCGGGCGTCAAGACTCCGCTGACGAAACTGTCTGGAACGAAATCTGGCAGCCGAACCGGCTGGATTCCCGGCAGGCCATCACTTTCCAGGAGATGTACACCCATGGCCGAGGTGTCATGTCGGTGTCTGCGAACCCGAAGAACAAGAAGACCCCGAAGATCCGTCCGGAAAGCGGGCGCCGGGTCTGGCTTGGCGCCGACGCGGAAGACCCTTTCACGCATACCTGGGCAGTCAAGATATTCAACGTTAAAGAGCGCCGCGGCACCTCGTTGATACTTCCGGCCTCGGTGCAGTACTCGTCTACCACTCGGGTGGCATACGTGTACGACGAAAACGAATGGTTCAAGTACGAAGCCACTGGCGGTTCATCTGCCTGGAAGCTATCCAGTTCCGGCAGGCACGGGCTGAACGCCCTTCCCTTCGTTGGGTTCGACTACAACCTGAACTCAGACGGCAAGCCGCGGTCAGCCATACAAACGCTGATCCCGCAGCAAGATGCATTGAACACCATCCGGTTCAACACGTTGCTGGCCATGCAGTTCTCGGCATACCGCCAACGAGTATTTACCGGCTACGACCCGGTAGTGCGAGACAGCTCCGGCAATCCCATCATTCGCATGGGCACGGACGGTCAGCCACTGTTGGACAGCAACGGCCTTCCGCTCCCAATGCTCAACAGCCCTGGTCGCCTCGGCGTGGACAGGGCATTGGTATTCCCGGGCGCTGAAACCAGGGTATTCGACCTGCCGGAGTCCAACCTCGATAACTACATCAAGGTGCTCTCCGAATTCCTCACCGACTTCTTTGCTATCGGCCAGATCCCGCCGCAGTACATGCTTTCCCGCATGGCCAACCTCTCCGGCGATGCACTCGCAGGAGCGGAATCCACGCTGCAGGCACTGGTGAAAGACCTCAAGCGGTCCGCCGGGGAATCACTGGAACAGGTCATGCGCCTGGCAAACCGCGCGCGCGGCGAGTCCCACGAAGACGCGGGCAGCGAAATCATCTGGGCAGACACTGAACCTCGTTCCTTTGCGCAGATCGTTGATGCCATCGGCAAGCTCATTGCCGGCGGCATGGCACGCAAGGACGCATGGCTGATGCTTCCAGGAGCAACGCCGCCAGCTGTCAAACAGTGGGTGGAAAACTCCGACGATGAACGCCGAATGCAGGACATGATGATCAATGATCTGGAACAGAAAATGCTTCAATCATGATCACCTACTCCGCGGCCGCGATAGAGCACGACCGGCAAATGCGACTGCTCGCACTCAAAGCACTGCGCGTAACCCGCAATGCCTGGCGGAACGTCTCCCTGGTTGATCTCGATCGATCATGGGCAGAAACAGCAACAGAACTCACCAGAAGCGTCCAAACACTCATGACCGCCGCGGCCGTCGAAGGAGCCACTTTCGGGGCCATGGCGCTCGCCGAGCAGGGCGCGTACGTGTTTCCGCAAGGGTTTGTGAATCCGGGAGCGTTTGCGTTGTCTGCGCCTGATGGGAGGCCTTTGGAGTCGTTGCTGTATTCGCCAGTGACGAAGACGAAGGCGTTGATTGGTGCTGGCATGGTGCCGCAGCAGGCTTTGGCGGTTGGCGGTAAGGATCTGGACCGGATCACCCGCACAGTCTTGTCTGATACAGGCCGTGGGGCAGCTTCTGTGGACCGCGCGTCGCGTGAAGGCGTGGGTTATGTCAGGATGCTCAACCCTCCGTCCTGTAGCCGTTGTGCGGTCCTTGCAGGCAGGTTCTATCGGTGGAATGCCGGGTTCCTCCGGCATCCTCGCTGCGACTGCCGGGGGATTCCCGCGCAAGAGTCCCGATCCGAGGATTTGCGAGTTGATCCGTACGAGTACTTCAACTCTTTGACGCCGGAGGAACAGAATAAGCACTTCACGAAATCGGGCGCGCAGGCGATTCGTGACGGTTCGGACTTGTTCCAGGTGGTCAACTCCCGCCGGGGAATGTCCTACGGCGGAGTTTCTGAGGATGGGACGCGTCGTGGGCAGCGGGTAGTCACCCTGTTTACGGATGAAGGTACGACCAAACGCGGCGCTTTTGGTTCCACGGAGCGGCTCAGGGCTGACTCCGAGGGCTTCGAAAAGGCACCAGGAACCAAATACCAGCGGACGGTGCGTAAGCGCCTCACACCGGAAGCGATCTACGCGCAGAACCTTTCACGAGAGCAGACGCTCGAACAGCTTCGCCGGTTTGGGTATATCCAGCCCGGCGGTCAGAACCCCAATGGTGTCATCGCTAACCCTTCAAGGCCTGTCTCATCGATGAGCGAGGCCCAGAAGCGTGTACAGCGGGCCACGTTGGCGTGGGAAGCGGTGCAGGACGGCCGCAACCCATTCGGTAAAGGACCTCTCACCCCGCAGCTACGTGCGCAGGCTGAGACGAACTATCGCCGGTGGATCGGTTCCGCTGGCGAGATTTTCACACGGTAAACCTTCCTCCTGGCGCGATGCCGGGAGGACTAACCCTGCGATAGGGGAAAAGAAATGCCTAAATCTAAGACTGCACCTGCATTGATGCATGGATTCATTGATCCGTATGCACCTGGTGGGCTGGAAGAGCTGCTTGCGTTCAACCGTGCCCAGTTCGGTGACGCTGTCATGTCCGCGAACGCGGGCAGCGCCGGTGGTGATGCAGGTGGAGACACCAGCGGAGATAAGACCGGCGGTGGCGAGGCCGGAACGGGCGGTGCTGGCGCCGGTGGCGACACTGGAGCAGGTGCCGACGGGGATAAGCCACTGGGCGCACCAGGCATCAAGGCCTTGGAAGCAGAACGGGAAACCGTGAAGCAGCTCAAGGCCCAATTGGCTGAGCGGGATTCGAAGATCAAGGGTTTCGAAGACGCTGGGAAGACCGATGAGCAAAAGCGCGAGCAGGAGCTTGAAGATCTTCGCAACGGCAAGAGCACCACTGAATCGGAGCTGGCCAAAAGCCAACTCGCGGTTCTGCAGTACCAGGTAGCCGCTGCCAAGGGATTGGATCTGGAAGCAGCCGAGCGTTTGCGTGGCACTTCGAAGGAAGAGCTCGAAGCAGACGCTGACGCGTGGATCCAGAAGTGGGGAACGTCCTCGGGCAACGGTGTTGTCCCGGGTGCCGGACACATTGGCTCCAGCACGGAAGAAGTAGCCCCGGGGATGGCCCGCATGCGCTTGGGCTACTCGCAGTCACCCAAAAAGTAAGACACCTCGGCCGATGGGCCGCGGTGAAACGCAACTCTGAAAGGAGAAGCCACCATGGCTCTCACTCTGCCCGAGGCAGCTAAGCTGTCGACCACTCACCTGCAGCGAGGCGTCATCGAGACCTTCGTTCAGGAATCTTCGATCCTGGACCGCATTCCCTTCATGAACATTGAAGGCAACGCCTACGCGTACAACGCTGAAGGCACCCTGCCAGGCGTTGAGTTCCGCGCCGTCAACGGAGCCTACTCGGAGTCCACCGGTACCGTGAACCAGTCGACTGAGAAGCTGGTCATCCTCGGCGGCGACGCTGACGTTGACCGCTTCATCCAGAAGACCCGAAGCGATCTGAACGACCAGCGCGCGGTGCAGACCGCAATGAAGGTCAAGGCCGCTTCGTACAAGTTCCAGAACTCGTTCTTCAACGGTGACGTCGAGACCGAGCCTCTGGGCTTCGACGGCCTGAAGAAGCGCCTGATCGGCGCCCAGGTGCTGGACGCCGACGTAGATGGCGCTCCGGTGCTCGGCACCAACGGCGCTGCTGCTCATGACTTCTTCGACATGCTCGACGCGCTGATCGCCCAGGTGCCCGGCCTGAACGGTTCCAACGGTGCCATCTACGCCAACGCGCAGATCGCCGGAAAGATCCGCTCTGCCGGCCGCCGCATCGGTGGCACCGAGATTGTCCGCGAAGACCTGACCGGTAAGCGCGTGCTCCAGTACAACGGCATCGCCATTCTGGATCCAGCCGACGACGCAGCAGGAAACCTGATCCTGCCGCAGTCCGAGACCATGGGCGCATCCACCGACACCTCGTCCATCTACGCCGTGAAGTTCGGCCAGGACGAAGGCGACCGTGGCGTAACCGGCCTGACCAACGGCGGCGTGCAGGTCGATGACCTGGGCGAGCTGCAGGAGAAGCCTTCCTACCGTACCCGTATCGAGTTCTACACCGGTCTGGCACTGTTCGGCGGCAAGGCCGCTGCACGCCTGCGCGGTATCAAGAACGCCTAAGGAGCGACAAACATGGCAACTCAGCCAAAGAAGGAACCAACCGAAGCCGAGCTGTATGCGGCCGAGGAAAAAGCCCGTGTGGCTGCAATCGAAGCGCAGAAGGCCAAAGGGGAGGACGAAGCAGCCAATGCAAAGTCCGCCCCGAAGCCGGAAGCCAAGGCCCCAGATGCCAAGGCTGCTCCAAAGAGTCCGGCTAATCGTCGAAGCCTTGCCAAGGCCAAGGCAAAGGAACGCGTCGAAGTGTACGAACAGCGCGGACCAAAGGGACTCTTCAAGGTCACCCGCAACATCGACACCGGCGAGACCAGCGCCGAACTGATCGAGGAATAGCACCCTCCGCAACAGAAAGGGGCCGTCATGCCCGTTAGCGTAACTCCTGAGGACATCGCCGGCGTATGGCGGCCCCTTTCCGAAGCGGAAGCATCACTCGTCCCCGGACTGTCCAACCAGTCTTGGATCCGGATGCTCACACCACGCCCAGACCTCGAAGACCATATCGCAGACGGCACAGTCGACGAAGAATCAGTGGCTTCAGCAATGATCTCAATGATCATCCGAGTACTGAAGAACCCCGACTCAGTTCGCCAGCTATCAAAGTCCTACGACGACTGGTCCGGCTCCCAGACCTTCGACAGCACCATCTCCACCGGCGAACTGTACGTCAACGAACACGAACTCGCCATGATCACGCCCCGGCCAAAAGTACAACCAGCCGGCGCCTACAGCGTCTCGTTATGGGGGTAAACGCCAATGCAGCCATACAGCACGGCCGATGTCCTCGAAGGACAAAAACTGGCCGAAACCACCATGCGCGAAACATGCGTAGCGAACCGACCCACAGGAATCGTCAACACCGACCCCGACACCGGACAAGACACACCAGTGTTTGACCCAATACCAGTCAAGGGAAAGTGCAGGATCAAACTCGTTGGCATCGGAAGCAAGAAAGAAGACTCGGCCGAACACGAATTCATTTTCACCAGGCCAGTAGTCGTCCTGCCACTGCAAGATCCGGTACGCAGTGGCGACCTGATCACCATCACAACAGCTCCAAACGCTGGAATGCCACCCTCAACAATCCAGCCAGGAACAACTTTCATGCTCAGATCACCCGAGCGTGGAACATTCGTCACTGCACAACGCTGGGCTGCAGAGGAGCTGATCGCATGACCGCCAACACCGCAGACCTCGACAAACTCATTCACGACCTCGGCCAAATCCCTGCCAAGGTAGAGAAAAAAATCATGCCAATCATGCAAAAAACTGGCATCCAAACCAAGCGCCGCCTGCAAAAAGACCTCAGCAGTTCAAGATACTTCAGCAGAGCCGCCCGATCCATCGACTACGACGTCACCACCCAATCCTTCGGCGGCGCATCCATCATCCAAGTAGAGGTCGGTCCTAACGCCGCACGACACCAATCAGCAGCGCTCGCCGGTATTGCGTACTTCGGTGGGTCAAATGGAGGCGGTGGTACGGTGCCAGACCCTATCGTGGCGATGCGTCAGGAAGAGCCGGTCCTGTTGGGCTTCTTGGAGATGGCCGTTGAGGGGCTCATATGAAGGAGTTCTATGACGCTGTCAAGGCTCTGCTTCCGGCCGACGTCACGGTGTACCAGTTCAACGCCGAGTTGTCGGTGCCGCCGGTAAGGGCGGATTATCCCTACGTCGTTCTGGGTGGTGATGCAGGGTGGGATTTTTCTGGTGACGGGCCGGAGTTGCCGAGTCTGTCAGCCGAACTTGATGGCAAGGAGATGCGGGTGATGGCCACCATGGCCGGTACTTCGATTTCGTCTCTCGATTTCGTCATCAAGCGAGTCCGTCAGGGCTTGTCAGGAAAGAAACCAGTTGTGCCTGGGTGGGCCTGTTCCGACATGGTGCAGGCCCCGCTCTTGAACATACAGCCCGACCGAGACATCAGTATCGGCGGGATGAATCCAATTTTCATGGTGGACGAGTACGTGTTCACCGCAACCAGAAATTGAAAGGAACGAACATGCCGAAAACTGACTTTGTTGACGCGTATTCGAAGTCCACTGGGAAACCCCAGAGGATTCCAAAGTCCTGGCTTGAACGCAAGGACGCCCCGTTCACTGACTTCACGCTCAGCAAGCCGGCCAATAGTCCGGCCCAGAGCGTGGAGCCGAAGGCCGTCAAGGCCGCTACCGCAAAGGAGACCAAGTAAATGGCCGGAGCACGTACCCTCGCCAAGGGTAAAACCAAGTTCACTGTCCTGACTACTGCCCCGGCAGACGAGGAAAAACCAACGGTAACAGAGCTGGAAGCTGGCATTCAGGCATCCGGTGTAGTCCTCATGTCGGACTTCGCGTGGAGCGCAGCGGACTCGACGACCGTGGCCGAGGACTCCCTCGAAGACCGCGAAACCGTCGATGTCTTCGACTCCAGCACCTACAACCTGGGCATCACGCTCTGGCGTCTCCTCGATGACGCTACCGGCGAACCGGACCCGGCAGCAGAAGCTCTGTGGGAAGCAGTGAAGACCAAGGGCACCGAGTTCTGGGCTTACGCCCGGGAAACCGGCAAGGATGCGACCGAACCATGGGTCGCAGGCGACGAGTTCTACCTCGGCGGCCGCGTCGCTTCGGATAACCCGCAGCGCCTGGACGGCACCGGGTTCATTAAGCGCCGTATCCCGCTGCGTAACCGCCAGATGTTCAACAACGGCGTGGTTGCCACCGGCGGCGTATAACGATCTGGGCGGTAGCGCGTGATTGGGCTCCGCGCTACCGACCCACTCCACCACCCACGGAGCCCATCCCAAACTTTGAAATGGAGCCCAAACCATGACTGATGGACAAACCCCAGAATCTTTCGACATCGAAGCCTGGATCGCGGAAAGCTCGCGCCCCACAACCTCCGTACCGGTCAGCCAGCGCGGAGACTTGCTCGGACAGATGGACATCCTCGCCCACAAGATCCGACGTGCAGAAACCATCGAGGGAATAGCTGGGCCAGATATCGAAAAAACCATGGAAGACACCGACGACGTGGAGATGTACCGGCATCAGTACAAGTCGCTCGCTGATGCTTATGAAGCTTCGACGTTGATGCTGACATTCCAAGCCTTGGATTCTAACGAATGGCGCGAAGTGCTCCAGGCGGCCGTTGACGCTGGTTGCGATACCGAAGACAGCCGAGAGCTCACTTTGTGGACATTGACGGGGGCATTGGTGTCGCCCCGTATTGATGTCGAGGGGATGCGCCGTCTTCGGTCTGCAGTTGGCGAAGCCCATTGGAATCAGATCGTAGCCGCCTACAACGATCTGAAGACCGGGCGTGTTGGACCGAGCGCGGATTTTTTGCCGAGTGCCTCTTCAACCCGGGATCCAGACGAGTTTTAGCGGCTTTGAAGTCGTCTGCCCTTTTCGGGCGGGCGCCTTCGACTTTCCTAGGCGGACGCGAGTGGGGCGAACAGGACCGCCTCCTTGCTTTCGCCTATCAGCTGTACCTGGATCTGGTGTGCCCGGCATGCGGAGGCAACGTGCAGGTGTGCAGAAACGATAGCAACGAGGGAATTTTCGAAGCCCTTGACACAAAATGCCATCGACGGGCAGCTGTGGACGAACGAACCGGGCAGCAGGGATTCAAACCTGAACCAGGACAAATGTTTTATGCGTCGCCGATTGACGACGGACTGGTTAAGGGCAGCGGACTAACTTATGTCGCTTCCAACGGCGAAGGGTAACCGGTCGAGCTAACTATTAAGAGGAGGGCCCTATGGCTGATCGCCGTGTCAAAGTTGTTTACGAGGTCGAGAACTCTGGATTGCTCAAAGGCACGAAGGAATCTGTCAAGGCTACCGAGGAACTGAAGAAGAGCAGCGAAGGGGCTGGCAAGGCGGCGCAAGACCGGGCGAAAGATATCAAGGTCGTTGCCGACGCGGACCAGCGTGCAGCGAAGGCCGCGGGTCTCCTATACGCTGCGAATGGTCAGTTGGTTGATTCCAATGGCAAGGTGCTTTCTTCGACTCAAGCTGCTGCACACGGCGTTGAGGCGTTTTCCGATGCTGTTTACCTTGCGGGGTACGAGTCAGAGCAAGCCGCGGCGAAGGAAGTAGCTGCCGCGGAGGTGTCCGCTGCAGCGACCAAGAAGCGCCAGGAAGCAATGAAGAAGCTGGCGCCCGCTGTTACAGCTGTTGGTGTAGCCACGCTTGCCGGGTCTGCGATTGCTGTTCGAGCCAGCATGGTGTTCGAGAAAGCCATGTCTTCGGTAGAAGCAGCAACTCACGCCGGCGCTATCGAGATGGGCCAGCTCCGCCAGGCAGCGATTGATGCGGGCGCGGACACGGCGTTCTCGGCGGTTGAGGCGGCTCAGGGTATCGAGGAACTGGCTAAGGCTGGTGTCTCGACCTCTGACATCCTCAACGGTGGTTTGAACGGTGCGTTGAGCTTGGCCGCGGCTGGCAACCTTGGCGTGGGGGAGTCTGCTGAAATCGCGGCTTCGGCGATGACGCAGTTCAAATTGTCTGGCGATCAAATCCCGCACCTGGCTGACTTGCTGGCCGCCGGCGCGGGCAAGGCGCAGGGTTCGGTACAGGACTTGGGCGCAGCATTGAACCAGGCTGGTCTTGTTGCTTCTTCGACTGGTCTCACCATCGAGGAAACCACAGGCGGTCTTGCCGCGTTCGCATCTGCCGGCCTTACCGGTTCGGACGCTGGCACGTCATTCAAGACGATGCTTCAGCGTCTTACCCCGCAGTCGGATGAAGCTCAGAAGAAATTTGATGAGCTGGGCATTTCGGCCTATGACGCACAGGGAAACTTCGTGGGTCTGACTGACTTCGCCGGCCAGCTGCAGACGAAGATGGCCGACCTGTCTCCGGAAGCGCGCAATGCCGCTATGTCGGTAATGTTCGGTTCTGATGCCGTGCGGGCGTCCAACGTTTTGTACGAGCAGGGCGCCGAAGGAATCCAGAAGTGGATCGATAAAGTCAACGATTCCGGGTACGCCGCGGAAACTGCTGCGCTCATGCAGAACAACTTGGCTGGCGACTTGGAAAAGCTGGGCGGTGCCGTCGACACGGTACTGATCAAGTCCGGCTCTGGTGCGAACGACGCCTTGCGCGGACTTGTTCAGGGGCTGGAAGGATTCGTTGATCTTGTAGGTAAGATCCCTGAACCGGTCTTGTCTGTGGGTGGAATCGTGGCCGGGCTTGCCGGTGGGGCAGCGCTCCTCGGTGGAACCGTGATCACCACTCTGCCCAAAATTCGTGACACCCGTGACGCGATAAATGATTTGTTCCCGGCTGGATCACGTGGCGCCAAAGGCCTGGACAAGGTTGGCAAGGCCATGAATGGCCTTGCCCGTGGCGGTGCAGTTGCTGGTGGCATCCTCGCGGTCGGCACCGGTCTGGCGAAGATCGCTGAAGCCTCTTACTTAGATGATATTGCTGAGGGTACGGGGCGCGCAGCAAACGGGTTGTCTGACATGGTCAACAACGGCGCTGGTGTTGACGCTCTCAACCGTGTGTTCCAGAAGATTGACGGCAGTAACCTCATGGATGGCACGGATGGCATTGGTGCTATGGATGCGGCAATTCAGAAGTTGTTCGCTGATGATCCTGGAAACAAATTTGATAACTGGGGCCAACGTACCGTCAATGCCGTAACTGGCATCAAAGGAACTACTCAGATTGCTGAAGAAGCGTTTGGCACGCTTGACGCTGAGCTGGCGAACTTGCTCAATGGTGGCAATGCTGAGGGCGCTGCGGATGCTTTTGCCCAGATTCAGCAGAAGCTTAGTGATTCTGGCGTGTCTGCTGAAGAGGCCGCCTACCTGTTCCCTGCCTACTCGGATGCTTTGCAGAAGGCCGAAGCAGAATCTAAGAAAACTGCCGAGGGATCTGAAGTACTTGAGGGCGCAATCGGGGGCGTAGGCGACGAAGCCGACGATACTGCGGCGTCGCTGGACGACATTGTGGAATCGCTGAAGCTTCTCGGCGTCGTGAACCGCGATGCTGAGGCCGCTGCAGACGCTCACCAAAGCGCGATCAAAGCATTGGACGAGTCAATTGCCGAGAACGGGAAAGTCCTCAAGGGTAACTCAGAAGAAGCCATTGCCAACCGTGCAGCAATGCGCGATGTTGCGGACACAGCTTGGGAATCAGCACAAGCCTACGCGGCTCAGGGTGAAGCTGCAGATGTCGTGCAAGGACGACTTGAGTCCGGGTACGAGACCTTGCTCAAGAATGCTGACGCAATGGGGATGGGGTCCAAGGAAGCTGAAGCCTACGCCCGAGAAATCATGGGTATCCCTGCAGACGTCAGCATTGAGACATGGATGTCTGACACGGCCATGCAGATGGCCGAGGCGACAGCCGGCGAAATTGAAGCCGTGCCAGGGTATAAGAAGGTCGCGGTAGCGGTTTCCGAAGATGGCACTGTTGGTCAGGTGCAGTCCAGAATTGATTCTGTTACTGGCAAGACCGAGTACGTCTTTGTTGATGATGACGGCACTGTAAAGAATGTTCAGACCGGTATCGCGAATATCAACGGCAAGGACGTTCCTGTTTATGTCGGTGATGACGGCACCGTTTATTCAACACAGGGCGAGATCAACGGCATCAAGGGCAAGAATGTAACGATTACTGCCACGGCTGCTACCAGTGGTGCGGAGGAGGATCTGAACTGGGTTGCTCGCTCGCGTACTTCTAGTGTTACCCAGACGGTGACGCAGAAGTTTGTTCCGGGTTCAGCTGCACCGGGCACGAACCTGTCTAAGACGTTCCTTGGTGGCGGTTATACGGGCGGGGTTGTTGGCCGGTTGATTCAAGGCCGCGCTAATGGTGGTCTTGTTCCTGGTCAGATTCCGTTGAATTCGCAGGGCGACAATGTTCTTGCGATGGTCAACGGCAGGCCGTTTGGTTTGCGTTCGGGCGAGATGGTTGTCAATGAGAAGGCCACTCGTGAGAATCTGCCCTTGTTGCAGGCCATCAATGATGGTCTGACTATCAAGCTCCCCGGTTGGGCCAGGGGCGGCATCGTTGGCCGAGCACAGTCCAAGGTGGACAGGCTTCAGCGTCAGTATTCGCGCATGTCTGGGTCGAAAGCCAACCGTTCACGCAAGCTGGATTTGAAGGATGATCTGGATGCTGCGAAGAAGGAATTGGCCGCGGCCAAAGAATCCGCTAAAACCGCTGAGAAGCAGGCAAAGGATGCGAAGAAGAAAGCTGACGACGCTCGTAAGGAAGAGCGTGAGCGTCAGGGTCGTTTGGCCGAAGGCCGCTTCGACCTTCGCCGTGACCTGAAGCGTGGCGAAATCACAGACAGCTTCACTTCAGGTTCGGGTATGTCAGTTGTGGACAGACTCTTTGAGCAGTCGAGCAACAAAGACCTGTCCCGGGGTAAACGCACAGCATTGCGCTCCACTGCTTATGGCATGGAATCACAACTCCTCGGGTTGGAGAAGCAGTCCGAGTCACTAAAGTCCAGCCTGGATAAGGCGACCGAGGCCCGCGACCGGCTACTAGAAGTCAGCAAATCAGTCGCGTCAGGATTGCGAGGCGAATACTCGCTCGGCAATGTCATCGGAAACCTACTGGACAAGGACTACAAGGGCACGCTGACCGCAGGATCATTCGTGAAATCTGCGCAAGGCAAAGCACGCCAGATCCGCAAGTTCGGCCAGATGCTCGCCAAGCTCCGCAAAAAGGGCTACAACGAAGCGATCATCCAAGAAATCGCGGATCTGGGCACTGCTGAGGGAACGCAAGTTGGCAACGCACTTTTGGGCGCGTCGTCCAGCGAACGCAAGCAACTCAACAATGCCTACGAAGCAATGGATTACTGGTCCGGTAAGGCCGGCGTTGAAGTCACTAAGTCGATGGAGCGCGGTGGTGTTGACGCTGCCGAGGGCTTGGTCGCTGGCTTGGAGTCCAAGAGCAAGACCGTCGAGGATGCATTCTACAAGCTCGGCAAGAACGCCGAGAAAGCATTCAAACGATCCTTGGACATCAGGTCTCCGTCGAAGAAAGCCGCAGGTTGGTCGTCAGACACCATCGACGGATCAGTGATCGGCATCCACGAGAACACGCACAAGCTGGAAACAGCCATGGCAGGCCTCGGCCAAGCCGGCGAAGACGCGTTCTCAATGCACGCAGCAATACCCGTATCTCCAACCTACGGAGTACCCAGGTACGCACAGGCACAAACGATATCCACACCACAAGGCGCCAACGCAGACGACATTCGAACTGCGCTCGCCGGTATGACGTTCGAGCTGAGCGGAAACGCCGGAAAGCTGATTGCCGGCATAGTGGATTCTGAAGTCCAGGCAGCGACGCGGAACAAGAAGTCGATCTATTTATAAACAAGAAATGACTAGGCGGGGCGCTTCTTGCTTCCCGCCTAGTCTTCATGCCCTAGGAGGCTCCTTTGATTTATCTCGGCACCCTGGGGCGCATGATCGGCATCAAGTGCCCTTCATCGCAGAACGTCAGCGCGGAGGAACGCTTCACGTTCACCCGCACGATGGAGGGCAAACGCAAAGCACAAGCAAGACAGATCAGCCGGCGCACATGGAGTTTGCAGACCTCGCGGGCCACGAAACCAACTGAGCACTCCGCGGTTACGGCTTTTGCCCACGGTGCGTGGGGTCCAGGGCCGTTTGTGTTCGTCTCGGCCGAGGCTCCACATACGAACCTCTTGTCGCCCAAGTGGTCGTTGTGCGATCCGTCGATTCCTTCGGCAAGCTCCGTGGTTGGTGCTGGCGCGGTGGAGGTTGAGCCGGGGCTGGTTATGCCTCGGTCTTACCTGAATTCGGATGACGGGTACGTGGTGCTCATCCCGGACAAGGTGCCAGTCTTGCCCGGTGTGAAAGTCACCGGGTCTGCCTATGTCCTCGGGTCAGGAATGCGAGCACAGATCATATTCCGTGACACCGAGGGAGCACTGGTCCAGTCCTACAGCTCCGTCGCTTCCGGAGCGTCTGGTGCATGGCAGCGCCTGAGCATCACGCAAACTCCTCCAGCGGGTGCAGCCTATGTCCAGTTGTCCATTACTGGCGACGGTCGAAGTACCGGCCCCGTAGTTACCTGGACGGACACAGTTCAGCCTTGGTCTGCCGGAAATGGTTGCCCTGAAGCGGTGGTGGATGGCGTGTCGTCAGAACTGACGAGGGCGATCATTGGCACCACGTATTCGAGCGTTTCATTCACAGTCACGGAGGTGGGATAAGTGCAGGAAGGGTCTTTGACCAACTCCAACGTGCAGGCGTTCACAAGCCGAGTGCTCGTGAATGGGGTGGAGCGTGAAGTTGTGGAGTGGAGCATCGGACGCGACCTGCAAGGCGACCTTCCACAAGGTTTGGGCGGTGGCAACGGCGTTACCCAGGCACGAGCCAACGTGGCATGGGGGAGTAACAAGTCCGTCAACACCAACCACAATCCGTGGAATCAATCTACCGGGTGGACTCCGGAGCCGGGTGACCGGGTGCAGATCTTGGTGTCTGATGGAGTCACTGAGTGGGTGCAATTCACTGGTGCTGTCGATTCCCCCTCGGGGGAGATACTTGGATCGCACCAAGCGTCGCTGGTGGACGACATTGACAGGCTCAACGAACCAGTGAACTACCCGGCGCTGCTGGCTACCATGCCACCGCTGAACAACAGCCCGTCTGGTGAATACTTCACCCACCGATTCCCCGGCATCGGCGCCGCGTTCTACGCTAACCTGGCGGCACGGGTGAGTGGCTTCTACTCCACGCCTAATCGGGTGGCAGACACGATCCTGGACTGCCCGATGCAGGGATCCATGATGCCACTGGTTGGGGACCTGCTGACCTGCTCCGCAGGCACCAGCACCACCCAGCCACCGCTCACCGGCTTCACTTCATGGGGTGACGTGATCGGCGATGTATCCGCACGATTTATCCCGGCCACCCCGCAGTCTGATTCGCCAGTGCAGATTAGTCTCATGATCGCACCGACGCACAACGGGACCGCACGGGTGGAAGCGACCTTGGGGGCCAAGGTGCTGGCACTGGTCGCAGGCCCAACTACGATCAGTGCTGAAGTCGATGGATCGACGGTGGCTTCCGTGCCCCGCAGCGGTGCGCAGAACCTCGCAGTGGTCTTCCGAGACACTACGTGCGAGCTGCGCACCAACACTGGGGGACTGGCTACCGCGACCATCAGCAACGGGGCACTGAGCTCCCTCGTGACGCTGGTGCACCTCACCGGAGACGCGACAACTCGTGTCGCAGGGCTTCAGGTGGAGCGTCCCCAAGGCACCGGGTTCGAATTCCGTCAGATCAACTTCTCACCCACGTATTCCTTCAGCTTCGGCACCAGCCGGGTCTTCACCGCCAACGCCCTGCCGTCAGCGAAGAACGTCCCCGCAATTGAGCTGCTGCAAGATATTAGCGACGCGCTCATGACCCCTACATGGTTGGACGAAGCCGGGAAGCTGCGCACCGCATCAGCAACTGCACTCTACGCTGGCCCGACTGTAGCAACATTGACCACTCTGGATAACATCCTGGGCATGTCGTGGAGCAACGACCTGCTGATGCGCCGGTCGAAGATCAGCGCGAAATACCTGCTCCCGGTGGTGTCGCAACGTCGCCGGTACTCTGTGACGGTATTCAAGGGCGAGTCCGAGGCGCTGCAAGAGGGTGACGCGCATGAGATCCTCATCGAACCATCGGATGACGAGGACTGGGTGATGGTGGACCCGGCAGGTAACACCATTGGCCCGTCTGGGTGGAACTATGACGCGGTGAACGCGGGCGACGGCAATGTGTTCGGTGGGATCTACACCGACGGAACCAACGAGCAGTACGCCAACCTGACCAGCCAGAACAAGCTAGTTCATACCTACACCAAACTGGATCACGACTCATTCAAGTACAAGGCTGTTGCCCAAGGACTGGAACCGGGGTATCAGGTGGAGACGCGAACTCTGTCGCCCAACTTCACCGGAGTAACCGCGCTTTGGCTGTCGTGGTGGGGTGAGAACCTTCCGATCATTCGTGCCAAGGGAAAAATCTCGTGGAAAGAAACGATCAAAGCACCAGTAGAAACAGGTGCGCCCGGTCCGGCGTATGAACATGACTTCGGGGCATGGGCCACTGGCAGCGGGGTCCAGGAAACCAACATCATGTCCAACCTGATTGCAGGGATCGCACAGATCGCTTCGGCTGGTATTCCTCGTGTTGACCAGTTGACCGTGACCCCGGATCCGCGACTGCAATTAGGCGACCGGATCAAGCTCAACTCTGAGGATTTCCTCGGGGTAACCCTTGACGCGGTCATCATCGGCATCAACAGCGCCTTCAGCGACAGCTACACCCAGTCATTGAGCGTCCGCATCCTTGGCGCAACAACCACGTACACCACCTATGAAGAATTCAACGCCGAGGGCGGGAACCTCACGTATGAACAATGGCAAGCCTTAGGCCCAGTACCTGAAACATACGAAGAGTTCAACGACTCAACACAAAACTAAACACCGGCACCCGCTTTCGAATCTCGAAGGCGGGTGCCGCTTATTGGAGGTACTGATATGGCAGAAACAACGCCATTCCAATTATTCTTCCCACTCCCGACCGACCCGATCAAGTCCGCGGAAGTAGCGTCAAAGCTAGCAAACGACTTGAAGAATCTCGCCCTATCAGCAAATCAGGCTCTAGTCATGATCACTGACGGTTATGACGCTCAGATTGCCGCTCTTGACCTCAAATCAGAACAGCACCTGACGGCCGATGTGACCGGGTACTACGACCATTTGGTGAGTGCAAGCTGGAACCGCTACACGAAGGACTACGTGCAAGATATTGTCGGTGAAACTGTGGGAGCACCACAGAAACTAATCCCATACTTCTCATCCATGCCACGCCTGATCGATGGCCTCGTCCACCCTTCCCTTATCCCTCCACTTGCGTACGCGAAACTGGACGGCTCTACGCCATTCAGCCTGGTTCGAATCGGCGATTCGGTCATCTTGAAAGAGGTCCAGGGCGCACGCGGACACCGCCTTCAATTCAAGTCCAATGATCCGGGCAACGAGAACGCCCGCCCGTACTTGGAAGTTGATGCCTCGCCCGAGGACTGGAAAGGCGATGTAATCGCTGGTTTCCAGTGCCACGTTGAGGGCGACGGCTCGACCCCAAACAGTGGGGAGCGGGTCTACTGGTTCTTGGAAGCTCACGGGCTGGAACACACCGCGAACTCCAACCCTGATTTCGAGGGCTGGTACAGCATCGGCGTATCCAACCGCGCCGAGCTAACCGCCCGTGGCAAGGGCCGCGCCCTGATCCTGGACGCGGGCAACCGCCCCGGCATGGCCATGCACTTCTACAAGCCATACATCGAGCTTCAGCCCAACACCGCGTTCACGCTCGACGACCGTGCCCGGCCGGCATGGGGAGACGGTTCCGGCGTGAACCACGCAGCGCGAACCGTAGGAACACTGATCGGCGGGCACTACATCAACCTGCGTCGAGAAGGAGTCATCGGGGCTCGTTTCTTCACTCTGCACAACACGGCGAGCACTTCACCGGAAACACTGAATCTGCGCTCTCGTGGCACCGCTGAAGCACCCTTGCCTGTGCAGTCAGGGGACCGGCTCAGCGCATGGAAGTCAGGCACCGTCTACAACGTGTCATCGGACTATGTTCACATCCCTAACGGCGGTGCCGGCCCAGCCAACATTCCATCTGTTTCAGCACAGATCCTTGCCGTCGCCACCGAGAACTTCGTAGAAGGAACGAACCAAGGCACCCGGCAGGAGTTCCATGTAACCCCCAATGGATCTGCCAGCCCGGTCGCGGGAATGATGATAGACGGCGCGGAAACCGCCAACGACACCTCACTGCTCCTGCGCGTTGATAAGGCCGGCACTAAATCGCTGACCCGTGTATCCATCGGAGCCCCAGACTCC
>Ga0302349_1000737_pt1 | contig 33807 bp, 31 predicted proteins | sample PhyAR1_FD_202176 | JGI IMG/M metagenome (GOLD analysis project Ga0302349, IMG submission 202176) | Leaf surface microbial communities from alfalfa plants in UC Gill Tract Community Farm, Albany, California, United States - DLSL A.R1... | ecosystem: Host-associated > Plants > Phyllosphere >...
TTAATTTAATATTGTCAGGGTAGTCAACGGCAGCGTGAGACCCCGACCCGGAAAACAAACGCCGCCGTTTTGAATCAGGTATCCCACCTACAGTTTTGCTTTGTTGATGTGCTTTTGAGGTAAAAGCAGGTATGATTACCGCCTGAAATCGTTAATCGCTTCCTCTTTTTTTAGCCTCTGGAGTCTTCCCGTTGATCAGTGTGCTTCTTGTTGATGACCATGAACTGGTCCGTGCTGGTATCCGCCGCATCCTGGAGGATGTCAAAGGTCTGGTGGTGGCTGGAGAAGTTAACTGTGGCGAGGATGCAGCAAAGTGGTGTCGCGCCAATCAGGTTGATGTAGTGCTGATGGATATGAATATGCCTGGTATCGGCGGACTTGAGGCGACACGAAAAATCGTGCGCTACAACCCTGACATCAAAATCATCATGCTGACCATTCATACCGAGAATCCACTGCCCGCCAAAGTGATGCAGGCCGGTGCCGCCGGTTACCTCAGTAAAGGGGCCGCGCCACAGGAAGTGATTAATGCGATCCGCTCGGTCAATGCCGGACAGCGCTATATTGCCTCAGACATCGCGCAGCAGATGGCGTTGAGTCAGATCGAGCCCCAGAAAGCTGAATCACCTTTCAGCTGTTTGTCGGAAAGGGAATTGCAGATTATGCTGATGATCACCAAAGGACAAAAGGTGACGGAAATTTCCGAGCAGCTGAATCTCAGTCCTAAAACCGTTAACAGCTACCGTTATCGGATGTTCAGTAAGCTGAATATCAGTGGTGACGTAGAGTTAACGCATCTGGCCATTCGACATGGCCTCTATAATGCGGAGCCGTTAATCAGTAGTGAGTGACGTTTTTAACCCCAAAGCCTTTCTGAGTACGGTGACCAGCAAGCCTGGCGTCTACCGCATGTATGACGCCGCAGGCAACGTCATCTATGTTGGTAAAGCCAAAGATCTGAAAAAGCGTCTGACCAGCTATTTTCGCACTCAGGTCGGCAGTCGCAAGACCGAAGCGCTGGTGAGTAATATCCAGCACATCGATGTCACCGTAACCCACACCGAAACCGAAGCGCTGCTGCTTGAGCATAACTACATCAAGCTCTATCAGCCGCGCTACAACGTACTGCTGCGCGATGATAAATCCTATCCCTACATCTTCCTGAGCGCGGATACGCATCCACGTCTGGCGATGCACCGCGGCGCGAAACATGCCAAAGGGGAATACTTCGGTCCGTTTCCCAACGGCTATGCGGTGCGTGAAACTTTAGCGCTGCTGCAAAAGGTGTTCCCGATCCGCCAGTGTGAAAACAGCGTCTATCGCAACCGATCACGTCCCTGTCTGCAATACCAGATTGGGCGTTGCCTTGGGCCGTGCGTTGCCGGTCTGGTGAGCGAAGAGGAGTACGCGCAGCAAACCGATTATGTGCGGTTGTTCCTGGCGGGCAAAGATGACCAGGTGCTGAATCTGCTGGTGAAGCGGATGGAAGAGGCCAGCGTCGGGCTGCGATTTGAAGAAGCGGCGCGCCTGCGCGATCAGATTCAGGCGGTACGTCGGATTACCGAGAAGCAGTTTGTCTCTAATCAGGGCGATGATCTGGACGTGATGGGCGTAGCCTATGAGGCGGGTATGGCCTGTCTGCATGTGCTGTTTATTCGTCAGGGCAAAGTGTTAGGCAGCCGCAGCTACTTCCCGAAAGTGCCGGCGGATACCGATCTGGCCGAAGTGGTGCAAACCTTTGTCGGGCAGTTCTATCTGCAGGGCAGTGAAGCGCGCACCTTACCGGGCGATATCCTGCTCGACTTTACGCTGCCGGAGCGCGAACTGCTGGCTGACTCGCTGAGTGAACTGGCTGGTCGTCGCGTCTCGATTCAGAGTAAACCGCGCGGTGACCGTGCCCGTTATCTGAAACTGGCGCGGACCAACGCCGCAACCGCGTTAACCACCCGGCTGTCGCAACACTCGACCATTCATCAGCGTCTGGCGGCGCTGGCAGAGTTTCTTGAACTCGACAAAATTACCCGCATGGAGTGTTTCGATATCAGTCACACCATGGGCGAACAGACGATCGCTTCCTGCGTGGTGTTTGATCAGAACGGTCCGCTGCGTGCCGATTACCGCCGCTATAACATCAGCGGCATCACGCCGGGCGATGACTATGCGGCGATGAATCAGGTGCTGCGCCGACGTTATGGTAAAGCCATCGAAGAGGATAAGATCCCCGATGTGATCCTGATCGATGGCGGGAAAGGGCAGCTGGCACAGGCAAAACAGGTGTTTGCCGAACTGGATGTGCCCTGGGATAAATCCCACCCGATTCTATTGGGTGTCGCCAAAGGCAGCGATCGTAAAGCCGGTCTGGAAACGCTGTTCTTTGAAGCGGAAGGCGAGGGGGTATCGCTGCCGCCGGATGCGCCTGCGCTGCATGTCATCCAGCATATTCGTGACGACGCTCACAATCATGCAATTTCGGGCCACCGCAAAAAACGGGCTAAGGTCAAGAACACCAGTGCGCTGGAAAGCATCGAAGGGGTAGGGCCGAAACGGCGTCAGCAACTGCTCAAGTATATGGGGGGCCTGCAACCGCTGATGAATGCATCGGTGGAAGAGATCGCCAATGTACCGGGTATCTCACACGCGCTGGCAGAAAAAATATACTACTCGTTGAAACACTAGCATTGAAACGGGGGGGGCAATGTAGGAACATACGTTAAATTCTACCCATTCCAGACAGTTACCGGCATATGCAATTTAACATTCCGACGTGTCTCACCCTGTTCCGAGTCGTCCTCATCCCGTTCTTTGTGCTGGCTTTCTATCTGCCGTTTCACTGGGCGCCGCTGGCTACCGCATTGATCTTCATTTTCGCCGCCGTCACCGACTGGTTTGACGGCTTTCTGGCGCGCCGCTGGAAACAGACCACGCGCTTTGGTGCCTTTCTTGATCCGGTAGCGGATAAAGTGATGGTGGCCATGGCGCTGGTGCTGGTGGCGGAATATTTCCACGCCTGGTGGATTACCCTGCCTGCCGCCACCATGATTGCCCGCGAAATTATCATCTCCGCGCTACGTGAGTGGATGGCTGAGATTGGCAAACGCAGTAGCGTCTCCGTTTCATGGATTGGCAAAGTGAAAACCACTGCCCAGATGCTGTCACTGTTTGCCCTGCTGTGGCGTCCTGACAGCACCGTGGTCGGGATTGGCGTGGTGGCGTTATACATTGCAGCGGTGCTGACGTTCTGGTCGATGTTCCAGTATCTGAGTGCTGCACGCGGCGATCTGCTCGAACCGTGATCGATGCGATTCAAAAAGCAGCAAACAGACACACAGTGAGGATAATTTTATTGACTCATTGCGTGAGGTCAGTAGAATGCATCGCATCGAACGGCAGCCAGTCTGCCAGAAGGTAAATAAAATCAGCAAGTTCGATGCAGTTGCTGAAAAATGCGGGAATAGCTCAGTTGGTAGAGCACGACCTTGCCAAGGTCGGGGTCGCGAGTTCGAGTCTCGTTTCCCGCTCCAGATTCGCAGGTCAGGTTAACCTGACGGCACATCAGTTTAAGGCGCGTTGGCAGAGTGGCTATGCAGCGGATTGCAAATCCGTGTACCTCGGTTCGACTCCGGGACGCGCCTCCAGTTACACCCTGCCCGGGTGGTGAAATCGGTAGACACAAGGGATTTAAAATCCCTCGGCTGTAAGGCTGTGCGGGTTCAAGTCCCGCCCCGGGCACCATATCGAATTACCAATAAAATCAATGATAAGCAGTGTCGTATGACCGCCCCTCAGAGGCGGTTTTTTTGTGCCTGCGATTTGCAATACGGCCCACTTTTCCGTTCAGACGCCACTGCCATTATGCCCGGTAAAAACTGCCTCACCTTCAGGCACGGGAACTGAACACCAGCCGATCGTCAGTGTTACTGATCAGATAGAGGCGCTGCGCTTCGCCGCTGGAAGAGACAAAGGTGACCTCCTGACCGATACGGGCCGTATCAAACGCCTCTGTCGGCTGCAGTTGCTTCTGGATCTCAAGCACCATACGCGATTTAAACGGTTTTTCATTGACGGTATCAATATGGTAACTGGCGGTGAACGTCAGTTCGGGATGATCAATAATATAAAATTGTCCTGAGGGCATGGTACTTACCTCTTCGCTTAATACAGTCATCTGCGCCGGAATAGTCTTCCCGACAGGCTGGATAGTAAGGCTAGCTGAATAATCACTTATTAAAAGCCACAGTAAATAATTTTTACGACCTGCACGGTTTTATCAAATTGTCACCGCTTGCGCTTGCAGCCTAATTAGCGGGCACTACCCTTTATTTAATCAGGCATCATTGCGGCAGTAAAAGCCAGTGGAATAATCGGCATGCTAACCTTTAAATGTCCTTCATGTGGCTGCAGAAAATTCCGCTTTACCGCCTGTGATGAAACGGAGTCGGGCCACCACGGCGCCGTTTGCGCGCAGTGTAAAAATCCGCTGACGATAGCGTCCTGTTTTCCCTATTCCGCCTATGCGCGTCAGACAGATTATGGGGCAGGGCAGACAGAGCAGCAGGCACCTATACCAGAGAAAAAACCTTCACGCGGCACGTGACCCTACGGGCATGGTATAACGGTATTACTGCAACTCCTGGTGGGTTGCCGATGCAGGTTCAACTCCTGCTGCCCGGTCCTGCTGTCGCCCGCCGGACCGCCGCCAACACACTTCCCGCACTGACCGGCTGAAACGCCCTGGCCTTGACTGTGGGTCAGGCGCTACGTTTTCCCGTGCAGATGCAGGCTGAATCAGGGTGCCATCAAAGCGGTGCTGACCGGAACGTTTCGGCGGAATATGCTTATGACAGGAGCGGCCTGACAATAATAACCGATGCGCGTACGGCTTCTCTTTTTCGCATCGCGTCGCATTGTGGGGAGTTGTGCAGAATTATGCGGATATTAAAGCGCGCCAATAATTGATTCTGGCGGCTGGCTTATTAATAGGGTGTGCTGATGACAGAGAAATAGATTTCTTATCTGGCGTCACTATTCTGATGCGAGTGCTAACGCACTGAAAAATCCGTTTTCTCAGCAGCCAAAACGTATTCAGCGGCAAACGCATCTCTCGGGATGAAATAACACCGAGTGCAGCTGATGGCCGGCCGGACCCGCCTGAAGGCGAAATCACATGCCGCCAGGCTTCCCTGGGTCCTCTGGTCGCTGCCCGCCCATTACATTATTTTTCACGCATTTTTGCGGCCTGGCTCTGGCTTTGTAACCTGTTGAAAGTCAGCTATTTCCAGTATGGTAGGGGCTATTGTTCTTAGCCGCAGAGAAGTCAGGACACTGATGATGACGCTTTCCCCTTCCCGACAGCCTGAAGCCGCATTTCCCATGATGATTGGCGTAGTCACCAGCCCGTTACTCGCTCCCTGTCATCAGAATGTCCTCAACGAACTGGCGCGCCAGCTCAACACACGCGGCGCGCTGATGCTGCTATTACCCGCCGACACCGGACAGACGCTAACCGCACAGTTAACGCAGGCTGCACCATTAGGGCTACGCGGTTTACTGGTATTGTCCGACGGGGTAAGTGATCGGCAATGGGATGAGGCGCTTGCGGCCAGCTCGCTGCCGGTAATTCGGCCAGATGCTGAGCCGGACGTGCAGCACGATGCCCGACGGGCGGGCGAGGAGATGGGCCGTCTGTTGCTGGCTGAGGGGCACCAGCGTTTTGGCTCTCTGCAGCGTCATCCAGGCAGATCGCCGCAAATGCAAGGCTATCACGCCAGCCTGATGACGGCGAACCACACCCTTGCGGTCGAACTGCTGGCAGATGGCAGCGATCGCGAACAGGCTTATCAGGCTGTGACCCGTTACCTGAAACAGACCCGCGCGGCCGAGCGCATTCAGGCGCTTTTCTGCGAAAGTGATTTACTGGCATTTGGTGCCATGCAGGCGATCCGTGATTTTGGTCAGGGTGCGCACATTGCGGTGGCGGGATTTGGCGATGTTGACGAAGCGCGCTCCTCTACCTGGCATCTGACCACCTGGGCCGACAATATCGGCTGGCGCATTAGCCACGCGCTGAATCATCTGCTCGGAACAGTGGCAGCAGAAGAAGCCGAGGAGCGTGAAGGCGTGTTAAAGATTCGCCACTCCCATTTTGGCAAACAGAGACCGGGCGAAATGTCTGAGTGCGGATGTGCCCATCGGCATTAGAACGCCCGGCGTCTGAAGCATCGCGTACCGGGCGGAATAGCCTGTGCTCAGTGGCACCGGTTCAGGATTGTGGCTGCCCAACCGGTCCACTGCCACCGGGCGCTCCAACCGGCTGCTGACCGCCTGGCGGTGAGGGCGGCGGTGGCGCATCTCTGCCAGGCGACGGAGGCGCGCAGGCGGAAAGGGTGGTGATAATGGCAAAAGCTGACAGTAATAAAGCGCAACGTTTCATCAAAATATCCTGAAAGTTCAGACGGTGCATTGAGTATAGAAAAGCGACCGGGAATCACCTGGCTCACCACGCTGCGCCCGCCAGAACGAAATCGGGGTCGGTTTTATTTGAGGCGCCTCTCAACTCAGCTATGACAACAATGCGTTTTGTGCCGAACACCGCTAAGGTAGCGCTTCATTTAAGAGGAGTGGTTATGAATGGCATCGTGAAGTTCGTCCGCGGCTGGCTGGTGTTCTCTGTTCTGTGGGGCGTGTTCATGTGGTTTATGTCATGGCAGCAGCAGGGCAAAGAGCCAGCAATGGCGATTCTGATGAGTCTCTACGCCGGTCTGATCTATCAGGCGCTGGTGACGATGGTGGCCCGCTACAAAGCGCGCCGGCAACAGGCCTGAATCCGATCGGCTGTCCATCAGACAGCCGATCGGTCAGGGGCAACCGCAAGGCTAACCGAAATTACCGGTCAACCGGCGGTGGAAGTCAGTGCTACGGTTATCCAGTCCCACAATGGTGACCTCTGTGCCATAGCGCTGATAGCGATATTCAATGCCATCCAGTGCCGCCACGCTCGACGCATCCCAGATTTGCGCATGAGTTAAATCGATAATTACGCTCTTCGGATCGTGGGCATAATCAAAATGCTCAAACAGATCGTTACTGCTGGCAAAAAACAGGGGCCCCCGCACCGTATAACGTACCGACTCGCCATCTTCACTCAGTTGACGCTCCGCGTGAATGACATGCGCAATACGGCGGGCAAACAGCATCATCGCGACAATCACTCCGGCCAGCACGCCCAGCGCCAGGTTTCCGGTCCAGACCGTCACCACCACCGTTAATAGCATAATCAGCGTTTCCGACCACGGCATGCGTTTCAGGGTTGCCGGTTGCAGGCTGTGCCAGTTAACGGTTTTTACCGCCACCACCATCATGATCCCCGCCAGCACCACCATGGGGATTTGCGCCATAATCTGGCTCAGGCCGGTGACCAGCAGCAGCAGCACCAGTCCGGCAGCAATCGTCGAGACCCGACTGCGCGCCTTGCCCAGCTCCACGTTAACGATGGTCTGGCCAATCATGGCACAACCGGCGATGCCACCATAAAAACCGGCAAAAATATTGGCGACGCCCAGACCCCAGGATTCCCGCCGCTTGCTGGAAGGCGTATCGGTCAGATCATCAACCAGCTTGGCGGTCAGCAGCGACTCCATCAGCCCGACAAAAGCGATACTCAGCGCGGTAGGCCAGATAATCTGCAGGGTTTGCAGATTCAGCGGCACCATCAGGCTGTTAAAACCGGGCAGGCCGGGGCTCATTGGTCCTTCATCACCGACGTTCGGCATCCGATAGCCCATCAGCAGGGCAACGGCGGTCACCACGACAATGGCAACCAGCGGTGAGGGGACGCTTTTCACCAGACGTGGCAGCAGCAGCACGATGGCCAGCGTCACGGCAAAGAAGATCCACACCAGCGAAGATTGTCCCCAGACATGCGGAACCTGCGCAAAGAAAATCAGCACGCCCAGCGCGTTCACAAATCCCAGCATCACCGAGCGTGGAATGTAGCGCATCATGCGCGCCAGTCCGGCTACCCCAAACAGGATCTGAATCACGCCGCCCATCACTACCGCCGGCAAAATATATTCAACCCCATGCAGATGCACCATCGGACCGATGACCAGCGCCACCGAACCGGCCGCAGCGGTGACCATCGCCGGACGTCCGCCAAGAATCGACAGGGTCAGACAGAGCACCACTGAGGCAACCAGGCTGACTTTCGGGTCAACGCCAGCAATAACGGAAAAGGAGATCACTTCAGGGATCAGGGCCAGCGCGGTGATCACACCGGCCAGGCATTCGCGGGTCAGCAGTGCCGGTGAGCGCAGTACGCGGCCGACACTGATATCACTCGCTACAACAGGCGTTGCAGCGACATCATTTGATTGGGTCATAAAAGGTTGCAGGCTCTTATTTTGTTTTGCTCTCGCGCGAAGGGCGAGAAAGTCAGGATAAACAGTGAGAGGCAGATGTTACCGGGCGAAGGGCGAAGATACCAGAAAAAGGCAGAGTGACTCCCTCCGTGGAGTCGGGATTACAGCGAAAAATCATCCGGGGTTTTGTGAACCACCAGCTCCAGCAACTGCCGGTAAATTTCCAGCGATTCGCGGTCGCTTTCCAGCTCCAGACGATGAATCAATTTCGAAATGATCGCTTTGTTACTCACCGGCATGCCGGACTGCAGGATCTCCGCGACCAGTAAACCGAGCATCTCCATATCACTGGCCGGTTTATTGGCCGCAGCATTAAAGTAGTCGGCAATCTCTTTATCGGTTTTAGGAACGATGTTCTGGTTTTGCATGTGTCAGCCCTTCAAAACAGCCCGATTCCGTTTCGGATGTCAGGACAAAAAAGACATTAAAAAAACCTCCGCATGGACAGATGCGAAGGAACCCAACGTCATAAATTAACGGATAAAAAAATAACCTCTGAAGGTGGAAATCCACTGACACCTTCAGAGGCGACGCAAGTGCATCATTCGTTACAGAGTCGCAAGACAACTCGTGGGGATAAAGTTATACAATGAATCCCGATCTGTACAATCGGATTATTGAGCATTATGTGCTATATGAAGGTTAACAGGAGGTTATAAGGAATATTCCGAGAAAAAATCTGTACAGAAAATCTGTACAGCCAGAGGTCAGTCTGAAAATGAGGCGGAAAACCGCGATCGGCTTTCCGCACCCGACTTAGCTGAACAGGGCTAAATTTGCGGTCAGTTTGCGCAGCGCCTTTTTCTCACCGACAACAGCGACGCCCAGCAAGCGCCACTGCTGGCGTGGCTGCTGACGCATCGCAGCACTCAGCGCCTGATAGTCGGTGGTGGACTGACCCTCTTCCGGAAACAGCACCATATCGCAGCCGGTCAGTTCGCCCTTTTCCCGCAGCAGGCTGAGCTGTTCGGGCGTGGCCGCCAGAACCGGAATACCGACCGGAATCAGGCCGGGGCTGGGATGGGCGCTGGCGTCTTCCAGCGCGTCACCTACCAGTGCCGGATGGCGCTGGCCGAGCGTTAATGCCATCACCGCCGCGGCATTGGTCGCTTTGCCCGGCGGCAAACTGGCATTTAAAATCATCATACAACGTAAATCCTGCATCACGCTTCTCCTGACTAAAAAAGCGCATTGTGGCAAGCCGGTTAAGTCAGGTCTGGAAGATTTGTGCAGATGCGCTGATAACGCGCCGGACTGAGCTGGCAGGCTCGTTTGAACCAGCGGCCCAGATGACTCTGATCGGCAAAGCCCAGCGTCGCCGCCACATCGGCCACCGGCTGGCCCTCCGCCAGACGCCGTCGCGCCTGACTCAGCCGCCACTGCACCAGCCACGCATGCGGCGGCAAGCCCCAGTGGGCCTGAAAGCGTCGCGACAGGCGGAAGCGGTCGATGTTCAGGCTCTGTGCCATCTGCTGTAAGCCCGGATTCTCCGTATGATGGGCAATCAGCCAGTCGCGCGCCAGCAGTGCCAGCCGGCTATCGCCTGGGCAGTCTGCTTCCGGCAATCGCCATAGCCGGTGTTGCGTCAGCTGACCAAACAGCCGGTCGAGCGCCGCCTCTTTAATCAGAGCGGGGTGATCGTGCCATAGCGCGTCAAAGGCGTGCCACACCGCATAAGCCAGCGGCCGGTCGTCACGCAGGGTCGCGGCAAAGCTCAGTTCACGCGGTTCCGGCCCCTCAGCCAGCAGCGGAGCGAGCTGCTGCTGCACCTGCTGCGGTGAAAGGTAGAGCATGCGATAGGTGAAGCCCTGCGGGTTGATCGCGTCACCATCATGCAGTTCTTCCGGCTCCAGCATAAACACCGTGCCGGGTCGGCTTTGATGCTGTTTGCGTCGCGAATGAAACTGCTGTACACCTTGCTCTGTCACGCCAATCAGATAACTGTCGTGCCAGTGCGGATCGTAAGCGTGTCCGGTAAAATGGGCGCGAATCGACTCAATACCGCTGGCAGCGTCACGGCGCAAATCCACCCAGTTTTTCGCAGCTGTTATCATGGTGTCGCACTCCCGGTTACGGCCTCTGGACATTCTGCCGCGATCCACTAATTTTTAACAGATCGGGCGCTTTTCATTCGCGTTTCGCTTTGCGTATAATAACGCCTTCATTTAATTAGATGTCTGACTATTAGGTTGCTAACATTTGTCTTCGCACACTCGTACTTTTACCCATTTACTGCATCTGACCGCGCACGCCTGGCGCCTGGCCGTTGACCGTCATCTGAAAGACAGCGGTCTGAGCATGAGCAGCTGGATGGCGATTGGCCTGATTGCCAGCGAGCCTGAACGTCTGACCCAGACTGAACTGGCGCAGATGCTGGGTCTGGAAGATGCCAGCATGGTGCCGCTGGTGGATCGGCTGGTAAAACAGTCGCTGCTGTCGCGGGTGCAGCCGCCGGAGGATCGACGTAAGCGTCACCTGGTACTGACTGAAAAAGGCAATCAGGCGTTTGCCAAAGTAAAAACCCAGGCAGATGCGCTGCGCAGCGCAATGCTGGCGGATATTGACCCGCAGGATCTGGCCGTCACCGAACGGGTGCTGCAGCAGTTGCTGACGCGAATGGGAAGCATGTAAAGGTGGCGAAGCGCAATCCCTACGCCGCGCGCGAATGGTTACCGCATGAAAAACCGATGCTGCCGGGATCACCTTCGACCCCGCTGCATCCGCTGCCGAAACGGATAGCGTTTGGCCTGATAGGTCTGCTGATCTCGCTGACCGGCGCGCTAAGCAACGCGCTGGTGACCGCCAATCTGATTAACCTGCAGGGCACCTTCGGCGCCTATTCCAATGAGATAGCCTGGCTGCCCGCGGTCTACGTGATGGGCAACATCTCCATCAACCTGCTGCTGGTGAAGTTCCGACAGCAGTTTGGCCTGCGCGCCTTTACCGAAGCGTTTCTGGTGCTCTATGTGCTGGTGGCGTTTTTTCATCTGTTCGCCAACGATCTCAGTTCAGCGATCATCGTGCGTACTGCGCACGGCATGGTGGCGGCAGCGCTCAGCTCGCTGGGTATCTATTATCAGGTGCAGGCCTGGCCTGCGAAGCATCGCCTGAAAGCGCTGGTGATCGGTCTGACGGTATCGCAACTGGCGATTCCGCTGGCCCGACTCTTCTCTTCGGAACTGCTGCAACTCAATGAATGGCGCGGACTCTACCTGTTTGAACTGGGCCTGGCGCTGATTGCGCTGGGCGGCGTGCTGGTGATTAAGTTACCGCCCGGCGATCGGATCAAAACCTTTGAAAAAATGGATTTCGTCACCTTTATGCTGCTGGCACCGGGCATGGCGCTGCTGTGTGGCGTACTGTCACTGGGCCGGATTGAGTGGTGGTTTACCACGCCGTGGCTGGGCATCTGTACCGCCATCGCATTAACGCTGATCGTCACCGCCATTGTGATTGAGCACAACCGGCGCAATCCACTGATCAATACCCGCTGGCTGAGTAGCGGCATGATGGTGCGTCTCGGCATTGTGATGATCATGATCCGCATTGTGCTGGCGGAGCAGAACACCGGTGCGGTGGGTTTTTTACAGCAGATTGGCCTGCAGAACGATCAGATGCGCGGACTGGCGCTGGCGATCATTGCTGGCGTCATTGTCGGTATTGCCGCCAGTGCGCTCACCATCAAGCCCAACCACCTTAACTGGCCCATCGTCACCTCGCTGGTGGTGATGATTATCGCCTCGCTGATGGATGCGCACTCCAGCCCGCTGACCCGCGCTAACAATATGTACTTCAGCCAGTTCCTGCTGGGCTTCAGCAGCGCTTTTTTCATGGCACCGGCGATGCTGATGGGAATCGGCAGCGTAGTGACGCAGCCGAAGAACCTGGTGAGTTTTGTGGTGCTGTTCGGCATGAGTCAGAACCTGGGCGGGCTGATCGGTTCGGCGATCCTCGGGACGTTTCAGACCTGGCGGGAAAAATATCACTCCAGTTTGCTCAGCGATCAACTTTCGCTGCTGGACCCTAACGTCAATGAACGTCTCAGCCAGTACAATGCGCTGTTTAACAGCCTGGTCGGCGATAACGTTCTGCTCGGGGCGCAGAGCAGCAGCCAGCTGCAAACCGTGGCGACCTTACAGGCCAACGTGCTGGCGTACAACGATACCTATCTGTTAACGGCCGCGCTGGCCCTGATTACCCTGATGTGGGTGATCTGGCGCTTAACACGTCGGCGTTATCTCGACTGGCGGCAGGCACAATTTAACCTGCGAGAGCAGCAACAGCTGGCCGAATTACAGCAATCAACGGAGAAACAATGAGTCAGCAGGACGAACTTCAGGCGGCAGAACGCGATCGTGCGAATCGTCGTCGTATTCTTTCGATTGCCGCCGGCAGCGGCATTGTGGTGATTGGCGTATTAGTCATTCTCTACGCCTGGCAACTCTGGCCTTTTACCAGCGCAGTGCAAAGCACCGAAAATGCCTATGTTCGTGGTCAGGTGACCTTTATCAGCCCGCAGGTCAGCGGTTACCTGACCTCGGTTGAGGTGATCGATCTGCAGCCGGTGAAAAAGGGTCAGTTGCTGATGACCATCGACGATCGTATCTACCGTCAGCGTGTTCATCAGGCGCAGGCGCAACTGGCGATGAAGGAAGCCGCGCTAAGCAATAACCTGCAGCAGCGACGCAGTGCCCAGGCGACGATTGAGAGTAATAAAGCGGTGCTGGAGAATGCCAAAGCGCAGGCGCTGAAAAGCGGCTTTGATCTGAAGCGGGTCGAAAACCTCGCCGCCGACGGCTCATTGTCGGTGCGCGAACGGGATGCGGCCCGTGCGGCAAATGCCCAGGCGCAGGCGCAGGTGCGTCAGGCTGCGGCGCAAATCGCCGTGGCAGAACAAAATCTGCAAACGGTCATCGTTAACCGCGCCTCGCTGGAAGGCGACGTTGCCAGTGCGAAAGCGGCACTGGAACTGGCGGAGATCGATCTGGCCAATACCCGGATTACCGCGCCGGATGACGGTCAGCTTGGTCAGTTGTCGGTGCGGACCGGCGCTTATGTTACCGCCGGGACGCGGCTGACCTCGGTAGTGCCGAACCGTAAATGGATCATCGCCAACCTGAAAGAGACGCAGCTGGCGCGAATCCGGCCCGGTCTGCCGGTGACCATCCGGGTTGATGCGCTGGATGGCAAACGCTTTACCGGTCAGGTTGAATTTATTTCGCCCGCCGCCGGATCGGAGTTCAGCGCCATTTCGCCCGACAACGCCACCGGTAACTTTGTCAAAATTGCCCAGCGCATTCCGGTTCGCATTCGTATCGACGATGGCGATATGCAGCAACTGCGTCCCGGCATGTCGGTGGAGGTGAGTATTGATACGGCGGCACAACCGGCAGGTGAGGGCGCGCCATGATCGACCGCCGTTTACTGATTGCGGCTCTGGCGCTGACGCTGGCCGGTTGCGCCACCGAAGTTGAAAAAGCGCCGTCGTCACTGCCGATACCGGCAGCCTGGCGCGACCAGGTCGGCCCCAACGCCGCTCCGGAAGCTGGCTGGTGGCGCGCCTTTGGTGATGAGCATCTTAACCGGCTGGTGACGCAGGCTCTGCGCAACAATCCCGATATTCTGACCGCGCGCTCGCGGGTCGATCAGTATCGCGCCCAGCTGCGTGCGGCGCAGGGCGACAATTTCCCGACCCTGAGTGCTGGCGCGGCGGCCACCCGCGAACGTACGCTTTCGTCTGTGACCGGTCAGCCTTATGAGACCGATGTTTTCCAGGGCCTGCTACAGGCAAACTACGACGTTGACTTATGGGGCGCGCGCAGCAGTTCGATCGAGGCTTCACGGGCGTCGCTGGCGGCGCAACAGGCGGCGGCCTCGGCAGCGGAACTGACCATCGCCAGTTCGGTAGCAACCGGCTACCTGAACCTCTGCGCGCTGGACGAGCAGTTACGGGTTACCGAGGCGACGCTGGCGACCCGTAATAATTCATTGATGCTGGCGAAGCGCCAGTTTGAAACCGGCTATACCTCGCGGCTGGAGTGGATGCAGGCCGCATCGGAGTATCAGTCAGCCAAAGCGCAGATACCACAGCTCCGGCACCAGATCAGGCAGCAGGAGAATGCGCTGAGTATTCTGGTGGCGATGAATCCGCGCGAAATCGCCCGCCGCCAGCAGTTTGAACAGATCTCGCCGCAGCATCTGCCGTCGTTGCTGCCGTCACAGCTGCTTAATCGCCGTCCGGATATTGTCCAGGCTCAGCGTCAGCTGCTGGCTGCCGATGCCAGTCTGGCCTCCGCCAAAGCGCAGCTGCTGCCCAATATCAACCTGACCGCCACCGGCACGTTACAGAGTTCGGTGCTGCATCAGCTGGCGGATAACCCGTTCCGCCTGTGGAGCGTCGGCGGCAGCATTCTGGCTCCGCTGCTCAACCGTGAAGCGCTGACCGCAGCAGTGGATGTCTCAATGGCAACGCGTAATCAGGCGCTCTACGGCTATGAGAAAGTGGTGCGTAACGCCTTCTCGGAAGTGAACGATGCGATGGACGCGATCCGGCAGGGAGAGGAGCAGCTGGCAGAGTTGCAGAAGCAGGAACGCTATGTGGCAGAAGCGTTGCGTATCGCCAGCAACCGCTACCAGAACGGTTACGCCTCTTACCTTGATGAGCTGGATGCCCAGCGCACCCTGTTCTCAACGCAGCTGAATCTGGTGACGGTGAAAAACAACCTGCTGCTGGCGCAAATCGATCTCTATCGCGCGCTGGGCGGTGGCTGGTCAGCGGGGAATGCTGCCTCATCCATTAATTAACATTTCTGCGGCGTCTGACTGCCTGCCCATGCCGTTAAGGCATGGGCATTCTCTTTATTCTCTCCTGTCCGCTTTTCATTCAGCTATCCACTTCCCTGACCGGCAATTTTACTTGCAATTGACCCGCTCCTGCGCATAATCGCAAACCGCAATAATAATGATTCTCAGTCCAATTCAAATCAGGGAACCACCCATGCGTCAGCGCCTTTTAACCCCAGGATATAAACCGACTCTGCTGGCCATGCTGGTCAGTGCCGGATCTCTGCCCGTGATGGCGGCAACGCCTTCTGCCTCTTCAGCCACCGCCAGCCAGAGCGGGCAGACCATGACGGTAACCGCGACACCCGACGACAGCTTTAAGCCGGGCGGCGATCAGACAGTGCCGGCCTGGCTGGAAGGGCAGGTGGCGCACGGCGGCCGGCTGGGCATGCTGGGTGAGCAAAAGGCGATGGATGTGCCGTTTAACATCATCGGCTTTACCGCAAAAATGATTGAGGACCAGCAGGCCAAAACCATCGCTGATGTGGTGCGTAACGATGCCGGAGTGCAAAACGTTAAAGGCTACGGTAACTTCGCCGAAAGCTACCGCATTCGCGGTTTCCTGCTGGATGGCGATGACATGACCTATGGCGGAATGCCAGGCGTGGTGCCGCGTCAGGTGATGGATGCGTCGCTGATTGACCGGGTTGAAATCTTCAAAGGCGCCAACAGCCTGCTGAACGGCGCGGCCAGCAGTGGCGTCGGCGGGATCATCAACCTGGAACCTAAACATGCCGGGGAGCTTCCACAGGCACGGATAGGCGTGGATTACAGCTCCGATGCGCAGATCGGTACCACGGTGGATGCGGGACGGCGCTTTGGTGATAACGACCAGTTTGGCGTTCGGGTTAACCTGGTCCACCGCGAAGGGGAAACCGGCGTGGATGACGAGAAGAAGCGCACTACCGCCGCCTCAATCGGTCTGGACTATCGCGGTGACCGGTTACGTACCTCACTGGACGTCGGCTACCAGAAAAAGAGTTTCCACGACGGCTTGCAAGGCATCAACATCAGCGGCGTCGACTTCCTTCCGGCAGTGCCTTCCCATTCCCATAACTACAGCCAGAAATGGGTCTACAGCGACATGGAATCGGAGTTTGGCATGGCCCGGGCGGAATACGATCTCAGCGATAGCTGGACCGCCTATGCCGGTTTAGGTGCGCAGCACGCCCACGAAACCGGTAACTATGGCACGCCAAAACTGATCAACCGCGCGGGCGATGCCACTATCGGCACCTTTAATACCAATCGCGTGCAGGACAACATGAGCGGTATGGTCGGGCTGCGCGGCAATTTCGATACCGGTTTTATCTCGCATAAGGTCAACATCGGCTACTCGGCGCTGACCACCAATGCGAAGAATGCCTACGCGATGTCGCTGACCAATGCCAATACCAACATCTATCACACCGATGAAATTGCCGCGCCGACAGCCAACTTTGCCGGCGGCAAGTTCTCCGATCCTCTGACCACCGCGCGGTCGCGTACCCAGGGCTATCTGCTGAGCGACACCCTGGGCCTGTTTGATGATTCGCTGCTGCTGACCGTGGGTGCGCGCCATCAGAAAGTGTGGGTGCGTAATTACAATTACAACAGCGGCGCGGAAGATACCGCTTCGCGCTACACCAATAGCCGCTGGATGCCGACCTATGGCGTGGTCTACAAGCCGTGGCAGTCGATCTCTCTGTATGCCAACCACACCGAAGCGCTGCAGCCCGGTTCGGTGGCGCCGCGTAATGATACGGTCGTCAATCCGGGGGCCATTACCGGCATCGCCCATTCGAAACAGAATGAGGTCGGGGTGAAGGGCGATTTTGGCCGCATCGGCGGCACGCTGTCTCTGTTTGAGATTAAAAAGCCGTCGGGAATGATTGACGCTAATGGTGTGTATGGCATGAACGGTGAGCAGCGCCATCGTGGCATTGAAACGAATCTGTTTGGCGAGCCGGTACTGGGCGTCCGGCTTAACGCCAGCGCCACCTGGCTCGACCCGGTGATGGAAAAAACCGCTGGTGGCGCCTATGACGGTAAGCAGGCGGTGGGCGTGCCGCGCGACACCTATACACTGGGTGCCGAATATGACATCAGGCCGCTGGAAGGGTTAACCGCCACCGCGCTGATCACCCATTCCGGTTCACAGTGGGCAGATGCCGCCAACAGCAAAAAGATCGACAGCTATACCACGCTGGATCTGGGGCTGCGTTACCGCACTCAGCTTAATCAGAATGAGATGATCTGGCGCGTCGGAGTCGAAAACGTCACCAACGAAAAATACTGGGCTAACGTGGATGACACCGGTACCTATCTGTCACAGGGCGACGGCCGCACGCTGAAAGTCGGGGTAACCTACGACTTCTGATCGGGCCGATGGTGGTGAAAACGGGGTGCCGCGCGCACTCCGTTTATTTTCCAGACGAAAGAACCGGACGCCACTCAGGCTTTCCTCTACACTGTGACGCGCTGCATAACCGGTCAGCTGAACCCATGTTACAGGAACCCCATGTCGTTACCTTTGCCACCCGACGATCACGATGAGCCGATTCGCCAGTCGCTCGACGATGCGCACTTCGCGATTGTAGTGCTTGCGGTGACCTCGGTTACGCTTATAATCTTTGTCCTGATGATTACGCTCTGGATGAGCTGAACGCACAGGCGATTCAGGGAAAGGGAAAAGGAGACGGCGATGGAATCGAGAGATGACAAACTGATCGCAATTATCGGCCTGCTGACCGCCTGCCTGATCGGCGTCACATTCCTGTTTACCATGACCTGGCTCACCGACGTACGTCATCCCACCGATCCGTCACTGGATGTCCAGTCCTGCTATCCCAAAGCGCCGCCGTCTCAGCACGTCTGATCGCGCCGGGTAAATTTGATCTGCTGACTGCGCAGCACCAGCGCTAACGCCTCGTGCAGGTTGCGATTCCCGTTGGGATCGGCCAGCCCGAACAGCGGGCCGGGTGAGCGCCGGTCATCCGCCCAGGCCGGATATTCCACCACCGGATAGAGCGAAACGCCCTCCACCGCAATCCCCTGATCCAGCGCCACCGCGACATTCTCACTGATCTCCTGCAGCCACGGCGCACGCGCCTCGCCTTCGGCACCGGTTTCGGCAATCAGCATCGGGCGCTGGAAGCGCTGCCAGCACTGCGCCAGCAAAATATGCAGCGGAACGCGTGCCGGATCGTCTGCCGGCATCGGCCGATCGGGGAAGAACCAGTGGTTGTCGGGGTAGTAATTCAGACCAAGAATATCAAGGCAATCTTCACTGCCGCCCAGCTCTTTATCGAGGCGACCCGCCAGCATGTCCCAGGCTTCGAATTGCGCCTGATGCTGGGCATCCGCGTAGGGTTTACTGTCCGGATTATCGCTATGATGCGCAATCTGCACCAGCGGATCGGTCAGCACAAAGCGCGCATCGGGATAGACCTCGCGAATGGCATGAATGGCAGCCAGCGAGGCGCGCACCAGCTGACGTTTCAGCTCTTTGCCCCGGCCCGCGGCGTGCGGATTGAACCAGGCGACATCGGCACCGGCCCACGACCAGAATGAGATTTGATTGACCGGAGTAAAGAACGGCTGTTCGATGCCCTCATCTCGCATCAGTTGCGCCATCGCGCGGGCGAAACGGCTAAAATGGTCAACAAATTCCGCTTTCCAGATATTAAGATGGTCGGGATAGCCGAAGTGCGCCAGCTCCCAGATAATCTGCAGATTCTGTCGGCGTGCGGCGTCAATCATCGGCAGAAAGCTCTGCCAGTCATACTGATTCGGGACTTTTTCAATCAGGTGCCAGCGCGCCCCGTCACGCGCGGTGAGCAGGTGCTGTTCGGCCAGGGCGGCGTAATCCTTCTCCAGCAGCATATCGTGACCGCTGCTGATCACCATATCCAGCCGTTTCCCTGGCGTGCGGCAGGCGGTGGAGCAGGGAAAACTGCCCTGGAAAAAACTGCGAAACAGGCTGGGATGATGGCGCTGGCGGGCGTCTGTAAGGGGCTGATGTGACATATTCCTCTCCTGCCGGGCAATGCCGGTCACAGATCGTCCGACTAAGTCTAGACTAAAACCAGCCGCGGCGTTTTACGAAGTCAGAAGGATCGTATAGCGTCAGCGTGCGGGCCGGGGAATAATAAAAATAACTGCATTTTACAGGGAATGGTCATGACCGAAGCGTTTGAGCTGCCTCAGCAATCCGAACAGCCCAGCTGGCTGGAGGCGCAACTGGAGCCGCAGTGCCAGCGTCATCCCGGACTGAGCGGGATTTATCCGCTCAGCGATGGGCTGGATGCCTTTGCGGCGCGCTATCTGCTGATGCAAAAAGCGGAGCGTTCACTCGATATTCAGTACTACATCTGGCAAAACGATCTCTCTGGCCGGTTGCTGTTCAGCGCGATGCTGGAAGCGGCACAGCGCGGTGTTAAAGTCCGGTTGCTGCTGGACGACAATAATACGCCGGGCCTGGATGAAACGCTGGCCCAGCTCAACCGTCACCCCAATATTGCGGTGCGGCTGTTTAATCCCTTTTCATTTCGCACCTTACGGGCGCTGGGCTATCTCACCGACTTTGCCCGCCTCAACCGCCGCATGCACAATAAAAGTTTCACCGTCGACGGGGTGACCACCATCGTCGGCGGACGCAATGTTGGCGATGAATACTTCGGCACCGGCAATGAGCCGCTGTTTGCCGATCTCGACGTGATGGCGATTGGCCCGGTGGTTGAGGAGGTGGCGCAGGATTTTGAACGTTACTGGAATAGCCGGCCGGTCTCGCCGCTACAGCAGGTACTGGACGATGATGAGCAGGCGGAAGATAACGTCAGTTTGCCTGCCGAGTGGCGGCACAGCGAGGCGGTGCAGCGCTATCTGCAGCGGCTGGAAAACGCCTCACTGTTGCAGGATCTGGCGCAGGACAGCTTAGCGCTGACCTGGGCCAGAACCCGCCTGCTGAGTGACGATCCGCGTAAAGGGCTGGGTAAGGCGCGTCCGAAAACCCTGCTGCCGCAGCGGATGCTGGAGGTGATTGGGACACCGCAACGGCAGTTCGACATTATCTCCGCCTATTTTGTGCCAACCCGCGCTGGCGTGGCGCAACTGCTGTCGCTGAAGCGCAAAGGGGTGAAAATCGCCATTCTGACCAACTCGCTGGCGGCTAATGATGTCTCGATTGTGCATGCCGGCTATGCCAAATGGCGCAAAAAGCTGTTGCGGCACGGTATCGCCCTCTATGAGCTTAAACCTCAGGCGGCGCTGCAGGATGCCCCACACGATCGCGGCTTAACCGGTAACTCCGGCTCCAGCCTTCACGCCAAAACTTTTTCCGTCGATCAGCAGACGCTGTTTATCGGTTCGTTCAACTTCGATCCCCGCTCGGCGGTGCTCAATACCGAAATGGGGCTGGTGATTGAGAGTGAAACGCTGGCACAGGTGACCCATGAGCGCTTCAGTCAGTCGATGCGCGATCGCGCCTGGACGCTGCGGCTGGATAAGTGGGGACGGGTGAACTGGCTGGAGTATCCCGGCGAGGCGCAACAGATAGTGCATAAGCATGAACCGGGCTGCTCATGGTGGCAGCGGCTGCAGGTGCGGCTGGTGTGGCGCTTGCCTATTGAGTGGCTGCTGTAATCTGGACGCCGCGCACGCCCTCCGCAAAGACACAAAACCCGCCATCGCTGGCGGGTTTTGCTTTGCTACTGGCGCAGGCTCCCTTTGCGTTAAGTTTGTGAACCGTCTCTGGCTAACACCATTAAAGGCCGGCACCCATTAGTTGCCTGATCCCGGTTTATTTGCGTTCAAATTTACCGGAGAACAGGAAGCGCAGCAGCGGAATCCGCAGGTGAATCTCATACAGCAGGAACGCAATCCCGAACACCATTAACAGGCCAAGGAAAAAGCCCAGCGTGTTGTTTTCGATGCGCGGCGTGACGTAGATGCCGTACAGCAGCGTCAGCGGATGGTGCACCAGATAGATAAACAGTGACGCATTCACCAGATACATGATGCGCGGGGAGTGCGAGTTCAGCAGCTTATGACCAAAGCAGAAGCAGACGTTCAGCATGCATAATCCCATCAGCGTCGAGATCAGCGCATCCAGTTCATACAGCCAGCCTTCACCACTGCTCAGCCGCTGATTAGCGCAGTAGGCAATAAACATCACTACCGCGCCGGCCCACATCAGCGGATTGAAACGGACAAACAGCTGTTTCAGCGGCTGATGCTTCCATGCCAGCGCCCCCAGCATAAAGAACGGCAGATAGAAGAGCGTCTGCATCACGATGATGCTGAACAGGCCATCCATCAGCCAGGCTGGCTGGAACAGAAAGATCAGGCGACGGAAGGCACACCACAGCAGCGCCCAGCCCACTACGCCCGCAGCCAGCGAACCCCAGCCGACCCGGCTGTAATCCAGGGTGCGGTGTTGATCGCGCAACCAGCGGAAGGTCACCATGCCGAGCGTGGTCAACATCACCAGCACCACCAGAAACCACAGGTGCGAGATGAGCTCCCACATCAGGTTATTGAATTTCTGATAGGGCGTGAAGCGCGGCCAGTCGGCCAGCTTGGCAGTCCAGTTTTTCAGCATAAAAAACTGCGGCAGGGTAATCAGCGGAATGGCGGTCAGAAGCGGGATGCCGACACGCTCCAGCCGCACTTTAAGAAAGCGTTTCGGCTGATAGCGCAGGTAAAGCATGTAGGAGAAATAACCCGAAATGACGAAAAACACCTGCATACGAAACGAGTGAATGAAATCATTCAGCAACGTCAGCCACAGAGAGGCGTCATTGCTGTTAACCGCCCATTTCTGCGTGGAGTAAATGAGGGAAACGTGAAACGGTACCCCCAGTAACATCAGATACGCCCGGATAGAGTCGAGGAAGTATTCACGTTCAGGTTTTGCTGTACTCATAAAGTTCCAGTTCGTTAGTACGTTTGACCGGTTTCGCCCTGAAACCGGATTATGCTCGGGCGAAATTCTACCTGCGATAAACAAGGTATACTATCAGTGGAATCCGTAGTGTTTAATTGTCCTAAAAGCGGGTCTTTGCCTGACGAAATGCGGGAACAATGTTGCGCATAAGCTGTCGGAAAACCGAATAATCCTTTAAGATAAGCGGGTTTGATTTAAGCACACGAAAGGGGGGGATGTGCTGACTAAAGAAAAAAATAAAGCCGGACTGATGAAGGTACGCTGGATTGGTACTGCAGTTCTGCTGGCGTTATACGCCAATAACAGTTGGGCGTTTAACATCGATGATGTTGCCAGACAAGCCAAAGCGTTGGCAGGGAAAAGCTTCGAAGCGCCAAAAAGCAATTTACCCTCTCAATTTCGTGAAATGAAATTTGCTGATTACCAGCAGATCCAGTTTAACCACGATAAAGCGTATTGGGGCAAGCTGCGCACGCCGTTCAAGCTGGAATTTTACCACCAGGGTATGTATTTCGATACCCCTGTTCAGATTAACGAAGTGACCGCTAACGCGGTGCGCGAAATCAAATACAGCCCCGATTATTTTAATTTCGGCAATGTAAAACATGACGCCGACTCGGTGAAAAACCTCGGATTCGCCGGTTTCAAAGTGCTCTACCCGTTAAACAGCAAGGGTAAAGATGATGAGATCGCCAGCTTCCTCGGGGCCAGCTATTTCCGGGTGATCGGTGCCGGTCAGGTTTATGGCCTGTCTGCCCGCGGCTTGGCGATTGATACTGCGCTGCCGTCCGGTGAAGAGTTCCCGCGTTTCAAAGAGTTCTGGATTGAACGTCCGAAACCGCAGGATAAACAGCTGGTGATCTATGCACTGCTCGATTCGCCACGCGCAGCGGGTGCCTATCGCTTTGTGCTGCGTCCGGGCCAGGCATCGACCGTTGATGTGCAGTCGAAAGTCTATCTGCGCGACAACGTTGGCAAACTGGGGATCGCTCCGCTGACCAGTATGTTCCTGTTCGGCCAGAATCAGCCGTCCACCGTGAACAACTTCCGTCCGGCGTTGCATGATTCAGACGGTCTTTCTATTCACAGCGGTAATGGTGAATGGATCTGGCGTCCGCTGAATAACCCGCGTCATCTGGCTGTGAGCACTTACACCATTGAGAGTCCGAAGGGCTTTGGTCTGCTGCAGCGTGGGCGTGACTTCAGCAACTATCAGGATCTTGATGACCGCTACGACCTGCGCCCAAGCGGCTGGGTTGAGCCATTAGGCGACTGGGGTAAAGGCCGCGTCGAGCTGGTCGAGATCCCAACGGCTGATGAAACCAACGACAACATCGTTGCCTTCTGGACACCGGAGACGCTGCCGGAGCCGGGCAAAGAGATGAACTTCAAATATCGCCTGCACTTCTCACGTGATGAAAATCAGCTGCACTCCGACGATACCGCCTGGGTGAAGAATACCCTGCGTTCTGCGGGTGACGTGAAGCAGTCAAATCTGGTGCGTCAGCCAGATGGCACCGTGGCTTTCACCATCGACTTCGTGGGTAAAGACATGAGCAAGATGGCGGAGAACAGTCAGGTGGCACCGCAGGTCAGCGTAGGTAAAAACGCGGATGTGGTGGAGCAGAGCGTACGTTATAACCCGGTCAATAAAGGCTGGCGTCTGGTGTTGCGTCTGCGTGTGAAAGACAACAAGCAGCCCACCGAAATGCGTGCGGCGCTGGTTAGCGGCGACAAGACATTGACGGAAACCTGGAGCTATCAGTTACCTGCCAATGAATAAATCGACTTTTACACCTCAACGTTACGTGGAATCCCTGCCGCTGGATGCGGCGGGGAAGGCCCGTCTCAGCGCCTCGTTGCAGAATGCCTGGGCGTTTCATTTCATTCATGATGCGCTGGGCAAGGATGTGGCCGCCAGCGATCGTCCCGATGATGCACCGTTAAAATCGGTCTCTTCGCGGGTCGAAATGGCCTGGCCTGATTCGCTCGCCAACGGTCAGCAACTGGGTAAAGATGACCTGGATCGCACCACGCTGAAGGCGATGCCAAAGGTCAGACGTTCACTGATGTTCCCGGAAGCCTGGCGGACCAACCCGGTCGCGCGCGCCTGGGACTCGCTGCGTGGGCATAAATCGGTGCCGCGTTACGCTAACGCAGAAGAGCAGCGTGCCGAAGAGAAATGGCGTCATGTCGGATCGATTCGCCGCTATATTCTGCTGATTCTCACCATCATGCAGACCGTGGTCGCCACCTGGTATATGAAGACCATTCTGCCGTACCAGGGCTGGACGCTGCTGGACCCGATGGAGATGATCAATCAGAACTGGCAGCAGTCGGTGATGCAGATTCTGCCGTATGTGTTGCAGACCGGCATCCTGTTCCTGTTCGCTATCCTGTTCTGTTGGGTCTCCGCCGGTTTCTGGACCGCACTGATGGGCTTCCTGCAGCTATTGATTGGTCGCGATAAGTACAGCATCTCCTATTCGACCGTGGGGGATGAACCGCTCAATCCCGAGCATCGTACCGCGCTGATCATGCCGATCTGTAACGAAGATGTTGAACGCGTTTATGCGGGCCTGCGTGCCACCTGGGAATCAGTGGTGCGGACCGGTAACGCTGAGCATTTCGACGTCTATATTCTTAGCGACAGCTACGACGCCGATATCGCCATCGCCGAACAGAAAGCCTGGATGGAGCTGGTGCGTGACGTCGGCGGTGCGGGCAAGATTTTCTATCGCCGTCGTCGTCGTCGTGTGAAGCGTAAAAGCGGCAACATTGATGACTTCTGCCGCCGCTGGGGCAGCAACTACAGCTACATGGTGGTGCTGGACGCCGACAGCGTCATGAGCGGTGAGTGTCTGACCGGTCTGGTACGCATGATGGAAGCTAACCCGAACGCCGGTATTATCCAGTCATCGCCAAAAGCGTCCGGTATGGATACGCTGTACGCGCGTTGTCAGCAGTTTGCGACCCGCGTTTACGGTCCACTGTTTACCGCCGGCTTACACTTCTGGCAGTTGGGGGAATCCCACTACTGGGGGCACAACGCGATTATCCGGGTGAAACCCTTTATTGAGCACTGTGCGCTGGCGCCGTTACCGGGTGAAGGCTCGTTTGCCGGATCAATTCTGTCACACGACTTTGTTGAAGCTGCGCTGATGCGTCGTGCTGGCTGGGGCGTCTGGATCGCCTACGATCTGCCAGGCTCGTATGAAGAGTTGCCGCCGAACCTGCTGGATGAGCTGAAGCGTGACCGCCGCTGGTGTCACGGTAACCTGATGAACTTCCGCCTGTTCCTGGTTAAAGGCATGCACCCGGTTCACCGTGCAGTCTTCCTGACCGGCGTAATGTCCTATCTGTCCGCTCCGTTGTGGTTTATGTTCCTGGCGCTCTCTACTGCCTTGCAGGTGGTGCATACGCTGATGGAGCCGACCTACTTCCTGCAACCGCGCCAGCTATTCCCGGTGTGGCCACAGTGGCGTCCTGAACTGGCGATAGCGCTGTTCTCCACCACGCTGATACTGCTGTTCCTGCCGAAGCTGCTGAGCGTGGTATTGATCTGGTGCAAGGGCGCGAAATCTTACGGCGGTGCAATACGCCTGTTCATCTCGCTGATGCTGGAAATGCTGTTCTCGGTGCTGCTGGCGCCGGTGCGTATGCTGTTCCACACCGTGTTCGTGGTCAGCGCCTTCCTCGGCTGGGAAGTGGTCTGGAATTCACCGCAGCGTGACGATGACGCGACCCCGTGGAGCGAGGCGTTTAAACGTCACGGTTCGCAGATGGCGCTGGGTCTGGTGTGGGCAATCGGCATGGGCCTGTTGGATCTCAACTTCCTGTGGTGGTTGTCACCGATTGTGTTCTCGCTGATTCTGTCGCCGTTTGTGTCGGTGATGTCGAGCCGGGCAACCATCGGTATCAAGAGCAAGAAAGCCCGTCTGTTCCTGATCCCGGAAGAGTATGAGCCGCCGAAAGAGCTGGTGGATACCGATCGCTACCTGCAGCTTAACCGCGAGCGGGCGCTGGAAAACGGCTTTATGCACGCGCTGTTCAACCCGGCGTTTAACGCGCTGGCGACGGCGCTGGCGACGTCACGGCATAAACAGAGTCAGTTGCTCGACTATGCCCGCGATCGCCGTGTCGATCAGGCGCTGAGCGACGCGCCCGATAAACTGAATCGCGAACAGCGTTTACAGCTGATTAGCGATCCGGTGGTGCTGGCGCGCGTACATACCCGGCTGTGGGAGAACGCTGAGAAATATCATCAGTGGGTAGAGAGTTATCAAAAACTCACCCTCAACCCCAACGCGCTGGTCAAAAACGCGTAAACTGAAAAAGCGGCAGCGATGCCGCTTTTTTTTGCAGGTTATTCAGGTTCAGCAGAGCAGGTCGTGCGCTTCTTCAGGCAGCGATGAATCTGACGATAATGGCGCGAGCGCAGGACAACAATAATGGCTGTTAAGAGTGGGGAGCTGTGGTGAAACGGGGTTTAAAAACGAGTCTGTTAATGGTGGCCGTGCTCTGTCTGAGCGGATGCGGCAGTATTATCAGCCGTACCGTGCCCGGTCAGGGGCACGGTAACCAGTATTATCCGGGCGTACAGTGGGATGTGCGTGACGGTGCCTGGCGCGTATTAACTATCCTCGACCTGCCGCTGTCGCTGGTGGTTGACACCCTGCTGTTGCCGGTTGACGCCAGCCACGGTCCTTACGAATAGCCCCGATCGGAGTCGCTGTTATCATCTTCCCACTCTTGCGCAGCGGCTTCACCTTCTTCGGTATCCAGCGGTGGCTCCAGCTGGAACTCGCCGTCGTCCCACTCATGCAGCGTGTTTTCCGCTAACCACTCCTGACGCAGTTCAACCTCATCAAAGTCAGCATCGAAAATCGCCTGTGCGGCCTCACCGCTGCGAATCGGCAGGCATTCGCCCGCATCGCCTTCCTCGGCCAGAAACTCAGCCTGCCACATGATATCGCCATCCTGCATCACATATTTCTGCAGACCAAACTGACTGACCGAGGCATCCCCTTCATCAAGTTCAGGGTGGTTAGCGAGAAACTCTTCACGTGCAGCATCAATCGCTTCCTCTAAGGTACTGTACATGCTCATCGCTCTTCTCCTTGACTGGTTGATTTGATTTCAGTGAAGAATAGACGAAATTCGGCGGAGGGAAAGGGCGGGGCAGTGTGATCGGCGGGAAATAAGGCATTTCCCGCCGAAGAGGGTCAGGTCACTTTTTGCGGGAAGTGCAGCACCGGTCTGACAGACTCATGGATCACCGGCGCGGAATAACGGATACAGCATTTGATGCAGGGCTTAACTTTTTTGAAGTTAATACGTGCAATCGATAACGCCTGACTCAAATTATAAAGGGTACCAATAAATATCACGTCCTCTTTATCGGGCATCCGTCGACATCCCTGACGATGAAGCGCGTGATAATTATCCTGATCGGTGCTGATTGTCACATAATAATAGAGGCCTTTATTCATATTATAAGTCCTGCTAAGCGGTTTGCTGTGGGTCATCTTTTTTATGATTTTTAACGGGTGCAGTTAAGTCTCTAACTGTCACAACAGAAATTAACGATAACCTGCCGCTTATTCAAATGCCATAACGGTCTATCAGCAGGTTTAATATTTGTAAAATGGAATATACCAGGCAAATGAGAGGCAATTGCTTGTAAATTAAGTTAATTTTGCTGGATTAATAAGCTGCAGGAAATGATTAAGCCTGGCTAAATAGGAATAGGCCTGGCGTTTAAAAAAATTAGCGCCGCAGTAAAATATGCTCTGCTGCTGTGAAATTAATTTATCAGGGCTGCAACAGGTCGTGAGGTCAGATAACCGGCTCTTTTATGGTTAATTGCGTTAATTCAATTGCGTGATTACGGGGCGTATTTTAACGGCTGTTGATTTATGACTGGCCCGGTCATCGCCCCGCGGATGACGGACGGTGGCGACAGACTGTTTTAGCTGTGACAGAAGAGAGGCGGCGCTGAACGGCATTGCGGCCGCCGTTCAGCGTCAAAAAGGTTAATAACGTGAGGGTTCGCCCTGCGGACGAGTCTTAAAGCGGCGATGCAGCCACATATACTGTTCAGGGGCCAGCAGAACGCCTTCTTCGACCACTTTATTCATCCGTGCGGCGGTGTTTTCTTCGCTTTCCAGCGTAAAACTGTCGCTGATGTCAGGCAAAATCATCAGTTCGTAACCGCGTCCTCCGGGCAGGCGGCGCGGCACAAAGGGGATGACTGCCGGTTTACCCATGCGGATCAACAGATGCGTTCCCACCGTGGTTGCCGCCTTCGCGACGCCAAAAAACGGCACAAATACGCTGCTGCGTGGGCCGTAATCGTGGTCGGGCGCGTACCAGATAATATCGCCACGCTTCAGCGCGCGAATCATCCCTTTGAGATCTTTCCGGTCGAGCATACTTTTATTGGAGCGCATCCGGCCATGTACCTGCAGCCAGTCAATCAGCTTATTATCATTGGGACGGTAGACGCCGATGCCAGGGTTATGAATGCCGAACATCCGCGCGCCAATCTCCAGCGTCAGAAAGTGCATGCCGATCAGCAGTACACCGCGCTGACTGTCATGCGCCTGTTTAATGTGCTCTAAACCCGACGGCTTATGCCATTTGTTGATGCGCCAGTCAGGCCAGAACCAGGCCATCCCGGTTTCAATCAGGCCCATACCCACCGATTCAAAGTTGTGCTTCACCATCGCTTCACGTTCATTGACCGGCATATCCGGAAAACTCAGCTCCAGGTTACGCCGCGCAATATTGACGCGTCGTTTCATAAAACGCATACCAATACGACCAATATTGCAGCCGAGAACATAGAGCAGGGGATAAGGAAGTAGCACCAAAAGATAAAGTAAGAAGACCCCCAGCCAGGTTAACCAATAGCGGGGATGCAGCAGTTCTCGCGAAAATTGAGGCAACTGGGTCATATGAACGTATATTTTCCTGCGTCGCGCACCGTTCGGTGCTGATATCTCGTTGATTTTCACTATTGTGCCAGCTTTTGCCGCCCGCATAAATATTGCTTACGCCAATGACGAGGCTGCGGAAATTATAAGCGCACCGGTGGTGCGGAAAAAATAGCCAGTAAAAACGCTATTTTGCGGCTGCCCTTTGCATCGCGTTGAAATCAGGTATCATGTGCGCGCTAAATTTCTATTATTGATAACAGGAAAGAACACCATGCCAGTGTTACATAACCTCGTTTCCAATAAAGAGCTGAAGGCGCGCATGCTGGCTGAAACCGAGCCGCGCACCACTGTCTCTTTTTATAAGTACTTCCAGATTGCCGATCCCAAAGCCTTCCGTGATCAACTCTACCAGGGCCTGACCGCACTCAAGGTGTTTGGCCGCGTCTATGTTGCCCATGAGGGAATCAACGCGCAGATCAGCGTTCCTGCCAGCCAGTATGACAAGATGAAGGCCTATTTGTACGGCTTTGATCCGGCGCTGAATAACCTGCGGATGAACATTGCGCTGGATGACGACGGTAAATCTTTCTGGGTGCTGCGCCTGAAGGTTCGCGATCGGATTGTGGCGGACGGTATCGCCGACGGCACGTTCGACGCGAGCGATGTGGGCCAATACCTAAAAGCCGCCGAAGTGAATGCCATGCTGGACGATCCGGAGGCGGTCTTCGTCGATATGCGTAACCACTACGAATATGAAGTGGGACGTTTCGATAACGCCCTGGAAGTCCCTGCCGACACCTTCCGTGATCAGCTGCCGATGGCGGTGGATATGCTGCAGGATAAGAAAGATAAAAAGATTGTTATGTACTGCACCGGTGGGATTCGCTGCGAGAAAGCCAGCGCCTGGATGCGCCATAACGGTTTTGAAGATGTCTATCATGTTGAAGGTGGCATCATTGAATATGCCCGCCGCGCCCGTGAACAGGGTTTACCGGTGCGATTTAAAGGCAAGAACTTTGTCTTTGATGAGCGGATGGGCGAGCGTATTTCCGATGATGTGCTGTCGAACTGTCACCAGTGTGGTGAGCCGTGCGATACCCACGTTAACTGCGTCAATGATGGCTGCCATCTGCTGTTTATTCAGTGTAAAAGCTGCGCAGAGAAGTTTGAGAACTGCTGTAGCCCGCTCTGTCAGGAAGAGGCGAAACTGTCGCCAGAAGAGCAGCGCGCCCGTCGTGCCGGACGTGAAAACGGCAATAAGATCTTTAACAAGTCGCGTGGCCTGTTAAACATGACCATTCCGTCGCCGGTTAAAAAATAAGTGATGCCGCCTGAAGCCCGGCTTCAGGCGGCTTAGCTGCTTACTGACGCACGCCTTCTACCGAAATCATCAGCTGAACCTTTTGCGAGGCCGGTCCGAGATCTTTGGTGATATTAAAATCTTTCAGTGCAATTTCACCCTCGGCTTCAAATCCTGCCCGATAGCCGCCCCACGGATCTTTGCCTTCACCCAACAGCTTCGCTTCCAGCGTCACCGGTTTAGTCACGCCGTTAAGCGTCAGATCGCCGGTGATCGCCAGCTCATCACCCTCTTTTTTCACCGCGGTAGATTTGAAGGTCGCCTGAGGATTTTTCCCGACGTTGAGGAAGTCTGCACTGCGCAGATGCTTGTCACGCTCGGCATGGTTGGTATCCACGCTATTGGTGTTGATAGTCACCTCGACCTTATCGGCCGAAGGGTTCTTTTCATCAAAGCTAAAGCGGCCGTCAAAATCTTTAAACGTGCCATAGAGCCAGCTGTAGCCTAAGTGCTGAATGCGAAACTGAATAAAGGCGTGCTGGCCCTCTTTATCAATTTTATAATCAGCGGCGTTAGCGGTCAGTGAGCCCAGCAGCAGGCTGGCGCCCGTCATGGCCAGTAGCGTCTTCTTCAGCATATTACTTTTCCTTTTCAGCGGGTAAAGGGATGCGCAAACCTGACATCCGTTTTAAGGTACTATCGCGATCGATAAAGTGATGTTTTAACGCAGCCAGACCGTGCAGCAGTGACAGAATCACCACCGTCCAGGCCAGCCACAGATGTATATCGCCCGCCAGATCGGCCTGTTCACCTGCGCCACTCAGCAGCGCAGGCAGGGAAAACAGGTTAAATACCGCAATCGGCTTACCCTCGGCGGTGGAAATGAAATAACCGCTGAGCAGAATGCCCAGCAGCAGCGTATAGAGCAGCCAGTGCGCCACCACAGAACTGATGCGCACCACCGGGGAATAACTGCTTAACGGTTGAGGTGGTGGCGAAAGCGTTCGCCAGAGCAGACGAATCACTAATGTCAGTAACAGAATCACCCCTATGCTTTTATGAATTTCCGGCGCATCGTGATACCAGCTATCGTAGTAACCGAGGCCGACCATCCATAATCCCAGCGCAAACATGGCATAAATAACCAGTGCCATTGACCAGTGCAGCAGCACGGCAATCAGACCAAACTGATGAGGTGTATTCCGTAACATAGCCTGTTTATTCAGTAGAAATAATCTGAAACAAGCATCTACATAATGAAATATAAAAGCAATCGACCTTACGCTTCTATAACTTTGCCAGCGGATAATGAAAAACATCCTTTAAAAGCGCGCTGAATGCCCAGTATTACTGAATGACTTATTTTATTTAACCGGGCCGTCAATCAATAAAGGCAAGAATGAACATTCCGGGCGAAATAAACCGGCTGAGAACGTCAGCTATATTCAGTTAATGTCATTTTTTGTCAATCGGGCGTTATCAGATGATACCACCCGAATTGAGAGTCAGAAGCGGGAGAGGCGGAAAGGGGAGAGATCGAATGAGAAGGGCTTTTGCTGGGCAAATTCCGCCGCCAGCTCACCCAGCACGCTGGCAAATTTAAAGCCGTGGCCGCTTAACCCGGTGATCAGCAACCGATCCGGCTCGCCTGGCAAGGTATCGATAATAAAATCTTCGTCCGGGCTGAAATCATAGCTGCAGGCTTCACCATGCAGACAGACGCCAACGCCGGGTAAAAACTGGCGCAGGAAGCCAAACGCTTCGCTGCCATCGGCTGCCACCGTGCCAAAGGGTTTACGATCTTCAGGCTGTTGCATCAACTGGCCGCCGTCATGACGTCCCACTTTCAGCGCATTATTGTCTGCCGGGAACCCATAGAACTGGCTGCCATCGGCCATTTCAACCGTAAAGCCGGGAAACTTATTGTTCTCGCTGTAGCGTCCATCGGCCTGATACCAGGCAAAGACTTTGCGGGTCGGGGCAACCGGCAGGTCCGGCACCAGTTTACCGACCCAGGTGCCGGCACTGATCAGCAACTTTCGGCCACGGTAGATACCATCAAGCGTGGTGACCTGCTGCAGATCGCCATCGCGGCCAATCTGCGAAACCGGACAGTTAAACAGCTGGGCACAGCCCGCCTGTTCCGCCAGCTGAATCCAGCTGCGTACCGCCTGCTCACACTTCAGGTAGCCCGACTGCGGCTCAAAGACGCCGAGGTAGCCGTCAGGGACGTTAATTTGTGGCCAGCGCTTACGCACCTCGTCAGGCTGCATCACCTCAATGTTGAGCTGCCATTGGGTGGCGCTATCGATGACGTTCTGAATAAAGGGTGACTGAATCGGTGCCAGATTCAGCACGCCGCTGCGGTGCATGATGCGTTCGCCAGCGCGCTGCTCCAGTTCATCCCACAGCGTTTGTGCGCGCAACACCAGCGGGACATAACGTTCACCTTCGCCATAAGCGTGGCGGATCAACCGGCTCTCACCGTGATGGGTGCCCTGATTATGCGGCGGATGAGCACTGTCGATCATTAAAACCGACAGGCCCGCCTCGGTGGCATAGTAGCCTGCTGCCGCGCCGACTGAGCCGCTGCCGACGATGATAAGATCATAAATCATGGTAACTACGCTCCTGAAAGAGTCAGATAATCAAAAGCATACCAGAAACAGAAACGAAAAAGGCACCCCTGAGGGTGCCTCTTTGATGCGGCAGACATTAATGCTTCTTAAGCAGTCGTTCTATCTGCTCGGCCGATTCAATCTTAGCGATACCCGCTTCGAGGATCGAGATGAACTGCCTTGCGACATCCGTCGTCAGCCAGTAAGTCGGGCCAACATCCGCTTCTTCTTCTTTTTGATCCTGCGACGATAACGAGTGCAGGCGGATCATCATGGCATCATAACTGTCAACGGTACTGATATCCCAGCCCACCAGCGGATGGGTCTGAATCACATCTTTTCTTCTGTCCATTATAACCTCCTTATTACTCGTTAAACGAAGTGCATGATGAGGTTCAATGCGGCTTTTTTATTCCAATAGCGAAACTATTATAACAGTAAACCGGGCCATTACTGATGAAAAAATGCCTGCACCCAGCTTCGCACAGAATATTTGTGTTTAAAAGATGGCGGATGAAAAAATAAAATGCCTGACGAGCAGGCATTTTAATCCGTGATTCTTTGAAGCCATTAAAGCGGGGAGAGCCTGCCGCCGGCGTTAAAGTGCCGGGGTTTCGGGTGCGATGCCGCCGCCGCGCTTTTGCAGCGCCTCGGCCAGACGGGCAAAGTGCTGCTGCAGTTGCTCATCATGGTTCTGGTTTTGGGCTTCCAGCGACAGATTGTGCACCAGTAACTGACTGGCACGATCGTCAAGACAGAAAAT